>OBLO01000172.1_pt1 | contig 68680 bp, 55 predicted proteins | sample 1519401 | NCBI WGS metagenome assembly OBLO01 (sample SAMEA2602897, study PRJEB22501) | metagenome | reverse complement strand
CTGTAACGCCGGGACCTGTATATCCGACAGAACAGGACAGAACAGCCTTTGTAACGAGCATTACCGGCGAGCATCTTACCGATAAGGAATACCGTAAGGCCGGCGTTCTCTCCAACACCGTCGACAATAATATCTACAACTTCACGAAAGACGCAACTACGATTACAACCGACAGCAGCGCAGTTACTACAGCTAAGGATACAACCTTGAAGCTGAACAACCACGATCTGATGATTACTGCCAACAGCGGTGACGGTATCGCAACAACCGGCGCTACACTGACAGTTCAGGATGCAGGCAGCCTGACAGTAAGTGGTGCGAAAGCAATCAATGCTAACAACAGCAAGGTAGAGATTACTGCAGTTAACGCAACACTGAACGGTGACGTAAGCACGAATAATGTCGTAAATATTAAGGCAACGAAGGCTGCTAAGGTCAACGGTGCAGTGAGTGCAAATGGCGCAAATGCAGCAGTAAGTATTAATGGAACTGACAGCGTAGCTATTACAGGTGCAGTTAACGCAGATGGCGCGAGCAGCACAGTAACAATTGATTCTGCTGATACTATCATAGGCAGCGATATTACTGCTAATGGCAATGGAGCTAAAGTAACAGCCAAGAACCTCAGCAAGCTGGACGGCGATGTGGCAACAGATGCCGACGGCAGCGTAGAGCTGACCTTCAAGGAGGGCGCAGCGTGGAGTGGCGACAATGCAGGCAACACTACCATGAGCCTGAGCAAGGGCAGCTGGAACGGAGCGAATACCGGCAAGCTGAACGCAACGCTGACTAACGGCACAAGCTGGACCGGTGACAGCAGCGGAGCAGGCAGCACGATTAAGCTGGATGCTTCTAGCTGGAGCGGTATGAACAGCGGTGCAAATGCAAATGTAACTTTGACCAACGGCGCAAGCTGGAGCAAAGGTAATACTGCAGACGGCGTAACCGTGAAAGCAGATAAAGTAGCCTGGACAGGAGCTAACGGCGGTGCGAATGCGAACATTACGTTGGGTAACGCTTCTACTTGGACCGGTGCCAATAACGGCGCTAATGCAACGGTTAACTTGACAGACAGCAGCTGGAGCGGAGACAACAGCGGTGCAAATGTAACAATTACTGCAAATAGCAGCAAGTGGAACGGCAGTACGAATGCTGCAGGCAGTGCAACGCTGACAAACGGCAGCAGTTGGACGGGCGCAAGCACTAGTGCAGACTTTGCTCTCACGCTTAACGGCAGTACCTGGAACAACAGCGGTGCAAGCAGCCTGAAGAGCTTCACTGGTACTAACGGCATAGTTGACATGACTAATGCAGCAGCCGGCGTAACAATTGGCAGCTACAGCGGTGACACAACAGTCATCTACAAGCACAACAGCAGCAATCCGGGTGAAGTCTACGGCGGTAACTTTACTGTCAACAGTGCTAAGAACGGCAGCAAGATTACCATGCTGACGGACAGAAGCGGAGTTGATTTCAGTGATGAGGACAGCATTGCCAATGCCTTGAATTCTTTGGCTAATAAGCTGTATTACACTGGTTATATTACTGGTGAGCGGAATCTTACCGGTTATGTTAAGTTGCCAGAAGGTCTTACAGCAAGCTCTGTTGTTAAACAAACCGGTGATATTGCCTATGATAAGACGACCGGTCAGGGCAGCCTTAAGGATGGTAGCGTTACTCCGAATGTAACCTATCCGGAAGCACAGACTAAAGATAACTTCACAAGCCAGATTACCGGCGAATGGAAGCAGGATAAAGAGTATAAGCTGGCCGGCGTACTGCATACAGATAATGCGGTTTACGACTTCAGCAAGGACAGAAGCATTATTACTACCGCAGGTACTTCCGTCGGCGCAGGCAGAGATTTGCAGCTGCAGCTCAATAATAAGAGCATGAGCCTGAATTCCGGTGCTGATGCTGTGAAAGCAGATGCGATTACCATTGAATTCAAGAATCTTGATAAGCTTGATATCAAGGCTGCAGGCCAGGCTTTGCTGGCAGAAAACGGCGGCAAAATCATTCTGCATAATACCGGCGCAGTAACTGCAGACAGTGCGTTTATTGCTAATGGCGCAGGCAGCGGTATTAAAGCAGATGGTCTGACAAATATTACCGTAGGCAGCGGCGATGCAGTGAAGGCTGATGCAGGCAGCATTGAGCTGGCCGGCGGCACTGTTAAAGGTAATGTAACTGCAGACAATAAAGGTAAAATCAGCATTAATGCCAATAATAATGCGGCAGGAAGCATCCTTACCGATATTACCGGCAACGTTCTGGCAACGGCCGGCAGTAGCGTAGATATCGGATTGGGTACCGCAGATAGCAAGCTTACAGGTGATGTAAGTACTGTCGGTGACGCAGTAATCAATATTTATGCTGATATGGGTGTCTGGACAGGTAATGCTGACGGAGATAACGTTAATCTGCATCTGAATAGCAGCAAGGCTCAATGGAATAATATTGGAAACAGCAAGCTGCGCAGCCTGAAGGGTAATGGCGGTATTATTAATCAGACTGATGCTAACGCAGGTAATATTGATGTAGGTGATTACAGCGGAAACGTTGTTGTCAACTACAAGCATACTGCTGATAAGGATACAGCAAGCAACACCCTGAATAATATCAAGTTCGGCGGCGGTTCGCTGAATATCGATAAAGCAGCTGAAGGCAGCAGCATTACCTTAAGAACCGATAATTCCGATAATCTCAGCTATACCGAAACTGATAATATTGAAAAGCTCTTCCGTGAGCTGAGCAAGAAACTGTATTACGCAGATGCGGGCAGCAATCCTGATAATCTGAGCGGTCATGTGGAGATTGCCGAAGGCCTGACGAAGGTTAAGGTTTACGGCGATATTAACTACGGAGAGCATGGACAGGGCAATTATAAGGATGGCAGCATTAAGCGTACTGATCCGGAAATTATTTACGGCAGCAGTGAAACAGCTATGATGCGTGGCGCTAAATCCGCCATGGCTTCCACTGCTTTGCTGTGGCGCAGTGAAAACAGCGATATGCTGCAGCGCATGGGTGATGTACGTCTGGCTAATGAGGAAAGCGGTCTGTGGGCACGTTACTACGGTGGCAAGAACAGCTTTGATGCTAAGAATACCAAGTACAGCACAAGCTTTAATGCATATCAGTTAGGCTATGACAAACAACTGGATAACAACATGCTTTTTGGTGCGGCTGTAAGCTATAACAAGGGCAAGAACACCTACGAAATGGGCGGTCATGGTGACGGCAAGGCTGTCAGCCTGGCAGTATATGGCAGCTGGAACAGCGACAAGGGACATTATGCTGATGTAATCGTTAAAGGCGGTAAGCTTGATAATGATTATACAGTTTACAATGACATGGGCCATAAGCTGGAAGGCGATTATGATACCTGGGGGCTGTCCCTGAGCGCTGAATATGGTCGCAGAATGCAGATGCAGAACGGCTTCTACATTGATCCGAGCGTACAATTTACTGTTGGACGTGTGGCAGGAGCTGACTATAGTGCAGCCAGCGACTTCCTCGACTCCAAAGGCCTGAAGAAGGATATGTATGTCAGCCAGGATGCCTTTACCAGTGCAATCGGACGTATTGGTCTGGGCATGGGCAAAACAACTGACAAGGCAATGTTCTATACGAAATTTGCATTGGCACATGAATTCAGCGGTGACTTTACTACAACCTTTGCAGCTGAAAATGAGCCTACAAGCAGCACAGCAGTTGATTTTGGCGGAACCTGGTTTGAATGGCAACTGGGCGGCAGCATGAAGGTAAATGATAATTCTTATGTATATGCTACCTTCGAGAAGAAATTCGGCGGCGATACCGGCAGCAATGACTGGCGGTTGGATGCAGGCTTGCGCTGGAGCTTCTAAGCTTTGGTCTATGCGAGTAGCGTAAAAATGTTCTAAGCAGGGCGGCGGCCGTAGCGCCGACGCCCTCTTAAATAAAAATGTTAAAGGAGACTTTAAAATGACAGAAAAAGTTAAAGAAACTAAAGAGACTAAAGTTTTGGATATGGAGCAGAAGCGTGCTGATAAAATTGATAAAATGCAGCAATTCCTGACTGATAACAAAATAGACTGCTTTGACGTACAAAAAATTGAGGATGAGCGTCATACCACAATTTTCCGTAGCCGTATGGAAGTAAAAGGACAGATTTTGCCGATGGCTGTGCTGATGGATGACAGTGTTTATATTATTTTACAGGTTCAGATTGCACCGCAGGTAATTCCGGAAGCAAAGCTGCCGGAGCTGGCTGCAGCTATCAACAACATGAACAACAATGTACGTCCCTTTAAATTTACAGTTTCCGAAAAGGGCGATTTCATGCTGAATGCCTGCATTACCGCAGAAAACAATACCTTTAATCCGGTGCTGCTGAACGCAATTATCGGTGAGGCGCTGAAGTTCCTGGAAGCGCAGTACAGCAATATTATGGAAGCAATCTGGAAAAAATAATTTAGTTGAGCATGGATTTACATATGAGGCATGCTGAAAACAGAAGTCAGGTAATAAGAGAATATTGTCGGTGATATGTTCAAGTTAGTTAAGCATTTATAAAATAATATTTTGATTCCTGATAAGCGGTTGATGTGAGAGTGGACTGCTTTATGATAGAGGAAGTGACAGTCGGGAGATGGACGCCCTGGTGTTATTATCTTTGTCCGGTGTTTTTGCAAGGGGTGCTTATTATGGCAAAATCATCTTGGATTCGAAGTAAAAAATTAGCTTTAGGTATTGCCGTAGCTTTAGGCTGCAGTCTGATGAGTGTTACAAGTGCTGAACAAACAGAGGCGGATTTTACAGCTCCCATTACCGGTGACATTGAAAAAGATGTTGCTTACAACGGTATTGCGGAAGTGCCTGCTAAGAATAACAACGTTTATACATTTACCAAGGATAGCAGTATTACTGTTGACGGTGCTGCTGCCACCTTCACTATTCAGGATTTGAACAGTAAAGATTATAATGTGCAGGCGGCAGCGGTCAATATGGTGCAGGGAAAGACCAGCCCCAATATTTGCATTGCAGCTCCTGCTAATAAGCTGACTTTAAGTGTTAAAGCCTCCGGTGATAATATCGGCGCCGGTATTTTGCAGACCACCGGTCTTGGCACTCTGCAGTTTGGCAGCAGTAATTATGGTGCAATAAAAGAATTGAACATTAATGTCAATGCTGATGCCAACAATACAAAAAAATCTTATGGTATCTGGCGTGCAGCTACTGATAATAAGACCAGAACTATTACTTTAACTGCTACCGATGGCCTGAATATTAAAGTGGATAATCCTAATGGTGCTTATGGTATAGCTGTATCTACACCTGAGGGAATGACAACAGACAATAAATTTTATAACAATAGCGGTATTACGGTTAATGGTGACGTAAATATCACTGTAAGCGGTAATAAAAAAGCTGCTGATGTACTGGAAAACAGTGCAGGACTTTTTGTGGACAGTAATCATGCCAAAATAACCTTGAACCATAAGGGTAATATTGTTTCTGATGGCAATGGTATAGTTGTTGCACCTGTACACAATACTCCCAACTATAATAATCAAGCCATTACTGTAAAAAAAGGAGGTACTATTAAGCTTATTCCGACGACTGATGGTAGTGAGCGTTATGCAATTTATAATACCTATGGCAAGGTTTTTTATGGCGCAAATTCAGTCGGCGGCTTGAACAGTCAGACTGGTGCTGTGGTATTGGGTACCGGAACTCAGATAGGTGGAGATGTCTTTGTTGGTGACAATGAAAAAAATATTGTCTACTTAGGGTTAAGCGGCAAAGATTCCTATTTGAACGGCGTAATTAAGGAAGAAGGAAAATTCGGCAATGTGCTGATGATTCTGAATGATGGTGCCGTATGGAATAATACTGCAGCTAACGCAGGCAATAAGGGTACCAATACAGTATTGAATAATTTTAGCGGTATTAACGGTATGTTGCATCAAAGTGCCGATAGCGGTGATGTTACAATCAAAAAATTTGACAGCCATCTGTTTAACGTAGCTTATGAGCATGACAAGAATGATCCGTCAAAAATTTTGGGTGGCAATTTTACTATTGAAAAAGCTATAGAGAACAGTGCTCTCAATGTTTTTACTGACTATGATGCCAACCTGAATACAGAAGCTGCCAGAGAGGCAACACTTAACGCTTTGGCAAACAAAATTTATTATACAGGCTATGCAAGCGGCGAAAGAAATTTAAATGGTACCGTAAGTATTGCGGAAGGTCTTACAACCAGCTCTGCCAGCAAGTATTTTGCCGATATGAGCTTTGATGATACTACAGGTCAGGGTTATCTTGGCAAGGAAAGCAAGGTTAATGAATACGTTAAGCCTGCGGAACAGGGTGCCGTAGAATTTACCAAGGCTATAATTGGTGATGTTTCTCTGACCAAAGAATATCAGGATGCAGGTGTATACGACAACGGCAACTATGTTTTTACCAAGGATATTAAAATCAATGTTGATCCGGAAGGTAATAAATTAGTAGCAGGGCCTTGGCTGTATACCTTCAGCTCCGGTATTTTCAGCGGTTATAATCAGCAGAATGTGAATGTTGACCTGAATGGTCATAGTATGGATTTAAATATAGCTACCGACCAAAGTACGACTGGCATTGCTGCAGTAGGTGCTACCGGCAAGGTTGAAATTTTCAACGCCGGAGCTATGTCCGTTAAAGCTGTAAGTAATGAAGGTGCTCAGACAGCGGCGTTGTTTGTGAATGGCGGCGGTCAGCTTTATATCCATAATGGCGGTGAGAATTTAGAGAAAAAGGTTCTCACGGTTCGTGGCAGTACAACTAACAGCACTAATGGTGCTGTCATCAAGTCTATGAATGGTGCAAATGGTGAACGCTCCTGGCTGAAGGTTGACGGCTTGATTGATTTGGAAGCAGATACTACAGATGGTGTTGGTATGGCCGAAGGATTGAGTGCTGTTGCATCTACTATTGATGTTGGCGGCGGCAGAATTATTATGACGAAAGCTGGGCAAAATCCTGGCCTGAATTTTGGCGGTGGTGCGGAAAATGCTGCTATCCGTGCTTATGGTGAATTTGTAACACAAAATTACGGCATTGTTAATGTTAACGTTATCAAGGATGAGGATTCTCCTACCGGTAACGCTATTGCAGCCGGCAACAATACTACGCAGATAGTCGGTAATTTCACAACTGTCGGCGGTATGGGCACCAAGGGTAAAATCAATGTGGGCCTGAATACACCTGATTCCTATTGGGTAGGTAATTTTGTTACCGGCGGCGGCTGGGGCGTAACACCCGGCGATTATGGTATAGTCAGTCTGTTTATGGGCAATAAAGCTAAATGGATGGGCAAAGCTTCCTATGCTACTAAACTGCTGATGGACAGCGGCGCAACCTGGGAAGGCTATTCCTTGAATAATGCTGTAGATGCAACTATCAAAAATGGCGCTGTTTGGTACAACATTAATGATACCGAGGAGCATACTAAATTAAAGAGCTTAATCGGCGGTGCTACGGAAGCAGCTGCAGGTACTGTTGATATGACGCATGACGGTGTTGTCGATACAACTATTGAGAATTTTGGCGGTCATGTAAACGTTATTTATAAGCATGCAGCTGACGATGCAACAAATATTCTTGGCGGTAACTTTACTATTAATCACGCTGCTGAAGGCTCTGCTGTTACGCTGACAACAGACAACAGCGGTTTTGATGTACATAAAGCAGATGAAACAAAAGCTGTATTGAGCAGCCTTGCTAACAAGCTTTATTACCAGGGTGCTGTAGATAATGCGGAAGCTAATCTTGACGGTTATGTGCAAATAGCAGAAGGACTAACCGCTACATCTGCCGGCATGAAGCTGGCAGATGTTGAATTCTCTGCTGATAACGGACAGGCAAGTCTGGTAGCAGATACTATCAGAACGCCGGATGCGAAGATTATTTATGGCAGCAGTGAAACTGCTATGATGAAGGGTGCAAAATCTGCTATGGCTTCCGGTGCGTTGATGTGGCGTGCCGAAAATAATGACTTGCTGAAGCGCATGGGTGATTTGCGTCTGGATAATGGTGATGCAGGCATCTGGGCTAAATACTATGGCGGCAAATACGAGATGGACAGTCAGAATACTGACCTTAATCTGAAATACAATGCTTATCAGGTAGGCTTTGATAAGGCTGTAGGTAACGGCTGGTCAGTTGGTTTGGCAGTATCCTATAACGATGGTGATTCCAATTATGGCAGCGGCAAAGCTGATCTGAAGGATACAAGCGTAGGTTTGTATGGTACCTGGAAGGGTAATGATGGTCAGTATGTAGACCTGATTGCCAAATATACCCGTCTGGAAAATGACTATGATGTTGCCAATGTGTATGGTCATAAGCTGAGCGGTGATTACAAGACCTGGGGTACCAGCATCAGTGCAGAATATGGCAAGCGTTTTGAAAATGACAACGGCTTCTACTTTGATCCGAGCGTAGAGCTGACACTGGGACGCATCAACGGCAAGGATTACAGTGCAAACAGTGATTACCTGGACACCTGGGGCAAGAGCAGAGGCATGCAGGTACAGCAAGATGCCTTTAACACATTGGTAGGACGCGTAGGCTTCCGCCTTGGCCAACAGACTGAAAAGGCAAGCTACTTTGTAAAACTGGCAGCAGCACATGAGTTTAAAGGTGAATTCAACAGCCGCTTTGCAGCAGAGGGCGAGCCTGAAGGCAGAACAAGCATTGATTTTGGTGATACCTGGTATGAAGCACAAATCGGCGGTACAGCTAAGCTGAGTGACAATAGCCTGATTTATGCAGACTTTGAACGCAGCTTCGGCGGTGACGTTGAAGAGAAATGGCGTGTAGACGCAGGCTTAAGATTTACGTTCTAAAAATTAGTTTCCTTGACATTGTGCCTTTTAAGGCATATGTATAGAGCGGGCAGGAGCTGAAGCTATCGCTCCTGCCCCACTCAGTTTTATTTTTTGAGTGAGGAGATGTACAAAAATGAGTAAGAGTAAAAAAAGCTTGATGAAAACAAAACTGGCCTTAGCTATTGCCGTAGCTTTAGGCTGCAGCCTGATGAGTGTTGCAAGTGCCGCTACCTATGATATGACGAGCAGCGAATATGCCGGCGGCATTACCTGGAGCCATGCGGTAAATGGCGACCAGATAGGTAAAAGCTGGCAGGAGCCTGACAATTATATGTTTCGCTATGATAAGGCTACAGGTCAGGTGCTTGGCGGCGATATTACTATGGCTACCGATATGCGCTATGAAGAACCCACTCCTTGGGGTGGCACGCAAGTAGAAGGTGTTACTGTTTTTGCTAATCTTGACGTTAAGGCTAGCGATTTGCCTGATTGCTCTTTAGCAACAGTAGAAAAGGTTAATGCTGCTGTTTTGAAAAAGCTGAAACCAGCCGAGGGCTTGACTCATTATTATGGCTTTGATTACATATCTGTACGCATTCTTGATGATGATGGCAATGTATTGCGTGTAGCAAAGGTTAAATTTGCTGATGACATGAGCAGTTCATCTAGTCTGACCGGCGGTACCTATAAAACTGTTTTGAGCAATGACAGCAATAATAAAGAATATGATATTAAACAGACTGATACTGCGCAGGGGTATGCTACAATACCGGCAAATACCTGGTATGTTGGCGAAAGCGATAGCCGTTACGGACTGATTGTTGCTCCGGACCTTTCTAAAGAAACTATAAAGGCTGCTGTACGCGGTGCTGAAAAGGATTTATATGTTACTAACGTATTGGGCTCCAGTACCTGGAACAGTGAGATAACCATTAAAGCGGAAGGCAAGAATACCGATAGAGTTTATGGCGTCTACAATGATCAGAAGGGCTTGGTACATCTGAAGGATGCCAAGATGACTATCACTGCTGACGGCAACGAGCAGAGCAATGTTGCCTATGCAGGTAATAATGCGGATTATACTAGCAAAGTCATTTTGGAATCTACTGCTGACGGCAGTGTCGGTGTAGCTCTGAAGGCGAACGGCAATGTTCTCGAAGCCGGTAAAAATGGCGTAATCGACCTGACATCCGGCCAAAGCAGCTTGGAAACTGCTGCAGGAAATTTGCTGTATGCTCATGATGGTGGCATTATTAACATTGGCCATAAGACAAAGGGTACTGCCGGTCTGAAAATAACAATGGGTGACAGCAGCAAGTATTTGGCATTGGCTGAAAACGGCGGTACGATTAATGCAGGTGTCATTGTTGAGCATCTTGACAGTGTCGATTATGATAACGCTACTGTTTTAAAAGGAAGCAACAATGTTGCCGGCAATATGAAGGCAGATGCTGACAGTAAAATTAATTTTGGCCTCGCCGGCAAGTACAACTACCAAGGTGATGCAGAGGGTAATGTTAATCTGTATTTCACTACAGGAGCAGGCTGGGAAGGCAATGCTATAGGTGAAGATGTAGCTTTGGATTTGGGCAGCGACACTCTTTGGAACATTACTTCAAATGCTGCTCAACATCTTAAACAGCATAAGGGTGCCGAATCGTCCTCCAAGAGAAGCTTTATTAATGTTGGTGAAGGCAATCTGACGATTGATAAATACTCCGGCAATACAACCTTTGTTTATCAGCATGATGCAGCTGATGCCAGCAAGATTCTTGGCGGCGATTTGACTATTAACAGCGCTGAGCCGACTAAGGTTCTCAGCACAGGCGTTGGCTCTGAGAAATATCAGGTATCAGAAGTACCATCTACAGTGTATCTGCAGACTTCCACCGATGGCATAGATACTACAGATGATGCTGCAATCAACTCTGTACTGGATAATCTGGCAAAGAAGCTTACCTATACTGCTTATGTGAACGGCGAGCGTAATCTGAGTGGCAGGGTAGAACTTGCAGAAGGCCTGACGAGTTCTTCTGTAAGCAAATTCTACAGCAATATTACCTTTGACGCAGCCAGCGGACAGGCTAAAAAAGAGAATGAGCTCTTTAAACCGTTTACAGGTATTATTTTTGGTAATGAAACATCAGATGCGAAAAACGGGTATGCTGACCAGATCAGTGGCACCGCTGTCGGCAAGGATTTAAAATATACCTTTAATGATGATACTCTTATCGATGTTAAGCTGAACAAGGATCCGCGTAGCTTCGGATGGGGCGGTCTATATTGTGCAGCAATCAACAACTACGGTGACCGTCCATATCAATCTTCACCTGCCTATACTAAGGGCGGACCGAGCTATACTATCGATATGCAGGGACATGACCTGAATGTAAACTTCAGTGCTTTCCCGGCTTCAGGCTCTACCGGCAGCCAACCGATGTGGACTGCTGCAGCTATCGGCGTTTTCCGTGATGGTACGATTACGATTGATAATCCCGGCGCTGTCAGCATTACCTCTACTAATAACTATTATTATGGCAGTGCTATCAGAGCCTCTACTGCTGCTGCCGGCGCAACCGGTGCGCATGTTATTATCAATAATGACAACAGCAAGGAGCATGCTGTGAAGATTCGCGGCGGTATTGATACTCCTGGCTATCAGCTGAACTGGCGCGCTATTGAAATATATACTCAGAACGGCACTAAAAAAGAAAACGGCAACTCTGTTGAGATTAAAGGCCTTGTAGATATTGATGTAAAGAATTGTGCATCTTTATTTGCTCGTGGTAACTATGCGACGATTGACATCGGTGGTGGCCGCATTGTTTCTCATAATTATTCCTCTATCTGGACTGCTGGTAATGAAGCTTTGATTAACCTGAATATGCAGAAGGATGCCGAAGGCAATGCTGTTGATGCCGGAGATAATTATCTGCAGATAGAAGGCGATGTTTCTACTGCTACACCGTATTATGGTTCTAACGGTACGATTAATGTCGGTCTGAACACTGCTGATTCCTATTTGAAAGGTCATTTCTACGGCGTTGGTAACAATAATCTGTATCTGCGCAACGGTGCAGTTTGGGATAATATGCCTGCTGTAACGCATAATTGGGCTGGCGGCACCTATAGCACTAACAATATTGTCAGCAATATCAGCAATCTTTATGGTGGTGCAGACAGCGCTCATGCCGGTAATATTTATCAGCATGAATCTAAGGATATCAACATTCAAAATCTGTCCGGTTATGTAAACGCATATCTGGGACATGAAATCGGTGAAGACGGTAACGCAAACTTTGATGCTCTTGGCAACATTGTTGTAGAAAAAGCAACCAAGACAGATGGCAAGAATGCCTGCATTACGCTCTTTACTGACCGCAATGGTATTGATACCAGCGAAAATAATGAAGTAGTAAATACCTTGACTGCTTTAGCTAAAAAGCTGGTTTACAATGAAGCTATAAATTCTCCGGAGGTTGATACTGAAACTGAAACTAGTGCTATGGATGGCTCGACTCCGGAAATCAATCTGGATGGCAAGGTTGGTATTGCCGAAGGCCTGACTGCAGGTTCCGTAGCAATCCGTCTGGCAGACCTGGACTTCAACAAAGAGAACGGCGAAGGCAGCCTGATTGCAGGCAGCATTCATACTCCGGATGCATATGTACCTGTTATGTACGGCAGCAAGGAAACCGCAATGATGAAGGGTGCAAAATCTGCTATGGCTTCCACCGCAATGCTGTGGCGTGCAGAAAACAATGACCTGATGAAACGCATGGGCGACCTGCGTCTGTCTGAAGGTGAAAAAGGCCTGTGGGCAAAATACTACGGCGGCAAGTACGAGATGGACAGCCAGAATACTGATTTCAACCTGAAATACAATGCATATCAGTTAGGCTATGATGCAGATGCAGGCAACGGCTGGACAGTCGGTGCAGCAGTATCCTACAACGATGGTGATGCAACCTATGGCAATGGTCGCGGCGATCTTTCCACTTACAGTGCAGGCATCTACGGTACCTGGAAGAGTGAAGATGGACAGTATGTTGACATTATCGCCAAGTACAGCAAGCTGGATAATGACTACGAGGTATTCAACGATAGTGGTCACAAGCTTAGCGGTGACTACAAGACCTGGGGCACCAGCATCAGCGCAGAATATGGCAAGCGTTTCGAAAATGACAACGGTTTCTACTTTGATCCGAGCGTAGAGCTGACCTTGGGACGCATCAACGGCAAGGATTACAATGCACACAGTGATTATCTGGACAGCGTTGGCGTGAAGAAGGATATGCAGGTAGAGCAGGATGCGTTCAACACATTGGTAGGCCGCGTAGGCTTCCGTCTGGGGCAGAAGCTGGATAATGCAAGCTACTTTGTAAAGCTGGCAGCAGCACATGAATTCAGCGGAGATTTTGACACTACCTTCCGTGCAGTAAACGAGCCTGAAGGCAGAACCGGCATCGACTTTGGCGATACCTGGTACGAAGCACAAATCGGCGGCACAGCTAAGCTGAGCAAAAACAGCCTGATTTATGCAGACTTTGAACGCAGCTTCGGCGGTGACGTTGAAGAGAAATGGCGTGTAGACGCAGGCTTAAGATTTACGTTCTAAAAATTAGTTTCCTTGACATTGTGCCTTTTAAGGCATATGTATAGAGCGGGCAGGAGCTGAAGCTATCGCTCCTGCCCCACTCAGTTTTATTTTTTGAGTGAGGAGATGTACAAAAATGAGTAAGAGTAAAAAAAGTTTAACGAAAACCAAATTGGCCTTAGCTATTGCTGTAGCTTTAGGCTGCAGCCTGATGAGTGTGGCAAGTGCTGCTACGTATGATATGACCAGCAGCGAATATGCAGGCGGTATTACTTTGGACAGCAAGACGTATCCTAATAGAGCACAGGTCGGCTCATCTAAAGTAAAGCCTGATGTTTTCAGCTTCAGATATGATAAAAATAGCGGCAAGATAGTTGGCGGAGACGTCAATGTAACCTCTGATGTTATGTCCAAACCGGTATTTGCTTCTTTAGAGGTAAAAGCAAGCGATTTGCCTGACTATACTAATGCGACAATCAATAAGGTTCTTAATGGGCTGTTAGATAAATTTGTTCTTACGGATTCGGCAAAAGCATCATCTGCCTATTATTATTTAAAGGGATATTCACAAATCAAAATTGTGGATGATGATGGTAATGTAATTCGCAGTGCATTTATTATAGTAAAAAATAATGCTGACCGCGATAAGTATTATTTCTATAATGGCAGTGCCGGTACATATACTAATGTTTTGAAAAATGATAATAATCCTTACTATGATATATCGTCAAGCGACCGTACTACTCTGAGTCCTACTTACGATGAAGTGGAAATACCTGCCAATACCCTGGTTTTCTATGGTGATAATAAGGATATGCAGTTTACTATTCAGCCTGACCTGTCTTCAGAAAGCCTGAAAGCGGCAGTACAGGGAGCAGATAAGGATTTGTACGTAACTAATTCTGTCACTAATGTTAAAACAAAAAAACCTATCAACGGCTATACTATACTCAATATTAATGCTATAGGTAATGCTGATGATACTGTGTATGGTATTTATAATGATAAGTCAGGTCTTGTCAGCATCCAGTCAAGATTCTTCAATATGAATGTCAGCGGCAATGATAAGGGCAGTGCTATTTATGCAGGCAATAACGGTACAACCGAAAGCAAGGTAAAAGTTAAGGTTGCAGCAATGCCTACAGATTCGATTAAAAACACTATTACCGCAACAGGCAACATTGCAGAAGCCGGCAAAAACGGTGTTGTTGAGTTCAGTGCTGAAAATAATACTATAATCAGCAGTACCGGCGGCAATATTTTCTATGCACATGATGGCGGTAAAATTAATGTCCTGAAGGGTGATAAAAATTATCTTGGCATAGGTGTCAAGAGTGTAGCGGAGGGTAAATATCTTGCACTGGCTGAGAACAAAGGCGAAATCAATTATGGCGTAAGCAGCACTCATTATGACAAGCTTGATTATGATGCAATAAGTGTTGCTTCCTCAAAGGGCGATCTTGCCGGTGATATGAAAACTGATGCCGACAGCAAGATAACCTTTGGTATCAGTGGTACCGGCAAAGCGTATACAGGCAATGTTGCCGGTAATATTGCCTTATATGCATATGATGGTGCAACATGGAATGGTGCGATTTCCGGTGATGACAGCAACATAAATCTTGGGTTTACCGGTAATTCCGTGTGGAACATTACCTCTGATGCTAAGCAGCATGTAAATAAGCTTACCTCCTCTGATGCTGCCAGCAAGAGAAACTTTGTAAATGTCGGTGCAGGTGATATTACTATTGATAAGTATGCCGGTAATACTACCTTTGTTTTCCAACATACTGCCGAGAATCCGGCAGATTTGACGGGTGGTAATGTTACTATTAAATCGGCAGTGCCTTCTGATATCCTTTCAACCGGTATTGGCGATGGTACTGAAAAAGAGGATGTTTTAGGCCATGCCGCTTCGACGGTATATCTGCAAACAGCTGCTGATGGTATAAATACGGAAGATTCTGGCCTTGTTAATCAGGTACTGGATAACCTGGCTAAAAAGCTGACATATTCTGCATATGTAGATGGTGAGCGTAATTTGAGCGGCAGAGTAGAAATTGCCGAAGGCCTGACAAGTTCTTCTGTTGCTAAGTATTACAGCAATATTACCTTTAATGAAAAAACCGGTCAGGCTCAAAAAGAAGAAAAGATTTTCAATCCATATGTTGGAGTAATGTTCGGTGATGAAAAGGCAGACTCTGAGGCAGGCTATAAGGACGTTATCAGCGGAACAGCTGCAGGCAAGGATTTAAAATATACCTTTAATGACAACGCAATGGTAGAAGTAAAGCTTAATTCCATGCCGAAGGGTGTTTGGGGTAATACATTGTATTGTGCTGCCATCAACAACTATGGTACTGCTCCTTATAAATCCAGTGCGTTTACAGCTAAAGGCGGACCATCCTACACTATTGATATGCAGGGACATAATTTGAGCGTTGTATTTAATGCTTTCCCGCAGCCGGGAAGCACAGGCAGTCAGCCTATGTGGACAGCAGCCGCTATCGGAGCTTATAGAGAGGGTACTATTACGATTGATAACCCCGGTGCAGTTTATCTGGAATCCAGAAACAACTACTATTATGGCAGTGCTATAAGAGCTTCTACAGCTGCTGCTACTGATACCGGTGCTCATGTTATCATCAATAACGATAACAGCCGTGACCATGCTGTTACTATCCGCGGCGGAATTCCTACTCCTGCTTACGAACTTGACTGGCGTGCATTGGAAGCAACAAGCATGTTTAACGATGCGACTAAGGAAAACTCCAATACTATTGATATCAAGGGACTTGTAGATATCGAAACCGAAAAATCTGCAGCTATTTTTGCTCGCCAGGGATATAGCAAGGTCAGTGTTGGCGGTGGTCGTATTTTTGCGGATAAGCATGAATCTATCTGGACATCCGGAGAAAACACCATGGTTAATGTTAATGTTCTTGAGGATGAGAATGGTAACGTAACCGGTGCAGGTAATAATTATGTGCAGATTACCGGTGATGTACGCACTTCTACTGATTTCTATGGTGAGGGTGGCACAATTAATATTGGCCTGACTACACCTGATTCTTATCTGCATGGTCATTTTTACGGACCGAGAGATGAAAATACTAAATTTAATAACAACCTTTGGTTGTCCAACGGAGCTGTTTGGGATAACAAGGGATTGCTGTTCCATCCGTGGTCCGGTCCGGAATATACTACTTCTCACGAGAGTGTAATTAGTAGCCTCTATGGTGGCAATACTGCGGAAACAGCCGGTAATATTTATCAAAATGAAGCCAAGGACATCAATATCCAAAATCTGTCCGGTTATGTAAACGCATATCTGGCACATGAAAACGGCGAGGACGGCAACGCAAGCTTTGACGCACTCGGCAACATTGTTGTTGATAAGGCAACTAAGACTGACGGCAAAAATGCAGGCATTACACTCTATACCGACCGCACCGGTATTGATACCAGCGACCAGGATAAGGTAGTCAATACACTTTCCGCTCTGGGAAGAAAGCTGGTTTATAACGAAGCAGTTGCTACTGAGGATAATCCGACACCGGAAATCAATCTGGATGGCAAGGTTGGTATTGCCGAAGGCCTGACTGCAGGTTCCGTAGCAATCCGTCTGGCAGACCTGGACTTCAACAAAGAGAACGGCGAAGGCAGCCTGATTGCAGGCAGCATTCATACTCCGGATGCATATGTACCTGTTATGTACGGCAGCAAGGAAACCGCAATGATGAAGGGTGCAAAATCTGCTATGGCTTCCACCGCAATGCTGTGGCGTGCAGAAAACAATGACCTGATGAAACGCATGGGCGACCTGCGTCTGTCTGAAGGTGAAAAAGGCCTGTGGGCAAAATACTACGGCGGCAAGTACGAGATGGACAGCCAGAATACTGATTTCAACCTGAAATACAATGCATATCAGTTAGGCTATGATGCAGATGCAGGCAACGGCTGGACAGTCGGTGCAGCAGTATCCTACAACGATGGTGACGCTACCTATGGCAATGGCCGCGGTGACCTTTCCGCTTACAGCGCAGGCATCTACGGTACCTGGAAGAGTGAAGACGGACAGTATGTTGACATCATCGCCAAGTACAGCAAGCTGGAAAATGACTACAAGGTATTCAACGACAGCGGTCATAAGCTTAGCGGCGATTACAAGACCTGGGGTACCAGCATCAGCGCAGAATATGGCAAGCGTTTCGAAAATGACAATGGTTTCTATTTTGATCCGAGCGTAGAGCTGACCTTGGGACGCATCAACGGCAAGGATTACAATGCACACAGTGATTATCTGGACAGCGTTGGCGTGAAGAAGGATATGCAGGTAGAGCAGGATGCGTTCAACACATTGGTAGGCCGCGTAGGCTTCCGTCTGGGGCAGAAGCTGGATAATGCAAGCTACTTTGTAAAGCTGGCAGCAGCACATGAATTCAGCGGAGATTTTGACACTACCTTCCGTGCAGTAAACGAGCCTGAAGGCAGAACCGGCATCGACTTTGGCGATACCTGGTACGAAGCACAAATCGGCGGCACAGCTAAGCTGAGCAAAAACAGCCTGATTTATGCAGACTTTGAACGCAGCTTCGGCGGTGACGTTGAAGAGAAATGGCGTGTAGACGCAGGCTTGAGATTTACGTTCTGATTTCTCATCTATATAATATGTAAAAAGCAGGCAGGGAGAATCCCTGCCTGCTTCGGAAAGTCAAAAAAGGTCGCTGCAAAGCGGCCTTTTTTGCTGATTTGTATTTTTTAGCTAGCAATTAAACTATAGAAAAAATATTGCGTATAGCTTGCACAGGTATTTTTATGGTGGTAGACTAGATTAAACAATACTCGGAGGACTTAACATGAATATAACAGTATATCTTGCCTCATTGACAGGCAATGATCCTAAATTTGAGTCTGCGGTTAAAGAGCTTGGCACCTGGATTGGTGCGAGCGGTAATACGTTGGTTTATGGCGGTTCTAAAACCGGCCTGATGGGAGAGTTGGCGCAAAGCGTTTTGCAGGCAGGCGGTAAGGTTATCGGCGTGGAGCCGCAGTTTTTTGTAGATGAGGAATATCAATATGAGGGACTGACGCAGCTGATAGTTACCAAAGATATGGCAGAGCGCAAGACGAAGATGATTGAGCTTGGCGATGCTTTTATTGCCTTTCCCGGCGGCGTGGGAACGCTGGAGGAGGTTAGTGAGATTATGTCAAAGATTTCACTGGGACACCTGCAGGCGCCGTGCATCTATTATAATCTTGAAGGTTATTATGATGATGTAAAGCACTTTCTGCAGCAGATGATTCTTAAAGGTTTCTCTTCAGAGGAAAAGCAGCAGGGAGTATATTTTGCGGAAAGTTTGGAAGAAATCAAGAAATTATTGAAATAAAAGGATGTTGCTGAGAATATAAAAAGGCTGACGCTTCGCATTTACGCAAGGCGTCAGCCTTTTTGCTGCCTTAAATATTCTGCGTTTAAGCAATATTATTCATATCCGGAAACACTTTTGCAGTGCATTATACTCGCCTAATGCCAGCATTGTTATATCGTCGGATAATATGGTATCGGGCGTAATTGAGACGTCAGTTTTTCCCAAGTGCTTTATGCCAAGAATATTAATGCCAAACTTTTTGCGGACCTCCAACATACCGATGCTTTTACCAACCCATGCTTTGGGCAATTCTACTTCAAAAATAGCGTGCTGTTTGTCAATTTCTATATAATCGAAAATATGGTCTGCAGTGTAGCGTTTGGCTGCCCATATAGCCATCTGCTTTTCAGGATAGACTACATTGTCTGCACCGTTACGAAGCAGAAACTTTGCCTGGACATCGCGTTCAGCACGAGATACTACACATTTTGCGCCCAGTTCTTTTAAAAGCGAAGTAGTTTCCAGCGAGTTTTGAAAATTACCGCTGATAGTTACGAAGCAAACGTCAAAATTCCTGATGCCAAGAGCACGTAAAAACTCTGCATTAGTACTGTCACCGATTTGTGCTTTGGTGACAAACGGCAGTACATCGTTAATTCTTTCCTCATCAGTATCAACTGCCATGACCTGATGCCCTAATTGTGAAAGCTGCATAGCGATATGTCGTCCAAAATGACCAGCTCCGATCAGTAAAATATTTTTCATAGGATATCCACTCCTTTTGTTTAGCCAATAGTGATTTTTTCCAGCGGCAGTTTTGAGTTAACTGCTTTTTTGCCGGATAATGCTGCGTACATGAGCGTAAGGCTGCCTACTCTGCCAAGATACATAAGTAAAATCAGTATCAGCTGTGAGGGTACATGCAGCTGCGGTGTAATTCCCAACGTCAGACCGACTGTTCCCAATGCTGATGCTGTTTCATATAAGCAGGATGACAGTGGCAGGTTCTCATAGGCGCTGATAAAAATTCCTCCGCTGAAAAACAGCGTAATATACACGGTGAGGATAGTTGAGGCAGTTTTGATAGCGCTGTAATCGACTCTGCGATCAAAAAAATGGGCACTGTCCTGCTGGCGATAGGTCGCAACAATGTTGGCAAGCAGGACGGCAAAGGTTGTCGTTTTCATACCACCGGCAGTTGAGCCCGGTGAACCGCCAATCAGCATTAAAAGAATCATAATGCCTTGAGACGAGCTGGACATAGCAGATAAATTTACCGTATTGAAACCGGCTGTTCTTGTTGTGACTGACTGGAAGAGAGCTGCTTGAAGACGATCTTCAATAGGAAGAGTAGCAAAATCAGCAAAGAAGAAAAAAATTGCCGGAAAGACAATCAGGATAACCGTCGAGATAAGGATTACTTTACTTTGCATTCTGTAGCGTCGGAACTGCAGCTTGTTTTCACAAATGTCCTCCCAGGTCAAAAAACCGATACCGCCAATTATGATAAGCAGCATAATCGTTATATTTATTATAGGATTCTGCGCATAACCGGTAAGGGAGGGGTAGATGTTGTCTGCGGTTCCCAAAATATCGAAGCCTGCATTGCAAAAGGCAGAAATAGAGTGAAAGGTTGCCAGCCAAATACCGTGCCAGCCATAGTCGTGGCAGAACACCGGCAGCATTGCAAGTGCACCAATCAGTTCAATCAAAAATGTTCCCCACAGGATAAACTTCGTAAGCCGGACGATACCGCCTACATTTGGCGCTGATATTGCGTCCTGAAGGGTGGTGCGCTGCATCAAAGATATTCTTCGCCTGGACAGAAGTGCAAATGATGCCGCTACTGTTACAACACCAAGACCGCCAATCTGTATTAGCGTCAGAATGATTGTCTGCCCAAAGGCCGACCAGTAGCTGCCGGTATCATGTATCACAAGACCGGTTACACAAACTGCGGAGGTTGCGGTAAATAACGCATCATGAAACGGTGTTACACAGCGTTCTGCTGCGGAAATTGGCAGCATCAGCAGTAATGCACCCAGCAGGATTACTCCCGCAAAACCTAATATGATAATTTGAAAAGATGAAAGCTGAAATCTTCTGCTAATCATTTCTTCTGACATACCTACACCTTCTTGTTAATCTGTTTATACATTCATTGTGCTTGTTGCGGACACAATGTAAAAGCCGTATATTGAACTGTTCCTATCATAGCATTTTTTCGGTGTAGATTTGGTAAAGAAACGATCGTAGAGCATCAGTATCTTGTGATAAATCTTGAAGCGCTTTTGTTCGTGAAGTATAATGAAGTTGTAAAAATAATTAGGAGAAGTATTATGAAGCATCAACAACGAAAAGAAGATATTTTGTTTTCGGTCTGTATTTTTTTCGGCGCTTTTGCCATTAATCTTCTGATTCGGAAGCTCTTTACAACGCAAACGCTGGTTCCTATGATTTTTGTATTCGGCGTTTTTCTGATATCGCTGAAAACGCACGGGTATTGCTATGGTATTGTTTCGGCTGTCTTAAGCGTATTTGCAGTAAATTTCGCTTTTACTTATCCCTATTACACTTTAGATTTTTCTGTAGAAGAAAGCATATTATCCGCTATAATTATGCTGGTTGTTGCCGTTTCCACCAGTACGTTGAACAGTAGGATACGCGATCAGGAGAATTTGCGGGCAGAAAGCGAAAAGGAGAGGATGAGGGGCAATCTGCTGCGGGCAATCTCTCATGATTTGCGTACGCCTCTTACATCAATATACGGCTCAGCTTCTACGCTGATTTCCAAGAAGGATGCACTTTCGGAAGAACAGCAGCTAAAGCTGTTGGGAGAAATTCAAGAGGATAGCGAATGGCTTATCCGTATGGTCGAAAACCTGCTGGCTGTTACAAGAATCGACGGTGCAAAGGTCAAAATTGTGAAAACGCCAATCGTTTTGGATGAACTGATTGACTCCGTTCTGATGAAATTCTCCAAGAAGCATCCGAATCAGAAGGTTATTACGCAGATACCGGCCGACTTTGTGGATATTCCTATGGATTCTATCCTTATCGAGCAGGTGTTGTTGAACTTTTTGGAAAATGCCGTTTTTCATGCGAAAGGAATGACAGAGCTGAAGCTGTCGGTTTCCCTTGCAGGAGATAAGGCCGTATTTGAAGTTGCCGACAACGGGTGTGGCATTCCAGAGGAGATTTTGGATAAGATTTTTACCGGATGCTATAAAAAGTCTGCAGCACCGATAGACGGAACGCGCAGTAATATGGGCATCGGTATTTCGGTTTGTGCTGCTATTATTAAGGCGCATGGCAGCGAGATTTTTGTGGAAAATCGGAAGGGCGGCGGTGCTGTATTCCGCTTTTCTTTGGCAAGAGGGTGCGATGATGAGCAATAATAAATTCAAAATTTTAATCGTAGAGGATGAAGCAAACATCCTTAGCTTCATCAAAGCCAACTTGGAAATAAGTGATTATCAGGTAATCTGTGCAGAAACCTGTGCGCTCGGCATGATGATGTACGCTTCTTATCATCCGGATCTCATTGTTTTGGATCTGGGATTGCCTGACCGTGATGGCTTGAGCTTAATTCAGGATGTTAGAGAAGCGGATACTGTTCCCATCATTGTCCTTTCTGCCCGTTCCGGCGAAATGGACAAGGTGGAAGCCTTAGACCTTGGTGCGAATGATTACATTACCAAGCCGTTTGGAACTGAAGAACTGATGGCTCGTATCCGTGCAGTGCTTCGCAGTCATCGTTACAGTGAGAAAAACGAGGGTAATCACATCGGTAAATTTCAATTTCAGGATTTGATGATTGATTACGATAAAAGGCAGGTTTTGGTCGATGGAAACGAAATCGACCTGACACAGACGGAATACAATATTTTGACATTCCTCTCCATTCATGCGGGAAAGGTGCTGACTTATGCTGCCATAATCCAAGCAGTATGGGGATATTCTGATTATGGGAGCGTCAAAAAGCTACAGGTAAATATGAAAAATATCAGGAAAAAAATGGGTGTGACACCGGGAGAAAAGCGCTATATCGTCAATGAGCTTGGTGTAGGCTATCGTATGCTGGCAGAAGATGAAGAATAAGATCTGCCGGAAAGTGTACAGATGGCAAGGGAAAACATAGCATGTAGCTTAGGGAATAAAGTAACGTTTTATTTGGCCTGCAGTTTGGTTAAAGCTGTTTGGAAAAAGCAGGAATTATGGTGGAAGCCAGGCTTTGGCGCACCTGGCAAAGGCTGATGCGCGTGAACAGAAGCTTGTTTTGGCAGATAAGCTAGCCAATATGCGTGCGATTGCACGTGATTATGCTAAATACGGCGAGAACTTATGGCAGCGCTTCAAACGTGGTAAGGATGTGCAGAGCTGGTATTATCATGCTGCAGTGAAGGCAATGAGTGATTTGGAGTTTGATGCGGAAGCTGTGACTTTTTATAAAGAATTTGAAGACAAGGTAAATCAGGTTTTTGGTTATGAAGAATAAGTGCTGAAGATGAATGCTACGAGCAGGATGATTGCTTAGTGTTTGAAGTTGGAGAGTAGAAGAGGACATCTTTTGCTGCTTAGTAAAGAGAAAATAACACAAAAGCAAAAGGGCTAGAATTGGAGAAAATACTCGAATTCTAGTCCTTCTTTAGTTTATGGAGTTAATTTTGTTTTGGCTTCATAACATTATTGTTACGTCACGCAGCTTTTTTATCTTCCATGCGGGATACGAAGATGGTGCCTGCAAGGTCACCAAGGCAGTTGTTGGTAGTAGTACCCATATCAAAGATATGATAGAATGCTGCAATAATACCAACGATTTCAGTAGGTAAGCCAAAGGCCTCAACCATGATAAACAGTTTTACGATACCGCTGCCAGGAATACCGCCGCCACCGGTAGAGAGGATAGCAGACATACCTACGATTTTAAGCATTGTAGGAATATCAAGCGAATGTCCTACGACCTGAGAAATGAAGACGATTACGCAGCCATAAAGGATAACGCTGCCATCATAGTTCATTTGGGAGCCTAACGGGATAGTGAAGCTGGAAATACGTTCCGGAACACCGAATTTTTCCTTAGCAACTTTAATGTTTACAGGAATGGAAGCTACGCTGGAACAGGTTGTTAAGGTATAAATCCAAAGCTCCATGGAATCTTTGATAAAGCGGAAGGGATTAATGCCGTTAGAAATCCAGAGAATACCGCCGTAAACCAAAATAACGTGAATGATGCACGCAAGATAATAGGTACCAGCTAAATATGCCATGCTTGCAAAAAGGCTTGCACCATATTTAGCAAAGGAATCAGCCATAAGGAAGAAAATACCGATAGGAGAAGCTTTCATAACCATGGTGATAAGAGAGAATACCATATCACTTACAGCTGCAAAGCCTTTTTTTAACATTTCTTTGTTTTCTTCATTTGCAACTTTCATGATTGCAATACCGAAGAATACTGCAACAATAAGGGTTTGAAGAATGTTGCCTTTAGTGAAGGTAACGAAAATGTTAGTAGTAAACATATCAGTGAAGAATTTTGCCATGGTAATGCTAGTGGCTGCAGCAACTTTTTTCGATGCAAGACCGGTAAAGTTAGCAATTTCGCCGGGACGGATAATTTCCGTGACTGTAAGACCAATGACAGTTGCTACAAGTGTTGTCAGCACATAGTAAGCTATAATGTGACCAGCAATTCTTCCTAAAGAACTTAAATTCTTCTGAGAAGTGATACCGGTGATGATAGTAAAAAATACCATTGGAACTACAATCATCTTTACGCAATTAAGCCAGATGGTACCGATGAAGGCTACTTGCTTCATTATATCACCACAAATAAGTCCGGCTATGGAGCCGATAATCATGGCAACAAAAATCTGAGTCGTCAAACTAATTTTCTTTCCACCAATAGTCATGATGCTTCCTCCTTATAAGCTTTTATCAAGCTCCAAAATAATATTTGCAGCAGCTTTGGCGTCTTCTGCCGTAATACCTTTGTAATATACTAAACGAACGCAGGTTTTGAGCACTGTTTTGATTAAAAGTCCCTTTTCTTCTGCCATTTCGCAGAATCTTGAGGGAGATACTGAAGCTTTTGCCAAATCCAAAACCAGAATGTTGGATTGCACTTCTTTTTGCAAGGAAATATGCTGTAATTTTCCTTGTAATAAAGAGGCTGTTAAACGTGCATTCTCAATATCCTCAATCATGCGGCTGATGTTATGCTTGAAGGCATAAATACCGGGTGCAGCAAAAACACCGCCTTGGCGCCATCCGCCACCCAAAATTTTACGAATTTCTCTGCCTTCATCAACTTTGGCTTTAGTAGAGCACATAAGAGCACCAACAGGGGCGCCGATACCTTTAGAAATGCAAACCATTACAGAATCTACGTATTGGCAGATTTCTTTTGCGTTTACGCCTAGGGATGCAGTAGCATGGAAAAGTCTTGCTCCATCCATATGAATTTTGGCTCCATATTTATCTGCCACAGCACGGAGCTTTGCCATCTCCTCTACGGGAATTACATAACCGCCTGAAAAATTATGAGTGTTTTCTATGCAGATTAGTTTTGCTTCGCTTTCCTTCAAAAGATTATCAATAGCATCAATATCAGGAGTGTTATTAGCATTAAATGGATATTTTATGGGCTCCATACGACAAAACTGATCGGAGAAAAGGAACTTTTCGGTTAACAACATATGCTGCTGTTCATGTACCAGTACTTTTTCGCCAGCTTTGGCCCATAAGAGAGCACCTACAGTATTAGCGAAAGTTCCGGTAGGACAAAGCAAGGCTGCTTCTTTACCAGTAGTTGCCGCTACCAGATCCTCTAATTCATTGATAGTCTTATCTTCACCACGATTATTTTTGTCAGTACGTCCATCATCTCCGAGTGGAGCTGTTAAAATTGCTTCTAGCATTGCTCGGTCAGGCATTGTAAGGGTATCACTTCTTAAATCAATCATGTATTCACTCTCCTCAAAAAATATAAAAACCTCTAGTTTTTACTCTAGAGGTTATAGTCTGGTAATAGCTATAATGCTCTGTCCTTTGGCCTGAGAGACTCAAGAATTACTTCTTTTCCACCTTCGGCGCCCATAAGGGACTCTCCAGAGTTGTGCAAAGCTTTCTACGTGAAATAGTGAGAAATGGTGCTTTGCACTGCATATCAATCACTATATATAATATATCTTATAATCAGTGACTTGACCAATACTAAAAACTATGTTTTAATATACAAAAAAAGCTATATTATTTTTGCCGGAAATAGCTTGTTAACAGTGTTTTTCGATGGTATAGCAGAAGTAGAAATTAAGTTGTAATTATTTGTGTATTTATTATTCATGGTATTGGCGAGGCAATTATGGAAAGAGTTATGGAATATATTTTGGCTATTGCAAAATTCAAAAGCGTATCCAAGGCAGCAGGAAATTTATTTATCAGCCAGCCTGCCTTAAGTGCAATAGTAAAAAAAGAAGAAAAACGACTGGGTGTTGAACTTTTTGATAGGCAATACAAGCCTCTGCAGCTTACAAATGCAGGAACTATATATGTTAATGCAGCTAAGAAGATAAAAGACATTGAAGAAAAAATGCTTTACGATTTAAATTGTAAAGAGCAGAATGGTGTTAGAAAAATAACAATAGCAAGCTATGCTTTTTTGTTTACGCATTTTCTTGCGAATTTTGTTGAGAAATTTAAATCACAGCTTTCACGTGACATAGAGATAGAGCTCATTGAGAAGCGTACTGAGGAAGCGCTTCCAGGAATACAGAAAGGCATTTACGATTTTGCCATTACGACTCATCAGAGGCGCGTTAAAGGCTGTTCTAGTGTACCTTTATTAAAGGAAAAGGTAATTATTGCCGTACCTAAAAGCTATGCGATTAATAGTTACATAAAAAAATACGCTTTAAGCTATCAGGATGTAGTTGCCGGAGCTGCAAACAGTGATAAGTATAGCAGCGTTTCCATCAGTTATTTTGCTGATTATCCTTTTATTTTACATGTGAAAACTAAAGAAATGTATCGTAGGGCTCGCAGAATATTCCGCAATAGCGGTATTAATCCTAAAGTTGTTTCATATATGGAGGATTTTCTGTTAATGTATTTCGTTGCGAATTCCGGTCAGGGGATTATTTTTATGCGAGAGGCTATGATACAATATATGGAGCCATCAGATAAGCTGGTATTCTATAAAATAAATGATCCGGCAACAGTATATAATGTTAATGTGTATTACAGGAAAGAAAGTGAAAATAAAAAAGAAATAAGAGCATTTATAGATAGCTGTAATTCTTATTGGAATGCTAATTATAGTGAGGAGAGCTTAACATGAATATAACAGTATATCTTTCCTCGTCGACAGGCAATAATTCTAACAAAAAGTCCTTGGCCTTACCTTATGTAAAGTCAGGGATTTATATTATCTGCAGCCAGATTTGTTTTTATATAAAAAAAGATTGAACCAACAGGCCCAAGTGATGCGACTTACAATGCCGCGCTTATGTCTAAAGGTTCAAATCCTGTTTATCGTATTTAGTTATAAGGATGACAGTCCGGACATCCGCTGCATCACTCCGGAGTACGAGCATCAACGGTTGATGCCAATCGACACTCTTCCAACAATTAAATTATATCATGTGATTTAAAGCTTGTGAATAAAACTAATGTTAGCGGATTAAAAAATATGATAGAAAATACTTTGCGGGTTTCAACATCTGCTACACTTTTATTGATCAAAAAGATGGTTGCTTCAGCTATCATGGAACGAGAGGCTGCTGTGAAAAATAAAAACAGCATTAAGAAATTTGATGTTAAAACCAAGCTTCTTAATGCTGCGCTGCACAGTAATCTCTCTTTAGTTTTTCTGTAAATAGGGCATGAACTGAAAGTTTTTATCTAAATATTGACCGGCATAGGCTACGCCTTTACCCATGGTAAAGGCTGCTAAAATAGTGCCGATTCCCAATCCGTCTATGTGTCCCAGCAAGAACAGTGTCAGCAGTGCGGTGATAGCCAGGCAAGTGACGTCAAAGGTAATTTTGATTTTAGCGTATTCGATTTTTATGATGGCGCTCAACTCACGCGGGAACAGATCCGTAGGGATAATGGGCAGACCGCAGCGGTTGGACAAAGCAATGCCGATGCAGATTAAAATATAGCTTACGACAAAATACAGCACACGCCAGGAAAAGGCCTGCGGCAGCATGTTGATGTACAGCTCAAACAAATCAAGGAATTGGCTGAACACAAAGCCTACAACAAAGCTGAACATATAAGACGAGATAAATTTTTTGCGCATGTACATCAGGCTGGCGATAAGCAGTCCCTGGAAAATGTAGGTCCAGGTACCAAGTGTGAGCTTAGGAAAGGCTTCACTGAAGGCAAAGGGAACGCTGCTGATGGCGCTGATGCCGGAACCGGAGTAGAGCATGAGCACGACACTAAAGCTGTTGATGATTACTGCAACTAAAAGTGCTAGCTCACCACACAAGGTCAGACGTGAATTTTTTTCGTTTAAAAGCATTTTTAACCCCTCTCGAAAACAATAAATTTATCAAAAATACATTTCCTATTATAGTACTAAATTTTGTGCTTGGCAAATTTTCTGTTGCCTCCGGTGAATGTAGTTTAGCAGTAAATTTTAAAACGATTGGGAAGATGAATTATAAATCTTAGACTGATAAAGAAATACTCGAAAGCTTATGTGAAGATAATGTGCTGAAGAAGCCTTTTTATTTTTACGATTCATATGAGAGTGATATAATTAAAAAAAGTGCCAAAAATCAAAAGAGTATAGATGAGGAGCTGATATCATGGGTAAAAGAGCAATATATTCCTGCATTACACTGCAAAAAGAGCTTGAGAACACCATTAAGAAAATAGGCTTTGATGGCAAGGTAACTTATCTTAATGTTGCGTTGCACAGCAATCCGCAGAAGATGCATGAGACGCTGCAAAGGATTATTGATGAAAATACAGAAGCAGAGGAAATAGTTATCTGCGTTTCCGGCTGTGGCAAGGCTACTTGCGATTTAAAGGCAACAACTTGTCCGATTGCTGTGCCACGTACTATGGACTGCATTGACGTTCTTTTGACAGGCTCCGGTATCAAGCGTCCCGACGGAGCGATTTTTATAACTAAGAGCTGGATGAACTTTATGAAGAACTCTACGATAGATTATACCAAGCTGGTGCAGGAGCGTGGTCAGGAAGAAGCAGAAGCATTTCTGAAGCAGCTTTATAAGGGCTTCACGGATTTTTATATCATTGATACAGGAACGTATGCTTTGCAGGAGGTTGAAGCCTATATCATGCCTTTGGTAAAGCTTTTGGGAGGAACGCTTACGCGTCTGCCTGGTCCTTACAAGGTGCTGGAGAAGCTTGTGTCGGGCAACTATGATGACAGCGTTATTGCGATACCTAAGGGTGGAACGCTGAGCATTCATGAGTTTGATGGCCTGCGTCCTTGCACGATTAAAAAGTAAATTTGAGGATAAATTTTCGTGGGGTGCAATTATGAAAATAAAAAGTATTATAGCTAAAGCGTTGCTGATTATGTCGTTGTTTGCTTTCTTGCCGTTTGTTTTTTCTCAAGATAATTATGCGTATGCATCGAGAGAAGAGCTGTTGGATCTTGAAGAAGAAAAGTCTGATATAGAGGATGAAATAGCGGAAAGACAGGCTAACGGTGAAAGCTACGACGATTTGGAGGAGCGGCGTAATGATGTGCAGGATGAAATAGAAAATATCAAGGATGAGGGCTGAGGCTTTCGGCAAAATCTGCACATAACCTTTAAGCTCGCAAGTGCGCATATTTTTATCAATGATTTTCCGGCGCTCATAATGTAAAATACAATTAACGCGTAGCGAGGGTGAGGTGTGGTGACAATGCGAAAAGTTATCATTGAAAAATTACAGCAGATTGAAAAACAGGAAAACGTCAGGATTCTCCATGCAGTTGAATCTGGAAGCCGTGCATGGGGTTTTGAATCTCCGGACAGTGATTTTGATGTACGCTTTATTTATGTGCGTCCGCGTGATTATTATTTAAAATTAGAACAGACGAGGGATGTACTGGAATTCCCCATCAACGATTTGCTGGATGTCAACGGCTGGGATTTGCAGAAGGCGTTGAGGCTTTTGCATCGTTCTAATCCGTCGGTATTCGAGTGGTTTAAATCACCGATTGTTTATAGGAAAACTGCTTTCAGCCAAGAATTTATTCCCCTTATGGAAAACTATTTTTCCGCGAAGAGCGGACTTTATCATTACCTGAATATGGCAGAAGGCAACTATCGGGAGTATCTGCGGGGAGAGATGGTGCGAGCTAAAAAGTACTTTTATGTTTTGCGGCCTTTGCTTGCCTGCAGATGGATTTTAAGAACCAATACTCCGCCACCAATGCGTTTTACAGAATTGGTTGCAGGTGATTTGCCTGCATATCTTTATGAATCCGTACAGGAGCTTTTGCGCATCAAGATGGAGGTGCCGGAGCTGAAGCTGATTCCGAGAGTGGACGAGATAAATAATTTTATTGAAGAAGAATTTCCGCGTCTTAAAGAGAAAATCAGGAGCCTGCCGGAGGAACGCAGGCAGGGATACGACGAGCTTAATGCGTTGTTTTTGAAGTATCTGCAGTAATCCAAAAGCGTAGCTGTTATACATGCATAAAGTATGTTGATAGTTGCGCTTTTCTTGTTGCTTGTAACGCAGAAAAAAACGTATTTACTTTTTTATTTTAGAGTGTATTCACTTATTTGACATAGACAAAATCTGTCGTTGACATGTGATATACTAAGGATAAATCAGTGCTTAAGTGAAAAAGTAACACTGAATTGTCAGCGTATTTTTGGGAATACTGTTTAGCGGAATTGCTGCGGAAGGAGGGTGCTGCTCATGGCTTTTAATGAGTTAATAAAAAACTTTGATAATTTACGGCAGATGATGCGTGATTTTTATGTCTTTGGCTTTAAGAGCAGAGCTGATTTTGCGGATAAAAGCGCTCGCAGCTATGACAACGAGCGCAGACGCATTGAAAGCTGGCTGGGTGAGTATATGTATTTCCGCCAGAATGTCGGCGGTAAGAACTGCTTTATTTCCGTGGACAGCAGAAAAATCCGGCATAATCCTTTTTATAAAGCATTAAAAGCCAAGAGCTTTACGGCTAATGATATCATGCTGCATTTTTTCCTGCTGGATATTTTGCAGCCTGGTGAAAAATTTACTCTGCGTCAGCTTATGGAAAGGCTGGATGCAGCGTATTTATCTTGTTTTGACGAACCAGTGGCGCTGGATATTTCCACTGTGCGTAAGAAATTGGCAGAATATGCAGAGCTTGGTTTAATAGAAAATGAAAAGTGCGGGCGTGAGTTATATTATGAGCGCAGCAGGGATGAGGTCAATTTAGATGCTTGGCATGATGCCGTGAGCTTTTTTGCCGAAACGAATCAGATAGGTGTTGTGGGCAGTTTTATAGAGGATAAGTTTGCTGCGTGCAGCAGTGTATTTTCCTATAAGCATCATTATCTGCTGCATGCCTTAGAGAGTGATGTGCTGCTTGATTTGCTGGCGGCGATGGAGCGCAGGCAGTGTGTGCGTATTGAAAGCTGTTCTTCCAAAGGCAAGAACATTTCTTTCCGCGTGCTGCCGCTGAAGATTTACGTAAGCACGCAAAGCGGCAGGCGTTATGTGATGTGCTGGTTCTTTAAGGCGCATAGGATTATTTTCTGCCGTCTGGATAATCTTGAACGCGTTCTGGAAGCGAAGGACGTGCGTGATTACGATAAGTTTTGCGCCATGGCTGAGCAGATGGAACAGCATTTGTGGGGCGTATCTATGAACAGAGGGCCTGCCGCTGCTGATACCTTGGAGCATGTGGAGCTTGTAGTGCGCATCAGCAGTGACGAGCCGTATATTCTGCAATGTCTGAAGCGGGAAAAGCGCTGCGGACGAGTGGAAAAAATAGATGCCGAGCATTATCGCTTTATTGCCGATGTGCATGATGCAGGCGAAATGCTGCCCTGGCTGCGTACCTTTATCGGCCGTATTGAAAGCTTTTTCTGCAGCAATAAGGCTGTAGAAGAAAAGTTCTGGCAGGATTTGGCTGAGGTGTACGCTATGTATGGTGTGGAGAAAGCAGGTGAAGCATAAATGAGCACAGTGTTCAGTGAGGTTTACGGAACCTATTATAATGTTGTGGCGAAGGTGCTGACGCAGGCGCTTGAAGGAAAACTGTCTGCAGCAAGCATGCAGCAGCTTGTATGCGAGGGGGCTTATGGCGACAGTGTGCTGCAGCTTTTGCCTGCGCTGGCTGACGGTACATGGAAACTGCTGACGCCGGAGCTTGGGACGCCGCTGAAAAATAAGCCGACGATGCCTCTGACTGCTCTGCAGAAAAGATGGCTGAAAACCTTGTTGCTTGGTGAAAAAATCAGCTTATTCTTTTCTGATGAGGAGATTGCGAGGCAGCAGGCTGCTTTGCAGTCTGTAGAGCCTTTGTACAGGCCTGAGCAGTTTGTCTTTTTCGACCGCTTTGTGGATGGCGATGCTTATACCAATCCCAAATACAGAGCAAATTTCCGGGAAATTCTTCCTGCTGTGAGGGAAAAGCGCTATATTAATGCTTCCTACAGGAGCAACAGGGGGACGATTATCGTCTGGACGGATTTGGTGCCGGTGTCCTTGGAATATTCGACCAAGGACGATAAGTTTCGCCTGCAGGCAATAGCTGAGCGTAAGCAGGTGACGCTGAATTTAGGCAGAATAATTTCCGTAGAAGCGGGAGAGGCAGTTGAGCATATAAAAAACTTGAAGAAGGGAGAGCTTTCCAAGCAGACTCTTGTTCTGGAAATTGAGGATGAACGCAGTACGATGGTGCGCGCGCTGATGCATTTTTCTGATTTGGCGAAGGAAACGGAAAAGCTGGACGAGTCGCATTACCTTTTAACGGTGAGGTATGATAAGGGTGATGAAACAGAAATGCTTTTCCGTGTGCTGAGCTTCGGCCCAACGGTTAAGGTGCGTGAGCCGGAGGCGTTTAAGGAGCTTATCAGGAAAAAGCTGAGGGAGCAAATGCAATGCAGCGCAGAATTTTAAGTGCGCATGTTTTTTTCCATGATTATACCTTGCTGCTGTGTTAAGATTAACATAGCAACAAGCAATTTTTATAAAACAGAACAGATAATGGAGGAATAAGCATATGGAAAGATTTGTAAGCTATGAGAAAATGTCGAAAAAACAGCAAAAGATAGTCAACGCCTCCAAACGAGGCAACTGGGGAAATGTGAAGCCGATTATTAAGGTCAAGGCTTCGGCAAAAATTTATAATCGTAAGAAGAAGCAGAACTCCGGGGACTATGGCTATAGTTTCGGGAGTTCTGCTTTTTTATAAGGTGGGGAAATGCTATGAGCAAGAGCTTAAACGAATGGGGAAGGTTTTTGGCGCTGGTGCTGCGGCATAAACCGCAAGCAGTCGGCATTGAGCTGGATGTGCATGGTTGGGCGCAGGTGGAGGCGCTGCTTGTTGCCTTTAATCGTATTGAATTATTTAATATGCTTATGCTGGAGAAAATCGTTGCTGAAGATGATAAGCAACGTTTCGCATTCAGCGAGGATAAGAAGAGAATCAGAGCAAATCAAGGGCATTCCGTGAAGGTTGATGTGGAGCTTCGGGAGGCTGTGCCGCCGGAGCTTTTATATCACGGGACGGGACGCAAGTATGTTGCGAGCATCAACAGACAGGGACTTATCGCCAAGCAAAGGCTGTATGTGCATTTATCGGCGAATGTCGAAACAGCGCATAATGTCGGCAAAAGACATGGAGAGCCGTTTATCTATGAAGTCCTTGCAGGCGATATGGCGAGAGCGGGCTATAAGTTTTACCTTTCGATAAACGGTGTGTGGTTAACAGAATGCGTGCCCAAGAAGTTTTTACGTGATTAAGTAAGGTGATTGATGTGAGAATTTTATTATTGATGCGTGGTGTGCCTAGCTCCGGCAAGAGCACGTTTATAAAGGAACAGGGGCTGGAGCCTTATACATTGAGTGCGGATGCGTTGCGTCTGCTATATGCTTCGCCGATGTTGGATAATGCAGGCAGATGGTGCATCAGCCCGCATTTTGACAAGCAGATGTGGCCGTTTTTGCTGCAGACGCTGGAGGAGCGCATGAAGCGTGGCTGCTTTACGGTTGTGGATGCCACCAACATCCGTGGCAGAGATATGACTGCGTATAAAAAGCTCGCCAATGAGTATAAATATCGCATTTATGTGGTTGATTTTACTGATATTACCATTGAGGAAGCAAAGAAAAGGAACCTGCTGCGTGAGGAATACAAACAGGTTCCGGAAAATGTTATTGAAAGAATGTATGCTCAGCTGGCGGATAATAAGGTTCCGTCCGGTATTACCGTAATTAAACCGGGGGAGCTTTCGCAAATTTGGTACAAGCCACGCGATTTATCTGCCTATAAAAAGGTAATTCATATCGGTGATATTCATGGCTGTTATAAGCCGCTGAAGGAATATCTTGAGGAAATAAATCCGCAGAACTACTATATTTTTCTTGGCGATTACATCGACAGAGGCAGCGAGAATGCCGAGGTTCTGCAATTATTGCTGCCGCTTGCCGCGTTAGATAACGTTACACTGCTGGAGGGCAACCATGAGGCTAACTTGCGGGATTACGGCTTGCCGGATGGCATTGCTTCGAAGGAGTTCCGAATGCAGACGGCACCGGAGCTGGCGCAAGCAGGCCTGAGCAGGAAGGCTGTATATAATTTTTACAGGAAATTATCGCAGTGCTTCTGCTATACATATCGGGGGAAAAAGGTTTTGGTAAGTCATGGCGGTTTGGCGCGTATGCCGGAGAATTTATCCTTGGTGGCAACAGCGGAGCTGATTTACGGCACCGGCGTGTATGAGGATGCATTGGATGTTGATATGTCTTTTGCCAAGCACGCAGCTGCAAACGAGGATCAGGTTCACGGGCACCGCAATTATGAGGGTGTGCCGGCGGAGGTTAACGAGCATTGCTTTAATCTGGACGGAGCGGTGGAAATGGGCGGTCAGCTGCGGGCGTTGGAGCTTAGCGAGGATGGCTTTGTGACGAATATGATTGCTTCGAGCAAACTGCTATGAATATCAAAAGCTGAAACTGAAGCGAGCCTGGAAAATCAGATTTTTGGCATCACGAAGGCTTGCGTGTTATTGAAGCTATGTATCACCCGGAAAATTGTGTGGCAGATTTTTTGCTTTAATATAGAGTAATATAAAAAAGACCTAATAATATTAGTTGATAGCTAATTTTATCAGGTCTTTTTGATTGCGCAAATTTTCTAAAGTAACGTTTAAGCAAATGCATTACATAGACAATGACTTATGTACTATACGCTTCCGTATTTATATTTCTATAGCAGAGTGAATGAGTATCTGATTTATAGTAATTACGCCAAAGTACATAGTAAGTAGTTGGTTTTAGTATGCGCCTTTTATAGTACATATCAAAATAAAATTTGTTTTGATTAATAAGAACAATAGTTATTGAAACTGAATTTATTATAAAGCCTATTAAGACTGTAATTGCAGTAGATAAAAAAACAGTTGACTGCCATGCTGCTATTTGGTTTATAATACTGTCAACGATATAATATATCGTTAGTATTGCTACGAATAAAAAAGTAGTATTTGATATCAGAAAGGGGCTGTAGTATGAGTACTAAGCGAGTTAGTAGTACATTAATGATGTTATTTGTTTTAGGCAGTTCTATGAATGCTTTTGCACAGAATAATGATGTACTCGATGAAAATTTTGTTTTAGATGAAATGGTAGTGTCGGCTACACGTAGTGAAAAGAAATTATTAGATACTGCTGCCAGCGTCAGTCTTATCACTGATAAAGATTTGGACAAGATGCATATCAATAATTTAGATGAGGCATTTGTCAAGATTCCTGGAGTGTATGTAGGTCGTTTAAGCGGAATTGGTTCTACTACTTCTCAGACAGTTATGAGAGGTGTTAATGCAGCGAATTCTGTAGCAGTATTGGTCGATGGTGTTCAGGTAAATGATTCTTATAATGGTTCCGTAACATGGTCTGCTATTCCTGTAGATATGGTAAAAAGGGTAGAAGTACTTCGTGGACCTGCATCTGTTCTTTATGGTGGTAACGCACTTGCCGGTGTAATTAATATTATCACTAAAGATGTGGATAAAACATCCGTCAATTTAAAATTGTCATATGGATCTAATAATACTCAAAATCATAGCTTATATGTTGCCGGAAAAGCCAGTGATAAATTAGATTTTAATGTTAATTACGAAAAGAAAAAAACAGACGGTTATATTACCGATCCGGTTTTGAGCTCTAAAGCTGTTTTTGGAGCTGAAACTACTACTACTAACACCGGAGCGAAGAGATGGATAATCGGTAATAAGGGTAAAAGACAATGGGATGAAAACACTGTTGGAGTTGGGTTCAAATACCATTTCGATGAATCTAAATCTTTAGCTTTAGATTTTACTAAAAATGAATATGAGTATTCTTATTCTGCGCCCACAAGTTATTTTGGTGATGATATTATAAAGAAGGCAGGAACATATTTTTCTACTCCAGGTGAAAAAGCGTCTAATAAATATAACATGACCTATAATGATAGCGAAAATGGCTGGAAAGCTGTAGTAGGTTATAGTGATCAATACAAGCAGCATGATACAAGTATTTCTAAAGCAACTGATTCATCTAAACCAAATACCAGATTTTCTTTTGATTTACAAAAAAACCAAACAATTTCTGCTAATAACAATGCAGTATTTGGCTTAAACTACAGAAAAGATGAGATGGATGCTACTGTCTATAAGCTGGCAGATAAGTTTAACAGTGACAGTAAGATAGCAGTGGATTCTATGGCTAGCGGAACTAATAAATCTTTCTCTGCTTATGTTATGGATGAGCATAAATTTTCTGACAGATGGACAGCTACAGCAGGCTTACGCTATGATAAATGGTCTACAGACGGAAGAATTCTGTTACCCAATAAAACTGAAGCCATTAATTATGACGAGTCTACTTATGATAATTGGAGCCCGAGCTTAAGCGTTATGTATAAACCGGAAGCTGACAGCAGTTTATATTTGTCATGGGGTAAAGCTTTTGAAGCTCCGTCATTATATAGAATGTATTCTTCCAGTTATAGCTCCAATGTCTATAATATTGCCAATCCTAATCTTAAACCACAAAAGGCTGAGACTTTTGAATTGGGCTATAAAAAAGACTTAAACAATAAGTCTGCAATAGGTGTATCTGTTTATGATACAAAGTATAAAGGCTTGCTGTATAAAAACTCTTTGGGCGTGGTAGATGGTATGAATGCTACATGCTACCAAAACGCTGGTGAAGCAGAAGCGAAAGGCTTTGAACTGGAATTAAATCATAATTTTGATGATAAATGGAGTGCCTTTTTAAATTATACCTATCAAAATCCTGTAATAAAAAAAGCTTTAAAGGCGACTGAGAAGGATAAATATGTTACGGCTATTCCTAAAGAAGTATTCCGTGCAGGCGTTACCTATAGTGACAATAAATGGAGCGGCATGCTAACCGGAGAATATATCAGCAAACGATTCAGCAAAACAGATAACAGTGATACAGTTAATGGAGTCTATGGTTCATACGATCCATACTTTATTATGAATATGGATATTAGCTATTCATTTAACAAGAACTATACATTAACTGCATCGGTAAATAATATTTTAGATAGAGATTTCTTTAATTATTATTATCAACCTGGACGTACATATTCTGTAGAAATTAATTACAGATTCTAATTTAAGTGTTATGCGTATGGAGGACTTATGAATTATATTTTGTTCGTATCCAATAAAGAAAGTGTTAATCCATATTATGTTGCTGCCTGGAAAAACCTCGCTGTAAGCAATGGAGTAAGTGAGAGTAATATAAAATTTCAGATGTTTAGCGGAACAGAAAAAACTTATATGGATATCAATGAAGTAAACGAATACTGCAAGGGTATAGTTGTCAATTGGATGGGACAAAAGGATGATAAAAGAGTTCTCCATATTTTGAAACTTGCTCGAGAAAAAACAATTCCGTTATTAGCAAATTTTACTTATGGTAACGATAAGATAATAAATTTACTAAACAATGAGATAGCTAACCAAGTAGCTTCGTATATGAATAATGGTGGCATGTACAATATAAAAAATTTATACTTGTATTTGCTCAATAATCTTCTAAATATCAATGTGATTTACAAAAATCCTAAAGAATTGGCTTGGTCTGGAATTTACATACCGGAAGCGGATAATGTTTTGACGAAAGAAGCTTTTTATGAGAAGTATTATAATCCTTCTTTGCCCACTGTAGCGATTAACTTTCCTAGGGAACATTGGGCTTGGGGACATACTTCATACATAGATAGCTTGATTAATGAATTACGACAATTGGACTGTAATGTGTTGCCTATTTTTTCTCATTGGAATCGTGATAGAGAGAGAAATATACCGGGGTTTGAAAATAATATTTTGGAATTGGGCTATTTTAAAGGTGCTTTTATACCACAGGTATTAATAAATTGCTTATGGTTTTCTCTAACCGTTGGCAGAGATGTTGAAGACAAAGATTTATTGAAGAAGTTAAATATACCGATTCTTCAAGGGGAAATACTTCTGCAAAATGTAGAAATTTGGGAACAGTCTCGTTTCGGCTTAAATGAAAACGAGCTTCAGGCAAATATTATTATGCCGGAATTCGATGGAGTTGTACATGGTGTACCATTAGCTGGACAAAAAAAAGATGGTACTCTGGTAACTATGGTGCCAATTTATGATAATATAAAACTAATGGCAAAAAGAGCTTATTGTTGGGCACAGTTGAAACTCAAGCAAAATAAAGATAAAATGATAGCTCTTATTTTTCATAATTATCCTGCAGGAAATGCTACAATCGGAACTGCTATGGGTTTGGATTCTCTTCGCAGCGGAGAAGTGATTTTAGAAAACCTTCAAAAAGCTGGCTATAGAACTGATGAATTACCTAAGGAATCAGGATGGCTTGCCGAAAAACTGCTTGCTAGTTTTACTAATGAGGTTGAATTTTTTAAATCAGATCTTGAGCCATGTGGTAAATATCCTGTTGGTAGTTATAAACAATGGTATGAAAATTTAGGCGTGGACACTAGAAACCATATAAAAAATAATTGGGGTGAAATGCCCGGAAATTCGTTTCTTACTGATACAGAAGAAGAATTTAAAATTGCAGGGTTTAAACAAGGGAATATATTCATAGGAGTCCAACCGCCAAGAATTGCTTTTGGTGATATTCAAAAAAGTTTTCACAATGGAGATATACCGCCTACACATTACTATTTGGCTTTTTATAGATGGTTGGTGGAAGTATTTAAAGCTGATGCAGTAATACATCTTGGTACTCATGGTAGTCTTGAATGGTTACCTGGTAAAAGCACTGGCTTATGCAGAGCTAGTTATCCTTATTTGGCTATAGATAGTCTTCCTAATATATATCCGTATTTAATGTCTATTACATGCGAAGGACTGCAGGCGAAAAGGCGTGGCGCTGCAGTATTAGTTGATCATTTACCGGCTCCTTGTGAAGAAGCCGGGTTATATGGTAAAATGCGGGAACTTTATGATTTGGTAGAGCAGTATTTAGAAGCCTATAGATTACAAAGTTCTACAGTTTCGCAATTAGAGCAAGTAATATCTGAATTACTGCTTAAGGAAGATATGAAATGTTTTTGTAATAAGGAAAATGAAATTGATTTTTGTGAGCAGATGGAAAATTTACATGCTTATCTTGAAAAAATATCTTCAAATCAATGTAGAACAGGTTTGCATATATTAGGTGAATTAGGCTCTGAAGCAGATTTAAGGAACCTTGTTAATAGTTTTACTCAGGGTAACAATGAACTTAAAGAAATTGTTCTGGATAAGTTGAGCCATACTGATGAAGAAATAACAAATATACTTAAAGGTTTAGATGGTTGCTATATTGAAAGTGGCTTATCCGGTGCCCCTTCAACAGGTATGCTGGATTGTCTTCCAAGTGGTAAAAATTTTTATGGTGTAGATCCACGCTTACTTCCATCTAAGTCAGCATGGATTATTGGTCAGCAATTAGCAAATCAGGTTATACAACAGTATATTGAGGAAGAAGGAAGATATCCCGAACGTATTGCTATGATATTTTGGTCAGGCACCAATATGCGTACCAAAGGCTGCGATATAGCTCAGGCAATGGCGCTTTTAGGTGTTTCGCCAGAATGGAATACTAATGGGAGAATAAGTGGTTTTAAGGTTATCCCGTTAGACGTTTTGAAAAGACCACGTATAGATGTTATAGCGCGAATAAGCGGAATGTACAGAGATTCGTTGTATCCTACTGTAGAATACTTGGATGAATGTATTAAATGTATTATGAAATTAGATGAGGATGGTGATGTTAATTACCCGCGTAAGCATATAATGGAGGACTCAAATGAATTAGAAATGACAAACTACGATAATTTGCAATGCAGGATTTTTGGTAGTGCACCTGGAACTTATGGTGCTGGTGTTAATTTGGCAATAGAAAGCAGAAACTGGCAAAGTATTGATGATTTAAGAGATGTATATGTATCTTGGGGAAGTTATGCTTATGGTAAGCAAATTAAAGGTCAATTTCTACCGGAAGTTTTCTCCAAACAGCTCAGCAAAGTTGATTTAACGCTAAAAAATGAAGACCATTACGAGACAACGATGTTAGAATCAGATGATTATAATGCGTTTCATGGTGGCATGATTGCTGCAGTGCGTAGTTTATCAGGAAAAGCTCCAAAATCTTTTTGTGGAAATTTATCTCAAAAAGATTCTGTTAGTGTTCAAAGCTTATCAGAGGAAATGAAACAGTTATACTTATCTCAAGTCCTAAATCCCAAATTTATTCAGGGAATGAAGAAGCATGGCTATAAGGGTGCTGCTGATTTATGTAATATTGTCAGTCATAGCTTTGCTTGGGATGCAACCAGTAATGTTATTGAGGATTGGATGTATAATGAATTAACCAAAATGTATGTTATTTCTAAAGATATTAATGCTTGGTTAAAGAAAGTAAACCCATGGGCTTTAAGAAAAATGTGTACTGTTTTGTTAGAGGCGAAACAAAGAGGGTTATGGAATGCACCTAAAGAGCTTGAGAGTGCTCTGATGCAAGAGTTTTTAGAAATTGAGGGCGATTTAGAGGAATTAAGTGATGAATAATGATAACAAAATTTATAAATTATGTCTCGTTTTTATCATCTTGCTTTTGAGTGGGTTAGCATTTGTAAGTGTTTGGGGTATCAATCAGACGGAGAAGCAAAATAGTTATTTTGTTGTTGATAATTCTGGTTATAAAACTATTTTCAATAGTAAGCCTACAAGAGTTTTGTGTTATAATCTTACATATGATACTATTCTTTTAGGAATTGTGCCTGCCGATTATTTAGTAGCTAAAAATTACCTTGACAAGGATCCAGCAATTTCGTATATTGCTGAGGAAACAAAGAATATAAAGACAGAATATAGGTTGTTTAAGCAACTCGGTGAAGAATCAATTATGGCGATGAATCCTCAGGTTATCTTTGTACCTGATACTTTAGATAAAAATGTTATTGAATCTTATAGAGCAATGGGTATAAAGACAGTTGTCTGTAGAGGTCCCAATAGCATTGATGATATCAGGTATAACATAAGACTAATGTCTCAGTCCTTGGGTAAGGAAGAAAATGGTGATAAATTAATACGTGAAATGGATAGACAGCTAGCAGAAGTTCGTGATAAAATTCAATTAAAACAAGCTGAACAGCCGGTTGTTATGTTAGCATCCAGAATGAGACAGTATGGAGGAATAGGCTGTGTCTATGATGATATTTGTAAGCATGCCGGAATAAGAAATGCAATTAGCATGCAGGGAATACATTATGGCGAAACCGTAACCAAAGAATCTATCATAGCCTCAAATCCTGATGTTTTTCTTGTTTCTGCAGGTAGAGAATATGAAGAAGCCAAAGATGTTCAGTTTAGAAAAGAATTTTTAGAGGATCCTGCTTTTCAACATCTGAAAGGAATTAAAAGAGTAATAGCGATACCTGATAGATATATTTATTCAAATTCACAGAACTGTGTTTATGCTATCAAGGGATTGTATAATAGTATTTATGGACCTACTTTTGATATGAAGGAAGAAAAATTGTTAAAGGGTTATTAAGAAGGGGTACCATGGTAAAATCAATTAGAAATACATTTACATCTGGCGAAATTGCAAAGCTTGCTAATATTTCTAAGCAAACATTGAGTTACTATGAAAAAGAAAAGCTGTTAAAGCCTGCTAAAAGAAACCAAGAGAATAATTATGCGTATTATTCTCTAGCGGAACATCATATGTTAGAAATGATTGTTTGCATGAGACGATTAGGTTTTTCTATAAAGGATATACGTGAGTTTTTGCATTACCGTGATGAAAACATCGTAAGTAATCTTTTGAGGAAAAAAGAAGAAGAATTAATCCTTGAACAGAAAGAACTTATGGAAAAAATGCTAAGTGTGCAAACCATTCTTAGGAAAACGGACCACATAAGAAATCTGATATTGGATAGAGTTTTATTGGAACAACTTCCTGAATATAATATGTATGTTTCTCAATATCTATCTTCTGTGGATGGTGATAAAAATAATCTTATTATAAGGTTGAATTTCATGAAAAATCTTTTTAGGCTTAATAACTGTGATTTGATTACAGGTTGGTTTTTGAGTCAAGAGAACACTAAAAAGTTTCAATGTAGTCCTGTAAGCAGGTTTTTTGCTATGGATAGTTATAATTGTATTGATGATTTTCGAAAACTTGTTAATCATAAGACAAAAAATCAATGCTATGTTTCGATATATGGAAAGGGTAACTATCATCATTGTTGTGAAGCATGGATAAAAAAGTGTTTTCAATTTATTGAACGTAATGAACTTGAGATAAATGGTGATACAATAGTTTCTTTTGAAAAGGACTATTGGATTACTAATGACAAGAATGAATATGTTTTTAAATTATCAATACCTGTAAAATGATTTGTGAACTAGCAAAATAATACAATATATAAATATTTTTAAGTGTATGAGTTAGTTATATTTACACTATCTATGAGATAAGCGGTTTCTCGGGCATAAGGGAGGCCGCTTTTAACTATGTGGTATTGTATCCGTAATTTTCGTAAGCGGTTAATACAGTCAGCTACGTATTTATATACTGGTAATCTTTTTCTTGGTTCTGAAAAGCTATTTTAATATAAGTTCTATAAAATACTTAGGCTTTTGCACTTGACGAATTTTGGAAAATGATAAACAATTATATTTAAAGGATTTTGGGAATATAATAGGATATCGAATGATAGAATACTTCTTACAAGATTTGACGATGGGAATGACGGATATAGTCCTAATGTTATGCAGAATCTTTTTTATGACTAATTCTGCATTGAAGCATACAAGGTTAAGTGCCTTGCTTAAGTATGCAACATGAATAAATTCTTTTTTCTTTAAAAGCAATTCAATTCATACAGGAGCAAAAAAATGATTGATAAAATGCTTATTCGTGGCGCGAAGGTCCACAATCTGAAAAATATTGATGTAGATATTCCCTTGGGAAAAATTGTCGGCATTGCGGGTGTCTCAGGCTCCGGCAAATCATCCCTGGCGCTTGGCGTACTGTACGCCGAAGGTTCACGCCGCTATCTGGAGGCGCTTTCGACATATACGCGCCGACGCATGACGCAGGCCTCCCGTGCTTCCGTAGATGAAGTGTTGTATGTTCCTGCGGCCTTGGCGTTGCACCAACGCCCCGGTGTGCCTGGAATCCGCAGTACCTTCGGCACAGGCACGGAGCTGCTGAGCAGCCTGCGCCTCATGTATTCACGTCTTGCGTGCCACTGCTGTCCCAACGGACATTATCTGGAGCCGACACTTTTGGTTGCTGCAGGCAAGAAGCTGGCCTGCCCGGAGTGCGGTGAGCAGTTTTATGCGCCGTCTGCCGAGGAGCTGGCTTTCAATTCGCAGGGTGCCTGCAAAACCTGCGGCGGTACCGGCAGCGTCCGCACGGTAGATTTAAACACGTTGGTGCCGGATGAATCGCTTACCATAGAGCAGGGCGCTGTTGCACCTTGGAACAGCCTCATGTGGTCGCTGATGACTGATGTCTGCAAGGAGATGGGCGTGCGCATAGATGTGCCGTTTCGCGAGTTGACGGAGCGGGAGAAGGATATCGTTTATCACGGACCTGCAGAGAAAAAGCATATTCTCTACCATCCGAAGAAAAGCAATTCCAACGATTTTGCCGAGCTTGATTTTACCTACTTCAACGCTGTTTATACAGTCGAAAATGCGTTGTCTAAGGTAAAAGATGAAAAGGGCATGAAGCGCGTAGAAAAGTTTTTGAAGGAGGATATCTGCCCCGACTGCCACGGTACGCGTCTTTCCGCAGCTGCGCGTGCGCCGAAGCTGTTGGGGATCTCACTGGCTGAGGCCTGCCAAATGACACTGGTGCAGCTGGTAGCGTGGGTGCAGCGTGTTCCCGAAAGCCTTCAGGAGGCAATGCGCCCGATGGCGGAACGCATCTGCGAAGCATTTACCGGCACAGCGAAGCGTCTGCTGGATTTGGGACTCGGTTATCTTACGCTTGACCGCTCCGCTACTACGCTCTCTACGGGAGAGAGGCAGCGGATGCAGCTGGCGCGTGCTGTCCGCAATCGTACTACTGGTGTGCTTTATGTGCTGGATGAGCCGTCCATCGGTCTGCATCCTTCCAATATCGTGGGACTGACCGGCGTAATGCATGATCTGGTGGCAGACGGCAACTCTGTAATCCTTGTGGACCATGATACGCAGATTTTGCAGGAGGCAGACTGGCTTGTGGAAATGGGACCGCAGGCAGGTGCCGGTGGCGGTCATGTAATTGCGCAGGGAACAATACCGGAGATAGAAGCAAATCCTGCTTCGCAAATCGGCCCGTTCCTTGCCGGAAAGGCAGCGGCAAAGCGGCGGAACCGTAGTGCAAAGGAGGAGCTGTTTGCTGACGGCACCATTCATCTTGCTACTGCGCAAATTCATACCGTTAAACCATTGGAGATAGATATTCCGAAGGGCAGGCTGACCGTTGTTACGGGCGTATCGGGTTCCGGTAAAACCACAATGGTTTTGGAAAGCCTTGTGCTTGCGCTGGCTGCAGCGATTGACGGCAAGGCGCTGCCTGAGCATATCCGTGCCGTTAACGCTGAGGGGATTGAGCACGTAAAGCTCATTGATGCTACGCCTATCGGCATCAACGTTCGGTCTACTGTGGCTACCTATGCAGGTATTCATGATGATTTGCGTAAGCTCTACGCCAAATTGCCGGAAGCTAAAGCGCATGAATATAAAGCAGGTGCTTTTTCGTACAATACAGGCTCGCTTCGCTGCCCCGGATGCGACGGAACAGGCGTTGTCAGTCTGGACGTACAGTTTTTGCCGGATGTGGATATACCCTGCCCGGACTGCCGCGGTTCGCGGTACGCGAAGGCGGCCTACGATATCAGGCTGACGAACGAGGCGGGGGAGAGTGCTTCGCTGCCGGAGCTGATGGCGATGGACGTAAACACTGCTCTTGAGTTATGCAAAAATATGAAGGGTATCAGCCAAAAGCTGAAGGTCCTGCGTCAGCTGGGCCTTGGTTATTTAACGCTAGGCGAGGAAACACCGGGTTTATCCGGCGGTGAGGCGCAGCGCTTAAAGCTGGCCAGTGAAATAGGCAGGACGCAGCATGATTCTGTCTTTGTTTTTGATGAGCCTTCGATTGGTCTGCATCCCTTGGATGTGCAGGTGCTGCTGGAGGTTTTTCAGGCACTTTTGGATAATGGGGCAACGGTTATTGTCATTGAGCATGATCTGGACGTTATCCGTAACGCTGACTACATTATTGACATGGGACCCGGCGGCGGTGATGCAGGCGGACGCATTGTGGCCTGCGGAACACCGGCGGAGATTAAAGCAAGCGCAAACAGTATTACAGGCAGATTTTTGTGAGTGAGATTGGATTGGCAAGATAATAGTATATGAAAATAAGAGCTGACTTTGCAAAATGCGTGATATAATAAAAAAAATCACTTAAGCAGAGCATTATGCTAGAGCATTATGCTGAAATATAAGCTATAAAAGGCTATGGCAATAGGGAGGTTAAAGACATGATTGAGCTGAGCAGCAAACAAAACTGTACAGGCTGCAGTGCCTGCACCAATATCTGCCCGCGTGGGTGTATAAGAATGACGGCTGACGAGGAAGGCTTTTTGTATCCCAAAATCAACGAAGAAATGTGTATGGATTGCGGTTTATGTGAAAATGTCTGCCCTATGCAGCACAAGCCACAGCAGCATGAGCTGCTTGCTGTGTATGGCGCAAAGAATAACGATGATGCAGTGCGCTTTACCAGCTCCAGCGGGGGAATGTTCACGCTTTTTGCTGAAGAAATTTTGCAGCAGGGCGGTGTTGTGGTCGGCGCAGCGCTGGACGAGCAGCTTGCTGTGCACCATGTACTCGTGGATAGCATTGCCGATTTGCCCAAGCTGCGCGGTTCGAAATATGTTCAGAGCAAAATCGGCAAGATTTACAGTGAGGTACGGCAAATTTTACGTGCAGGCAGAAAGGTTCTGTTCAGCGGTACGCCTTGCCAAATTGCCGGTTTAAAGAAATATCTGGTAAAGCCGTCGGAGAATCTTTTGACGGTTGATGTTGTCTGCCATGGTGTGCCTAGCCCCAAGGTTTATCAAAAGCATTTACGGGAGCTGGCGCAGGAGGCAGGCGAGCCTGTTGTGCAGGTGAAGTTTCGCGATAAGGCGAAGGGTTGGAAGCAGGGCGAGACATTGTTCTTTACCGAGCATCAGCGCTTTGGCGCAAGCAAGCGGCAGGAAACCTATATGCGTCTTTTCCTGAATAATATCAGCATACGTCCGTCCTGCGGTGAGTGCGCGTTTAACAATAAGCGCAGTCTGGCGGATATCACTATTGCCGATTATTGGGGCATTGATAAGCAGTTCCCCAAGTTTGATGATGATAAGGGCGTTACGCTGGTGCTGGTGAACAGTGAAGCCGGAGCGGAATTACTGGCGCAGGTTAAGGACAAGGCGGAGCTTTTGGCAACGGACTTTGCCAAGGGAGCGGAGTATAATGTGGCGGTGAGCAAGTCGCTGCCTTTGCATCCGAAGAGGGCATTCTTCTTTGAGCATCTTGATGAGTATACGCTGAAAGAGATGGCGGAGAGGTGCTTGGATGATAAAGAAGGAAAGATGAAACCGTTGTTTTAAAATTACAATTCCCCCCACAAAGGAGGTTATTCATCATGTACAATAAATATCTTGCAGAGCTGAGCAAAGAACAGCTTTTGGAGCTGATTGAGCTCTACGCGAAAAACTGGCTGGCGCATGACGGCGTCTGGTTTCAGTCGATTGAAGGTAAATTCGGTATGGCGGAGGCCATGTACCATGATGAGGAGGCGTGGAAGCGCTTTACCGTCATCGAAGCCAAGCGCATCAAGGAGTTTTTGCAGATGCCGGAGAATCCCGGCTTAGAAGGCCTGGAGCAGGCGTTGCACTATCGCTTTTACGGCAATTTGAACGAGCATGAATGCATTCGTGAAGGCAACAGGCTTGTTTACCGCAACCGCGACTGCCGTGTGCAAACGGCGCGCAGCCGCAAGGGTATGCCGTATCATCCTTGCAAATCGGTCGGTATTTATGAGTACAGCGGCTTTGCTGCTACGATTGACGCGCGCATTAAATGCCGTTGCCTGAGCTGCTTCCCTGATTGTACGGAAAGTCCTGACGGCTGTGCGTGGGAATTTTATCTGGAAGAAGAGTAGAATATTTGCTGGTGTAAAATTTAAATAGGCATATGTCAGAAATATAATTGACATATGCCCGTTTTGCCTTTATAATGGACTTAGAGAGGAGGAAATCAGATGCCTAGAAAAGTGAAATGCAGAAAGGTTTGCCATTATCCGCAAACGCTGGAGTTTTTGCCGCAAAATAATAATGCACAAGAGCAGGAGCCTATTGTTCTTACCGTTGACGAATACGAAGCGATACGCCTGATTGACAGGCGCGGTATGAGTCAGGAGCAGTGCGCGGCCTTTATGCAGATTGCGCGGACTACGGTGCAGCGCATTTACGAAACGGCGCGCAAGAAGCTGGCGGATTTTGTTGTGGAAGGACGGACGCTGCGTATTGAAGGCGGAGATTTCCGGCTCTGTAACGGCAGCAGTACAGGCTGTGGCTGTGTTGATTGCTTTAAGCAAAAATTATATGAAAAATACAAGGAAAAGGGAGAAGATATCATGAGAATTGCAGTAACCTATGAAAACGGAGAGATTTTTCAACATTTCGGACATACTGAGGAGTTTAAGGTTTATGATGTGCAGGACGGCAAAGTTGTTGCGTCCGAGGTTGTGGATACCAACGGCCAAGGTCATGGTGCTTTAGCAGGAGTTTTAACCGCGCTGAAGGCAGACGTTCTGATTTGCGGCGGTATCGGCGGCGGTGCGCAGATGGCGCTGGCTGCTGCAGGCATTAAGCTGTACGGCGGCGTAAGCGGCAGTGCGGATGCAGCGGTAGAGGCTTTGCTGGCAGGCAATTTGGACTACAATCCAGCTGTTAAATGCAATCACCACGGTGAGCACGGCGAAGGTCACACCTGTGGCGAGCATGGCTGCGGCGGACATCACTAATATAAGATAAACTACGAATACTTTATTACAAAGGAGGCCTGATGTAAATGGCGATTATTGTAAACCCGACGGCTGCAGAGTTCAAGCAGATGCTGGCCGAAAAGAAAACCTTTCTGGCGGATTTTTATGCGACCTGGTGTGGTCCTTGTAAGATGCTCAGTTACGTGCTGGAGGATATTGCTAAGGAGATGGGCGAGCGCATAGATATCGTGAAGATTGATATAGATAAGGAGCCGGAGCTGACGGAGGAAATGGATATAACCATTATTCCCGGTCTGTTCTTTATTAAAAACGGCGAGGTTGCTTCGCGTTACGCAGGCTTTCTGCCGAAGGAACGATTGCAGGCAAGACTGGAAAAGCTTTTGGGCAACGAGCCTCCGGTGGAGCAGGCTCCCGATAAAAGCTATGACCTGATTATTATCGGCGGCGGTGCTGCCGGTCTGACGGCAGCTGTTTACGCGCGTCGAGCTGGCTTGAAGACTTTGGTGCTGGAATCCTTTGCTCCCGGCGGCAAGCTGATTAAAACATTTGAGATTGAAAACTGGCCCGGTATCAAGAACGTCAACGGCTCACAGCTGGCTTACGATATTTACGAGCAGGCGATGGCTTTAGGCACGACCTATCTTTATGAGAAGGTTGCTGCGCTGGAGATTGAAGGAGCGGAGCGCCGCGTGCGCTGTGCGAGCGGTGCGGAGTTTACGGCGCCTGCTGTGATTATCGCTACCGGTACTGTGGAGCGCTTGCTGAACATTCCGGGCGAGCAGGAGATGATCGGCCGCGGCATCAGCTTCTGTGCTGTCTGCGATGCGGCGTTCTACCGCAATAAGCCGGTGATTATCGTGGGCGCAGGCAATGCTGCTTTTGAGGAATCACTGTATCTTGCGGAATTTGCATCGAAGGTTACAATTCTGGCGCGTCGCGATGTCATCAGCGCTGAGCAGATTACGCAGGATAAGGTGGCTGCTAATCCGAAGATTGAGGTGCTGACATGGCGTGTACCGCAGGAGGTTATTATCGAAAATAATCGCGTTGCGGGCCTCAAGGTGCTCAACAAACAGACGGGAGCAACAGAAACGATGCTTGCAAGGGGCGTCTTCCCCTATATCGGCGCGGACCCTGTAACAGATTTCTGCCGTGATTTGGGTATTACCAATGACAAGGGCTATCTTGTTGTGCACAGCGATATGTCAACTGCAATTCCCGGTGTGTATGGCGCCGGTGACGTGTGCGACAAGGTGCTGCGTCAGGTTGTGACGGCTACTAATGACGGCGCTATTGCGGCTCAGAGCGCGCTTGCGTATTTGCGTTAAAGGACGTGTGGCGTTATGAAAAGATTTGCAGTGGTAAACGAGGACAGATGCGTTTCCTGCGGTGCCTGCACGCATGTATGCCCGCGTCAGGCAATCAGTATATACAAGGGGTGCTTTGCAAGAGTGGACAGGGAGCGCTGCGTTGGCTGCGGCCTCTGCGCCAAGACCTGTCCTGCAGGCAGCATCAGGGTGGCAACAGATGGCTAAAAAAGTACAGCATTGGTATGATTATCTTTGGCTATGGCCGATAATTTATTTTGTCCTGGGCTTTTTCAATATTCTTTTTGCCTGGCTGGGAATGATTGATTTTATGGTGCCTGTTTTACTTGCGCTTTTCGGTGGCAATAAGCTGTTCTGCAATCGTTATTGCGGACGCGGCTTGCTTTTGGCAAAGCTGGGCGGCGAGTGGAAGTGGTCGCGTAACCGCGCTACGCCGGAGCTTTTGGTCGCCAAATGGTTCCGTTTCGGCTTTTTGTGCTTCTTTATGGCGATGTTCGGCAATATGCTGTGGCAGACCTATCTTGTGGCAACGCAGGCGCAGTCCCTGCGTGAGGTTGTAACGCTGCTTTGGACGTTTAAGCTTCCTTGGGCGTGGGCCTATACCGCAGGCAGCTCTTCGGCATGGGTTGCGCAGTATGCCTTTGGCTTTTACAGCGTAATGCTTACCTCTATGCTGCTTGGCTTGGTGGTAATGGCGCTGTTCAAGCCGAGAACCTGGTGTACCTTTTGCCCGATGGGTACTATGACACAGATGATTTGCAAAATGAAAAAATAGCTTGCGAAAAATTTACAAGCATATGAAAAATGACCTCCTGTAATCAGTTGAAAAAATCTGCTTACGGGAGGTCTTTTTATGCGTAAAAAAACACAGCAGACGCTGAATCTGCTGCGTATTAAAGATTGAATTTGATGTTGTTACAGATGCTTAGTCCTGCCAGCCCTTGCATAAATCTACCCAGCCCTGACAGTTAGCGCTGTACTGCTCCAGTTCGTCCGGAGTAAGCTCAATAGCGCTGTTGTGGCTGCCGCAGGCAGGGAAGAAGGTTACAAAGCGTTTGAGGGAAACGTCAAGATAAACCTTAACGCCGTCGTTGATGCCGAAGGGGCAGACGCCGCCGATAGCGTGGCCGATATCCGGTTCTACTTCGTCAGCAGTCAGCATTTTGGCCTTGCATCCGAAGAAATGCTTGTACTTGGCGTTATCTACCTTAGCATCGCCTGCTGTGACGATGAGGATAACGCTGTCATCATGCAGCTTAAAGGAAAGGGTTTTGGCGATGCGCGCAGGCTCACAGCCTGCTGCCTGTGCTGCCAGCTCTACAGTAGCGCTGGAGGTTGCAAACTCTATGATACGATTATCTGCATTAAATTGTTTCAAGTATGTACGAACCTTTTCTATAGACATGACAAAAGCCTCCCTTTAAAAATGCTTACTGAAAATTATCAGCTAAAAAATCACAGCAGTCATCCAGCTCTGCTACATGGCAGTCCGCCAGCTTGCCTGCATCGCAGGCTGCGGCCAAGGACGGGTTAATCGGCAGGCGGGCGAGCACCTTCAGACCGTAGGCATCGGCAGTTTCTGCCAGATGGCTGGGTCCGAAAATTTCGTAATCCTTGCCGTTATCGGGGCAATGGAAGTAAGCGTAGTTTTCAATCAGACCGAGAATCGGAATGTTCATCATGCGTGCCATTTTTACTGCCTTGGCAACAATCATGGAAACAAGCTCCTGCGGAGAGGTTACGATGATGATGCCGTCGACAGGCAGGGATTGGAAGACGGTCAGCGGTACGTCACCGGTTCCCGGCGGCATATCAACAAACATAAAGTCTATATCTGTCCAGATGGCATCGCTCCAGAATTGCTTTACCATACCGGCGAGCAGAGGCCCGCGCCAAACAACAGGGTCAGAATCATTCTTCAAAAACATATTGGCAGAAAGCACCTCCAGACCGCAGGGAGCAGTCAGAGGCAGAATACCGATTTCGTTGGCTTTGGCCTTTCCATTTACGCCCAGGTTATGTCCCATGGACGGACCGGTGATATCAGCATCCAAAACAGCACAGCGCTTACCGCGGCGCTGCATGCTGCTTGCTAAAAGACCGGTGATGAGGGACTTGCCTACACCGCCCTTGCCGCTGACTACGGCGATAACCTTTTTGACGCTGCTCATCGGGTTGAGCTGCGCACGGAAATCAGTTGCCTGTGTTTTTTCAGCTGCTGCGGAAGGGCAGCCTTCACAGCTGCTGCGTCCGCAGGAAGATGCATTGCTGCATTGTTGTTCGTTAGACATAAATTACACCTTACTCTCTAATTGATTATGAATAAATTTATTAGTTAGCTTTTCTTACAGCCTTCAGCAGCAGGCCTACAGCGATACCGCCGAAGCAGGGAACAACCCAGCCGAAGCCGATGTCAAACAGCGGCAGGTTCTGCGCCAGGAAGTTATCCAATGCCATGAAGCGGATGTTGGCAACGCGCAGACCGTCGAAAACAGCGAAAATAGTTGTCAGTATCAGGCAGATGCGGAAGGTTAGCTGATCATCATGGATAATTGCACGACCGATGTTGAGAATTACCAGAGCGATAATAATCGGATAGAGCATGCAGATAACAGGAATGGAGAACTTGATGATGTTTTCCAGACCGAAGTTAGCTACTACCAAGCTGAAAGCAGAGACGAAGAATACCAGTCGCTCGTATTGCATACGGTTATTGCTAAGTTCGGCAAAATAACCGGAGATAGCGGTTGTCAGGCCGATGCTGGTGGTGAGGCAGGCGAAGAAGATAATCAAGGCCAAGACAACCTGACCGCCGAAGCCCATGTAATAGGTACAGATTTTGCTGAGCAGAGTTGCACCATTGGGGATAACACCGAAAACATTGATGCTCAGTGCGCCGGTGTAAGCCAGTGCTGCATAGATGATAGCAAGGAAGAAGGCTGCAATCAGGCCGGCGTAGGAGCAGAGCTTGGTCAGAACCTTTTTATCGGTAATGCCTTGAGCTTCGATAGCCTTGATGGTAATGGAGCCGAACAGGATTGCTGCCAGAAGGTCCATGGTATTGTAGCCTTCCTGGAAGCCGCGGAAGAACGGAGATGTAGCGAAGTCCGGATTAGGCATTTTCAGGCTGCCGGTAGGATTTACGAAAACGCAGACCACGAGAACTGCCAGACAAATCAAAAGCATGGGGGACAAAAATTTACCGATATGACCGATAATTTTTGACGGATTAATAGAAAAGAAATAGGTCAGAACAAAAAAGAACACGGTGTATACCGGCAGGCCGATAGCTTCGCAGGAAGCAGGCAGCAGGCTGTGAATACCGGTGTCAAAGGAAACGGCAGCGGTACGCGGAATAGCGAACAGCGGGCCGATGGCCAGTGCGCAGAGAATGGTAACGGCGCGGGCATACAGGGGATGCATAGGCATAGCAATTGAGTCCGGGTTATCGCTTTGCTTCATAGCCATAGCAAGTACGCCCAAAAGCGGGAAGCCGACGCCGCTCAGGCAGAAGCCGAGCATGCCCCAACTAATGTTGTCACCTGCTATTTGTCCTAAAACAGGCGGGAAAATTAAGTTACCGGCACCAAAGAAAAAGGAAAATAACATCAGGCCGATAGGGATGATTAATGAAAAGTTGATTTTATCGTTTTGCATTAAGAGCTCCTTATTACTACCTTAATTAAAAGAGTAGTCTGTATTTTAAAATCATAGAAAAAGCCACCTAGTCCGTCAGGAGCATAGATGGCTTTAAAAGGCTTATTTTACCAGCAGACGGAAATATTTCTTTTTACCCTTACGGATTAACAGGCTCTTATCTGCATCAAACATGTCTGCGCTCAGGCATGCTTCTGCATCCTGCAGGACAGTGTCTGCTACAGTCAGGCCGCCTTGGGCGATTAACTGACGAGCTTCGCGTTTGCTGCTGAAAACTTTAGCGGCAGTCAGTACATCAATAATCTTGGCAGTCATATCTTCCGGGGTAATTTCGATTGCCGGTACGTTGCTCATGTCTTTGGCATTGCCGCCGAAGAGTGCTTCGGTAGCTTCCTGCGCCTGACGCGCTGCTTCTTCGCCATGAACAAGCTTAGTAACCTCATAGGCCAGTACTTTTTTAGCTTCGTTGATAGCTGCATCCTTCAGTGCGCTCAGACGGCGAACTTCATCCATCGGCAGGAATGTCAGCAGGGACAGGCAGTTTTCTACGTCGCTGTCGGCAACATTACGCCAGTATTGATAGAAATCATACGGAGAAGTTTTTTCCGGGTCAAGCCACAGAGCACCCTTTTCGGTTTTGCCCATCTTGCGGCCATCGCTGGTGGTCAGGAGCTTGCAGGTCATGCAGTAAGCAGGTTTTTGATCCTTGCGGCGGATTAATTCTACGCCAGCAAGCATGTTGGACCATTGGTCGTCGCCACCCAGCTCCATAATGCAGTTATGGTCATGGTGCAGCTTCCAGAAGTCGTAGCCCTGCATAATCATATAGTTGAACTCAAAGAAGGTTAGGCCTTTTTCCCAACGTTTTTTGAAGCATTCGGCAGCCAGCATACGGTTAACGGTAAAGTGTACGCCAACCTCACGCAGCAGCTGAACATAGTTCAAGTCTAACAGCCAGTCAGCATTGTTGACAATAATAGCCTTGTCTTCACCGAAATCAATGAAACGGCTCATTTGCTTTTTGAAGCAGGCAATATTGTGAGCGATGAATTCCGGAGTGAGCATTTTACGCATTTCGTCCTTGCCGCTCGGGTCGCCTACCATGCCGGTGCCGCCGCCCAAAAGTACGATAGGACGATGGCCTGCGCGTTGCATATGGCTCATCATCATCAGGGCGATGAAATGGCCTACATGCAGGCTGTCCGCGGTGGGGTCAAAGCCGATATAAAAGGTAATTTTTTCCTTCTCTAACAATTCTTTAATCTCGTCTTCATGGGACATTTGCTTAATAAAGCCACGTTCCATAAGCACGTCATAAACAGACATCAGATAACCTCCTTAAAATTTAAGCTGTGAAAAACAGCCTAGGCGATATATATAATCTACATTATACAATATAAGCTTGTTTTTAGCAAATGAAAAAGACTTTATAAAAGTGAAAATGGCTGATATGCAGGAAAAAATCCCGAATATCAGCCGAAAGTGTAAACTGTTATTCCAAATGAGATGTGCAATGCGGGCAACGGGTTGCGTCATCGGCAATCTCGGATTTGCAGTAAGGGCACAGACGTGGTTCCGGTGCAGGCTCCGGTTCCGGAGTGAGCTTGTTGATCTGGCGAATCATCATAAAGATGACAAAAGCGAGAATCAGAAAATCCAGTACGGAATTAATGAAGCTGCCGTAAGCGAGCACAGGCGCACCTGCCTTTTTTGCTGCCTCTAGTGTAGCATATTCCTTGCCGTTGAGGCTGATAAACAGATTGGAAAAATCCATCTTGCCAAGCGCCATGCCTAATGGAGGCATAACGACATCGTTTACCAGCGAGCTGACGATTTTGCCGAAAGCACCGCCGATAATAACACCGACGGCCATATCCATAACATTACCGCGCATAGCAAATTTTTTAAAATCTTCTTTCATAGACATATATGAACACCCCTCATTAAAAGTATTTTTTATAGTATTCTCGTTTAATGCTGAATTTCCTGCTGCTTGACGAAAAAGTGCTTGTGACATATAATAAAAGGGAATAAATTCTGCGTTATGCAGGTTCATTTAATTGGATATAGAGATGGAGGAAGAATTATGCGTGACGATTTAGTAGTACCTGGCGAAGGCGAGGAGAATTATGTCCTGGCCCGTGATGCCAGAGTTGTGACTGTACCGTTCTCTCCCTTGGAAGAACGTATGCAGAAGGAAAAACCGGAGGTTTTTGCACGTCTGCAAAAGCTGAAGGAGATTATCGGTGAGGAAACCTTCAAGCGCCTGGTAAGCAAGGTGCACAACATCAACTATGCTGATACCCGTATCATGCTTGTTGCTGAAAACGAGCTGCATCGTACCAATATTGAAAGAGAGATTTTACCGGCTATTGCTGAGGCTTTTGAGGTTACTAGCATCCGCGTTGTTACCCAAGGATAAAATTTTTCAAAAAAGTGTTGACAAAAGCTTAAAGATGCTTTATAATTACATTCGTTGCTGATGAACAGCAACAACAAATGTCGGGGCGTGGCGCAGTTTGGTAGCGCGCTTGTTTCGGGTACAAGAGGCCGTGAGTTCGAATCTCGCCGCCCCGACCAAATTTAAAACTTAGGAGCCGCATGAGAATGCGGTTCTTTTTGTTTGCTGAAGCTTTAAAGGACGAAAGGAAAAGGGGCAAAAAGGCCCTTCATGCAATATTTATGCAATATTTGCTCCAACTGTCTATTTAGTGCGCTTTAGAATGTGTTAGAAAAAGCCTGCTTTTAAACTCAATGAAATAGCAGGCTTTATTTTTTTCACATAAGCTTACAAAAGAATATACACGAAAGGTGTGAAGAATATAGTATTTTAAGTTGCATTCAGGCTGTACATTGAGAAATTTTTTCATTCTGTCTTAAAACAGCTGTTTTTAGCTAACTTTTTTTCATTTGATTTAACTCTACGCTCTATTTTTTTTATATCTTCAGCAGGAGGGAGGTTTTCTGACTTTATACCACGTTCTCCTAGCATGTTTCTAATGGTAGAGTTATTTTGCACATGTTCATGAGTTATACTGGGTTCGCCATACAAGTCTTTTGCTTCAGTATTATAGTTTGTCATTTCAGTAGCAAGGTTTTTTGCTGCTATGGTTAAGTTTGGCAGGAAGTCTGCTAAGGGACGATTTTTATTAACGCCGTATTTATCCTTCATTGCTTGTGTGCTTTTGCCGAAAAGGGCGCTGTCACCAGCGGAACGGATACGTGCATAACCAGCATTATCTACATTTCTTTCAAAGATGTTTTTAGATAAGCGTTTTTCTGACTCACGCAACTTTTCCCGATTATCAATGCGCTGCATATCGTTCATATGTTCTTCTATAAGTTCCTGTTTCCGAGTTTGCTGAGCAAAATAACTCTGAGCAAATGCAATTTCTTCTTTACGAGGATCACCATTTTGGGCTATTAAGTAGCAAGCATAACGAGTTAATTTTACATCGGTGATTTCTCTGCTTGCTCCACTACCTAAATTGACCATTTTGCCGACGTTGGCAAAATGGTTATCAACAATATTACCACTGACTTTACATGATAATTTTGCTTTTTCAATTACTTCGCTAAACCGGCGCCATTGACTGTAACTAAAGGCTGGTTGTAGTTCTCTGGCATACCAAAACTCAATACCAGTATTTTTATCTACATGAACAAGTTCATCAAATTTGCTTTTTAATACAGAAACTTCTTTTTTATACATAATAAATTCACTCCATTTCTTTTTTATCTTGAAATTGTTACGTATGCTTCCGCTTGGTAATGAGGCTTAGCCGGTTTATTATCAATCAAATCATATATATCTTTCTTGCTATTAGCACTGTGCTGGCAGTATTTCATTTTTCTCTATCATCTGTCTAAAGCTGTTTGTGCAAGCTCAGGGTTTTCGATTTCTTCTATGCGTTCGCTGCCGACTTGCGCAAGCCATTGCTTAAAGGGCTCGGCTTTAGGCGAGGGGATAGATTGGATGATGCGCAGGATGCCTTTAGTGTTTGCTGCGTTTGTTTTACGCATTTTTCCATCAGAAGCAGGCATTTTCAACTGGTGAAAAAATGTCACCGTTTCACTACCTTCTTCTTTCAGACGTTGCTTTAATTTATTCCAGTATTTACGGTTGTCGGAGCTATCTGTCAAAGCACCAACAATATCTACTACAGAAAAATACCATTGCTGTTCTTCTTCGTTCCAAACGGAACGGATTTTAGCAGATTGGAATAATTTTATACTGTTCATGTGTTTTTCCTTTCTTTATTCACAGTAGCATTTGTTTTTAAATTATATTACTCTCTATATTTTGATTGGCGAAAAAATGTTTACATGCTATAATTGTATTATAACGCCGTGTGCTGCAGTGTGTCAAATATTTTAGTGAATATATATTTGGTTTTGTAAAAATGGTAAAATTGACGGAAGCTGAAAAGATTTTATAATTAAATAGGCGAAGGCTATTGGGATAGATGAAAAGCAACTTCGCTTTAGAGATTATCAAGCAACTGGCTATAAGGAGGGTTTTGTATGGATTTTGAAACCAAAGAGGAAAAGTTGTATTCTGATTTATTAGACAAGGCGTTTGATGACTTTTTCCTTAAAAATGAAACTAATACCCGTTGCCCTGTTTGTAATGAATTGGTACAAGTTTGGGAAACAAAGAGTTGTTATGGGACTAAATGTAAGTGTGGCTATATGGATAGTACTGTTAGAGGACTCTAAAAGGTAAATGTGTTTATTTTTAACTAAACAACTGACTAAAAGGAGGGAGGGTGTCTTGATTGAAATATAACCTTCAGAATTTGAGAACAATAATGGAAAAATCTGGAATTGATAAGGATTACTATAGTATTTACCCAGATGAAAATTTTTTGTCGGAAACAGTGATCTTCATCAGAAAACAAGCTGATAAGTGGGAAATAGGAACAGAAGATAGATGCGTATATCATGATATAACGCAATTCGACACTGAGGCAGAAGCTTGCCAGGCGTTTTTGGAAAGATATTACCCGGAGGCTTTAGATGGCAAAAAATGCTTATAATGTCATAGTATGCAGAGTTTTGACAAAATGTTTAAATGCCTTAAAGATGGAAGGCCTGCAGATGTGGAGTTTATGAATCCTAAAGCATTGGGAATTCCAAATAATTATTGGTTGTATATTGATAGACATCTGGCATAAAGCAACTACATTGAAGGCGTTGCTTGCGTTAATGAGAGGGGGCACATTATATGGAAGATGTAAAAGTAAAAGGATGTCCGGATCCGCCAACACTTGAAGAGTGCTTGGAGGAATTAGAAAAGACAGCTATCAAAATGATGAATGTAGAATAATTGAATTACCTAAAATTGAATGATTGGTACTGAAGCAGATTTTGAGCGAAAACTCAGAGTCTGCTTTTTTCTTCATCCCACTAATTTCCCCCATAAAAAGGATTTTACCTTTGTTTTGTAGAATTATAAAATATACTAAAAAGTGATATAACTATAAGTCTGTTATGGAGAGCGGGCAAAGGTCTAAGTCTATAAAATTGACGGAAGCGGAAAAAATTATAATTAAAGAAGCGAAGGCTATCGGAATAGATAAAAAGTATCTTTGCTTTAGAGATTATCAGGCAGTTGGCTGTAAGGAGGGTTTTGTATGGATTTTGAAACCAAAGAGGAAAAGTTGTATTCTGATTTATTAGACAAGGCATATGATGACTTCTTCATCAACAATGAAACTAATACCCGTTGCCCCGTTTGCAATGAATTGGTACAAGTTTGGGAAGAAGGAAGCTGCTACGGAACTAAATGTAAGTGCGGATTTATGGATAATACCGTTAGAGGCCTCTAAAGGTAAATGTGTTTCTTTATAATTAAACAACTGGCTGTAAGGAGGGTTTTGTATGGATTTTGAAACCAAAGAGGAAAAGTTGCGTTTTGAATTATTAGAAAAGGCATACTATGATGCATTTGTAAAAAAAGAAACTAATACTCGTTGCCCTATTTGCAATGAATTGGTAAAAGTTTGGGAATCAAAGAGTTGCTATGGGGCTGATTGCAAGTGTGGCTTTATGAATGACCTTAATAGAGGTCTTTAATATGCCAAGATTTGAAGCCGAATAACTAAACAACAGACAAGCAGATTTTGAGCAAAAACTTAGAGTCTGCTTTTTTCTCATCCCACTAATTTTAGCTATAAAAAGGATTTTACCTTTGTTTTGTAGAATTATAAGATATAACTGAAAATACTACTTGCAGAATGGAGGCTTTGCGATGAAAATAACTTTTTTAGGTGCAACGCGCACCGTTACAGGTTCCTGTTATCTGCTGGAGGTCGGCGGACATAAGTTTTTGGTAGACTGCGGCATGTTCCAAGGCTCCAAGCTGATAAAAGCGCTGAACGAAAAGGAATTTTTGTTTCATCCGGGAGAGATTGAGGCTGTTGTATTGACGCACGCCCATGTTGACCACAGCGGTCTGTTGCCGAAGCTGGTCAAGGAAGGCTTCCGCGGCCCCATCTATTGCACTAAATCGACGGAGGAGCTGTGCTCGATTCTGCTGCCGGACAGTGCGCACATTCAGGAGGGTGAGGCGGAATACGCCAACCGCAAAGGTATGCGTGCCGGCAAAAAGATTGTTGAGCCGCTGTTTACGGTTGATGATGCTGCCAGAGCCTTGCATTTGTTCAAGCTGCGCAGCTTTGGCGAAGCGTTTAATGTTGTTCCCGGTGTTACCGTAACCTTCCGCGTTGCGGGACACATTCTTGGCTCTGCTTTCATAGAGATGTCTGTTAACGAAGGCGATAAAAAGACACGCTTGATTTTTACCGGCGATATCGGTCAGCCGAATCAGCCGATTATTGAGGACCCGGCGGCAGCAGGCGGTGCGGATTTTATTATTACGGAATCCACCTACGGCAACCGCATCCATGAAGCTTACGATAAAGAGGGCGAGCTTGCGAATATTATCAACGATACTGTCGAGCGTGGCGGTAACGTTATTATTCCTGCGTTTGCTGTAGGGCGTACGCAGGTACTGCTGTACTATTTCCAAAAGCTGCAGGCGGAAGGCAAAATTCCGGAGATTCCTATTTACGTAGATAGTCCTATGGCAAACAGAGCTACGCAGATTACTATGACGAATCCCGAGGAATATGATGAGGAAGCGCGGGCGCTTTACGCAATGCAGGGACGCAGGCTAGTGTCTATGCATAACTTGCGCTTTACTGCCACGGTGCAGGAATCCATGGCGATTAACGAAATTCCGGGCAGCAAGATTGTTATTTCGGCCAGCGGTATGGCAGATGCCGGACGTATTCTGCATCACCTGAAGCATAATCTGTGGCGTGAGGACAGCAGCATAGTTTTTGCCGGTTATCAGGCGGAGGGCACTATCGGACGCAGGCTGATAGAAGGTATTAAGCGCATTAAGATTATGGGCGAGGATATCAGAGTCAACGCCAAAATTTACAATATGAAGGGCTTTTCCGCCCATGCGGACAAGCAGCAGCTGTTAGCCTGGTATAGCAGCATGAAGGAGGTGCCTAAGGCCTTTTTCGTTACGCATGGCGAGCTTGATGCAGCCATGGAGCTGGCAGATTCGCTGGGACGCAATCTGGGCACGGCAACCTACATCCCGCACTTCGGTGATTGTGCCGAAATCCATGGTACCGAGTGGCAGATGCATGAATCCGAAATGGTTCAGGTTGAGCCTGCTGCTATCGACCTGCGTGCTTACATGCGTGGCATGGAACACGATTATCTGCTGCAGCGCAGCAAAATCGAACAGATTGTGGCGCGTAACCCGGATAAGGCGGTTATGGTACGCAAGAAGCTGGAAAAGCTGCATAAATATATGGACGATATCCTGAAGGATTTGTAAGAAAAAAAGATATACGCTTTGCGTAAATAAAAAATGCACCATTCCTTGACAGTGGGAATGGTGCATTTTAGTTTTTTAATCGTTATAGCTTACAGTCTGTTGCTGCTGTTGAGTACGTCACGCATTTTGTGAGCTACCATGTCCTGGATAGCCTGACGTGCGGGTTTCAGGTATTGGCGAGGATCGAAGTCGCCAGGGTTTTCTACCAGGTGCTTACGGATGGAAGCGGTCATTGCCAGACGCAGGTCGGTATCGATGTTGATTTTGCAAACACCGAATTTGCCTGCTTGCAGCAGCATGTCTTCAGGTACGCCTTTAGCGCCGTCCAGCTTGCCGCCGTACTTGTTGCATTCTTCAACAAAGGACGGGATAACGGTGGAAGCACCGTGCAGAACCAGAGGATAACCGGGCAGCAAGTTGGTGATTTTTTCCAGACGTGCGAAGTCCAGTTCCGGTTTGCCTTTGAATTTGTAAGCGCCATGACTGGTGCCGATAGCGATAGCCAAGCTGTCGCAGCCGGTGCGTTCAACGAATTCTACAGCCTGATCAGGATCGGTGTAGGTAGCGTCCTTGGTGTTAACCTTAACAGCGTCTTCAACGCCTGCCAGGCGGCCAAGCTCTGCCTCAACTACAACGCCTCTTTCGTGTGCATATTCAACAACACGACGAGTCATTTCGATATTTTCTTCAAAAGGATGCTTGCTGCCGTCAATCATAACGGAGGTGAAGCCGCCGTCGACGCAGGCTTTGCAGATGTCAAAATCTTCGCCGTGGTCCAGATGCAGGCAGATAGGCAGACCGGTGTCTTCGATTGCTGCTTCAACCAGCTTCATCAGGTAGATGTGGTTAGCGTATTTGCGGGCGCCGGCACTTACCTGCAGAATCAGCGGGGATTTTTCCTGTTGTGCTGCAGCAACGATACCTTGGATGATTTCCATGTTGTTGACGTTGAAGGCACCAACAGCATAGTGGCCTTCATAAGCTTTTTTGAACATTTCAGTAGATGTAACTAAGGGCATTTGTCTATTCCTCCTTATTCAGGGTAGCCTTACAGCTACTCTGTCTTTACATTAGTATACACTAATTATATCATGCTCTGCTTATTTAGTACAGAAGTTTCTGTAAATCCTCCGGTAAAGAACGGGTAATTTCTAAAAACACATCGCTTACCGGATGCTTAAAGGCCAGACGATAGGCATGCAGCGCATGGCGCGCCTGGGGGCCGGGAGTGCCGTAAAGATTGTCGTTTACGAGCGGATGGCCGATGGAAGCGAGGTGTACGCGTATCTGGTGCGTGCGTCCGGTGAAAAGACGGACCTTGAGCAGCGTATGGTTACCGTAAGACGCTAAAACCTCATAGGATGTTTTGGCGTATTTGCCGCGTTCGTAATCAATGCAGCGTTCGATGATACTGCCCTCCTTGCGGGCGATGGGTGCTTCGATAATACCTTCGCTGTTTTCAAAGCGTCCGCAGGCCAGCGCCAGATATTCCTTTTCAACCTGCTGCTGGCTCAGCCAGTGCTGTACAACAGGCTCTTTGGCGAAAATAACCAGGCCGGAGGTGTTGCGGTCTAAGCGCGATACGGGATGTATACCGGCATTAATGCCGTTGGCTTCATAATATGCCTTTACATAATCGTAGAGCGTTGTGCCTCGCTCGCTGACAGTGGGGTGCACCAGCATGCCTGCAGGCTTATCGATAATCAGCAGAAAATCGTCCTCGTAAGCCAGCATGGATGGCGATAGGATAGCAGCCATCAGTGCAGCTGTTTTTTATCCGGCAGCTCGTCGACTACCTCGATGTTATCGAGCTGTGCCTTCAGCTGGCTGCGGATGTTGGCCAGATATTCCTTGTATAGCTCCTTTTGCTCTGCCAGCTCCTCCGGGGTCAGTCCGGAAGTTTTCTTCTTTTTGGCTAATGCATTTATGCGGTTAATCATTGCATTGATTTCCATAATATTTCTACTCCTCGTATAATATAGTCATAGCTTAGGTTGTTTTTAATAAAAATTTAAGCTATATTGTTTTAGATACTGTGGATTAGTTTTCAACTCCTACCACTAGATGGTTTTGCAAAGGCTCTAACCACAGTCTCTTTGTTAATTTGTTAATCAGTTAGATACCGCATGACGGTTTATGTAGAACGAGGCTACAATTGCAAGGAGTACCCGTGGTTCTAAAACAGTATCAAATATTTATTCAAGAGGTGTTTTCAATTGACTATTTTAGTTGGTATTGACGTTGCTAAAGATAAGCACGACTGCTTCATTATGAACTCCGAAGGTGAAGTTCTTGCCAAATCTTTTACTATTCTCAACAACAAAGAAGGTTTCGATTTTCTTTACAAAAAAATCCAATCTGTCTCTTCTTCTGACAAAATAAAAGTAGGACTTGAAGCTACCGGTCATTACAGCTATAACATCATTGGGTTCTTGTTGAACAAAGATCTAGCCACCTTTATTCTTAACCCACTCCACACAAATCTTTACAGAAAAAGTCTAAGCCTTAGAAAGACGAAAACGGATAAGATTGATTCTAAAACCATTGCTATGATGTTATTGTCCGATGTAAGCTTAAAATCCTACTCGGATATATCTTACCATAACGAAGATTTAAAGTCACTAACCCGTTACAGGTTTTCTAAAGTTGAAGAACGCGCTAAGCTTAAAACATCTCTTTCCCGCTTAGCACAAATCCTTTTCCCGGAACTTGAAAAACTCGTCCCAACTCTTCATATGACCTCTATTTACCAATATACTGGAAGAATTTCCTAGCGCGTCAGCTATAGCTTCTGCACATCTGACAAGGCTTACGAAGCTGCTCTCTAAGGCTTCAAAAGGTCACTATAACCGTGAAACTGCTATTAAGATTAGAGAAGCTGCAAAAAATTCTATCGGCTCTAATATGCCAGCTAAATCTCTTGAGCTAAAGCATACTATTAAGCTTATTCGTGCACTGACTATTGATATTGGAGAAATAGAAGCAGAGATTTCTAAAATGATGGATAAGATTGCTTCTCCTATAACTACAATACCTGGAATCGGTAATAACATGGGAGCTATGATTATCTCAGAAATTGGCGATTTCAGTCGCTTTTCTTCTCCGGATAAGATTTTAGCTTATGCAGGCTATTCTCCCTCTACTTACCAATCTGGTAAACTCGATAACTGCTATGCTCATATGGAGAAGCGAGGCTCTCATTACTTGAGATATGCTTTATTTCAAGCTACACAACGAGTTTGTCACTTGGATAGCACGTTTTCGGCCTATCTGGCAAAAAAGCGAGCAGAAGGTAAGCATTACTATATTGCTATATCTCATGCCGTGAAGAAATTGGTTAGAGTGATTTTCCACCTTGAGAAAACAAAGCAGGCTTTTTTGAAAGCTTCTTGACTTTACTTAATTGAATACTGTTTTTGAAAGCACCGTAAACGATGCTTTATTTGTCATGCGTTTTTTCGACTAACTTAATAAAAAGTCAATATATCTATGTGGTTTAAGATTTTTTATCTTTACCCCCTTGACTTTTTATAGTTAGTCTTTGTTATAACAAGCTTATTATTTTATTATACTATTATGAGCGCTTCTTAGCAACTTTCATTGACTACACTTCTGATTTGTGCTATTATGAGGGCAATATTATTAAGCTTTTTTTATCAGAGAGTTATATATATTGCCAAAGCCTTGGGCTTGGGTAATATAAGATGAGTATGAGGTGATTAACATGTTCTTGAAAAAAATTGCTTGTGGTCTATTATGTGCGGCTATGCTGCTTGCTGCCGGTTGCGGCGGTGTAGGAACGCAGACTGGCGGTGACAAGGCTTATCTGCAGCTTACCGATGCTGCTGGCAGACAGGTTTCGCTTGCCAAAAAGCCTGAAAGAGTGGTAAGCCTCAGCCCTTCATATTTGAGTATGATTGAGGCTGTCGGCGGCACCGTAGTCGGTCGCGCCAGCTCCAAGGTAGGCAAGATTCCCGAATCTATGAAGTCTGTGCCGGAGGTAGGCATGGTCTACAATATTAATATGGAAGCACTTGTGGGCCTGAAGCCTGATCTGGTTCTGGCCAGCAAAAATCAGCATGATAAATTTATTCCCATGCTGCAATCCAACAAAATCAACGTAGTGGAGTTTGATACCCAAACCTTTAATGATGTTAAGGGTGCCATTAAAACCTTGGGCGATATTTATGGTACGCAGGATAAGGCCCAAAAGGAAAATGAGCTGCTTGATAAACAGGTTGCCGCCGTTACCAGTAAGCTTCCTAAGGAAAAGAAACGCATCGTTATTATGCATGCAACAGCCAGCGCCGTTACGGTAGAAGGCTCGCACAGCATTGCCGGCTGTGTAAGCGATATCCTGGGCTTTGAAAACGTTGCTGCTGCAGCGCTCAAGGGAAAATCCAACAAAACTCCTTACAGCATGGAAACACTGGTAGAGCAGAATCCGGAAATTATCTTTATTACCTCTATGGGCAAGCCTGAGGAAATTGAAAATCGTCTGCGCACCGACTTTAAAAATAACCCCGCCTGGAACAGTCTGCCGGCTGTAAAAGCAGGCAGAGTATATGTGCTGCCGGAAAAGCTGTTTTTAATTAACCCCGGCCTGCGCTATCCTGAGGCTGTAAAGTTTATGGCACAGCAGGTTTATCCGGAGGTCTTTACTAATGGAAAATAAGCAGTCTGCAGAGCAGACGGAGCATTTCGGTATAGGCCGTACTAAATGGCGTATTACTATTCTTGTGATATTTTTGTTCTTGGCACTATTGGGCAGCTTTTTGAGCTTAACAAAAGGCTCCAGCATTATCAGCATCAAGGAGATTACCGATATTCTGCTTAATCCCGGTAATGATCCGCGCAGTCAGATTATCTGGAACATCCGTATGCCACGCACCATTGTCGGTGCCTTGGTCGGCATCAACCTGTCGCTTTCCGGTGCGATTCTGCAGGCGATTATGCGTAATCCGCTGGCAGACCCGCATATTATCGGCATCAGCTCCGGCGCCGGACTGGCAGGTGTTGTAATCATGATTTTGTTCCCGGCGATGGAATATCTGATTACGCCTGTTGCCTTCATCGGTGCGATGCTGGCTGCTGTCTGCATTTATATTCTGGCGTGGAAAAACGGCATTAAGCCGGTGCGTATTATTCTGGCCGGTGTTGCGGTATCTGCCTTTTTGGGTGCAGGTATCAGCGGCCTGATGATTTTTTACAGTGACAGAGTGCATGGCGCTTTAATGTGGATGGTAGGCGGTCTTGCCGCACGCAGCTGGCCGCATGTAAATATTATTCTGCCGTATGCTGTTATCGGCCTGATTTTGGCACTTGCCAGCGCCGCTTATCTGAACATCCTGCAGCTGGGTGATGAGATGGCGCGCGGTCTTGGCGTCAATGTTGAGGTAACGCGCATTATCCTTACGGCTATTGCAGCTTTGCTCGCAGCCAGCGCTGTAAGCGTTGTCGGTCTGCTGGGCTTTGTCGGCCTTGTGGTGCCGCATGCGGCGCGACTGCTGATAGGCAGCGACTACCGCTTTCTGCTGCCTGCCTCCGCACTTTTGGGCATTGCCATTGTTACGCTCAGTGATACCTTTGCGCGTGTAATTTTTGCGCCGATTGAACTGCCTGTTGGTATTATTATGGCCTTTTTGGGCGCGCCCTTCTTCTTATTCCTGTTAAGGAGGGAAATCTGATGACACAAAATAACGCAGCGCCCTTTAAAGCTGTTTTAGAGGCAACGCATATTGATATAGCAATTAACAAAAAAACAATTATCCATGATTTGTCGCTGGCGATTCCTGAGGGCAAGATTACCGCTATCATCGGCCCCAACGGCTGCGGCAAAAGTACAACACTGAAGGCGATTGCACGCATTCTGCCGTGCGCCAAGGGCAGCATCAGCTTCCTGGGCAAGGATATCCATAGCCTGTCGCACCGCGAGTTTGCCCGCTGCCTGGCAATTTTGACGCAGTCACCGGTTGCGCCTACCGATTTGACGGTGCAGGATTTGGTTGAAATGGGACGTTTTCCGCATCGTAGCTTCTTAGGGCGCGGGGATAAGGACGATGCACAGCACGTCGCCTGGGCATTGGAGCAGACCAATATGACGTCGATGAGCCACCGTCTATTGCACACGCTGAGCGGCGGCGAGCGTCAGCGCGCCTGGATAGCGATGGCGTTGGCACAAAGACCGCAGGTACTGCTGCTTGACGAGCCTACGACCTATCTTGATATCTGTCACCAGCTGGAGGTTATGCAGCTGCTTGACAAGCTCAATAAAGAGCTGGGACTTACTGTAGTAATGGTTATCCATGATTTGAACCATGCTATTCAGTACGCTGATTATGTTGCCGTTATCAAGGCAGGACGCCTGGTAGTCAGCGGTGAGCCTAAAGAAATTGTTACGTCTAAGCTGTTGGCGGACGTGTTCCGCGTGCAGGCGGATGAGTTTGCGTGCAGTAATGGACTTCCTGCACTTGTACCAATTACAGTCTGTCGCTAAAGTCCTGTTTTATTAAAACTGTCGCTAAAGCCTTGTCTGCGTCATGGCGCATATTCAACAACAAACTCCCGAAAGTATACGTGCTTGCGGGAGTTTATTATTTCTGCAGTACAGATGTGGAAAAAATTTCATAATTCTATTGCCAAAAAAGCTGATTAATGATATACTAATTGTGCTATAAATAGTAGATATTACTATTACACAGCTTTCAACAGATAAAGAAAGCAAGACAATAAAAACTTAATATGCTTTGAGCAGAAGGAAAACCAGTGCGAATCTGGTACTGTACCGCAACTGTAATGTGAGCTTGGCAGCGCATATCCTCACAAGATGCTGTCTGGCGATGAGCTTAGTCAGAGTGCCTATGCCCAAAAGTTTTTTCCGCAAGCTTGCGATGTACAGGTGAAAGGAAGGATGGTAAAACCATCTTTAGTATTCGAGGAGTGCTGCTTGCGTGAGCTAAATTATGACTGCAGCGTTACCGCCGCAGTTTTTTTATGAAACAAGAATTTCAAGCTATTTGCCGGTAGCACAGTTGAAGCAAGGTTTACGTTAAGAGTGTGCAGTATGTAGCAAAGAAGGGTGAGAAATGACTAAGCATCTTATTAACTATTGTCCGATTGATTGGTATGAGGATGAGCTGAAGCGTAAGGGGATGACCTTAGCCGGTTTAGTGCAGCAGTTGGGGGTCGACGGTATTGAACAGTTTGTTTACAGAGAGCCGGGA
>OBLO01000171.1_pt1 | contig 68737 bp, 56 predicted proteins | sample 1519401 | NCBI WGS metagenome assembly OBLO01 (sample SAMEA2602897, study PRJEB22501) | metagenome | reverse complement strand
GTATTTCTCAAAAGCGAGTGCAAAAGTACTAACTATTTTTCATTCCACCAAATCTTTTCGCAAAAAAGTTTAGATTTTAGCGCATTTTTAACACTTATAAAGACTTTCTAGAGTTTTTCTTACCACTACACTTTATTTTATACATGCACACGCCTGCCTGCATGTGCGGGCGCACACCCGCAAGCGCATTAATAATATTGTACTCATATTCCAAGACCGAAAAGAAATCAGGATTCAACTAGAAAAGTATTATCCGGAGAATATATCTATCAAAGAAGAATATTACTATACGAAGAAGAATATTATCGAAGAAAAGGGAGAAACTCAGAAAAACATTTTGCCAATTAAAAAAAATATAGTACCTTTGCACACGTTTTAACGGATAACAAGATTAATTACATATATTTTAAAACTTTCAAATGAAGGCATTAGCAATTAAGTCGAGTTTGTTTTCCTGTTTAAAGACATACAACAAGAAAACATTCATGTCTGACCTCATGGCAGGTATCATCGTTGGGATCGTAGCCCTGCCTCTGGCCATCGCATTCGGTATCGCTTCTGGCGTGACCCCTGAAAAGGGGATCATCACCGCCATTGTAGCAGGGCTCATCATCTCCATCTTCGGTGGAAGCAAAGTGCAGATTGGTGGTCCTACGGGAGCATTCATCGTTATCATCTATGGCATTATCCAGAAATATGGCATGGAAGGTTTGACGATAGCGACACTGATGGCTGGTCTGTTCCTGGTTCTCTTCGGACTTCTCCGTCTTGGAACCATCATCAAGTATATCCCTTACCCTATCGTTGTGGGATTTACCAGTGGTATCGCCGTAACCATCTTCACGACCCAGATCAAGGATCTCTTTGGATTGACGTTGACTTCAAATCCTTCTGATTTTCTGGAGAAATGGGGCGTCTACTTCCAAAGCTTTGACACCATAGATCCTTGGTGTGCCCTTATCGGAGTAGTAAGCGTAGTGGTTATCGCCATCACCCCTAAGTTCAGCAAGAAGATTCCGGGCTCTCTTATTGCCATCATCCTGATGACCGTTGTAGCCTTACTGCTCAAGCAGTTTGCCGGCGTTGAGAGTATCGAGACCATTGGTGACCGCTTTTCTATCAGCAACGAACTGCCTGCAGCTCAGGTACCAGCCATGAATTGGGAGACCATCAAGAGTCTTGTATCACCAGCTATCACCATCGCCATCCTGGGAGCCATTGAGAGTTTGCTTTCAGCAACTGTTGCCGATGGTGTAATCAGCGATCATCACGACAGTAACACCGAGTTGGTAGCTCAGGGTTTGGCCAATATCGCCTCTCCCCTCTTTGGCGGTATTCCTGCAACAGGTGCCATTGCCCGCACAATGACTAATATCAATAATGGCGGTAAGACTCCTATTGCAGGCATCATCCACGCCATAGTTCTGCTGCTCATCTTCCTCTTTCTGATGCCTCTTGCCCAGTACATTCCTATGGCATGTCTTGCCGGTGTATTGGTAGTTGTATCTTACGGAATGAGCGGATGGAGAAGTTTCCTGGCATTGATGAAGAATCCGAAGAGCGATGTAACCGTACTTCTGATTACCTTCTTCCTCACCATCATCTTCGATTTGACAGTAGCCATTGAAGTGGGTCTGATTATCGCCTGTCTGCTCTTCATGAAGCGAATGAGCGAAACCACCGACGTGACAGCTATTACCGATGATGAGATTGACTTGAACAAGGAGTTTGACTTCCTCTCTACCAACCTGGAGCACTATACGATTCCGAAGGGCGTAGAGGTATACGAAATCAATGGTCCTTTCTTCTTCGGAGCTGGTAACAAGTTTGAGGAAGTGATGGCAGCTTTCGGTGACCGTCCACTGGTACGCGTCATCCGTATGCGCAAGGTTCCATTTGTTGATTCAACCGGTATCCATAACCTCACCAACCTCTGCGAGATGAGTCAGAAGGAGGACATTCAGGTTGTACTCTCCGGTGTTTGCGAGAAGGTAAACGCCCAGTTGGAAAAGGCTGGCTTCTACAATATTCTTGGCAAGGATAATATCACAGATCACATCAGCAAGGCTCTGAAACGTGCAGAAGAGATTATAGAGAAGAAAACTGTTAATAGTTAATAGTTTACAGGCTGTAGACCATCAAATAAAAAAGATGCATTGCTGGATATACCAGTAATGCATCTTTTTTTATTGTCATCAAGTAACTGTTAACTATAAACTGTTAACTATAAACTATTACAAAACTGTTAACTATCAACTATTACAGAACCTTTCCCAGAAACTCCTGCAATCTTGGCGATTTCGGATGGTTGAATATTTGCTCAGGAGTTCCGTCTTCCGTGATATAGCCGTCACTGAAGAAGAGTACACGGTTGGCCACTTCTCTTGCAAATCCCATCTCGTGGGTCACCACCACCATCGTCATTCCCTCGGCAGCAACATCTTTCATCAGCTGCAGCACCTCTCCCACCATTTCCGGATCAAGAGCCGAAGTCGGCTCATCAAAGAGGATTACCTCAGGATTCATCGCTAAGGCACGGGCGATAGCTACGCGCTGTTTCTGTCCGCCCGACAGACTGTCGGGATAACTGTCGGCCTTATCCAGCAATCCGATACGGGTCAGGAGTTCCGTTGCCTTCTCATCAGCTTCTTCCCTTGTCATCTTACCCAATTCTACCGGAGCCAGCATGATGTTGCGGCGTATGGTCATATTAGGGAAGAGATTGAACTGCTGGAATACCATACCCACCCTCTGGCGCATTCGGTTGATATCAACATCGCTTGATGTGATATCCATATCATCGATAAAGATTTTACCCTCGGTAGGTTCTTCCAGAAGGTTGATGGAACGCAGGAAGGTACTCTTGCCACAACCCGACGGACCGATGATGGCAACCACCTCACCTTTACTCACCGAGGTGGTAATGCCTTTCAGCACCTCGTTGTCGCCGAAGCGTTTACGAAGTCCTTCTATCTTGATTATTTCGTTCATTTTATCCATTGTTTTAAAGCTTTTGCCCTTTCAGGATCCCTCATTTCCTTTCGCTCTTTCTCAGTCTCTTCTCCAGCCTTCTCACTCCAGCGTTCAGTCCGAGAACAAGAACGAGATAGAGGCAGGCTACTACGCCCAACGGCATCATCGCTTCGTAAGTAATGCTTCGGATGATGTCGGAACCCTTGGTCAAGTCTACCAGTCCGATATAACCGCTGATAGAGGTTTCCTTGAGCAGAGTGATAAGCTCGTTACCCATAGCCGGAAGCACATTCTTGAAGGCTTGCGGAAGGATGATGAGACGCATCGTCTTGCCATACGAAAGACCAAGACTTCTACCCGCCTCCATCTGACCATTATCCACCGACATAATGCCCGAGCGGATTACCTCGGCAATATAAGCTGCCGAGTTCAAGCCGAAGGCGATGACAGCCACCAGTATCTTATTGACATCTGCTGATGCAAACACCACATAATAGATAATGAGCAACTGCACCATGGTTGGCGTGCCTCGCATGATGGTAAGGTACAGCTGGCAGAGCATGTTCGGAATCTTCCAGTCGCCCTTACGTTCATGACGTGCTCTGACAATAGCTATCAGCGTTCCGAGTATCACGGAAAGGATGATGGCGAAGAAGGTGATGATGAGTGTATTGCCCAAACCCTGCAACAGATACTGATAACGGTTGTCATCTATGAAGCAGGATTTAAACTTATCTATCACTCCCGGCTGGTTACCAACTGCTTTCACTTCATTGGAATTCACCATGATAACCTGTCGCACATCGGCATAGGAATCTGTAAATCCGATATTCTTCTTCCGTTCAGGAGTAACCGTGATGCCGGCAATACCCGCATCTGCCTTACCAGCCTGTACAGAGGTGATGATGGCATCAAACTCCATATCGAGAATCTCGACATCCACGCCCAGCACATCGCCGATGGCATTCGCCACATCCACGTCGATGCCCACAATCTTGCCATTCTGGTAATATTCGAAAGGCTCGAAGGTAGCGTTGGTGGCAAAACGGAGACTCGTCTTCAAGCCGAGTTTCTGCAGCGCTTCCGGTCCCACCTTCTTCACCTCAGAAGTCTTTGGCGTATAAGCCACGGCTATGCCCCGTTCCAGATGGCGGTTGACGATGGAATCGATGACGCCATTCTCTTTCAGGATACGGATGGCATGATTGATGGACTGCTGCAACTCAGCATGATCCTTAGCCACGCAGATGGCGAAAGAGGATGCATCGAAGGTTTCGGGCAGGATACGGAGCGATGGGTTCACCCGTTGGAATGCCTTGGCTGGCGCCTCATCGGTCACCATGCAGTCTATCTTACCCTGCAGGAGTGCCTGGATGGCATCGGCTCCCTTGTTATACCGTTCTACCTTGGTACCGCCACCTTCCTTTTCCAGCTCCGTAGCTAGTCCGTCGCTAGTGGTACCGAGCTGCACACCAATCACAGCCCCCTTCAAATCAGTCTTGCTCTTGATTTGCCTGTCAGCATCTGACGCTCCCGAGCCACACGCCACGAAGAGCACACTCAGGAGTAAAGTCAAGAAGCCCAGCTTAAACTTTCCCGTTTTTCTGTATTTCATCATTTCAGGCATTCGTTTATTGTTGTTTCAAATACTCAGCACACATCTCTGCACATCTTTCTCCGTCTACACCAGCCGATACGATTCCGCCTGCATAACCAGCACCTTCGCCACATGGGAAGAGTCCCTGGATGCGGACATGCTGCAAGGTTTCGCGGTCACGGACGATGCGGACAGGCGATGAGGTTCTCGTCTCCATCGCTATCAGCGTAGCCTCGTTGGTCAGGAAACCATGGGCATTCTTGCCGAAGGTCTTGAAGCCTTCCTGCAGTCGCTTGCTCACGAAAGACGGCATCCAGAAATGCAACGGACTCGAAATCAAGCCTGGTGCATAGCTGCTCTTTGGCAGATCATAACTCAAGCGATTGTTCACGAAGTCAGCCATGCGCTGTGCCGGTGCAGTCTGCTTCATGTTGCCCTGCTGCCAGCATTGCTTTTCCACGATTTCCTGGAAGTACATCATCTGGAGTGAAGAGTGAGGAGTGAAGAGTGAAGCATTCTCCTGCGCCTTCATTTCCTGCTGTTCGATGACAGACTGATGTTCCTTCACAAACTGCGCCACATCCTCGGGATGAGTTTCCACCACCATGCCCGAGTTGCTCCAGGCAGTACCGCGGTTGCTCGGACTCATACCATTCACCACGAGCTGTTCCGGTCCTGTAGCAGCCGGAATCACAAAACCGCCCGGACACATACAGAAGCTATAGACACCTCTGCCATCTACCTGAGTAACAAAGCTATATTCGGCAGCAGGCAGATATTTTCCTCTACCACTCTTATTGTGATACTGAATCTGGTCAATGAGTTGGGAAGGATGTTCCAGACGCACACCTACGGCGATGCCTTTTGCCTCGATATCTATCTTTGCCGAAGCGAGATAACGGTATACATCGCGGGCACTATGGCCTGTTGCCAGGATAACCGGTCCGCGATAAGTTTCCTCAGCACCTGTAGCCAGATTCACGGCTTCTACGCCTATCACCCTATCGCCAGCAGCAGCATCAGGTGCCGTCAGTTTACCTTCACTCTCAAGGATCAGACGAATCATCTTGGTCTGGAAATGCACTTCGCCGCCACACTTGATGATGGTGTTGCGCATGTTTTCAATGACGCGTGGCAACTTGTCGGTACCGATATGCGGATGGGCATCTGCCAGGATATTGGTATTGGCACCATGCTGGCAGAATACGTTCAGAATCTTATCTACACTTCCCCTTTTCTTGCTTCGTGTATAGAGTTTGCCGTCACTATAAGCACCGGCTCCACCTTCACCGAAACAGTAGTTACTCTCCCCATCTACCTTCTGAGTCTTGGTAATGTTAGAGAGGTCCTTCTTGCGTTCGCGCACATCCTTGCCTCGCTCCAGCACGATAGGACGATAACCCAGTTCTATCAGGCGCAGGGAAGCAAAGAGACCGCCAGGTCCCTCACCCACAACGATAACACGAGGTCTGCTGCTCACATCCGGATATTCGGTATGGACATACTGGTCGTCCTGCGGAAATTCGTTGATATAAGCACGCACCTTCAGGTTGACGAAGATGGTGCGCTGACGGGCATCGATGCTTCTCTTCAAAACCCTCACCTGGTTGAGCGTTCTTACATCCAATCCCTTTTCTTTGGCGAGATAACGCTTGATGCCTTCCTCGCTTGCTGCCTGTTCGGGCAGAATTCTTATCTGGTATTCTTGAATCATTTACTTTGAACTTTATGATTAGTTTTATAAAAGTGACGAGTGACAAGTGACCGATTCCATATTACGGATTTCGCATTACATTCACAATTCACTTTTCACTTTCACTTTTTCATGCTTCCATTGTAGCCAGCACTTCGAGCGTATCCAGCTGATACATGGTGAACTTACCATCTTCCAATGTTGCAAAGGTTGGCGGATTGCCACCCTTCGGAAAGGTGATGCTGCCGGTATTTACGATGGCCTGCCCCTTCTCGTTATGAGAGAGTTCCCAGAGATGGGAGTGGCCATAGATCATAGCCTCGTAAGGACCCTTCGGCATGTTCTCTTTATTGTATACATGTCCATGAGTCAGAAGATAGCGCTTGCCTCCGTCTACCAGCAAGGCATAGGTCTCCATGATAGGGAAATCGAGGAGCATCTGGTCTACTTCCGCATCGCAGTTGCCACGCACAGCGACAATCTTATCTGCCAGCGCATTCAGTCTTTCTACGATACCCTTAGGATCGATTCCTTCCGGAATGCGGTTGCGGGGACCATAATTGATGATATCCCCCATGATGCACATCATGTCACAATGTTCAGCCTCGAAGAAATCGAGGACCTTTTCCAGGGCTGGCAAACAGCCGTGGATATCTGAGAATAAAAGATATTTCATTCGTTCCTTCTTATGTTTGTTATGCTTATGTCTTTTATGCATTGAATTGCAAGCGCAAAATTAAGCAAATAATCCGAAACACCCAAACATTTCAACGTTTTTTATATATATAATAAGGTATAAGGGAGAGGAAGAGCCTATAATTATCTACTGAAATAGCTTTTTTATCTACAATATGCTACTTTTTTGTTAAAATCCTTGGCAGTTTGATATATTATTCGTACATTTGCCCTCAAGTTCTGCTTCGGCCCCGGTCGTTTCGGGGGAGGCATTACATTACCAACGTAAAATTCAAGAACATATGAAAGTATTAAAATTCGGCGGAACATCGGTTGGTTCCGTAAAAAGCATCCTCAGCTTGAAACGTATCGTTGAAAACGAGGCTAAGAAACAGAGTGTAGTGGTTGTCGTGAGCGCGCTTGGCGGTATCACGGACAAACTCTTGCAAACCTCTCAACTTGCCCTCCAGGGTGATGAACAGTGGAAAGTAGAATTCGAAGCCATGGTTGATCGCCACCACAAGATGATAGACACCATCATCACCGACACTACAGACAGAGAAAACTTATTCAAATCGGTTGATGCCCTCTTCGAGCAGTTGAAGAGCATCTATTTTGGTGTGTACCTCATCCACGACCTCAGCGAGAAAACGCAGGATGCCATCGTGAGTTATGGTGAAAGACTCAGTTCCAAGATTGTTGCCACATTGATTCGTGGAGCCAAATGGTTCGACTCCCGCAACTTCATCAAGACTGAGCGCAAGAACGGCAAAGGCAAGCATGTACTCGACAGCGAGCTGACCAACAAACTGGTAAAAGAAGCCTTTGCAGAAATTCCACGCATATCTCTCGTTCCGGGTTTTATCAGTCGTGACAAGAACACAGATCGCACCACCAACCTTGGCCGTGGCGGTAGCGACTACACAGCTGCCATCATAGCAGCTGCCCTCGATGCAGAAGTGCTCGAAATCTGGACTGATGTAGACGGTTTCATGACCGCTGACCCACGTGTCATCAAATCAGCTTATACCATCAACGAACTGAGTTACGTTGAGGCGATGGAGCTTTGCAACTTTGGCGCAAAGGTCATCTACCCTCCAACCATCTACCCGGTTTGTGTCAAGAATATTCCTATCAAGGTTAAGAACACCTTCAACCCAGATGCTCCGGGCACCATCATCAAGAACAAGATAGATGGCGACCAGAAGCCTATCAAGGGTATCTCTTCCATCAACGGTACAGCGCTCATCACCGTAACTGGTCTTTCCATGGTCGGTGTGATTGGTGTAAACCGCCGTATCTTCACCGCTCTTGCCAACGAGGGCATCTCTGTGTTCATGGTGTCACAGGCATCATCTGAGAACTCAACCTCTATCGGTGTGCGCGAGCAGGATGTAGAAGAGGCTGTAAAGGTATTGAACAATGAGTTCCACAACGAGATTGCCGATGGTGCCATGTTCCCAATGCACGCAGAGAAGGGCTTGGCTACTATCGCCATCGTGGGTGAAAACATGAAGCATGCTGCCGGTATCGCCGGTAAGCTCTTCGGAACCCTCGGCCGTAGCGGTGTTTCCGTCATCGCCTGTGCACAGGGTGCTTCAGAAACCAACATCTCGTTCGTAGTGAAGAGCGATTATCTGAGAAAGTCACTCAACGTACTCCACGACAGTTTCTTCCTTTCAGAATACAAGGTGCTGAATCTCTTCATCTGCGGTGTGGGTACCGTGGGCGGAAAGCTCATCGAGCAGATCAAGAACCAGTATGCCGACCTCATGGAGCGCAGCAAACTGAAGCTCAACGTGGTGGGTATCGCTTCTTCCAAGAACGCCATCTTCAACCGCGATGGTATTGATCTCGAGAACTACAGCGAGGAACTGAAGAAATCAGACCCAAGCACTCCAGAGGTTCTGCGCGATACCATCCTGGCGATGAACATCTTCAACAGCGTGTTTGTAGACTGTACTGCCAGCAAGGATGTGGCCGCTCTCTACCAGAGTCTGCTGGAGCACAACGTAAGCATTATCGCAGCCAACAAGATAGCTGCATCAAGCGAATATGAGAACTACGAGAAACTGAAGAAGACTGCCATCCAGCGTGGTGTAGTATTCCGTTTTGAGACCAACGTAGGTGCCGGTCTTCCTATCATCGGAACCATCAACGACCTCCGCAACTCCGGAGATAAAATCCTTAAGATTGAGGCAGTTCTCTCAGGTACGCTCAACTTTATCTTCAACGCCATCTCCAGCGTCGTTCCATTCTCTGAGACCGTAAGACTGGCTAAGGAGAAGGGCTACAGCGAGCCTGATCCACGTATCGACCTGAGCGGTATGGACGTGATTCGCAAGCTGGTGATTCTCTCCCGCGAGGCAGGTTACCGCGTAGAGCAGGAAGATGTAGAGAAGAACCTCTTCGTGCCAGACAAATACTTCAAGGGTTCGCTCGACAACTTCTGGAAGAAACTTCCTGAACTCGATGCCGATTTCGAGGCTAAGCGCAAGGCGCTCGATGTAGAGCACAAACGCTGGCGCTTCGTTGCTACCCTGGATGGCGGCAAGACAAGCGTAGGTCTGCAGGCTGTCGGTCCAGAGCATCCGTTCTACAATCTGGAAGGTTCCAACAACATCGTGCTGCTCACCACCGAGCGCTATAAGGAATACCCTATGATGATTCAGGGCTATGGTGCCGGAGCCAGCGTAACTGCTGCCGGTGTATTCGCCAACATCATGAGTATCGCTAACATTTAACACTTAACATTAAAAAAAGAGATGAAACATATTATCATTCTTGGCGACGGAATGGCTGACCACCCGGTAGAAAGACTGGGTGGAAAGACTCTCCTGCAATACGCCAATAAACCCTATATGGATATGCTTGCCAAGAAGGGCAAGACAGGAAGACTCGTTACCGTGCCAGATGGATTCCATCCGGGTTCTGAGGTAGCCAACAGCTCTATCATGGGCTACGACCAGAACGAGGTTTACGAAGGACGCGGACCGCTAGAGGCTGCCAGCATCGGCTATGAACTGGAGCCTACCGACCTTGCCCTGCGCTGCAACATTATCAACGTGCAGGACGGCAAGATTATCACCCACAACGGTGGTAACCTGGAAACGGAAGATGCGGATGTGCTCATCAAGTATCTCAACGATACCCTCGGCAAGAAATATCCTGATGTCAAGTTTGTTACCGGCATCCAGTATCGCCATCTTCTGGTGGTGAATCACGGAAACAAGCATATCGACTGTGCCCCACCTCATGATCATCCCAACGAGGAATGGAATAAGCTGATGGTGAAACCTATCTTGCCGGAGATTGGAGGCGATGAGGGTCACATCAGCCGTCGTGATACAGCCGACCTTCTGAACCAGCTGATTCTCGAGAGTCAGGAACTCCTGGAGAATCATCCTTTCAATGAGGCGCGCAAGGAGCGTGGCGAACGAATGGCCAATCTTATCTGGCCTTGGGGCGGCGGTTACCGTCCGCACATGCTCACCCTCTCCCAGATGTATCCACAGATCAAGAAGGGTTCTGTGATTTCTGCCGTAGACCTGATTCGAGGCATCGGCCATTACGCCGGTCTGCGCAACATCATCGTTGAGGGCGCTACCGGTCTTGCCAATACCAACTACGAGGGCAAGGCAGCTGCAGCTATCCAGGCATTGAAGGACGGCGACGACTTCGTTTATGTTCACGTAGAGGCGAGCGACGAGGCAGGTCATGATGGCGATCTGGAACTGAAGCTGAAGACTATCGAGAACCTCGACCAGCGACTCATCAAGCCTATCTTCGATGAGGTAAGCACCTGGGACGAGCCGGTATGCATCGCAGTTCTCCCAGACCATCCTACTCCGGTAGAGATACGTACCCACGTAAAGGAGCCTGTGCCTTTCATCATCTATTACCCTGGCATTGAGCCAGATAGCGTAGAGAAGTATGACGAGGTAAGCTGCGTGAGTGGCGGTTACGGCATGCTGCAGCTGCAGGAATTCATGAATGCCTTCATGGCGATCAATTAAAATCAACGGCTTCATGATAGTCCCCAGAGCTAATCATAAAGTTTAATGTTCAAATCTCAAAGTTAAAAGCAAAAAATGAAATATTATTCAACAAATAAGAAAGCACCCATCGCCGACCTTCACAAGGCGGTAGTTAAAGGTCTGGCAGAAGACCGTGGACTCTATATGCCAGAAATCATCAAGAAGTTGCCACAGGATTTCTTCGACAACATCGAGAAGCTCTCCTTCCAGGAGATTGCCTACAAGGTAGCAGATGCCTTCTTTGGCGAGGACGTTGATGCCGAGTCATTGAAGAAGATTGTATACGATACCCTGGCATTCGACTGCCCTGTAGTCGAGGTAGAGCCAAACATCTACTCTCTCGAGCTGTTCCATGGTCCTACCCTCGCCTTCAAGGATGTGGGTGCGCGCTTCATGGCCCGTCTCCTGCAGTACTTCGTACGTCAGGAGGGCAAGGAAGAGGTGAATGTGCTCGTAGCTACATCGGGCGATACCGGTTCGGCTGTTGCCAACGGTTTCCTCGGCGTTGACGGCATCCATGTTTACGTGCTCTATCCTAAGGGCAAGGTGAGCAAGATTCAGGAGAGCCAGTTCACTACCCTCGGCCAGAACATCACAGCCCTCGAGGTAGATGGCGTATTCGACGACTGCCAGGCACTGGTGAAGTCTGCGTTCATGGATGAGGAGCTCAACAAGCACATGAAGCTCACTTCAGCCAACTCTATCAACGTAGCCCGCTTCCTGCCTCAGGCATTCTATTATTTCAATGCCTATGCCCGCATGAAGGAGAAGGGTCTCGCCGACAAGCTGGTTATCTGCGTGCCTAGCGGCAACTTCGGCAACATCACAGCCGGACTCTTCGGTCATGAGATGGGATTGCCTATCCACCGCTTCATCGCAGCCAACAACGCCAACGATATCTTCTACGAGTATCTGCAGACAGGCAAGTATAATCCACAGCCTAGCAAGCAGACCATCGCCAATGCCATGGACGTAGGCGACCCATCAAACTTTGCCCGCATCTACGACCTCTACAAGGGCGATCATGATGCCATCGCAGCCTACATCGGTGGTGCTACATACAAGGACGAGCAGATTGCAGAAACCATGAAGCAGTGCTACAATGAAACCAAGTATGTGCTTGACCCTCACGGAGCTTGCGGCTATCGCGCCCTGAAGGAGCAGTTGAAGCCAGGTGAGGTTGGCGTGTTCCTCGAGACCGCTCATCCAGCCAAGTTCAAGGAGAAGGTAGACAGCATCCTTGACAGCGACATAGAGATTCCTGCACGCCTTGCAGAATTCATGAAGGGTGAGAAGAAGAGCATCCAGATGACCAAGGATTTCGCATCATTCAAGAACTACTTGATGAACGAATAAACCATACATACGGAAAAGCCTTTCTCTTTCTCAAGGGGAAGGCTTTTCCCATTAAAATAAACTCAGACTCAGATTTGTCAGGACAGATGGGTCTTGAATTTTATAACAACAGAAAACGGGAAAAATTTATGAAGATTGTTATTCTAGACGGCTATGCCGCAAACCCGGGAGATTTGGATTATCATCTTCTGGAGAAACTGGGCGAGGTGGTAGTTTATCCTCGCACATCAGATGCAGAGAAAGTGGAACGTGCCAAGGATGCCGACATCATCCTTCTGAACAAGGTGCAGATAGATGCAGAGACACTGGCGCAGCTTCCTAAACTGAAATACATCGGTATCCAGGCTACCGGTTTCAACGTGGTAGACATCGAGGCTGCCAGGAAACAGGGCATCATCGTAACCAATATTCCTGCCTACAGCACAGATAGCGTGGCGCAGATGACCTTTGCCCTCATCCTTGCCGTAACCAACCGCGTAGAGCATTATACCCAGGAGAACCGCAACGAGCGCTGGGCTTACAATAAGGATTTCTGTTATTGGGATACCCCACTGATGGAGCTTGCCGGCAAGACACTGGGTATCATGGGATTGGGCAATATCGGCATGAAAGTTGCCAACATCGCCCGCCAGTTTGGCATGAACATCTGTGCCTGCACCAGCAAGAATTCGAGCGATCTGCCTGAGTGGATCCAGAAGGTGAGCAAGGAGGGTTTGCTTGCCACGAGCGATATTCTCTCGCTCCATTGTCCGCTTTCTGATGACACCTATCATTTCATCAATAAGGAGAGTCTGGAGAAGATGAAGGATACCGCCATCCTGGTTAATACGGGTCGCGGTCCGCTGGTAGATGAGGAGGCCGTAGCTGCTGCCCTCCACGAAGGCAGTCTGGGTGCCTACTGTGCCGACGTGATGGCTCAGGAGCCACCATCAAAGGAGAATCCGCTCTTCGGCGAGCCTAATGCTTACCTCACCCCTCATATTGCCTGGGCCACCTACGAGGCTCGCGAGCGCCTCAACAAGCAGGTAGCCGCCAACGTAAAGGCATTCCTCGAGGGCAATCCGATTAATGTCGTGAATAAGTAACAGAACTTCCGCAAGTAAAACATAGTATAACAAAGAAAGCGTTTCTGGTTCATCTCTTTGAACTAGAAACGCTTTTTTATATGCAATTAGATGCGCTTTTTCACCAACACATAGATGATGACGGGGGCACCGAACAGCGGGGTGACGGCATTCAGCGGGATGATGCCACCGTCCGACGGAAGGGTGCAGAAGAGATTGCAGAGAAGGGCAATGGCTGCACCCATCAGCATCGTGACGGGCAACAGACGGCGATGATTCTCCGTGCCGATGATGAGGCGGGCGATATGCGGCGTTGCCAGACCGATGAAGGCGATGGGACCGCAGAAGGCGGTAACCACAGCCGTAAGAAGACCGGTGATGATGAGCAGAACGATGCGCAGACGCCTGATGTTGAAGCCCAGATTCTCGGCATACTGTTCGCCTAACAGCATGGCGTTCAGCGGTTTTACAAGGAGCAGAGACGCAGCCAGGGCAATGAGGGCCAACGGGATGAAGAACATCATCTGCTGGCTCGAAACATTGCCAAAGCTGCCCATGCCCCAAACCATATACGATTTCACGCCCTCTGCCGTGCTGAAGAAATTGAGCAATGAGATGGCGCTGCTGGCAAGATAGCCCACCATCAGTCCGATGATGAGCAGTACCGTATGGCTGCGCACAATGGCAGAAAAGAAGGTGATGATGCCCATCACCACCATAGCCCCTATAAAGGCAGCGATGAGGATAGCCAGGAAACCGCCGATGGCATAGTTGCCGGCATCGCCCAGAAATCCTACCCCTAAATCATCCAGGGCAATATTGCCGCCAAAGGCAAGCATCACGATGGCTACCGCCAGTCCGGCTCCGCTGCTGATACCGAATACGTCAGGACCCGCCAGGGGGTTGCGGAAGGCTGTCTGCAGGAGCAAGCCGCTCGTAGCGAGGGCTGCGCCCGAAAGCAAAGCGGCAATCGCCGCCGGCAGTCGCGATTCCAACAGAATATAGCGGTAGGTTTCATCGGTCTGAGAACCCGAAATAATCGCCCCCACGTCCTGCCATGGGATGTTTACACTCCCCCATGCCAGGTTGGCGAAAAACAGTATGATAATGGCGATTGTCCCTAAAACGATGGTTTTCATTCACTAAAACTATTTCTTGTAAAATCTCTGATTAAAGCCCTATTTCTTATAGAATCTCAATTTGCCGAACCGCTCGCCATGAGCCAGGATGATGAACTCTCTGAGCAGCAGTTCGGGATGGAAACTCGTAAGCTCGAAATAAGGTACCGTAGAGGTATCTACCTGATAGATATTACCCCGGCTAAAGGCAGCAAGAGCCTTGTAGCCGTCATATTCCTGAAGCAGTTGAGTCTGCGAAAGAGGGGCACCACCGAAATACTTGAACGCCCATACATCCACCTGCTTTCCCTTCGCCAAGATTTGCTCCGGACTCATCGCCAGACTTCCGCTGTGTTCATCGTCCTCGAAGATATAACGGGCGTTGGCATCCTTCAGCAGAATACCGATAGTACTCTGACCTCCAGGCACATACCATACATTTCCCGTCTTTCTTTCGGTCAGGATAGAGAGACCCTTCGGATACCCGGCTGCCTCAGCTTTCAGCTTCAGATATTCCTTTTCTATCTTCGCAAAGAGCGAATCTGCCTTTGGTTCGCAAGATGCAGCAAGAGCGGTCTTCGGTGCATTCCCGTCTTTTTTAAAGAGCATGCCGTAGAATTTCATCCATTCCGCCCTGCCCAGTGGCGAAGACTCCATATAGTCGGCAGCCTCGATGATGGGCACGTGCAGCTTGTCGAGCTTGCCATATCCTCCGCTGTTCTCGAAAGGCGAAAGTAGGATGGCTTCAGGTTTCAGGGCGATGATACGCTCGATGTCAGGTGCCATGCTCGAACCGCAATCCTCGATAGGATTCTGAGCAGAAGTATTCCCGGAAAGAGCAGCCCTCTTCTTTACATCCGGAATATTGATGTAATCGAGGTCGCAGACACCACGGATGGCCTGCTGGCAGCCCAGTTCGTACATCAGCTGGCAATGGGGAGCGATGAAAACAGCACTCCTCTCCACCGGTGTGCGCACGGTATCGGTAGTGCATCTCGCCCCCGTGCTGCGCCTTCTGGCAAGCATCGCCACCGTCTTATCCCCCTCCTCTCCCTTCGGAATCAGGATGTAGCGATGCAGCATCGTTCCCGCCTTCCAAGGGTTAGCGATGATAGCCTCAGCATACTGATAATCAATGCCTTCTGCTGCATCGGAACTCTCTTCCCCATCGCCATGCTTCACGATGGTAAGCAACTTGGCGTACTTCATCTCCAGGGTATCGCCAGCCTCCGCATCAGCAGCAGCCGTCTTTCCTCCCTGGCATGCCGCCATCAGCAGAGCCGCCGTTGCCCCACACAAAAGAATATACAGTTTCTTCATTATCTTACAAAATATGTGTGCAAAGATACGAAGAAATCTCCATTTTCCGTTTGTTTTCTCGAATATTCTTTGTACTTTTGCCCTCAAATTTAACTAACACTACAATTTAATAAGTCAAAATGAAGAAGATTATCTGTGGCATAGCCCTTTTTTTCAGTACATTGATGGTCGCCGGTGCGCATACCTGCTGTCATAATCCAGCACAGAAATGTGGCTGCAAGAGAGGTTATCCAGACCATCCGCGTCATCGTGATCAAGGTAGATTATAAGGACTAAGAATAATTGAAAATAATATGATGATTTTTACGCAATGAAACTTCTGGGAAACCGAGAAAATGCAGTTTTTCTTGCCAAGATGTCCCTTACCCCCCATTTTCTATTCTATCACTACCACTACCTCGCTGCCCCTGACCATCGCCTTCTTCACCCGGTCGAAGAGTTGGAGGAAGCGTTCCTGACTCTTGAGTACGAAGCCGGGAGCATGAGCCTCGCCGATGAGGATGCCACCCTGGCGCAGACGGAACGGACCATTGCCCGGCTGCATCATGGGACAAGGAAGGGCATAAAGCTCTTCCAGACACCCGAACTCATGACTCTTGCGCTCCATGCGGCAAAGCTTGCAGGTTTCGGGGAGAGGAAGAGAGGAAGATGAAGAAGAATCATCCCTTATCGGTTCGAGGAAAAGCATCTGGCGGGCGAAGCATTTGCATTTAGCCACCATGATGTGATATTCACCCGGCTCCAGACAGCCACCCTCGCGCTCCATCGTATCACAAATGTACTGATGGCCTACAACGATACCCTGGCGATTAACCACTTCCTGACTAAGGCGACCAACAATGGCGCCATGATCTCTACGTAAACGATTTAAAAACAACTTCATCATAATACGCAACAACTTAAAAACAACAATAGAAAAACATTTGAAATTCACATTCACTTTCACATTTTCTGAACGTAAAACGACTGGTAATAATCAGACAAATCCTTGCAACCTTCCGGCAACTGATGGTACACCAGCTGAGGGAACATTTCCTTCAGTTTCATATAAAGACCGATGCCCGGTTTGTCCTGATCAGGCCACATGTGAAGATTCCTTCCCGCTAAAAGATTGCGACATTCTTCATTACAAAGCGTAGCACTCGGGATGGCTATTGCCTTGTAACCCATAGACATAGCGCTCCAGCAGTCGGTACATCCCTCGGTAATAACCAGTGGCTCTTTTTCTGTCACCTGCGGCAAGATCTGCATCCCATATACCATCGGCTTGCTACCTGGTGCAAACTTAAACCGCGGTTTTTCTTCAGTCTTATCTCCCAGATATCTGCTCTGAACCGTCAGCAGATTGCCATGAACGTCATAATAGGGAATCAACAGGGAAGGACCATCAAAAAACTTTCCACCAAAGCGATAGCCAGCAATGGAGAAATCTGTGCTCACCACTCTACACCAATAGATATATTCCGGGCGCAGCTTTCTCTGATAGAACAGGAAATCCTTGGCTTTATCTGTCAGTTGCTTGCCCATGAGCATACGCATCAGATAATCTACGTCAGGCTTATGCTGAAACTCGCCTCTGAGATTGAGTCTGTCCGTATCACATTCAGATTTTCTATGCTCAGCAACAGCTTTATCCCGATGAAGCACCTCCTTACGGTTTCCCGCAGAATGATTACCGACGCTGATATTGAATCTTCTGCACAGCCATTGGCAAGCCTCCGAAAAAGAGAGACTCTCCCGTTTCATCACCAGGTCGATATTATCTCCACCCCACCCGCATGCAAAGCAATGACAAGTGTTGGTGGAAGTCCAGAAATGCAAACTCGGATGGGTATCATTATGACTGATACAAAGGGCATTATGATACCGCAAACCCATTCCCAATTCATCAGCAACCTCCAGGATGCTGATAGCTCTAAGTTTAGAGAGCGTATTTGAATCAATATATTCTGCCATCTTCTAATTGTCTTTTTTAATATTACCATCACCAATAGTGCCTTTCTGCTGCGTCTTTCTAAGCACCTTTCTATCCTCGCCCTTTGCTGGTTTTTCGAGCCATCCCCATCTGCGCCAGTTGCACACCATGTTGCGGGCAGGCGTCTTGAGCCCTTTCTGCTTCAGAAATTCCTCCAGGAACTGATAAGAGAATTCCTGCGGCAACTCGCTGAAATAGTCTACAGTATGATAAGGCTCTCCTTCGCCCTCGGCAGAAATCTGCTCGAAAGCCTTGCCCCACCGCTGCAACATATTCTGCAAGATGCGGTCGGCACAAGCCAGATAGGTCTGCCTGACCAGTTTCCGGATTTCCTTCTCGCTCTTCTTCCCTTCCACTTTGTAAAGCACTTGCATGAGGGCAGCGATGCGGAAGGCTGAAACCGAACTGCGCTTGTAGAAGACATCCATCGACTTGGACATGGTTTTCACCACCTGCTGGCGGCAGTCGTTACACCATTTTACCACCGTCTTGTAGAGCCAGCTCATATCTTCCTCTATCTCCTGATGGAATTTTCCATCTTCCTCGTAGCACAACCCGAAGAGCTTATCCAATGTATTCTCCAGCTCCTTACGCTGCGTATCGGTCAACGCCTGAAACTGTGGCGGATTGTCGCCCAGATGACTGATGAGCGGGCATAAGATGGTTCGGGTTACAGCACCGCCCTCAATGGCAGCCTTGTTCATATATCTGCTCACCGCACTCTGGGTGCCGCAGAAAACGAACGACAGCAAGGCATCTACCATGGCACTATAGCTGGATTCGCTCATGAAATCCTGACCATAGACGCTGCCCAGATCGTATGCCGTCTTGATAACCTGCGAGAGGTCGGCAAACTGGCGCTTGGCAGAATGCACGATGGCAGAAATCTCATCGGCAAATTCGAAGAGCGTCTTCGGAGCACCATAGAGCTTGACTGCTGCATCGCATCGCTTGATAAACATGGTGAGCGATACGGTTTCGGGCAGGATGGTGATGTCGGTCTTCGGTTCGGGTGGCAGCTTGCCATCCTTCTTTCCCTGGCGTCGCTTCAGGGCAGCATACTCCTGCTCCTTGGCTCTCATTTCGCTGTCGCGCTCGATGAAAGGTTTCATCAGGGTACGCATGATGTATCTGGCAAACGATTTTCCGCTCGACTGCTCGCCCTCTACGATGACCTGCAGCACGATGGCCGATTTTTCTCCCTGATTATCATACACATACTGTATTCTAACACGTGTAAGATAAACGCTGAGCATGGCTGCAGCCACCACCAGCGTAGGATACTTGAGGTCAGAAGGCGAAGTGATCATCCATTCTCTGATGCCCGACGGATAATCCTTATCGGCAATCAGGTGATGCATGGGCATCTCTTCATTCTCTTCAGCCTGTTCAGCCAGCTTTTTTCCTATCAACCCAGATGATACCTTGTTATTGATTCCGCCCTTGGTATCCTCAGGCTTTGCCACTGGATTAGTCTGAGACGCTTCCTGTGGAGGTATTTTCTTTACTTTTTCCATAATCAACAAATACTGATTTTTTCTGAATGCAAAAGTAAGGAAAAAAAGCCTCCCCGGCAATAGGCATCCTGCCGGTTCGCCTCCTACTAAGCCTCATCGCCGGCAACTAAGCCTTCCGCTAAGCCTCCAGCTCATCTGAAGGCATAAAAAAAGCACTTTCTGCTTGCAAACGAAGCAAAAAGTGCTGATACTGTATTGTTTCTAAAATTCTTCTGTTCAGATATGTTCCTATTCCTTTATATTATCCCCCTCACTGACATAAGAAAGAACCAAACGGCGAACCACGGCATGAATGTCTTCATTAGGGAACTTCTGGCGATATTTCTCCGTAAGGTCTTCGCAGAAATACATCTTGCTATGAAGTATAGAAGAAGGAATATTTTGCTTTATAAACACATCGTATGTTGCAACAGGCTTGCCATCCTTTGTGGCGATAGGCACAATATCCATCTTATACCAAGCATTTGCAGATGTAGCAGGGAACAATCTATAATTGTCATTACTCTCCACTTTACCAACGATGTCCAGTATATATCCGTCAGCAGACTTATCGTCCTCAGGATTCACCGCATATAGCATAAGCGTCGAGTGACTTATGATAAACTGATATTTCTTGCTTCCTCCAAAAGGAGGGTTTGCCTTCAAATCCTGCTCTATATCCTCACGAATTTGTGGCGCATCCACCACAACCTCTACTTCGCCAGTATAATTGACGACAGTTTTCGATGACTGTGGATTTGGCGGAATAACTTCACCATTGTCATTGCTGTTGTCACACGCACAAAAAGCCAAGACTACCAACAGTAGTAAGACTGATTTTTTTACTAAATACTTCATATCCTAATTTGTTTATTAAACCTATTCTATTGTTAAACGTAGAATATGCCTAAAACTTGCTCTATTTTACGTTTTTAACATTCCATCTAAAACTTGCCAACACTCACAAAAAGCAATCATTTCCCCGCTTCCTACTGTCCCTTACGGTAGATGGAAACAAAACGCTTTGCGATGTTTATCAGATTCAAACGGGCTACGGGGTCTTTCACATCATCAAAACTCCAGTTGGGAAATTCGCCACGCATTTTGGAGAAACGCTTGGAGATGACATTGGCATTGGTCAGATTGGAAGGCAGACCCAACTGCTCTGTAAGATACTTGAAGAAAGATTTGCCATTTTCAAAGTCGCCGTCAAAATCATCGATACTGGAGAGCGCCACCATAATCAGGGCATAGTCTTTCTTCAAAGGAATAACCTTCTCGTCTATCATCTTCTGCAAGGCCCTCTTAACTCTTTCTCCCTGGCTCAAGTCGCCCCATTCCTTCTCATTATCTTCTTCCGTTTTTTCCTGCCCGCCGTTTTCCTGATGCTCATCGTCTGTCACTTCCAATTCTAATGTCCTCTTCTGTTCAGGCTCGAATCCGTGCAGATAATCTTCATCATTGTTCTGGCGCATCAGTTCATTAATCTGAGATGAAACGAAGAAACCATCCTCGCCATAATAACCGATATTGGCTGCCAGCCGCTCAACCACCTCATGGTTCTTCACGACTGCTCCGAGGCACCGCTGTGAAAACTCCTGAGTTACGTAGCCTCTCCATTGCCCCATAATCATTGAGCAAAATTGAAACACTTTCGACTCCAAAGGCATCATCTGAAGTATCACAGCTGCCATATACAAGATGACAAATACGATTCTCTGCCGCTCTTCCTGAGCTGTAGCATACTCATCCTCGTCAACATAGTTTTTTTCATATTGCCCTATTCCTTCCACAAAGGCAAGGCGGCTCTCGGTATCGGTATGCGAAAACATCATTTTGTCTACGATGCAGAACACCTCATAAAAAACATCCTCGCATGAACATCTGGACGTAGGAAACCACGTCTTATCATTGAAGATATCATGGGTGATGGCTCTGAAAACCTGATAAATCATGTGTTGCGAAAAAGATTTATCTACCATCTGTCTGGTCTTCATCTTAAATAACCTCATCGTCGTAACCATTTAAATCATCAAGAATCACATCAAGAGAATTGATTAAAGCAAACCGAGAATCTCCATGACAATCGCAACAGACAGCATCTCCATTAACCAGAGCAACAATCTCAACATCGGAGATTTTCACCTTGGTTCGTTTCAGCGAACGGGAAGAGGTGCACGGACCTTTCCAATAGTATACCTTGATGCCGTAATCTTCCTTGCTGCACAGGTTCACCATCAAGGCAATGTCTCTGTTTGCCTTGTCTAAGTGCAACTGCTTACCTTTATCTGTACCGAATTTTACCTCATACATACTGGCATTGAGACACTCCATTAATGACTGCTGCATCTGTAATTGCATGACAAAGGAATATGGCGCATCGCTGAGAGACTGATGGCGAGGAAAAGAAAACACCACAGCCCTTGGCCTGCAGCCAGCCTTGATTCTTTCAGCCACGGCATCAAAGAAATCACCAGGTGGCAACTTGGCAGAAATCACCATATTCCAGCCATATTGATTCGCCACCCTGTTGATATTATCACGCAGAAGAGCCACCACCTTGTCCTGTCCCCTTTTGCCGCCGAAGATTCTAGATTCTTCCACAAAAAGGAAACCTCTGTTGGGGCGATTATCAATGATTACCTTACAGAAAGGCTGGTTGTGAATTTCATTCTCCTTAAAGTTACTCCAATAAAATTCTTTTTTGTCTGCGCATACATCCAGCACAGCCACACCTTCGCGAAATCCCAATATTCGGTTGTCGTGAATAACGTCTTCCTCATTCTTCCGTGATTCCACCAAAGTCATTTTCTTGCTTTTCAGCAAACTGTCCATTACCTTCTCGAAACCAGTCTGACATTCCTGATATTTTTCAGGCGATGACATTTCGAGAAAATCCAAGGGTAGAGTACCCTCGATACTTGAAAGATTCCGGCTTTTGCAGAAATCATACTTGAAGACAACAAAAGAAGTCTTTTCTGTGCTGTTTTTAGTTCGTCCAGTCATTGGCTTGCGATTTAAGTTGTACCATGAAAGTTATTTTCCATAGCAACTACAAAAGTAACACTTTTTCCCCGAATAAACAAATAAATTCTAAATTATTTTTTATCAAATTGTCTTTTTTTCATAAAACCATCAAAACAAAATGTGAATGTGAATGTGAATTTGAAATGTAAATCAATGTATCGGGTTGTTCCATCCATTCCTTTAATTGGATATTGTGAATGAAATTCAGTCCTCGCGCGCGTACCTTATTATATATATAATATAAACCTATTATAATGGCTACTATTACTTAAACACGATTATACGCTTCTCCTTCAGGTAACATTGAAAAACATTTCAAATTCACATTCACATTCACATTTTTGCCTTTCCTCCTATCCACCAGATAACCCACATAGCAAGTAACTGTGCGCCCGATGCCCCCAAAACTGCGTGGCGACGCACCACCAACTGCGTCCCGACGCAGATGGCGATACGTCGGGACGTAGCGCCGACTGCATCGGGACGCAGTTGGAAAGGCAAAACATGCCATATAATGTTAACGGATTTAACATTTAATTTAATGGCCATTAAATTAATGGCGGTTAAATTAGGCGGAAGAGAATGGGATATGAGGGAGGAATGCTCGTGATTCGGGACAACTATTGCATTTTGGCGATTTTTTTTGTATCTTTGCACTGTCATTCATTAAGAACGGCAAATGGGAAATTAACCACTAAAAAACGGAGGGAGAAACGACAGGGGTGCACACCTGCCCAATCTCTTTCTAAATGTTGAACCATTAAAAAAAGAAAGGAAAAAAGAAAATGAAAAAGGAAGTTTGGAAAACTATCTTGCAGGTGATTATCGCCGTACTTACTGCCGTAGGCACCACGCTCGGCGTTACCAGCTGCATGTAGACTGATTTGTTTAACCATTAAAAAAACGATTTGAATTATGGGTATTAAAGTAAAAGCAATTGAGCGCAACGTAGCGTTCGAAAAAGGTAAGCAAAAGTGGGCATTCGTGATGCAGGCTGAACTCTACAGCCAGCTCAACGCCACGAAGGTGATAGAAGAAGCCGCCGTTCGCAGCGGATTGCCTAAGGCGGTAATCAACGCCGGATGGTCGGCCATAGGCGAAGTGATTGCTGCATGGGCCACCGAGGGCCACAGCGTGGCTGTGCCAGGACTGGGCAGCCTCCGATTCGGTCTTAACTCTACCGCCGTAGAGGATGTGAACAAGGTGAGCGCCAACCTCATCACCCGCCGATACATCATCTTCGTGCCTAACACCGGCATCAAGAAGGAACTCGAAGAGACTTCCGTCAACATCACCTGCTACGATAGAAACGGCAAGGTGGTGAAGCAGGTTACCTCTACCGATACGCCTCCTACTACCCCATCCGACGGCGATAATCCATCCGGAGGCGACACCCCATCGGGCGGCGATTCTACTGGCGGAACCGGAAGCGAAACCGGCGGCGATGGACTTGAATAAAAGGTGCTGAGCCTGAAAACTAAAACCCTCCCCAGGTCTTAAAAAGTCCTAGGGAGGTAAACTTTGTCTGGCAATTTAGATAGAAGGCAATTTGCCAGACGTCCCGAACACAACATGCTAACCCACACATAACCCCTTCGAAATCAGCATGTCGCTAACAATCCTTTGTGCCTCAAATAAATAATACTTTTTTTCAAACTAAATCGAATCCTAGCCTCACGGCTAAAACGTATATAATGTTCTTATCTTATTTCAAAACATGATAGTAACATAGTCTGCAGCGATATCAACCAGCTTCTTGCGGCGAGCTACACCTATTATATAATGAGCCTCCTTCGCCGAACAGTGGAAGTATTTCTTCACAGCTGTTACCAGTTCTTCCTTGCTTATCGAGCCTATACCCTTAGGATAAGCCCCGCGGATAGCCTTCTCGATGTCTGCCATCTTATATTCATGGTGACGCTTGTGGAAGTACTGCGATACGATGATAGAGAGAACTATCACGAGCAGGATGATGATAAATACTACAGACTTGTTCATTTCCTTATCTCCTTTTAATTGATTAGACAATATTAGGTTCGCTGAATCACCCTTCCGGGTGCTCCATGTTTTCGGCATCACCGATAGCCGCTATCGGTAAATCCACTGCAAATATAGCATTTTTTCTTGAAATAACAACATTTTTCGGCATTTTTTTCACTATTTCTGCAAAAAAACTTGCTAAATACAAAAAAAACACGTATTTTTGCAAGAAAATAATCCTTAAGACAGAAAGATAATGCAAGAAACTGTAAAGAAAGTATTGAATGGCGATTTTAATCGCAAGAAAGCATTGCTGTTTCTCATAACGGCTCTGCTTACCGTTATCGTCTGGAACCTGCCCATCGATAGCTTCGGCATCGAGGGGCTAACCATCGTGCAGCAGCGCGTCATCGCCATCTTCGTCATGGCTGTGATGCTCTGGCTCACCGAGGCCATACCGGCATGGGCTACCAGCGTAGTGATCATCTTCGTGCTGCTGTTCTTCGTCAGCGACTCCGCCTTTAAGATCATGCAAGGCTCGGAGGCAGAGATGGGCAAGCTGCTCGACTATCAGGGTGTGATGGCGTGCTTCGCCGACCCTACCATCATCCTCTTCCTGGGCGGTTTCGTACTTGCCATAGCCGCTACGAAGAGCGGACTCGACGTGATGATGGCGAAGGCCCTGATTGCGCCATTCGGCAAGCGTTCTGAGAACGTGCTGCTGGGTTTCATGCTCATCACCGGCATCTTCTCGATGTTCATCTCAAATACAGCCACCGCCGCCATGATGCTCACCTTTCTCACACCGGTGTTCAAATCATTGCCGCCTTCGGGCAAGGGCCGCGTGGCGCTCACCATGGCCATACCCATCGGAGCCAATCTGGGCGGTATGGGAACCCCTATCGGAACACCGCCTAACGCCTTCGCCTTCAAGGTATTGAACGACCCAGCAGGACTCAACCTGGGCATCAGCTTCGGCGATTGGATGCTGATCATGGTCCCTATGGTGCTCATCATGCTCGTGATGGCATGGATCATCATACGCAAGATGTTCCCGTTCTCTGCCACGACCATCGAGCTCAACATCGAGGGCAACATGCAGCACAACTGGCGCACCACGGTAGTGGCCGTCACCTTCCTTGCAACCATCGTGCTCTGGGTATTCGGCAAGCAGCTGGGCATCAACGCCAACACCGTGGCCATGCTCCCTATCGCCATATTCGCCCTTACGGGAGTGGTTACAGCCAAGGACCTGAAGGAGATTGACTGGGCTGTCATCTGGATGGTGGCAGGCGGATTCGCCCTCGGATTGGCGATGAACGGCACCGGTCTGGCCGAGGCAGCCGTAAAGAGCATTCCGTTTGCAGAATTCAATCCGCTGGTCATCATGATCGTATCCGGACTGGTATGCTTCATCCTGAGTAACTTCATCTCTAACACCGCCACCGCTGCCCTGCTCATCCCAATCCTCACGGTGGTATGCGCCGGCATGGGCGACAAGCTCAATACCATCGGCGGCACCTCTACCATCCTCATCGGAGTAGCGGTATCGGCCAGCTGCGCCATGTCGCTGCCTATCTCAACCCCTCCTAACGCCATCGCCTACTCTACCGGCCTTATCCAGCAGAGCGACATGGTGAAGGCAGGACTCACGGTGGGCATCCTGAGCATACTAGTGGGCTACGCCGTGCTCATCACCTTCTGCAAGATGGGCGTGCTCTAGAGGGGCATCATCTGCGAAAATACACATTATTATATATATATAAAGGAATGAAAAAGATTGTTATAGGAATCGACGTAGGCATCTCTACGACCAAGATTGTGGGCATCGATGAAAGCGGCGTGGTGGTAAGCCCCATCCGCATCAAGGCCACCGACCCTATCACCTCGCTCTACGGAGCCTTCGGCAAGTATCTTCACGACAACAAGATTGCGCTGAGCGATGTAGAACAGGTGATGCTCACAGGCGTAGGTTCAGCCTATATCGACGAGCCCATCTACGGACTGCCTACCTCGAAGAGCGAGGAGTTCGTGGCCGACGGACTGGGCGCCCGATATGAGAGCAAGCTCGACCGCATGATCGTGGTGAGCATGGGAACCGGTACATCGCTCGTAAAATGCGATGACAACGAGATAAGGCACATCGGAGGCATCGGCATAGGCGGCGGAACCCTGGCAGGACTGAGCCGCATCATGCTCAAGACCGATGACATCAAGCAGATTATCAACCTCGCCAAGGACGGCGACGTGAGCAAGATAAACCTGCTGATAGGCGACATCAGCGCCAAGCCTCTGCCCGGACTCCCGATGAACGCCACCGCATCGCTATTCAGCAACGCCAAGGCCAACGCTTCGCGCGAAGACATCGCCATGGGACTCATCTGGATGGTGCTGCAGTCGATAGGTTCGGCTACCATCCTCTCATCGCTCGAATCGGGCATCAAGGATTTCGTGCTCATCGGCAACCTCACCCTGCTGCCGCAATGCCGCGAGGTGTTCCCAGCCATGGAGAAACTCTACGGAGTGAGGTTCAGGATACCGAAATACTCGGAATTCTGCACCGCCATCGGAGCTGCGCTCGACTATAAGCGACAAGCAAAATAATCACCCCCGAATCGCCGCAATGCCCTATACACGGGCGTTGCGGCGATTTTCATTCCCACCCCCTGCACGGCACACAGACAACAAGGGGAAAAACGCACACAAGCGCACAAAATGCGCAACACGCTGATAGATAACAACTTAAACGTTTCGGAAAACAGAAATTTGTCAAAGTTTTCCAAAACATTTTTGTTTCCTACTGATTATCAGTAACTTAATATTTTTTAACGATAAAAAAGTTGCCCAAAAGTAATTACTTTCAGAAATATTTTATATCTTTGCAATGTCAAAAGGAGGTACATATCTACCTCTTCAAGTCATAAAGACTTAATACTAAGTAATTTAAACATTAATCGTAAAAGTAATACTAAAATGATCCAGACAGTAGTAAAGCGTGACGGACGCATCGTTGGATTCAACGAACAGAAAATCATGGCAGCCATTCGCAAGGCCATGTTGCACACCGACAAGGGTGAAGATACCACTCTTATCGAGCAGATAACCGACCACATCTCTTATCGCGGCAAGAGCCAGATGAGCGTTGAGGCCATTCAGGACGCCATCGAGCTGGAACTCATGAAGAGTGCCCGCAAAGATGTTGCCCAGAAGTATATCGCATACCGTAACCAGCGTAACATCGCCCGCAAGGCGAAGACACGCGACGTGTTCATGAGCATCGTCAATGCCAAGAACAACGACATCACCCGTGAAAACGCCAACATGAATGCCGACACACCAGCCGGCATGATGATGAAGTTCGCTTCAGAAACCACTAAACCATTCGTCGACGACTACCTCCTCTCAGAGGATGTACGCGACGCCGTCATGCACAACTATATACATATTCACGATAAGGACTATTACCCAACCAAGAGTCTCACCTGCGTGCAGCATCCGCTCGACGTGATTCTGAACCACGGATTCACAGCCGGTCACGGCTCAAGCCGTCCTGCCAAGCGCATCGAGACCGCAGCCGTGCTGGCTTGCATCTCTCTCGAGACCTGCCAGAACGAGATGCACGGCGGTCAGGCCATCCCAGCCTTCGACTTCTATCTGGCTCCATACGTACGCATGTCGTACCAGGAAGAGGTGAAGAACCTGGAGAAGCTGACAGGCGAAGACCTGAGCAACCTCTATGATGCGCCAATCGAAGACTACATAGAGAAGCCGCTCGACGGACTGCAGGGCCGCGAACGCCTGGAGCAGCACGCCATCAACAAGACCGTGAACCGCGTGCATCAGGCGATGGAGGCATTCATCCACAACATGAACACCATCCACAGCCGCGGCGGTAACCAGGTAGTATTCTCAAGCATCAACTATGGTACCGATACCAGCGCCGAGGGCCGCTGCATCATGCGCGAAATCCTGCAGAGCACCTATCAGGGCGTAGGCAATGGCGAAACAGCCATCTTCCCTATCCAGATATGGAAGAAGAAGAGAGGCGTAAACTATCTGCCTGAGGACAGAAACTACGACCTCTACAAGCTGGCGTGCAAGGTAACAGCCCGCCGTTTCTTCCCTAACTTCCTGAACCTCGACGCCACCTTCAACCAGAACGAGAAGTGGCGTGCTGATGATCCGGAGCGCTACAAGTGGGAGATTGCAACCATGGGCTGCCGTACCCGCGTGTTCGAAGACCGCTGGGGCGAGAAGACCAGCATCGCCCGCGGTAACCTGAGCTTCTCTACCATCAACATCGTGAAGCTCGCCATCGAGTGCATGGGCATCGAAGACGAAAAGCAGCGCATCGACATGTTCTTTGCCAAGCTCGACAATATCCTCGACATCACAGCCAAGCAGCTCGACGAGCGCTTCCAGTTCCAGAAGACGGCGATGGCCAAGCAGTTCCCTCTGCTCATGAAGTATCTCTGGGTAGGCGCAGAAAACCTGAAGCCGGAAGAGACCATCGAGAGCGTCATCAACCACGGAACCCTGGGTATCGGCTTCATCGGATTGGCAGAATGCCTGGTTGCCCTCATCGGCAAGCACCACGGCGAGAGCGAGAAGGCACAGGAGCTGGGACTGAAGATTGTTACCTACATGCGCGACCGTGCCAACGAGTTCAGCGAGCAGTATCATCACAACTACTCTATCCTGGCTACTCCAGCCGAGGGATTGAGCGGTAAGTTCACAAAGAAGGACAGAAAGCAGTTTGGCGTCATCCCTGGCGTTACAGACCGCGACTATTATACCAACTCTAACCACGTGCCTGTATACTATAAGTGTACAGCCCTGAAGAAGGCACAGATCGAGGCTCCATACCACGACCTGACCCGTGGCGGCCACATCTTCTATGTAGAGATTGACGGCGATGCTACCCACAACCCTTCTGTTATCGAGAGCGTGGTAGACATGATGGATAAGTACAACATGGGTTACGGCTCAGTAAACCACAACCGCAACCGCTGTCTCGACTGCGGCTACGAGAATGCTGACGCCCACCTCGAGGTTTGTCCTAAGTGCGGCAGCCACCACATAGACAAGCTGCAGCGCATCACCGGTTATCTGGTAGGTACTACAGACCGCTGGAACAGCGGCAAACTTGCCGAGCTCCACGACCGAGTAACCCATATCGGAGGAGAAAAGTAGTGATTAATGATTAGTGATTATTGATTAATGATTAGCGTATTAAGCATCGTACATGATACGATGGTAGACGGTCCGGGCTTCCGCACATCCATTTATTGTGCGGGATGCCCCAACCATTGTCCGGGCTGCCATAATCCGCAGTCGTGGGACATCAGCCACGGCACGATGACCTCTACCGACGAGCTGATGAAGGAAATCATGAGCGACCCCTTCGCCAACGTCACCTTCTCGGGCGGCGACCCTATGTTTCAGGCAAAGGGCTTTGCCGAGCTGGCGCGCGCCATCAGGGAGCAGAGCAGCAAGAGCATCTGGTGCTTTACGGGCTATCTCTTCGAAAACCTCGTGAAGAATCCCGAGCAGCTGGAACTCCTCCGCCAAATCGATGTATTGGTAGACGGTCCCTTCGTACAGGCATTGCGCGATGAAGACCTCTTCTTCAGGGGCAGCAGCAACCAGCGCATCATCAACGTGCAGAAGTCGCTGAAAGAAGGAAGAGTGATAGAACTCAATCTTACAACAGAAAACCCGAATCCGGTATTGTAAATCTACATACCAGATTCGGGTTTCCCGTTTATTTTTTTCCGTGCCCAAATCATTATCTCTTAGCATCCTTCTCTTCGAGGTAGCTGATAGAACTCTGAATATAATCACGCTCCCACTCGCTTTCGTGCAATTTCTCATCGCCATAGAGCAGAAGGTCGAGATCCAGCGGAACATCTACCTTACGATAAGGACCACGGGTTCTGCGTCCGCATCTCTGCTCCACACTCCGCAGCGCGGCAAGCACAGACTTCTTAGAGCAGATGGTCTCCCCCAACATCACCTGATTCAGAAACTTATCTGAATTCTCCAGTCCGATAGGCTCAGTCCACATGCGCGGACCGAAGAGGCTGTTCTTGAACATACATCTCAGATATTCATGCGCCTTCAACACATTCTCCTCCTGATTTCTGTTAGAGCCGATAGCTATAATTACTTTTGTACGAGTTTTCATTATTAAAATCATTATTTCTACAAAACAAGTCAGTTTCTCTCAGAAGAGACAGATAGCCCCTGCATTTGTATGTCATATTTTGTGCAAAGATATTAAAAATTTTGTAATAAACCGCGATTTATCCGTTTTTTTTTATATTTTTGCAGAATGAATCATCTAAAAGCAAATATTTTAGGGCTCGCTCTGCTCTGCTGCCTCCCGATGGGCGCACAGATGAAGTGGAACCAGTCCTATCAGACATATATCAATCAGTATAAGGATCTTGCCATCGAGCAGATGCTCCGTTACCGCATTCCAGCCAGCATCACCCTAGCACAGGGACTGTTTGAGAGTGCGGCAGGAAGGAGCGACCTCGTACGCCAGGGCAACAACCACTTCGGCATAAAATGTCACAACTGGACGGGCCCAACCCAGTACCACGACGATGATGCCCGTGGCGAATGCTTCCGCGTATACCAGGACGCAAGAGACAGCTACGAAGACCACAGCAAGTTTCTGGCGCGCCAGCCACGCTACGCACGCCTCTTCGAACTCTCGCTGCACGACTACAAGGGATGGGCTCGCGGACTGAAAGCCTGCGGCTACGCCACCAACCCGCAGTATGCCAGCAAGCTGATACAGATCATAGAGCTCTACAAACTCAACCAGTATGACAAGGCCAAGCGCTACGACCGCTTCATGGCTACCCACAGCGGTACCGACCAGCCTGTAAACGCCGAAGGATTGCTGCACCCTATCCATATCTTCAACAAGAATTACTATCTCTATGCCCGCGAAGGCGACACCTTCAAGAGCATAGGCAAGGAGGTGGGCATCAGCTGGCGCAAACTGGCTCGCTACAACGAGCGCAACAAGCACGCCGTGCTGCACAAGGGCGACATCATCTATCTGAAGAAGAAACGCTCCAAGGCACCTAAGCAGTATAAGAAGCGCCCTCACGTGATACAGCCGGGCGAAAGCATGTACGCCATCTCGCAGAAGTATGGCATCCGACTGGAGAAACTCTACAAGATGAACCATCTCGACCCTAACATCCCGGTAAGCGTAGGAACACGACTGAGGGTGAGATAAGGGATTAGTAAAATGTGAATGTGAATGTGAATTTTAAATGAAAATACAATGAAGAGAATGATATTATCCCTCGCCACCATGGCGATGCTGATGGCGCCCGGCACAATAAAGGCGCAAAACTTTGACGACTATTTCACAGACAAGACGCTGCGGGTAGACTATACCTTTGCCGGCAACCAGAAGCAGCAGATGATGGCCGTAGACGAACTCAACGTAATGCCACGCTGGTACGGCAAACGGCAGCGACTGGCCGAACTCCCGGTAGAGGGCAACGGACAGATAACCGTACGCGACCACCGCTCGGGCAAAATCATCTACCGCAACTCCTTCTCCACCCTCTTCCAGGAATGGCTCTCCTATCCAGAGGCAGAGAAGAACACGCAGAGTTTCGAGAACGTATTCCTCGTTCCGATGCCGAAAGATACCGTAGACATCACCCTCGACCTGCGCAACAACCGCCGCGAGATAACCACCACGCTCACCCACCAGGTAGCGCCGAAAGACATTCTGATTCATCAGAAAGGCAACAAGCCTACACCATACGTCACCCTGCAGCAGGCTGCCGACACCACCCGATGCATCCACATCGCATACGTGGCTGAAGGCTATACCGATGCAGAGATGCCTGTCTTCCTGAAAGATGCGCAGGAGGCTACAGAGGCCATCTTCGCCCACGAACCCTTCAAGAGCATGAGAGACCGCTTCAACATCGTAGCCGTAAAGTCGCCATCCAAGCAGAGCGGACCTAGCATCCCAGCCCAGGGCATCTGGCACGAGACCGCCCTCAGCTCTCATTTCGACACCTTCTACAGCGACCGCTACCTTACCACCCTGCATCTCAAAGACCTGCACAACTGGCTGGCAGGTACCCCTTACGAGCACATCATCGTGCTGGTAAATTCGGATAAGTATGGCGGTGGCGGCATCCTCAATTCATACAATCTCACCACCTGCCACCAGAAATGGTTCAAGCCGGTAGTGGTGCATGAGTTTGGGCATTCCTTTGCCGGACTTGCCGATGAATACGCCTACGAGCAGGAGCAGATACCGATGTATCCTCACGATGTAGAGCCTTGGGAGAAGAACATCACTACCCTTGCCGATTTCCACGGAAAATGGGAGAACATGATAGACAAGAAGACCAAGATTCCTACTCCGCTCTCAAAGAAAGAGAAGGAGGCGGTGAGCAAGGTGGGTGTCTTCGAAGGTGCCGGATACAGCTTGAAGGGCGTTTACCGCGGTGTGCAGGACTGCCGTATGCGCATCAACGAAACGCCGGAATTCTGCCCGGTATGCAAGAAGGCGCTGCAGGACCTCATCGACTTCTACACGAAATAAAGAAATCATAAAAACATTATATCTATGAAAGAGCAAAACCTAAACATCAGATACATGGTGGCTCAGCTCTCAGAGTTGAGCCAGCAGGAGCAGGAGCTCGTTAACAGGGCGAAGGCTGCCACCAGCAATGCGTATGCTAACTACAGCCACTTCTATGTGGGAGCAGCCCTGCTGCTGGGCGACGGCAGAATAGTGATTGGAGCCAACCAGGAGAACGCCGCCTTCCCGTCGGGACTCTGTGCCGAGCGCAGCGCCATCTTCGGTGCCCAGAGCAACTATCCCGACCAGCCTATCCTGACGCTCGCCATAGCAGCGAGAAACGGAAATGGTTTCCTCAAGTCGCCTATCTCGCCATGCGGAGCCTGCCGCCAGGTGATACTGGAGATGGAAGACCGCTACCAGCGCCCCGTACGCATCCTGCTCTATGGCGAGAACGGCACCTACTGCTTCGACAGCATCAAAGACCTTCTCCCCTTCAGCTTCGTAGATTCGAACATGAAGGAATAAGATTACAGAGCCCACCTCTAAAAAGGGCTCAGGATATAAGAAAAAGCCCTACAGGAAGTTTGCATCATGCAGACTTTCCTGTAGGGCTTTCTTCTTATTCCTCCTTATACTCATTATTCCTCCCTATATTCAAAGCATCCTGCGGCAGGCTGCTCTTTCTTTCTCGGCAAACCATCACGGTCGGTTGCAGGCAGGGTTTCGGCAGCTGCCTTTCCTATTGCTGCCGACTCCTTGCTCAGATGGAAATCATACTTCAGATTATCTGTGTCGAAAAGGCGGAAATGCTTCTCGGCAAACACCGTCTTATCCTTGATGTCCTCATAAACCACATGGGTGAACTTCAGACTGTCGTCCGTCTCCAGCTTCTCCGTGCGCAACACACAATGGTCGAAGAGGAAATTGAAGGCATCCTCCTCTTTCGGAGCCTCCCAGACCACCTCATCATCATGATAGCCCGTTACGAGCGAATTTCTCACCTCGAAACGAGGCAGCGGAGAGGCAAAACCGATGGCAGACTCGCGGCGCCCGTCAAACGGATAGAACTGGGCTATGGTGCAGCCGTTTACCTCAACATCGCCACCCTCAACATAGAGCGGATGGTTTAAGCAATTGGTTATCTGCGAATTGTAAACCTGCACCTTGGCAGAATCAATCCTCACACCGTAGCCCTGACTGTTATGAATCGTGGCATTCTCGATGAGCAGTTTCTGCTTCGTAGCATCGCCCGCTTCTATCATCACAGCATCGTAGGCACTATGAATATCAGCAAACGAAATCCTGCAGTCATGAGCCGAAGACATCAGTCTGATGCCCTGCCATTGTCCCGGTGTGCGGTCATAAGGCAGATAATCGAACATGTGGTCCAGTCGGTCGCCCCGCATCACCACTTCCCTGTCCTTTTCGCCCTCAATCTTCAGCGAACCGAACACCTGCAAACCCGCATTCTCGTGGAAATAGAGTTGGGTGCCCGGAGCAATGGTCAGCGTAGCCGCCGAATCAACCCTAATGCCGCCATAAACCACTACCGGCAGCGTGCTCTCCAGCAGCTGGTCCTGCTTCACCTCGAGCGAATTGAGTTTCATCGCATCCCATGAAAACGCCCTCAGGTTCACCTTCTGCTCCACGCCACTTTCCAGCGCAAACACCAGGTTGTCGCTCACCAGCTGCGGCTCTTTGCTGTTCTGCATCGCCGAAGTCAGTTCTACAAACACACGTATGCTGTCACCCTTCCTGATCTCCACATTCTGCGTCTGGAATCCCACTTCGCTGCCCAAATAAGAGCCGTCAACATTCACCCGGTAGCCCTTCTGGTTACCGTTTTCCAGCCGCACCGACTGGCAGCGCAGAGCCTTGCCCGTACGGTTGTAAACCCAGAAGCTTCGGGTAGGCGTAGGCACATTCGAGAAGGTGGTGTCCATCTTCAGCGTATCTACCGAAAACGAGAGCACATCTCCCCTCGACGTTGAGAAACTCTCATCGTCGGCACAACTGGCAAGCAGGGCGTTCATCGCCATCCCTACACCCATTATATACAAAAATCCCTTTTTCCGTTTCATATCTATAAAAACGGAAAAAGGGAAATATTATTGTATCTGCCTCTACATAAACAGAGCAAAGATAGATGATCCTACAACCGTCAGCACACCGCAAACCACGATGCTCAGACTGCTCATGGCTCCCTCTATAGTACCCATTTCCATCGCCTTTGCCGTACCCAGCGCATGGGCAGAACAGCCGATGGCGATACCTTTGGCAATAGGCTCTTTGATGGAGAGAAGCTTCAGGAATTTCTCGGCAAAGATGTTGCCCAGCACACCTGTTACGATGATGACGACCACCGAAACCGAAACATGACCACCCAACTCCTCAGAAACGCCGATACCGATGGCGGTAGTGATGCTCTTAGGCAGGAAGGTAACGTAGGACGCATGGTCGAAATGGAAGATGAGGGCGAGAATGAGCACGGAGCAGAGACTCGCCAGCACGCCCGAAACAATGCCGATCAGCACAGCCCGATAATTCTTCTTCAGAAGCTCAACCTGCTGATAAAGTGGCACAGCCAGACAGATGGTGGCTGGTGTGAGCAGATAGCTGATGCTGTTGGCGCCTGCCGAATAGGTCTTGTAATCTACGCCAGTCAGCAGGAGCGTGATGATGACGAGGATGATGGAGATGAGCAGCGGGTTCATCAGCGACCATCCCGTCTTCAGCTTCAGCAGCATGCCTATGCCGTAGGCTGCCAGACTGATGAGAACGCCGAAGAAGACAGAATCCTGGAACAACTGGTTCATTTCTTCGCCTCCTTTCCTTTTCTGATTACCAACTGCGTAATCCAGCCCGAAGCACCCATCACGACGAAGGTGCTGACCACCGTAACTACGATATACTGGAACCATGCATTGCCGATATCCTGATAAGAATCAATGAGTCCTACGGCAGCCGGAATAAACATCACGGGCATGATGGCAATGAGGAAACTGCTGGTTTCGCGGATATGCTTCACCTTGATCAGTTTTGTTTCCAGCGCAAGAAAGAGCAGGATGATGCCATAGATGCTTGCCGGAATAGGCAATGGCAGCAAAAGATGAAGCAATTCCCCCGCAAAGGAGAAAGCTATGATTATCAAAAATTGAATTAAAAACTTCATGTTGAATTACTTTAAACCTTAAACCTTGGAACTTTGAACCTTTGAATCTAAATCAAGCTAACGTACTGCTCAATGAGGCTTGCCGTCTCTTCTACGCCCAGGCGCACAGTATCCAGGCAGATGTCGTAATCATCGGCATTTCCCCAGGTAAGGCCTGTATAATACTTATGATAAGCCACTCTGCAATCCTCGGTGTGCTCTACAAACTCCTCAGCTTCCTCATACGAAAAGCCCTTCTCCTCCTGAATCTCCTTGATGCGAGCCTCTAGATTGCCGCTCAGGAAAACAGAAATCAGGTCTTTGCGCTCGCGGAAGATATAGTTTCCGCAACGGCCGATGATGATACAGTCTTCATCGCCTATCATATCGGCAAGTGTACGGAGCGGTTTTTCTGTCAGCGCCCTCTGCGTTTCGCCAAGCGACGACATCGAGAAGAGCAGTTCATCTACCGGCCGCTCATCGAAGAAAGCCTCCATCTCGTCGAGCACTCCTCTCTGTTCAGCCATTTCCATCATATTTTTACGGGTATAAAAAGGAATACCATACTTTTCGGCGAGCAGCTTGCCCACGCGAATAGCGCCACATCCACACTGGCGCGCTATCGTTATAATCATGATTCTATAAAATTAAAACGTATATAATAATTACTCAGTTCCGTTATCCCCCTCCAGCCCATCCAGGGCGGGAGTTTTATATAGCAAAAAAGCTAAGAAGATTTGACTCTTCTTAGCTTTCTTGTGTCGGGGCGACAGGATTCGAACCTGCGACCACCTGTTCCCAAAACAGGAGCGCTACCGGGCTGCGCTACACCCCGCTTGTGCTTTGCTAAAGGTTTGAGTGAGAGAAAATAGAGTCGGGGCGACAGGATTCGAACCTGCGACCACCTGTTCCCAAAACAGGAGCGCTACCGGGCTGCGCTACACCCCGCTTGTGCTTTGCTAAAGGTTTGAGTGAGAGAAAATAGAGTCGGGGCGACAGGATTCGAACCTGCGACCACCTGTTCCCAAAACAGGAGCGCTACCGGGCTGCGCTACACCCCGCTTACTCATCTCTACGACACCTCTTAAGCATTGCTTTAAGCATCATTTCTGAATTGCGAGTGCAAAGGTACTACATTTTTTCGATTCCACCAAATTTTTCCCTAACTTTTTTCAAAAAAATATGCATTTTAATGCAAAATGGCTGGGAAACAGGCAAAAAATAAGGGCAACCCCTATCCGGAATTGCCCTTATACCTTATTATATATAGTGGCGGAAAAGAACCGCAACCATACTTGCTGAACTTCTAAATCAGAAACCGACTGCCCGAATCTGTCAAACCGAGAAGACCGGCAAATCTGATTTCAGACCGGCAAATCTGATTTTACTTGATGATTCCCTCTTCTACGAAAATCTTCTTCAAGATCTGGACAGCCTGCTCAACCTGCTCTCTAGTATGAGTAGCCATGAGTGCGAAACGTACCAATGTATCCTGAGGAGCACAAGCTGGAGGAATAACAGGGTTGATGAACACACCTGCATCGTAAGCCATCTTGGTAACAACGAATGTCTTCTCAGCATCGCGTACGTAGAGAGGAATGATAGGACTCTCTGTCTCGCCAATCTCGAAACCTTCCTCGCGGAAACGCTTCAAGGCATAGTTGGTTACATCCCAGAGATTCTCGAAACGCTCTGGCTCATTCTGAATGATGTGGAGAGCCTCGAGAGCTGCTGCTGTGGCAGCTGGAGTGTTAGAGGCGCTGAAGATGTAAGTACGGCAGTTGTGACGGAGGAAGTTGATCGTATCCTTGTCTGATGCGATGAAACCGCCGATAGAAGCCAGACTCTTAGAGAATGTACCCATGATGAGGTCTACCTCATCGGTCAGACCGAAGTGGTCGCAGACACCACGACCCTGCTTGCCGAATACGCCAAGACCATGAGCCTCGTCTACCATGATAGAGCAGTTGTACTTATGCTTGAGCTTAACGATTTCAGGCAAGTTAGCCAGGTCGCCCTCCATAGAGAACACACCGTCAACAACGATGAGCTTGATAGCCTCCTCAGGGAGCTTAGAGAGCACGCGCTCCAAATCTTCCATATCGTTGTGCTTGTAGTGAAGCTGGGTAGCGAATGAGAGGCGGCGGCCATCTACGATACTTGCGTGGTCGCGGTCATCGCAGATAATATAGTCGTTACGACCTACTACGCAAGCCAAGACACCCTGATTTACAGAGAATCCTGTAGAGAAACACAAAGTTTCATCCTTGCCCATAAACTCAGCAAGCTCCTTTTCGAGCTGCACGTGCAAATCGAGCGTACCATTGAGGAAACGGCTTCCTGCACAACCAGAACCATACTTGTCGAGCGCAGCCTTTGCTGCATCAATAACACGCTGGTCGTTAGTCAAACCTTGATAAGCATTAGAACCGAACATCAGGATTTTATGACCATCGATGTCGGTTACCTCTGTCATCTGCTTACTTGTGATCTCGCGGAAATATGGATACACACCGGCAGCCATATACTTCTGAGGTTCACGATAATTCTTGTATCTTTCTTGTAATTGTCCCATTATTAATAGGTGTACTTTATTTTCTTTTTTTATATTTTTCTAACTTTCAGGGTGCAAAGATACAAAAAAGAACTCAATAAATGGCTTTTTTTATAAGAAAGTTTACTTTTATAGTTTTTTTAATCGATATTTCTTGTTATTTTGGGTATTTTTATTACTTTTGCAGCCTAAATTTTACAAACTCTTGACTATATAATGAAGAAAAAGATACTTTTCATCATGAATCCGATTTCAGGAACAGCCAGCAAGGCGGCAGTTCCCAGTCTGATAGATTCTGTTTTGGACAAAGAACTTTTTGAGTACGAGATAAGAATGACTGAAAGAGCTGGGCACGCTTCGGAAATTGCTACCGAAGCGAAGAACAACCATGTAGATGTGGTTGTGGCGGTTGGCGGTGACGGAACCGTCAACGAGGTGGCCCGCTCACTGGTTCACTCCGATACTGCCCTCGGCATTCTGCCTTGCGGTTCGGGCAACGGACTGGCAAGACATCTGCTGCTCCCAATGAACCTGAAGAAATGCATAGAGGTCATCAACCAATGCCAGATTAGAGATCTGGATTATGGTGTCATCAACGACCACCCGTTCTTCTGCACCTGCGGCATGGGCTTTGACGCTTTCGTCAGCATGAAGTTTGCCGAGAGCGGCAAGCGTGGTCCTATCACTTATGCTGAAAATATCCTGCGCGAGGGATTGAAGTATAAGCCTGAGACTTACACGCTGGAGGACGAGACGGGCACCAAGCAGTATAAGGCGTTCCTCATTTCCTGTGCCAACGCATCTCAGTATGGCAACAATGCCTATATTGCCCCTCAAGCATCCATGAGCGACGGTTTGATGGATGTTGTCATCATGGAACCATTCGATGTAATCGAGGCGCCTCAGGTAAGTTTCGACATGTTCAACAAGACGCTGGACAAGAACTCGAAGATCAAGTCGTTCCGCTGCAAGAAACTCCATATCACCCGCAGTCAGCCAGGCGTAATCCATTATGATGGCGACCCTGTGATGACGGGTGCAGAGATTGATGTTCACCTGGAAGAAAAAGGAATCAAGATGGTGGTGAACCCATTTGCCAACAAGAACGACCGCAAGCCGAACATGATTCAGTCTGCCTTTGCCGATTTCTTCAACGACTTCAATGCCGTGCGCGATGATATTCATAAAGACATCCAGCGCCAGAGCAAAAGAGTAGAAGCTATCAGCAAACTGGTACAGAAGAAGCTGAACCTTTAAGTAGTGAATAGTGATCACTAATCACTACTCACTAAGATAGAATTCATCCGTTATTTTCCTATACCATTCCGAGCGGTTTCCCTGCGATTCCATCATCGTTTCAACATGCTCTTCATAAGGCGAAATGCGATGCTTGGCAAAACTCAGCATAAAGCGCTTTGGCTGCTTGCGCTCTACCGTCTTCACACCACACTTCCGTATAATATAAAGACCTAATATACAAGACTCTGCAACAAACTGCTCCACTACTTCTACGGGAACAATTGCAGAGAAAATACCGTCATCAGAAAGCAGCCGTTTTACACCCGCAAACAAATCGCGGAACGGAAGACTGTCCGTATGTCTCGCCATCGTCCTCTTACTGTCCGGATTTTTCAAGCTATCTACAAAGAACGGAGGATTGCTCACTATCGCATCAAAAACACCGGCAGACTTCAAATCTTCAGCAGTTTCCAAAGCCTCAGCAGCTTCCGAAGTTCCCCCGAAATCCTGCAGTCTGCAGCATTCTATTTCCACCCTGTCGCGAAACGGACTTGCCATCACATTCTCCCTCGCCTGTCCGCAGGCATCAGCATCCATATCAATCCCTACGACCTCAGCTTCAGGAAAACGCTGCGCCATCATGAGCGAAATCAGTCCCGTTCCGGAACCGATGTCCAGAATCCGCCTGCCACCTTGCGCCCATGCACCCAGCAAAACGCCGTCAGTTCCCACTTTCATGGCACAACGGTCTTGCTCTATCTCAAACTGTTTAAATCGAAAATTACCCATAAATTCTTCTGTCTCTTTACAGAAGAAAACGAATGCGCCGCCGATTTATTTTATCGCAAGCAGCAGAAATTGCCACTTCCACCTGCAAAAGCAGCTACTTACATCTATAAAAACGGGTACTAATATATAGAAAAAGCAATTTTATTATTAAATAATCTATCATCTTCCACGATATTTCATAAAAAATGAGTACCTTTGCACGGAAAATAGAAATCATAACAAAATGGATAATAGAAGAACAAGTACCCGAATACAAATGATTGCAGATTACGAGGGCGACCCGAAAACCCTGATCGAAGACCAGGAAGAAGGTTTGTACCCTACCCTCTGCATGCGAGATATTGTAGTTTTCCCTACCAACATGACCCCTATCGTTGTGGGCAGAAAGGAAAGTCTGAATCTCGTCCGGATGCTGGAAAAGAAACCAGACACCATATTCTGCGTATTCTGCCAGAAGAACAAAGATACAGAATCGCCCTACGAAGAAGACCTCTACCCTGTAGGTGTCTTCGCCAAACTCATCAAGGTGATCAAGATGCCTGGCACAGAGCAGATGAGCATCATCATCCAGGGTCTGGGCAGATGTCAGATGAAACATCTCGTTCAAAAAGAGCCTTACACAGTAATTGACGTAAAAAGTCTTCCGGAGAAATGGCCTGACGAGAACAACGATGAACTCTTCAGAATGCTCTACGAGAACTTCCATTACGAAGCGACAGACTATATCAAATCAAACGCCAACTATACTGATGAGGCCATCCAGGCCATCAACGAACTCTCGAGCATTCATATGCAGTGCAACTTCATGTGCTCCCTCCTCCCTTTCTCCATCGAGGATAAAATCAAGATGCTGAAAGAGGAAAATCTCAGCGAGCGCATCATGATTGCCATCAGATCCCTGAACAAGGTGCGCCATCTGCTACGCATCCAGACTGAGATTGAGAACAAAACCCACTACGACCTCGATGAACAGCAGAAGGAATACTTCCTCAAGCAGCAGATCAAGAACATCAGGGAAGAACTGGGAGAAGGCAACGCCAGTCCGGAGAAGAAGGAGATTCTGGAGAAGGCGAAAAAGAAGAACTGGAGCGAAGAGACAGCCAAAATCTTCAAGAAAGAAATTGCCAAGCTCGACACCCTGAACCCGCAGAGTCCTGACTATTCGATACAGATAGGATTCCTGCAGACCATGGTAGATTTGCCTTGGAACTCCTACACCCAGGACGACCTCAGTCTGACCCGTGCCAAGCGCATTCTGAACCACGACCACTACGGCATGGAGAATGTGAAGGAACGCATCCTGGAATTCCTCGCCGTAAGAGCACTGAACGGCGGCGGCAAGAGTCCTATCCTCTGCCTCTACGGTCCTCCGGGCGTAGGAAAGACCAGTCTGGGCAAGAGCATCGCAGCAGCCATGAAGCGCAAGTATGTACGCATGTCGCTGGGCGGTCTGCACGATGAAGCCGAAATCCGCGGTCACCGCCGCACCTATGTGGGAGCCATGCCGGGCCGCATCATCAAGAACATGCTGAAGGCAGGCAGCAGCAATCCGGTCTTCATCCTCGACGAGATTGACAAGGTGGCGCAGAGCAATTTCAACGGCGACCCAGCATCAGCCCTGCTCGAAGTGCTGGACCCGGAACAGAACAATGCCTTCCACGACAATTATCTCGATATGGATTACGACCTCTCCAAGGTACTCTTCATCGCCACAGCCAATGACCTGAGCGTCATTCCGCGTCCGCTCCTCGACCGTATGGAGCTGATAGAAGTAGGCGGCTACATCACCGAAGAGAAGACAGAGATTGCCAAGCGCCACCTCGTACCGGAAGAGCTGGAAAGCACCGGACTCGACAAGGTTTCGCCAAAGGTAAGTTTCAACAAGAATGCCCTCGAGTTCATCATCGAGCACTACACCCGGGAGAGCGGCGTAAGACAGCTGAAGAAGCAGATTGACAAGAGTCTGCGCAAGATGGCTTACAAACTTGCCTGCAACCAGGAGCTGAAGAACTACACCATCACCCCTGCCGAAGTAAAAGACCTGCTGGGCAATCCGCCGTTCAACCGCGACATCTACCAGGGCAACGACTATGCAGGAGTGGTAACCGGACTAGCCTGGACCTCAGTGGGCGGCGAAATTCTCTACATCGAAACCTCGCTCAGCAAGGGCAAGGCAGGCAAGCTCACCCTGACCGGAAATCTGGGCGACGTGATGAAGGAATCAGCCATTATCGCACTGGAATACGTCAAGTCGCACATCGACCTGCTCCAGGTAGACTACCGCATCTTCGAGCAGTGGAACATCCACATCCACGTGCCTGAGGGAGCTACCCCGAAAGACGGTCCTTCTGCCGGAATCACCATCGCCACCAGCATCGCCTCAGCCATCACCCAGCGCAAGGTGCGTGCCAACACAGCCATGACCGGCGAGATAACCCTCCGCGGCAAAGTGCTCCCGGTAGGCGGAATCAAGGAGAAGATTCTGGCAGCCAAGCGGGCAGGAATCAAGCACATCGTGATGTGCAGGGAGAACCAGAAGAACGTAGAGGAAATACCGGAGAAATATCTCAAAGGCGTAGACTTCCACTATGTAGAGAATGTGGCTGACGTCTGGCAGTTCGCGCTGACCGACGAGAAGGTGAAAAACCCTACAGACTTCAGCATTGAGGAAAATGATAAAAAAGAATAGAAATGAAATTTGAATTACAAGTAACAGATAAAGCAAGCGATGCGCGTACAGGCATCATCACCACCGACCACGGACAGATCAAGACCCCAATCTTCATGCCCGTAGGAACCGTAGGAAGCGTGAAGGGCGTCCACTTCGAGGAACTCAAGAAGCAGGTCATGGCACAGATTATCCTCGGAAACACCTATCACCTCTACCTGCGCCCAGGTCTTGACGTCATCAGGGCAGCAGGCGGATTGCACAAGTTCAACGGCTGGGACCGTCCTATCCTCACCGACAGCGGCGGTTTCCAGGTCTTCTCGCTCACCGGCATCCGCAAGCTCAAGGAAGAAGGCTGCGAGTTCCGCTCCCACATCGACGGCAGCAAGCACTTCTTCACACCGGAGAATGTAATGGACACCGAGCGCATCATCGGAGCCGACATCATGATGGCCTTCGATGAATGTCCACCGGGACAGAGCGATTACCAGTACGCCAAGAACAGCCTCATGCTCACCCAGCGCTGGCTAGACCGCTGCATCAAGCGGTTCAACGAAACCGAGCCCCTCTACGGCTATCAGCAGAGTCTCTTCCCTATCGTTCAGGGCTGCACCTTCCCGGAACTGCGCCGCGAAGCAGCCAAATACATTGCCGACAAGGGAGCCGACGGAAATGCCATCGGCGGACTTGCCGTAGGAGAGCCTACCGAGGTGATGTATGAGATGATAGAAGTAGTGAACGAAATCCTGCCGAAAGACAAGCCGAGATATCTGATGGGCGTAGGAACCCCGCAGAACATCCTCGAAGCCATCGAGCGCGGCGTAGACATGTTCGACTGCGTAATGCCGACCCGCAACGGCCGCAACGCCATGCTCTTCACCTATCAGGGCACGATGAACATGCGCAACAAGAAGTGGGAGAAAGACTTCAGTCCGATAGATCCAGACGGCTGCGACATCGACCTCGTAACCACGAAGGCCTACCTCCACCACCTCTTCAAGGCCCAGGAGCTGCTGGCGATGCAGATAGCCAGCATCCACAACCTCTCTTTCTATCTGCGCCTCGTGACCGATGCTCGCCATCATATCGAGCAGGGCGATTTCGTGGCATGGAAGAATTCCATCATCGACCAGCTTGGCCGAAGAATTTAAGTAAGCAAGCATCATGAAAGATTTTAAGAAAATAAGAAAACACCGCCGACTCTACCGCACCGGCCGATGGGCTTCCCGCAAGTTCGGGTGGCTCATCAGGGCTGTGCGCTGGCTGGCTCACAAGCTCCGGTTCCTGCGCATATTCCGGTTTCTCAACCCGTTCAGGTACATCAAGAAGCTCGACTGGTACATTATCAAGAAGTTTCTGGGCTACTATTTCTTCTCCATCGCCCTAATCATCTCCATCGCCATCGTCTTCGACTTCAACGAGAACCTGTCAAAATTCACAGAGCACCATGCACCGGCGCGCGCAATCATCTTCGATTACTACGCCAACTTCGTGCCCTATTTTGCCAACCTCTTCAGTGCGCTGTTCGTGTTCGTGGCGGTCATTCTCTTCACCACCAAGCTGGCAAGCAATTCCGAAATCATCGCCATTCTGGCGTCGGGAGTATCCTTCAAGCGTCTCCTTCGCCCATACATGATTACCTGCGTGCTGCTCTCAGCCCTCTCCTTCGGGCTTTCAGCCTACGTCATTCCCCACGGAACCGTCATCAGGCAGAACTTCGAGACGATGTACAAGAATAAGAAGAAGAATACCAGTGCCGAGAATGTACAGCTGCAGGTAGACAAGGGAGTGATTGCCTATATGCAGCATTACGACAACAGCATGAAACGCGGCTACGGATTCTGTCTCGACAAGTTCCAGGACAAGAAACTCGTAAGCCACCTTACAGCGATGGACATCCAGTACGACACCATTTCCGACAGCAAGTATCACTGGAAACTGAGCAACTGGAAAATCCGCAAGCTCCAGGGCATGAAGGAGCATATTACGAGCGGAGCCCAGAAGGACACCATCATCATGATGGAACCTACCGACCTGGTCTATTCCAAGGGTCAGCAGGAAACCTTCACCAGTCCTGAGCTCCGCGATTACATCTCCAAGCAGATTAACCGCGGTTCGGGCAACGTAGTGCAGTACGAGGTAGAATACCACAAGCGCATCGCCTCTTCCTTCGCTTCGTTCATCCTCACCATCATCGGCGTCTCCCTCTCAGCCCGCAAGCGCAAGGGCGGCATGGGAGCAGCATTGGGCGTTGGACTTGCGCTGAGTTTCGGCTACATCATGCTGCAGACGGTTTCTGCCACCTTCGCCATCCAGGCCAACTTCCCGTCTGTTCTGGCAGCGTGGCTTCCAAACTTCCTCTTCGCCATCGTAGCCTACTTCTGCTACCGCAAGGCACCGAGGTAATTATCAATTAATAATTAAGAGTTTATAGTTTATAGCAGCCATGCTCCCCTATAAACTATAAACTGTAAACTATAAACTATAGAAGAATGTATTTCGACGAATTAGATTTAAACGACAACGTGCTCGACGCATTATATGACATGCGCTTCGACACATGCACTCCAGTACAGGAAAAGTGCATTCCAGAGATATTAGAAGGTCACGATGTCTTGGGTGTAGCCCAGACCGGAACCGGCAAAACCGCAGCCTATCTGCTGCCAGTATTGAGCAAGCTCGATGACGGCGGTTATCCGAAAGACGCCATCAACTGCGTCATCATGTCACCAACCCGCGAGCTCGCCCAGCAGATAGACCAGGCGATGCAAGGCTTCGGCTATTACCTGCAGGGCGTGAGCAGCGTAGCCGTATACGGCGGCAACGACGGCAACCGTTACGATCAGGAGTTGCGCAGCCTCCGCATGGGCGCCGATGTAGTCATCGCCACCCCGGGCCGCCTCATCTCCCATATCTCTCTGGGCAATGTAGACCTCAGCAAGGTAAGTTTCTTCATTCTTGACGAGGCCGACCGCATGCTCGACATGGGTTTCTCTGACGACATCAAGACCATCGCGTCAAAACTGCCAAAGACCTGCCAGACCATCATGTTCTCGGCAACCATGCCTGAGAAGATAGAAGAACTGGCTAAGACCCTGCTCAAGAATCCGGTAGAAATCAAACTTGCCGTCAGCAAGCCAGCCGAGAAAATCAAGCAGGAAGCATACGTATGCTACGAAACCCAGAAGATGACCATCATCAAGGACATCTTCAAGGCGGGCGACCTGAAACGCGTCATCGTCTTCAGCGGCAGCAAATTCAAGGTGAAGCAACTCGCAGCTTCCCTCCAGCAGATTGGAGTAAACTGCGGAGCCATGCACAGCGACCTGGAACAGGCTGAGCGCGATGATGTGATGTTCAAGTTCAAGAGCGGACAGTATGATGTTCTCGTAGCTACCGATATTGTGGCGCGCGGAATCGACATCGATGATATTGAGATGGTCATCAATTACGATGTTCCTCACGATACAGAAGATTACGTTCACCGCATCGGCCGTACTGCCCGTGCCAACCGCGATGGTAGAGCCATCACCTTCGTGAGCGAAGAAGACCAGTACTGGTTCCAGCAGATAGAGAAGTTCCTGGAGAAGGTGGTAGACAAAATGCCTCTCCCTGAGGGATGCGGCGAAGGTCCTGAATACATCAAGCTTAACAAGCCGAAGAAGAAAGGCGCAAACGGAAGAAACAACAGACGCGGTAACGGCAAAAACGGCGAGGCCGGAAAGAACAGTGCCAAGAACCGCCGACAGAAAGACCGCGACCAGACTTCTCACAAGCGCAAGCCAAACAAGCCAAACGAGCGTCAGGAAAAAGCACCACGCAGCAACGAACAGCAGCCTCAGCAGGGTAACAAGCAGCAGAACGCAAAGCAGCAGAACAGAAAGCCAGCCCAGCCAGGCGAGCAGCCAAAGAACAGCAACAGCCAGAAGCGCCGCAATAACAGCAACCAGCAGCGCCCAGGCACCGAGAACAATGTTCGCCCAGGCAGCAACGGCCGTGGCAGAGGCGTAGCCCAGAAAAAGGGCGACAAGCCGGCTGCACACAAGCACACCCCTATCGTAAATCCACAGAAGCAAGAAAATGCTGTGAAGAAATTCATCAAGCGCATCTTCGGATTCAAGAAATAGGAAATAAATTATCTTTTAAAAGAAAAGAGGAATGATGAAAGCGCTACCCCTCACCCCGCTCATGACCATCAGCCTCACACTGACGATCGGAATCATCATAGCCAAATGGGGCTATGATGATTTCAATATGCGCTTCTGGCTCATCATCTCCATCATTTCATGCGCCCTTAGCAGCATCATCTTTTTCCTTACTAAGTTTTTAAGCAAAAAAGCTTACTTCAGCAGGAGCCACCAGTTTCTCATCTACTCCCAATGCGTGATGATTCATTTATGCATTCTGAGCCTTGGGGCTTTTCTTACCTGCAAGCAAATAGCTGATTCCCAAACCTCTACACAACTGAAAAACTGGCAGGAACTGCCTTACCTCACACGGGCAAAAATCAATACCGAACGCTATAAAAGCAATATTGAAAGCAAACTGGTTTCCCTTCACGTAAAACAGCAAGACTATGCAGTCATCGCAGCCATGGCGCTGGGCGACAAGAGCGCACTCGACTCGAACACCCGAAACAGTTACTCCATTTCCGGAGCCAGTCACATCTTGGCAGTAAGCGGACTTCATATAGGCATTATCTTCCAGCTTTTCATCTTTCTGCTAGGCGGCAGAAAGTACTCAGTTTACACCATCATCCTGTCTCTCATCTCCATCTGGACCTACGTTTTTCTCATAGGATTGCCGGCAAGTGCAGTCCGTGCAGCCATCATGCTTTCAGCCTACAGCTTAAGCTTAGCTTTCCATCGTACCGGTCTGCCGCTCAACACTTTATCCTCAGCTTATATATTTATGCTCTTCATCAGTCCGCTCTATCTTTTCGAGTTGAGTTTCCAGCTTTCGTTCCTGGCCGTAGCCTCCATTCTGTTGTTCTTCACACCCCTTTACACCCTCCTCCCCATCCGCAGCCGTTTCATCCGTTGGGCATGGGGACTCCTTTGCGTTTCACTGGCAGCCCAGATAGGAACCCTTCCGGTCATCGTCTACACCTTCGGCAGAATATCGTGCTATTCACTTCTCACCAATTACATCGCCATTCCCGCAGCAACCCTCATCCTATATCTTGGAGCAGCATTAATCCTGTTCTCCCCACTCACGTTATGGGCGCCCATAGCACCGGTTGCCGCCCCACTCATCAGCCTTACATCAGGCGCCCTGACCAGCATCACCCAGTTTTTGAATACAGCCATAAAACTGATCAGCATGCTGCCTGGAGCAAGCATCGAAAACGTAAGAATCAGTCTGCCTCAGGTAATCGGCCTCTACGCTATCATCCTGCTCATTTATGCCCTATGGCGCAGGATAGATAAACAGAAGTCGTCAGAATGCAAGATTCCCTAAAACGGAGATAAAGGCTTAAACCCCGAAAAACGTCTCTTATATAATAAGGTGTGCGTACACAAAAGCGCTACAAATCGAGGTTAAGAATGTTAAAAAATAACTTTTTTCTACTTTTTCTGCATTTTTTCTTTCTTTTTGTTGGTGTTTTCAAGAAAAACATGTATCTTTGCAAGCAGAAATAAAAAATAAGAATTTAAACACAATAAAAGATTAAAGATTATGAAAGCATCTGAAGTAATCGCGAATCTCCAAAGAAGATTCCCAAATGAGCCTGAGTACATTCAGGCAGTTAGTCAGGTTCTCGGTACTATCGAGGAAGAGTACAACAAGCACCCAGAGTTTGAGAAGGCAAACCTCATCGAGCGTCTCTGCATTCCAGACCGCATCATCCAGTTCCGCGTATCTTGGGTAGATGATAAGGGCAACGTACAGACTAACATGGGTTACCGCGTACAGCACAACAACGCGATTGGCCCTTACAAGGGAGGTCTTCGCTACCACAAGTCAGTAAACTTGGGTATTTTGAAGTTCTTGGCTTTCGAGCAGACATTCAAGAACTCTCTTACTACTCTCCCAATGGGTGGTGCTAAGGGTGGTTCCGACTTCTCTCCACGTGGCAAGAGCAACAACGAGGTAATGCGTTTCTGCCAGGCTTTCATGACAGAACTTTATCGTCACATGGGTCCAGACGAGGATGTTCCAGCTGGTGACATCGGTGTAGGTGGCCGTGAGGTAGGTTACCTCTTCGGAATGTACAAGAAGTTGACACACCAGTTCCAGGGCGTCTTGACCGGTAAGGGTCAGGAGTTCGGCGGTTCATTGATCCGTCCTGAGGCTACAGGGTACGGTAACGTATACTTCCTCTGCAACATGCTCGCTACCAAGGGGATTGACATCAAGGGCAAGACAGTTTTGGTTTCAGGTTCAGGTAATGTAGCCCAGTACACTATGGAGAAGTTGCTCCAGTTGGGTGCTAAGCCTGTTACATGTTCAGATTCAGACGGTTACATCTACGACCCAGACGGAATCGACCGCGAGAAGCTCGATTACATCATGGAGCTCAAGAACGTAGAGCGTGGCCGTATCAAGGAGTATGCAGAGAAGTATGGTGTAAAATATGTTGCAGGTGCTAAGCCTTGGTTTGAGAAGGCAGACATCGCTCTCCCATCAGCTACTCAGAACGAAATCAACGAGGAGGCAGCCAAGGCTCTCATCGCCAACGGCGTAATCGCAGTAAGCGAGGGTGCTAACATGCCTTCTACTCCAGAGGCTATCAAGGTATTCCAGGATGCTAAGATTCTCTACTCTCCAGGTAAGGCAGCCAACGCAGGTGGTGTTGCAGTATCAGGTCTTGAGATGAGCCAGAACTCAGAGCGTCTGAAGTGGTCTCGTGAGGAGGTTGATGCTAAGCTCCACGACATCATGAACGATATTCACGCTAACTGCGTGAAGTATGGTACAGAGCCAGACGGTTACATAAATTACGTAAAGGGTGCAAACGTAGCCGGCTTCCTGAAGGTAGCTAAGGCTATGATGGCTCAGGGCATTGTATAAGACAATAAATTTTCCAATAAAATTTTTTAAAAAATTAATATGATAGGAAATAGCGGGTCTGTGACAGATCCGCTATTTTTGTGTCTACTCCTTCCCCCACTCCTTCTTTACATCAAAGCAGGGACAGGCTTTGTTGGCAAATTCATTATGACCATGAATCGTGGCTAATGGATATTCCTCCTTCAGCTGCTCGATGAGCGAGCGCATTGCCGCTTTCTGTTCTCGGGTTCTTGTATCCTTCGGCTTACCTTTCTTTGATAAGCCGCCGATGTAGCAAATGCCTATACTGATGGAATTATGGCCCTTGCAATGGGCGCCGACCTCCTCTATCGCACGGCCTACATGAATGCTGCCGTCACGATAAATCACGAAATGATAACCTATGCAGCGCATTCCGCGCTCCCGGTGCCAGCGGTCAATATCCGCTACGGTGAAGTTGCGACCTTCCTTGGTCGCACTGCAATGAATGATGATTTCCTTTATCTTACGCATGATATTGAATATTAATTATTGAAAAATAAGCAGATAATTGAGGGGGATTTCGTCAACCCCCCAATCCCTGATAAACAGATTGATTCTGCACGGTAGATGCTTTTTCTTCATCCTCTTGAATTCTTCATCCAACAACTGGCAAAATTCATTATAGCATTTTTCTGATTGCGTAACGATTCCGGTATAATGAGACTTGCCCAGAATGATACTCTTGTTTCTCAGACGTAGCGGACCGTTGCCAGGCACGAAGCGAGCTCTGCGCCTAACAGTACGAGGCACGTAATTGGATCTTAACAGAATAACAGGCTTGATAACAATTTCATATTTTCCTCTTTCATACTTATTTTTCTTCTTTGTCTCCGACACCTTCTTTTGCTTGGTAGGAATGAGAGAAATCTTATAACGTCCTGCTGGCAAATGACGGTTAGGACGTTCTAAGGTGTCGCAGAAAATCTTGCCACCTATAACCATTGTGCCATCCACACTCCATGGAGTGAAGCGACGGCGGAATATATTGATGTTCATGATAATTTACAATTAATAATTGATAATGAATAATTGGGTCAAAGCCGGCCATTAAGGCTGATTTAAGAACCGAAAAACTTAATGACCCTTAATGACCTTGACCCTTAATGACACCCTCTTTAGACTGTAGGAGAAACTTTCTGATAGCGCATGTCAGGTAATACACAGATTAAACCCTGACGTTTCCAGTTCTTTAGCATCTGTTTTACCGTCTCATGGGTGGCTGTTGCTCCCTTAACTGCAATGCTCTGCTGCTCTGCCTGCTCAAAGGTGAAAGTTACGTCCAGCCGCTCAAAGATGGAATCATTCTTACCTCTGCGACTTCTGTCGTAAGCAGACTGACTGCAATAATTCTTGGATGAGAACGCATCCTCTATGCGACTACGGAAGAAGTAGAGTGCATTATCCAACTGATAATCTGCCAGGATATTGAAGGTTTCGAGCATGGTTGGTGTCTGCGTCTTTACGAGCATTCCCTTCCACAAATCAGGTGACTCCTTCAGCTGTTTCTCGGCTCCATTGAATCCATGCTTCTGAATCAGCGTTTCCAGAACCTTACAGAGCATGATGCAGGTCATCATTCTCATGGTGGTTGGACAGATACGGAAACGCTGGCGGGCTTTCACCTTGTCGTCATTTTTCATCGTTTCCAGTCTGATCTGTTCCAGCCATTCCCTACCCTTATCCTCCAGCTTGGGCAGAACCACCTCACCCGACATCAGCGGCAGCAGATGAGCAATCTGAATGATGCGGTCGCGCTGGCGTTCGTTCATCACATACATGTTGTCAGAAAGTGGAGTGAAGGTATTATCGGGCGTTTTTGCCACGATGATACGGCTCTGAAAACCATCCGTATAATTGCTTACCACTCGATAGAGCGCATCAGGCGTTCCACACATCACCACGTTCCATAACAGTCTGTCTATATGAACATTCACTGCATCCGCACTTCTTGCTTCACGCTCATAGCTTGTTCCGTCGTAAGCCTGTCTTAACATGACGGAAAAGTCGCTCATTGCCGATTTCCACTTCTGCGCTACGGTGTCAGCTTCCGGAGTAAACGAGAAGGCGTGCTTGCCTTCCGTGTTAGCCAGTCGTTCAGCCAGATTCGCCACCGTATTGTTCAGTGTCAAGCATCTTACAGGCAGTTTCGGCTCTTCCGGCTGCTCCTTCTTGTTCTTGGCTGCACGTTTCTTGGCTCGCCATTCGTCCTCCTTCTGCTGATACATTTTGTCCATTTCCTTCACTTCCGAAGTCCATGCGTCAATCACGGGGTCAATACTTCCCTTGCCAGATGCAAAATCACCGGCGATGTAGGAGATGAGGTTCAGCGAGTTCATCTTGCCATGAACGGAAACCTTCACGCCCGTTGCGAGCATTCCGATGGCAGGACAGATGGCTGTGATTACAGGCAGTGCCAGTGCCGGACCCACTGCGCTGATGGAATCCCGAATGCCTTGCGGCAACTTAGGCAGCGCATTATAATAGAACAGATCGTCCTTGGCGTTAGCCTCGTCCAACGCATTTACCAGCGCCTCATTGTCAGCCTCCGAACCACCACCCGCATTTCCCTGCTTCATTCGTTCCTGACGGATGGCAGAGAGCACATCCTTCAGTCGCTTAGGCATTTGCGTGATTTTCTCGTTCAATGCCGAGTTGATGCAAGCCATCTTTTCCTGTTCGGGAAACCCATCGTAGCAGGGAATAATCTGAGCCAGCAGATTGCGGTCAAAACCACAGATGTGGCGCAGATTCACAGCCAGCTCAAAGGTCAGCGTATTGCGGTTGGAGCGCATCGGCTCCTGCCCATCATTATACAGTTGCCACCACTTCTTAATGATTTCTCCATAAGGAATCCCGAGATAATTGTCCTGAGCAGCAGAAGTAGTTGAAGCAGCAGTAGTTGACGCAGTAGAAGAAGTTGAAGCAGCAGAAGAAGTTGAAGCAGCAGAGGCTGAAGTAGCAGAAGTAGAATTTCTCGAATTCTTAAATTCCTGCCCCTTAAAAACCCCTTGAGAATCCTTCTTGAATTCTTCCTTCCAAGGCTCATAATGCTTGTTTGCCTTGTGCGCTCCTTCCGGCAGTTCCTCCTGTCCGTATCTTTCACGCTCTTCCAGGACCTTCCCTTCAGCAGCCACGGCAGCCTCATCGTATTCATCCTTGAAGAGCCGTGGCGAAAGGAAGAGCAGATCTTCTCCATCCGATGTTGTAGTGAAGTAAACCCGGTTAATGTCGTGAGCCGAAGTATCCATTTCGCACTTGAGCATCGTAGCAATCCTCACCTGATTCTCCAGAACCGTCTTGCCCTTTTCACGTTCAAACACCGCATGACCGCCTTGTCTTGCACTGCGTTCCAGCATCAGCAGTCCGTACTTGTCCGGTTCCTTCAGCAGCAGTTTGGCAGCCTTGGCAAAAGTCTCCGGCTCATCCATATCAAATCCGAAAGCACCGCTTGGCAGTTTCATTCCCTTCACCACGCCTTGCGGATAATGGCCGGAGTAATTAAACTGCACCAGTCTCCGTTTCGCAGCATCGTTTCCGGCACGAGCCAGTCGAAGATTCGCCTTCTGCTCATTGCTTCCACGCAGCTGCTTATACTCCTCTTCCGAAGTGATGGAGCGGGCAACCTTGTGCCCATTCTCCACCTTAATTAAATAACAACTCATCTATCTGTTTCTACTTATCGTTTTAAGTTGAATACAAAATCCTAATGTTTCAGTTGGTAATCCACTACCGCCTCAGCCCCTTCTTCAGCCTCAACAGCCAGCGTTCGGGCGATGTTGATTCCCTCATGGCAGAACACCTTCAAGGTAAGCTGAACAGCACCGTCCTTGGTCTTGCTCACACGACCATGCGCCAGTTTCTTAATCAGTTCCGACTGAGTTCTGAGGCGGTGCTGCACTACGAAATCAAACGTTCCGTCAGGCATTTGCTGAGCCACGCCCATCGAACGGAATCGAGGAACCTTATTCACCCCCGATTCCTGGGGACTGAAGAGGAAATACTGCTTAGCATCATAGTAAGCCATTCCACCCAACTGCACATGCTGGCAGTCATTATTATTCACCTGCTGGTTCTGAACATTATTCTGAGTATTGTTCTGAACCTTGTTTACTTTCTTAACCATAATCTGAATTGAATTTTAGGAGAAGAAACATCCGGATTGTTGCGCGCTTTACCATGGAAAATCCTCCTCAGTTTCAACTCAGTTTTTTACTTTTTTGCCTCCTTTTAGCCTTTAACGGGGAAACGGGGGCGGAAAGGGGTTAAGGTTCTTTTTACCTTTTTACCCTTTTACCTTTTTACCTTTTAAAAAGCCTTTTTACTTTTTTACCCTTTTACCTTTTCAATGTCCGTAACCAGAATATCCTGATAAACCTGACCATTGTGCTCATGGGTAGTAAAGCGGAGCGTAACAGCCACCAGCTCGCCCGGAACATACTTACATTGCGCCATATTGCCCAACATTGCCGCAGCATACTGGTTCTCATACTTGCCGCCCATCTCCTGGAGAACGATGTTGCATTTCATCATCTGTCCGTTCTCACTTTTCTGACTCTGTACAGCAAAGGTCTCGCCCTGCTGCACCACTCTCATAATCTGAGTATACATAATATATAATGTACGAAGAGGTTTTCAAGAGCACCAAACCATTTCAGCGTTGTCTTGTTTCTTCGACGCTGCAAAAGTACTGCGAAAACAGAGGCAAAACAATCCCTTTCCCACAACTCCCCCGAAAAACCCACGTATTTGGGAAAAATCGGGCTTTTCTTGGGAAAAAGTAAGAAGAAGAAGGAAACGAGAGACAAAAGTAAAGAAAAAGAGAAAATCATTCCCCTTTTCCTAATAAAAAAAAACTCATTTTTCCCATCGTTGGGAAAAATCGTAGGAATCTTGGGAAAAATTACCCCCACAACCAACATTTTAACACTCCAAATATTTATAATTCGAAATAAATGCTTATTTTTGCACTACAATTCAGTTAAACGTTTTAAAAGGAAATGGATATGAAACGGATAGAAGAACGTTATATTAGCTTGCTTACCGATTTTGGTTTTAAGCGTATCTTTGGAACAAAGCCCAACAAGGATTTGCTCATCAATTTCTTGAATTCACTGTTTGATGGTTTTCAGGTCATCAAGGATGTGAAGTACTTGAATAGTGAGCACGTTGGTGATGTTTTTGCCGAGCGCAAGGCCATCTTTGATGTATATTGCGAAAATGAGCGTGGTGAAAAGTTCATCGTTGAGATGCAGAATGCTTATCAGAAGTACTTCAAGGATCGTTCTTTGTTCTATTCTACTTTTCCTATCCGTGAACAGGCTCCAAAGGGGGCTGAATGGAACTTCAAGCTTGAACATGTTTACACTGTTGCTCTGCTGAATTTCGACTTGGAAGAAGAGGCATTTGACAAAAATGATATCAACCATGATGTGGGCTTGCTTGACAAGAAGACTCTTAAGGTTTTTAATGACAAACTTTCTTTCAAGTATGTTGAGATAGCGAAGTTCAACAAGACAGAAGAGGAGCTTGACACGCTTTATGATAAGTGGTTATATGTATTGAAAAACCTTTCCCGATTGGATGAGCGTCCTGCTGCCTTGAAAGAGAAAGTGTTTACTAAACTCTTTGAGGAGGCCGAGATTGCAAAGTTCACCCCAACAGAGTTGAAAGAATATGAGGATAGTTTGAAGGCGTATCGTGATGTCAAGAACTCTATAGATACGGCTTTGGAAAAAGGGCGTGAGGAAGGTAAAAACTCGAAAGCTCTCCAAATAGCAAAAAAGATGTTGGATGCTGGCATGGATATAGAAACAGTTATGCAAATAACAGATTTGCCAAAAAGTAAGATTGAGAAACTAAAATGATAAATCTCTATTCATACTTGAATTGATAAACTGAGTCCGAAATGCTTATTTTGCATTCATTATAGCTTTCACTTCATGTTGATGCTATCATACAACTAACAAGCACGACGTATAGGGAAACTCTCCCAATCATCACACTTGGAGTTGGAAGACGAAAATAATAATTAATAAGGTGAATAATAATGTCAATGGAATACGGAATCGTGTATTTACTAACAGACCCCGTAATGCCTGGTCTCGTAAAGATCGGAATGACGGCACAGGAAGATATTGATAAGAGAATGAAGGAACTCTATACTACTGGTGTTCCTGTACCATTTGAATGTCAATATGCCTGCAAGGTTGATAAGAATGACTGTCTGAAAATTGAGAAAGCCCTTCATAAGGCTTTCGAGCCTAATCGTGTCAACGCTACTCGTGAATTCTTCCGAATAAAGGTTGTTCAAGCCCAAGCTATCCTCGAATTATTCAACCAAGAGGATATTACCGAAAGCGTGGTTGACGAAATGGAGAATGATTTATCAGAAGAGGATAAGGCTGCTTCCTTAAAGGCTTCATCCAAACGGCCATCATTGAATTTTACAGAGATGGGACTGAACCTGGGTGACGTGTTAGTATGGAAGGATGACCCATCAATAAAAGTTGTTATCATTTCTGACCGAAAGATAAAATATAAGGATGAGGAAACCTCTTTAAGCGCTTTGTCTGCGCAACTTAAAGGTTATAATTCTAAACATATTGCTCCTTGTTCCCACTGGTTATATAACGACAAGCTACTGAGCGATATTTACGATGAAACTTATCCGTTTGATGAATAAATGCAACATATAAGATGAACATTATAGATACTTACGAAAGAAATCTAAATAAAGAAAAGCGGCTTAAAGAATATTGGAATGTTTCAGATAATTTCCTTCTTGGATGGCTACAATGTAAAAGAAGAGGTAGATATTGTATTACATCTATTCAAAAAGGTAATGGAGAAATCTTGACCTATCCTAATGGCCAAAAAGCAAGTATTCTGTTGGTTGATAAAAATAGAGAATATGAGGAAGGTATTTATAAGTTTCAATGGTGCATTGTTAATAGAAAAGATCCTGACGTTTATAAAATAAAACTCGCAAAAAATAATATACTTGAAAAAGTAAACCAATTAGATTGTCGTTTTTCAAAAGAGGTGGACCTAAATTTAGCGTCATGCATAAATGATGATAATATAAAATGCAAACCTCAAGAAAAAAGGGCAACAACAAACTCATCAAAAAACAATATTATGGATATAAAAAGCTTCGCAACAGAACAATATACATTAGCTTTAGAAGATGCTAATAATAATGGTACGAGCATAGAAGTGGAACTTGCTCGCAACATATTAGACTTAATGAGTGAATATGGGGAAATTTCTACCTATGAATTATGCCAATTCAAAAAGGGGCAAGCTATGTTAACAGCATATTCATATAATGAAGATCAGGAATCTCTTGATCTATTCTTGTTTTCAAAGGCTTCTACGCCAACTGCTAAAATCGATGCAGATACAGTACAGGACAAATATAGCAACATTAGCAATTTTTACCGAGAGGCATTAAGAAATGTTCCCTTTTTTGGCGCAGAAGTTAGCAAAGATGCAAAAAATGCGATTGCTCTTATAAAAGAGGTTCGAAATAATATACGAAGAGTACGTCTATTCTTTTTGACAAATGGAATAGTGGAGCCATCTCCTATATTAAATTTCTCTGAAGAAAATGAGTATGAACACATTTTTATGGAATATAGTACTTGGGATTTATCCCGAGTATATAGGATGAATGCAATAAACTCTGGTAGTGAGGCCATAGAAATTGATTTTCAACTAAATTATAAGACAAAAATCCAATGTCTTAGAGTTGAAGACGAAAACCCGAAAGTTGATGCATATTTTGCAATAATGCCAGGAAACATTTTGGCAAAAATATACGAACAATACAAACAAACTTTACTTGAAGGTAACGTACGTCTTTTCTTACAAAAGACCAACAAGGTAAATCGCCAAATCTGTAAGACAATAAAGGAACGACCAGAAATGTTCTTTTCTTTCAATAATGGAATCTCTGCTACCGCCAAAAATATAGAATTTGGTTCAGGAGGCAGCAAAACAGCTCCATACATAACAAAAATAACTGATTTACAAATTGTAAATGGAGGACAGACAACAGCTTCCATTGCATCAATGCAAGATTGCGATTTAAGTAAGGTCTTTGTCCCTATGAAAATCAGTGTAATTAAAGACGAACAAGACTATTCAGAAATCGTTAAAGAAATATCAACATCTGCAAATAGTCAAACAGCGATTAAACGCTCTGATTTCCTTTCTGGTGATGAATTTTTAAAAGGCTTAGAAAATATAAGTAGAACAGAAACAGAGCCCACAACTCAGACTCGATGGTATTTTGAAAGAAAAAGAGGACAGTACAGAAACGAGGCATCAAACTTATTTGGTTACGAAAAAACAATATTTAATAGTACATATCCTAAAACACAAGTATTGGGGAAAGCAGATGTTGCCAAATATGCTTTACTCTGGGATATGAGGCCTTACCAGGCTTGTAAGAGCAAAGAAATTGTGGCTGTAACCTATTTTTCTGGATTACGTGAAGATACTGAAGTTAAAATCGATGGAGAATACTACAGAAATATCGTATCTCTGTACCTACTTTATAGTTACGTAAATAATTATGTAAAGGAGAGTTTTCGAAACTTATACGGCACTTATTCAAATAGAATAACTAATTACATAATTTCATCCATAGCATACTTAACCAACAAGGAGTTTAATCTTGCTTACATTTGGAAAAATAAAAAAGTAAAAAGTGGATTGAAGTCTGTTATCAAACAGCTAACCACGTTGATAAATGATCATTTGTTTGCTGATTTCAAGCCACAATATCCAAAAGAAGAAATATGCTGGACTGAGCTAAAAGTTAAATTGGATGAATTGAAGGATATAAAATTTCAGCTTTTGACCTTTAGTGAAAAAGCATCTGCAACTATTTCTGAAATCGAAGAGAAAGACGAACTAATAGAGCAGGTTTTTTCTATACCTGCACCTTTATGGAGTGCTATCGCAGAATGGGGAAAACAAACAGGGAAGCTTACCATGGTAGAGAGAATGCGAGCATTAGGGTATGCTGATAAACGGCGTTCTTTAATCAAGTTAAAAACTCATGAAATGGCTGAAAAAGCCATTGAGTTGGAACAAAAAGCCAGAATGCTAGGGTTCACGATTCAAAACAAGTAAGAATTAAAAAATACGATTTTAACTATGAATAGTGTTAGAGACTTATCCAAAGATAAAGACATCATCCGAATAATCGGAGGAATGCCCGATAGAGTTTTGGATAAAGATGCAGAAAGCGAGGGTGCAGATATTCTAGATAGAATTTACGAGGTCCACATAGGAACGCAAGGCACCCTGATAAAGATGTTGCAGAAAGCCGGCTATAAGGTTACTGAAAGCGATTCTTATACAGCTGTCATCATTGGTGAAAGAGTCTCTGAGAATACACTCAAAACTTTGCCGGAAGGATGTAAGAAAATTGACGTATTTTCTATAGCTTCATGGCTGGTTGAAAACAAGATAGCAAAAAAGAAATATACTTTTCACAAGGAACTTCCATCTATAGAAAACATTGAAAAGAAAGAGGTTACTGGAGGAACGAAGGCATTAGCTATAATAGCAGTAATAGTAGTACTCGTTTTTGTTATTTTCTTATGCCCAGTATTATTATTTGTACTTATCTTTGTCCCAGGCGCATTAAAGGTATTTATTCGCTCATTCCATTAATGAGGATAATTGTAAAATTAGGTAGGAGGTGCGACTGTCGCCGCACCTCCGACAAAACTACTTTACTATTATCTTTTTGGTTTCTTTCACTTTGTCTTTCTGCAATCGGCTGACGCAATATATCCCTGCTGATGCATTGGTTTTTATCTGAGCAGAGGTTTAACCGGCTGGTACATGGAATGACCCCATTGCCGCACCAGAAGCAGAAACTACAACAATTTCAGACCCCTTCTCATTCGCATCATTGAATGTCACATTTATAGTAGAAGCACTTTTTGTAACTGTTGGTGAAATTCTCATGGAAGATGGGGCAATTTCCTCCCTCAAACTATTCTCCTATATTCCTCCTCCTTCTTCAGCTTATCATAAAGCTCGTGAGCTTTGGAATAATCTTTATCAGATTCTGCAAGCCACTCCGAAAAGTGGTGGTTGTGGTTCTTCTGGGTTTCCTGCTTGCGGAACGACTCCACCACACATTTCTTTTCTGCATCCGGAAACATCAGGTTCATGCGGGCGGCAAAGGCTGCCTTGTCCTGATTATCACGCACCATGTGGAACGTATATTTCATCAGGCACCAGACTATGTACCAGCTTTGCTGAGACGTAATGTTGCCTTTTATCCAGAACTTTAACTTCTCCTCCAATTTTATAGAATCTACCCAGTTCACAAAGAAAGAGTCGCTGTTACGCTCAAAATCATCAGCCCTGGCTATTTCAGCCTCCCACATTTTATGCTCACCCTGATACTTGAATAGCGTTTCAAAATCCTCGGGAGGAGCCTGCTCCCTGACTAGCGTACGGACAAGTTCTTCTTCCTCATCCTCCTCTCGCTCAAACCAGTCTGAACAAAGCGTATAATTGTTGTATTTCCCTTCAATATCATTCATTACTTTCTGCAAGCTCAAAGTGGTAATATCTATTCTTCTCTCTCTCAGATGACGTTTCTTTACCTTTACCTCATGTTTCAGATGGTCAGGTAGCGTGCGCTCGTCGAAAATTCGCTTGATATAATGGTAAATAATCACAGCCTCACGGTCAGTGCGGAAAAGGCGGGTTCTGTATAAGGCTAGGAAATCGGCACAAATAGTACTTACTGTGGAGATGGTTTCTGCCAAAGCCATCTGCAAACCGGTAGAGACAAAGTTCTTGAAATGGGAATCAAAACGGGGGAAGTCGTCTCCGGCAGGAACTTTAAGCTTCTCGCATTGCTCGAAAATAGCCTTAGCACTGGGAATCTGACCATACTCCTCTTCCTTATCGAGCAAATAGTCTGAATGCTTCCGGGCGATGGTCTGAATTTCCTGGAGCACCTTCTCTAAAACTTCAGTATAAATCCCCATGAATTCATCATCATAGCTCTTGTAAATTGAAATGTAGACTTTCTTATGGAGCGAATGAATATATTTAAGAAAATCTGTCAACTGCTCGGCAAGGTTCTGGTAAATATGAAAATAACAGGTAAGACCTTTATGCTTTCCTGCATTCCATTTAAATTCATCTTTAGCATGCTGAATCTCCTTATACAAATGTTCTGCCTCTCTCTTAAACTGACCCACATCAGTAGTTGTTACTGGAGTGTATTTCTTGACTCCTGTTACTTCATCTTCCACAAAAAGATCTTCTTCTGATGAAATCTTCAGAAGAGAATTGTAGTTATTGTCAGTATTTGGTATTTCCTCTGTCTGCATATTCTTTTTCTAGGTTTGATTTGTTATGTTGTTTAAATAAGCGGCGTGGGGTTCCCTGTAAGTACCAGTATTAAGGTACCTGCAAGAACCTACGACAAGGTACAAACAAGTACTGCCCACGCCGTAGAGGAGTGGACGCCTTGCTGTCACCTTCTTCTTGTCGTTTTGAATTTTGCAGGTTCTAAATACTGTAGAAGTGCAGATAATCAGCGTCAATATCTATATGTTATTTTTCTTGTTTACTTTCTGTTTCTTACTTCAAATTTTAAAGGGTTTATACTACGTTTTCTTCATCATCCGCCCAGTGGTCGCATTGGCGCATCACGGTTTCCAGCGCCTTTTCTGCACCCTCTGGTGGATACTTATACTTCTTGAGCAGTCGCTTCACCATCACTCGCATCTTCGCCCTGGCTGATTCCTTCCGGTTCCAGTCGATGGTGCGGTTGCGGTGCAAGACTTCTGTCAGTTCCCGGGTCAGTGCCACAAACTCCTCGTCGGAGTAAGCCTGTCGCACTCCTTCCGGCGTGGAGAGCGCATCATAGAATGCCTTCTCCTCGGGCGAAAGTCCCAGGTCGTTGCCCTCTGCCTCAGCCTGCTTCATCTGCTGAGCCATCTTCAACAGCTCCTCTATCACTTCCTCGTTGGTGAGCAAGCCTTTCAGATAGTTGGAGAGACTCTGGCTGAGCATATCGGAGAAGAGGTCGCTCTGAACCACGTTGGTCTTCTTCTGCTGCTTGATTTTCTCTTTCATCAGTTTGGTGAGCAGTTCCACCGCCAGGTTGCGCTCCTTCATGTTCTTCACCTCCTGGATGAAGGCGTCGTCGAAGAGCGAGAACTCTATCTGGCGGTCGCCGAAGAGATTGATGACTCCATCGGTCTTCACGCTCTGACGGAGCAGCTCACCGATGCGCTCGTTGATTTCATGTCGGGTGATTTTGCCCTTCTGCGAGAGTTTGAGCATCATCACGCGCAGCGCATCCATATAGCACACCTCCGCCTTCTGCTGCTCATTCAGAAGCGAACGGCAGAGCGTGGTGGCGTTGTGAAGCAGATTGCTGTGCTCCATGAAATTCTTCTTGCGCTGAACCATGGCTGGAGAACTCAGGAAGTTGGCTCCGCTCGTAATGGCGAGTGCCCGCATCGAGTTGTCCTGTTCGAAGAAGCCGGAATAGTCGAAACCATGAAGCTGGTCTCGGCAGATTTCCATCTCTTCCTTCCATTTCACCAGGGCGGTCTTGGCGATGTCGGGGTCTCCGAAGCGGCGGCGGTCACGGTTGGTGTACTGCTGCATGGCACTCTTCAGCGCCTGCGCAATGCCTACGTAATCCACTATCAGTCCGCCTTCCTTGCCCGGGAACACTCGGTTTACACGGGCTATTGCCTGCATCAGGTTATGACCGCTCATCGGCTTATATACGTACATGGTGGCGAGCGACGGAACATCGAAGCCCGTGAGCCACATATCTCTTACGATGGCGATTTTCATCTCATCGTCGTTGTCCTTGAATTTTCTTGCCAGTTCCTTTTTGTAGGCTTCGTTGCCGATAATCGGCTGCCAGTCTTCGGGGTCCTGGTTCGAACCGCTCATCACTACCTTTACCTTCTCCGTCCACTGGGGGCGAAGCTCCAGCATCTTGCGATAGATTTTGATGGCGATGCTTCGGGTCAGCGCCACGATCATTGCCTTGCCGGTGAGTTCCTGCGCACGGTTCTGCTCGTAGTGCTGGATGATGTCCCTTACCAGTGTGTCGATGGTGGCGTCTTCACCCAAGAGCACTTCCAGCCGGCTGTGCTCCTGCTTCGCCTGCCTGATCTGCTCCTCGGTGGCTCCCTCATCGGCTAGGTTGTCGAACTCATCGTTCAGCAGCTTCATCGTGTCTTCGTCGAGGTTCAGGTTCACCACACGGCTCTCGTAATAAACCGGACGGGTGGCTCCATCGTCCACCGCCTGACTCATGTCGTAAACGTCGATGTAGTTGCCGAATACTTCCTCCGTGTCTCTGTCGCGGTCGCTGATAGGTGTTCCGGTGAAGCCGATAAACGAGGCACCTGGCAGCGCTTCTCTCATCTTCTGGCTGAATCCCTTCTTCATCGTCAGACTCTTGTTGTCCCAGTGCTCTTCGCCGTATTGCGAGCGGTGCGCCTCATCGGTCATCACAATGATGTTGCGACGGGTGGAGAGTGCCGAGTCGCCTTCTTCAAACTTCTGAATGGTGGTGAAGATGATTCCCCCACTCTTTCGGTTACGGAGCAGATTGCCCAGGTCTTCACGGCTCTGGGCGTTCTGTGGTTCCTGACGAAGGAAGTCCTGGCAGCGGCAGAACTGACCGAAGAGCTGGTTGTCGAGGTCCTTGCGGTCGGTTACCACCACGATGGTTACTTCGGGCAACCGTTGCACCAGCTGGTGGGCGTAGAACACCATGGAGAGGCTCTTGCCCGAACCCTGCGTGTGCCAGAACACGCCGATTTTTCCGTTACCTTCCACTGCGGTACGGGTGCGCTGCAGGGCTTTGCCCACGGCGTAGTACTGGTGGTAGGCGGTAAGAATCTTGGCGTATTTGCCCTGGTTCTTGTCGAAGCAGATGAAGTTCTGCAGAATGTCGAGCAGTCGCTGCTGCTGGAACATGCCGAGAAAGAAGGTGCGATAGTCGGCAAAGAGGGTTGACTCGTATGAACCGTCTACGGTCTTCCATTCCATGTAGCGTTCCAGCTTGGCGGTGATGGTTCCGGCACGAGTCTCGCTCATGTCGCTGATTACGTTGAAGGCGTTGTAGCTGAAGAGGCTTGGAACGCTCTGCTGATAGTTCTTGATCTGCTTGTAGGCATCGTCGATGGTTGCATCTTCGGAAATGGCGCTTTTCAGCTCCACCACCACGAGGGGCAATCCGTTGACCATCACCACCATGTCGCAGCGCTTGTTCTTATACTCTTCTACTCTCCACTGGTTCACCACCTTGAAGAGGTTTCTTTCGGGGTGGTCGAAGTCGATGAGCCTCATCAGGGCTGTTCGTTCTTCGCCATTCTGCAGGAATCCCACCTCCAGACCGTTTTGCATCCAGAGGGTAAACTGCTCGTTGTTCTGTTCTAAAGTACCGATGCTGATGTTGGTGATTTGCTTGATTCCTTCATCCATTGCATCGGCTGGCAGTTGAGGATTAAGCCGTCGCATCGAGGCGACCAAATCGGCACGATAGAAAGGCTCCTTATAGTCGCGTTCCACCTCGTAGCCACATTCGTACGCATAGCCGAGTTCGTCCCGGAACAGGGCAATGAGCGTTTGCTCGTATGCGTCTTCGGTGAATTTCTTGTCATCTGCCATAATGTTAATATTTTATATTTTCTTTCTCGTTATTTTCTTTTCGTTGCTCTTCTTATTCCGGGACTTCCAGCTCGCCTGACATGAGGCGAGGGAGAAGGGTGTCACGGAGGAGGGAGATGCGGGAGTTCTCTATATGAATAGATATTATTTTATTCATTATAGAATCGGAAATCATTGAAAAGCTTTTTCTTGCATCTTCCGAAGGAATAACCATAGGAAGTTTCGATGCTTCTACAGGGCTTAAATTAGCCTGTGCAGTTCCACGAGATATGCTTATCAATAATTCTTTAGTTTCCTTTAACCGAAATAAAGCATAAGAAAATGAATTGTCGTAACATTCCTTTGCTTTAATTTTAGCCACTCTTTGGTTCAATAAGAGATTGGTTTCTGTAACAAGACAACATCTTCCAACATTTCCTGTCAGAGAAAGTAAAATGTCTCCACTTTGTAATTTACAATAAGCAGGCATCTTCGTTGGATACTCTGTAACCTTTGAAGAACCTTCTGTTACCAAACAACCATCTTGAACAGATTTGATTGTTATTATCTTATATTCACCATTTTCAGAAAAATCCTTTGATGAAAAAGTAAAACCATTTTGAAACTCAACAATGTCTCCTATAGTTCCTACTTTCCATCCTTCCGGAATCATTCCCAATTCACTATCCACGAACTTACCATCCTTGAATGGCTCAAAGTCAACGAACCAATTCTTGAAAATAGACTGCGCCATCTCCTCCAAATCAGCATTGATCTTGTTGTTCAACTCTATCTTCCGGTCGAGAGAAGAAAGGATGGAAGCAATGCTTCGTTGAGCTTCAAGAGAAGGCAGATTGATTTCTTGCACAGAAAGAGTTCCAACAGCCAACCCTGGTTGAGCGGACTGACCTGATAATCTTTCTAAATGCATTGTAGAAAGAAGAGCAGAAAGATAGTATGTATTAGCCTTTTCATTTGCTTGACATACAACAGCATGTTCTGTCATATAAGCTTCACCTTTGAAATATCTTACATTTCCACAATATGCTCCCTGTCTTCCAATTATTGCACATTCTCCTTCAAAGTTGCTTCTATCAGCATATCCTCTAAGACCATTTCCTCCATAAACAGGATACTTCCCTGCAGGAAAAATTTCAGCAGCCTTGATGCTTTTACCCGAACTAAGCCGAGAGCAAACTTCGCCAAGCGTATATGTAGTAAACTCCATACTTACACCTCCCATCCAATTTTCTTCAACTGCAATCTGATCTCCTCTTCCTGCTTCTTGCTTTCCTCAAACAGCTGCTTCAACTCACCGGTAAGATTCGTCATTTTCTCCTCGAAAGGCACTCCGTCGCCTTCGTCTTCGGCGATTCCTACGTATCTACCAGGAGTCAGAATGAAGTCCTGAGCAGCAATCTGCTCGGTGGTGCATACGGCACAGAAACCCTTTTCATCCTCCAGCGTTCCCTGCTGGAACGCATGGAAGGTGTCAGAGATTTTCTTAATATCCGTATCAGGCATCAGCTCACGAAGCTTACGGGTTACCATCGAGCCTAAGTTGCGGGCGTCGATAAACACGGTCTTGCCCTTCTGCGCCTTGTTGCGGCTGATAAACCAAAGACTTACAGGAATACCCGTACTGTAGAACAACTGTGAAGGCAAAGCCACGATTCCCTCTACCAGGTCGGCTTCGATGATGGCTTGGCGAATCTGTCCCTCGCCGCCACTCTGACTCGAAAGCGCACCATTCGCCAGCACCAAACCAATCTTTCCGTTTGGAGCCAGATGGTGAATCATATGCTGCATCCACGCAAAGTTGGCGTTGCCAGCTGGTGGCAAACCATACTGCCAGCGCACATCTTCCTGAAGCGCACTCTGTCCCCAGTCGCTGAGGTTGAAAGGAGGATTGGCAAGAATGTAATCTGCCTTCAGCGTAGGGTGCTGGTCATCATAGAATGTGTCGGCAAAGACATTGCCCAGGTTCGCATCCAAGCCACGGATGGCAAGGTTCATGTGCGCCATCTTCCACGTATCAGGGTTTGCCTCCTGACCATAGATACTAATCTTGCGCAGGTTTCCCTTGTGGCGCTCTATAAACTTGGCGCTCTGTACAAACATACCACCGCTTCCGCAGCAAGGGTCATAGACTCTGCCCTCGTAAGGCTCCAGTATCTCTACAAGCGTGCGGACAATGCAGGAAGGCGTATAGAACTCGCCACCATTCTTGCCCTCCAGGCTGGCAAACTGCTGCAGACAGTATTCGTAGGTTCTGCCCAGCAGGTCTTTCTCCTCGCCAGCATCGTGCATTTCTATGTTCGTAAAGAGATCTACCACATCACCCAGACGACGCTTGTCCAGCTCCGGACGGGCAAAATTCTTAGGCAGAATGCCCTTCAGTCTTTCGTTTTCACGCTCAATGGCAGTAAGTGCTTCATCTATCACCACGCCTATTTCCGGGGTGTGGGCAGCAGCACTAATCTTGCTCCATCGGGCTTCAGCAGGCACGAAGAAGATGTTCTCGGCAGTGTATTCGTCCTTATCTTCCGGGTCGGCGTATTCGTCGCCCTGCAGCTCCTGGAACTTCTGTTCGAAGCGGTCGCTGATGTATTTCAAGAAGATGAGTCCGAGCACAACGCCCTCGTATTGCGAAGCGCTGAGGTTGCCTCTCAGAATATCGGCAGCCTTCCATATTTTCTCTTCAAAACCTATGCTGATTGTATCTTGTTTCTTAGCCATAATATGTTTATTTTTCTACGAGCACTAGCTTCCAGTCCTCATTCTGCAGAACGAGGGTCCCGTTGTTGTCCGTAATGGTGAATATCTGATTATCTATCTGTATTTTGTTCTCCTTTATTAAATAGGTGTAATTACCGCAAGCAACGTTTTCGGTGGTAGTTTGGGTTATTTTACCGCCTTCGTCGAAGTGGTTCACTTCCGTCGTTTCGGAGAAAGAAATAGCATCTGAGGTGAAACTGCAGAACAAAGGAGCCTCTTTTACGTCGATAAAGATACTTCCAACGCGCTGATAAAGGGCTGAAATCTGCCATTCGTGGGCTAAAAATTTGGTTTCGTAATGAAAATCCTCTGATTTTTCTGTTTCTTCGTCGCTAGAACAGGCGGTGGAAGAAAGCATAAAAAAAGCGACTATTATCATATAAAAATAAGATAATATTCGCCTGCGGATAAGAACATGATGATATTGGGCTAACTTTGCCTGAGCAAAATTACCCCCCCTAAAGCTTTGTACGTCAAGAAGTTACACCTTTTCATCTTAGTACTGTTATTATGTAGTTTCTAGCTTTCCAGACTATTGCTACGTCAATAATTTGTTAATTGCTAGCAAAGATAATAAAAAGTTGGCAAACCCAAGAATTTTATCACGTTATTTAACGGAAAAATGCAAAATATGGAGGTTAGGAAGATGTTTTACCCCCTCTTCTAAGGGTAAAAAATGCCCCTCCTCAGACGTGAATCCGCCTCTAACATGACGCATTTTTGACAAAATACAACAGGAAACAAGGATAAAAATGTAGAATCGAACAACATATCAGCTAACTAAAACGACTTAATATGTAGATAATTATTATACACAAAATATTAGAGTATGAATATAACAAAATACACATAACACACTAACAACCAACACATTCAGACTTACACTAAACCTATATCAGGTAAAACTCACAAGTTCATCTAGCGTGTCATTAAGGGTCAAGGTCATTAAGGGTCATTTTCA
>OBLO01000163.1_pt1 | contig 69624 bp, 68 predicted proteins | sample 1519401 | NCBI WGS metagenome assembly OBLO01 (sample SAMEA2602897, study PRJEB22501) | metagenome | reverse complement strand
ATTCCGGCGGTTTCCTCGATTTTCGCTGCCTTTTTTGCTTCTTGCCAGCCCTAAAAGCATCGGACTTCGCTTGGTTTCCCTTTTTTCGCTGCCTTTTCGCCTGAGTTTGCCCGGGAAAGGCAACATATTTTAGCAACTTCCTCTGTTTGCGTTGCCTTCCCCCCTCACCTCACCAAAAAAGGGGCGCCTTCGGCGCCCCGTCAAACCAAACTCAATTTCAAACCCAACTCCGTTCCCTTCCCTATCTTCCATACAATTTCGTCATCCGGCGGATCTTCTCGCAAAGTTCCTTATCAAAAGCATCTTTCTTCATGCGCCACTGCCAGTTGTAGCCAAGGGTCGATGGCGTGTTGATGCGCGCCGTGCCCGGCAGACAGAGGTAGTCCTGCGCCGGAATGACACAGAGTTTTGCCACACTTCGCTGCGCCAGCGTGATCAGCTGCCATGTCAGCTTTTTGCGGCCGACAAACCTGCCGCCATAAGGCAGATTCAGATAGCGGAGTGCCACATCGCGGTCCTCTTTTGACAATTCTTTCCACCAGTCAAATGTCGTCTGGTTATCATGCGTTCCTGTATAAACCACGCAGTTCGAGTTGTAATTGTGTGGCATATAATCACTTTCCTCGCGCGAATCAAATGCAAACTGAAGCACCTTCATTCCCGGGTAGCCGGTCGCAGCCAGGAGATCCCGGACGCTGTCCGTCAGAAAACCGAGATCTTCGGCAATGATCTGCTGCTCGCCGAGCACTTCATTGATCTTGTCAAAAAGAAGAATTCCCGGGCCTTTCTCCCAGGCACCGTTTACTGCTGTTTCTTCGCCGTATGGAATAGCGTAATATTCATCAAAGCCGCGGAAATGGTCGATTCGCACCATGTCATACCATTTAAAACAATGGCGGATGCGCGAGATCCACCAATAAAACTCCGTCGATTCATGGTATTCCCAGCGGTATAGCGGATTCCCCCAAAGCTGACCCGTCTCCGAAAAAGCATCCGGCGGACAGCCCGCTACCGCAATCGGTTCAAGGTCTTCCGTAAACTGAAACAATTCCGGGTGCGCCCACGTATCTGCACTGTCAAGCGCTACGTAGATCGGAATATCCCCGATAATCTGAACGCCCTTATCATTGGCGTACTTTTTCAACTGTTTCCATTGTTTATCAAATTCATATTGAAGAAACATATAAAAACTGATCTCGTTTTTATACGTTTCCCGGCAACGTGCAATCGCTGCCTCGTCGCGGCGTTTCAATTCTTCCTCCCAGGTCAGAAAACCGGCCCCTTTGCGGGTGTCCTTGATTGCCATAAACAGGCAATAATCCGGCAGCCATTCCTGCTGTTCCGAAACAAATGCCTGAAATTCTTCATTTTCTGCGATGTTACTGCGGTCAAAAGCTTTGCGCAGAAGCGGAAAACGCTGATTGTACTGTTTTTCATAATTTACATAATTTCCCTCGTCCTCAAGGTCTGCCGCTGCGATCTCTTCCGCCGTCAAAAGCCCCTCTTCCGCCAACGCGTCGAGCGAAATATAGTACGGATTTCCGGCAAATGTCGAAAATGACTGGTACGGAGAGTCGCCGTATCCCGTCGGTCCCATTGGAAGAATCTGCCAGTATTTCTGTCCACAGCTTACCAAGGTATCAACAAAACGATATGCATTTCGGTCAAAGCACCCGATTCCGTGGGGAGACGGGATACTTGATATCGGAAGTAATATTCCACTTGCTCTCATACTTTTTCTCCTTTTATTTGGCAAGCAATGACTTGCTCACACGCACTTCGTAGCCTTCCGCCCATTTTTCATAAGCCGTGCGGAACGCATCTTTTTGCTGTTTTTCCACTTCCTGCTCTACATATGCCTGATTCAGATTTTTCGTATTCGCCTTCAGGCAGTAAGCGATGTAAAAGCCATCCGATTCTTCGATGACACCGCTTGTCGCATCCTTTTTCAAAGCGAGAACATTGGCTGCCAGATTGGTACGGCTGTCAAGACTTCCCAAAATCACTTCTTCCGGCGCACTTCCGGTCTTTTCCTTCACAAACGAATAGAAATTTCCCTGATACGTTGCCAGTTCCTGTGCATATCCTGCTGCCTGCGCACGAACTTCTTCGCGGTTTGCATCCGTCGCCGGCAGATAGCACAAAAGCACTTTTGCCGCCTGCGTCGTCGCCGCGTCAATCGAAACCTGTGTCGAACCGGTCACAACATCGTACATTTTTCTTGCCACGAGATTTTCCTCAAAAATGCGGTGCATCGTCTCGGTCGTAATCCCATTTGCTTTCTGGACATCCTCCGGAATCGTCGCGATGTACTGGTCCGCCTTATAATCAATGTCTTCTTTTTCATCGACACCAAGCGTCACGCCCTGTCCTTCGGCCGCCTTGTTCATTACTTTGATCTGAATGATAAGACGCACGATATCCTCGATCGCAGTCTGTCCGATCGTATGATCATCGACCGAAATATTCCAGACATCCGTGCCAAGCATAGAGTCATACTGATTTTTCAAAAACCAGTTGTAAACCAGGTATTCATCGTAAGTTACGCCCTGTTTGCCGACAGCGACAGCGATGGAATCTCCCTGGAGATCTCCATTGTTTACCCTCGCCGCTTTTTCTACACTTATCGTCTGCTCTTCTGCATTTTCCGTTTTTTCAGAACATCCGACACTTGTAAGCATCAGGCTCACGGCAAGACATCCGCAAAGAATTTTCTTTCCAAATCTATTCATTTTCTTCCTCCTTGATCTTCTGCATCTCATTTACAAGTTCTGACAATTGTCGAAGCAATGGCTCCTCTTTCTGCTGATATACAAAATACGGCGTTGTCTCCAGTACAAAACGCAGTTTGCCTTGGTATGCCGCAAGCAGGTCGGGAATTTTGTCCGTCGCCACTTTGGCCTGCGGAAACATCGTGATCCGTATCTGGTTCGCCTTTTCCACGATCGCCGTAATATACGCATCGTGTGCCTTTGCTTTCAAAAGCGCGATCTCCAAAAGATTGCACACACTCTGTGGCGGCTCGCCAAAACGGTCGATCAGCTCGTCTACCATATCGTCTCTCTCCGGCTCCGTCTCGATTTCCGCGATGCGCTTGTACACATCCAGTTTCTGGAATTCATTCGGAATATAATCTGCCGGGATAAACGCATCCATTTTCAGATCAATATTTGTCTCAAACTCGTCATTTTCGACCTTTTCCCCTTTGAGGCGTTTGACGGCTTCATTGAGCATCTTGCAATACAGATCGTATCCGACCGCCTCCATATGTCCGTGCTGTCTGGCTCCCAAAAGGTTTCCTGCGCCACGGATCTCAAGGTCCCTCATAGATATTTTAAACCCTGAACCAAGTTCTGTAAACTCTTTTATTGCGGCAAGTCGTTTTTCTGCTACTTCTTTTAACATCTTGTCGCGCTTATACATCAAAAATGCGTACGCCGTCCGATTGGAACGACCGACACGTCCACGCAGCTGATAAAGCTGGGAAAGCCCGAGTTTATCGGCTTCATCGATAATGATCGTATTGACGTTAGGGATGTCTAACCCCGTTTCTACGATCGTCGTCGAGACAAGGACATCAATCTCGCCGTTGACAAACGCAAACATGGTCCGTTCCAGTTCACGCTCATTCATCTGCCCGTGAGCATAGGCGACAATGGCCTCCGGCACAAGTTTCTGCACCTCTCCGGCGATAATGTCCATATTGGCGACGCGGTTGTACACATAGTAAACCTGTCCGCCGCGTCCAAGTTCACGAAGAATCGCCTCGCGCACGATCTCGTCATTTTTCTCCATAACAAATGTCTGAATCGGCATACGATCGACCGGCGGCTCTTCCAGCACACTCATATCGCGGATTCCGACAAGACTCATGTGAAGTGTCCGCGGAATCGGCGTCGCCGTAAGCGTCAATACATCAATGTCATTTTTCAACTGTTTCAATTTTTCTTTATGTGTCACGCCGAAACGCTGTTCCTCATCGACGATCAGAAGTCCAAGGTCTTTGTAAACGACATCTTTTGCCAAAAGCCGATGGGTTCCGATGACAATGTCAATTGCGCCTTTTCGCAGTTTTTCCACCGTCTCCCGGTTTTCTTTCGGCGTTCTCAGACGGGAAAGCATCCCCACTTCGACGCTGTAATCACGCATTCTCTGGACAAACGTATTGTAATGCTGGCCCGCAAGAATCGTCGTCGGCACAAGAACAGCCACCTGCTTACCATCCATAACGGCTTTGAATGCCGCACGGATCGCGATTTCCGTCTTTCCATATCCGACATCCCCGCAGATCAAGCGGTCCATTGCCTTGATACTTTCCATGTCTTTTTTCGTATCTTCGATCGCGTGCAGCTGATCCTCCGTCTCCTCATAAGGAAAGACCTCTTCAAATTCGCGCTGCCAAACCGTATCTTTTTCAAATGCGTGTCCCTGCTTCGCCTGTCGTTTTGCATACAGATCGACCAGTTCCTGCGCGATCTCCTTGACGGCCCCTTTGACACGCGTTTTCGTCTTCTTCCACTCCGGCGAATTGAGTTTGTTTAACTTCGGCACTTTCGCCGCATCACTTCCCGCGTACTTTTGCAGCACTTCCAGAGAAGTCGCCGGAATATACAGATTGCTCCCGCCGGCATAAGCCACTTTCAGATAATCCTTCGTTATGTGATCGACCTCGATCTTCTCAATTCCTTCATAAATACCGAGTCCGTGGTTTTCATGAACGACATAATCCCCGATCTTTAAGTCATTGAAGCTGTGGATTGCCGCCCCTTCGTAACGTTTGACACGTTTTTTCCGTTTCTTCTTTACCCCGCCGAAAATGTCGCCCTCCGTCATTACGACAAAGCGCAGATTTGGGTACTCAAATCCCTTCCGCAATGTACCTTTGCCGATCATCACTTCCCCAGGAAGCAGTTCATGCGACAGATCTCTGCTGTAAAACGCCGGGATCTCGTAATCCTGCAAATCCTGGCAAAGCCGCTCTGCACGCGTTCCCGAGGCAGAAAGCACCAGAACGCGGTACCCGTTTTTCTTCAGCCGCAGGATATCCTTCGCAAGCAGCGAAAAATTGTTATTATACGATGGGGCTGCCTGAATCTGGAAATTGTATTTGTGTCTGACATTAAATTCCTTGACTTTCATATCCAGCGCCGTCATAAGGAGCAACGGCAGTTCAGACAATTTTTTCAAAAGCACCGGCAGCGAAAACAGAACTTCCATCTGTCCCGGCAGAATATATCCCTTTTCGAGACGGCTTACCATACTCTCGCGGAATTCATACTCCACCGCTTCGCCCTTTTCGATACAGCGTGCCGGCTCGTCAAGATAAACGCAGACATCTTCTCCCTTAAAATAATCAAAAAACGAGCTTACATTTTTTGTAAAATAGCTGACATAACTTTCCAGATTTACGAGTCCGTGATAAACTTCATAGGTCTCGCGGAAATTTGCCACACTCTGACGGAGCCGCGAAGCTTCTTCCTTCTTTCCCTCTTCTTCAAACCGGCGCACGCAGGTCTGCATCTCCTCTTCCATGCGGTGCATTCCTTCTAAAATGCGGTCTTCTTCCAGAAAAATTTCCGTCGCCGGATAAATCTCAATCTCGGAAACAGTCTCGACCGAACGCTGGCTCTCTACGTCAATGCGTCGGATCCCGTCGACTTCGTCGCCCCACAGTTCGATACGATACGGGCATTCCTCGGTCAGCGGAAATACGTCGATAATACCTCCGCGCACCGAAAACTCGCCTTCTTTTTGCACTTGTCCCGTATTTTCATAGCCGATGGCAACAAGATTTTTCTTAAACTCCTCCAGATCCAGAATTTCTTCTTCGGCCACATGAATCCGGTTTTCCTGATACCGTTCAAACGGCAGACAATAGTCCATGCCGCCATCCAGCGTCGTTACGACGGTAAGCGGTTCCTTTTCCAACAACCGTTTGATAACTTTCAGCCGTTCTTTGACAATCGCCTGTCCGTGCACATCCGCACTGTAAAAGATGAAATCCTTCGCCGGATAATACATGACATCGTGGTCGTAAAGTTTCAGATCTTCGACAAGTTCCTTGGCCCGCACTTCATTGTGTGTGATAACAAGCCGGATTCTCTTATCGCGCCCTGTCCCATAGATCATATGGCTCTCCTGGGTATCCATACATCCGATCAGCTGAACCGGAAATTCACCCTGTTTTATCCCGCGTATGAGCTGGTCATATTCTTCCAGTTCCCCAAGAGGGGCAAATAACGTTTCCAAATCTCTCTTTCCTTTCCAAAAATTTCCTACTTCTTTTTCGCATTAAAGCGGTTCATCGCCACATCCACATCCTGCGTCACAATCGTTTCCACAGCTGCGACAGCTTCATCCAGCACTTCATCCATCTTCTTTTCATCTTCCTTGGAAAAATGTCCCAATACATGATTGACAAGGTCGCCTCCCTGTGGCTTCGCCCCTACACCCACTTTAACACGTGGAAATTCGTTCGTTCCAAGATGCGAAATAATATTTTTGATGCCATTGTGTCCGCCTGCGCTTCCTTTTCTGCGCACACGGATCTGTCCCACTTCCAGGTCAATATCGTCGTACGCCACAATAATATCTTCCGGTTCAATCTTATAATAATCCGCGATACTCCGCACACTTTCTCCACTCAGATTCATAAAAGTCTGCGGCTGCGCCAAGATCACTTTTTCGCCCTCGATAAATCCCTTGCCACACACGGCTTTATGCTCTTTGCTGTTTAGTGAAATATGATATTCATCAGAAAGTCTTGCTATGACTCCAAATCCGATATTATGTCTTGTTCCTGCATACTCTCTCCCCGGGTTTCCTAATCCTACAATCAGTTTCATAAGCGCCTCCAGTTATCCATTATCTTTTTATTATACCAATTTCACAGCTTATCGGCAAGGGTTTTGTAAAAAAGCCTGCGCACCAAAAAAACCAGTCACAGCTGCCGCCGCAGCCATGACCAGTCTTATTTGATTGCGTATCACATCGCTTACACGCCTAAATTCAATTTTCTGCTTCTTCCTGCAATGCTTCACGAAAACGTGCAAGAATCGCATCTTCCAGTTCTTCTCGCATCTGAGGGTTGATTGGATGAGCGACATCGCGAAACTGCTCGTCAGGTGTTCTCTTACTTGGCATCGCGATGAAATATCCTTTTTCCCCTTCAATCACTTTGATATCATGAACTACGAAACAATCGTCAAATGTCACAGATGCTATCGCCTTCATCTTCGAGTCTCTGTCGATGACCCGAATCCGAACGTCTGTTACCTGCATACCCATATCCTCTCTTCTGCTTTTCGTTTGCTGCATAGTAACGATTCATTGATTTCCATACATTAGATCCTGAATAGTTACATTGCTGATTACAATACATAACGTGCATTCGTCTCAAGCACGATTTTAATGTTTTCCGGATCACCTACGTAATTGGAATTTGCGCGAATTGTATCATGGCTCTCCACAATACAGTTCTCAATATACGTATTATCACCGATATAAACATCATTCAGTATGATTGAGTTGCGAATCACCGTATTGTTTCCTACATATACTTCTTTAAATAAGATAGAGTCCGATACTTCGCCGTTAAGAATACATCCACTCGAAATCAAACTGTTTCTCACTTTGGATCCTGCATTGTATTTTGCCGGCGGCAGATCTTCTATCTTCGAAGCAATTGTCGGATACTGTGCGAAGAAATAATCGCGGATATCACGATTCAGGAAATCCATATTGGTTTCAAAATAAGATTCCACCGTCGTAATATTACTCCAATAAGAATTCATTGGATATGCATAAATCTTCTTCAAGCCACGGTAACGCACAAAAATGTCTTTTACCAGATCAAAGCATCCTTCACTTCCCGCACGCTCGATCATCTCAATCAATTGCCTTCTGCGAACTACGTAAATGCCTGTGGATACCGTTGTCTTTGACGTCACGATCGGTTTTTCTTCAAATTCCGTCACAAGTCCCGATTCATCCACAGAGACAACACCAAAACGACTTGGGTCATCCCTCTCCCCGAGATCCTTTGTCACAATTGTGATGTCTGCATTTTTCTGAACATGATACTCCAAAACTTTATTAAAATCAAGTTTATAAACACAGTCTCCGGAAGCGATTACAACATATGGTTCATGACTTGCTTTCAAAAAGTCAATGTTCTGTGCGATCGCATCCGCCGTCCCACGATACCAGTAACTGTTATCCTGGGTCTGCATCGGAGTAAATACAAACAATCCCCCTTGTTTTCGTCCAAAATCCCACCATTTTGAAGAATTCAAATGCTGGTTCAATGATTTTGAATTATATTGTGTAAAAACCGCCACTTTACTGATGTGGGAATTTGCCATACTGCTCAGCGCAAAATCAATACTGCGATAACCCCCTGCAATTGGCATCGCGGATGTTGCTCTCTTCTTGGTCAGATCCCGCATCCGTGGGCTTTCACCACCTGCTAAAATAATTCCGATTGCTCTCATATGATGTCACCTGCCTTTATCAAAGTTCCGCCGGCTTCCAGCGTATTGTTTGGATAGTCCTCACTCGTTGTCACCCCTGATATGGCAGTATTCTTACCAATTGTCACACCGTCCGGAATCACGGTATCATCTCCAACCGTCACCAGATTAAATGCATAGACATCCGGCTTCACCTGGTTCACAACATCATCTTCGCCTTCGCCCAATACACAATTTGCGCCGATGGTTGTATTTTCTGCGACAATCGTTTTGTTCAATACCGTATTTTTACCGATATGTGTCGAATTCATAACAATAGAATCACGAACGACCGCTCCCTCTTCAATCACGACATTGGAACCAATGACGGAATTGTGTACTTCTCCATACACTTCACAACCGTCCCCCATGATTGCCTTGTCAATTACAGCGGAATTCGCAATGTACTGTGGACGAAGCCACTCGTTTTTTGTATAAATTTTCCAAAATTCTTCATACAGATTAAATACCGGAATCAGATCGATCAATTCCATATTGGACTCCCAATACGACCCCAATGTTCCTACATCTTTCCAATAGCCATTAAACTCGTATGCAAAGATACGGTCACCTCTTTCATGGCAATATGGTATGATATGTTTACCAAAGTCACATCCCGGTTGATCACGCAGTGTGATCAGTGCCTCGCGCAGCACCGGCCAGGAGAAAATATAAATTCCCATGGATGCCAGGTTGCTTTTTGGTTGTTCCGGTTTTTCCTGAAATTCCACAATCTGTTTATTGTCATCTGTAACACAAACCCCAAAACGACTTGCCTCTTCCATCGGAACCGGAATCGTCGCCAGTGTCACATCTGCATTGTTTGATTTGTGAAAATCCAACATCACTTGATAATCCATTTTATAAATGTGGTCTCCGCCAAGGATCAGAACATAGTCCGGATTGTACTGCTCCATATACTTTAAGTTCTGGAAAATCGCATTGGCTGTACCTGTATACCATTCACTACTTGTACTTTTTTCATACGGTGGTAAAATCGATATTCCTCCGACATTTCTGTCAAGGTCCCACGGAATACCAATTCCGATATGCGTATTCAGCTTCAGCGGCTGATATTGTGTAAGCACCCCAACAGTATCTACTCCGGAGTTAATACAGTTACTCAACGGAAAATCAATGATACGATACTTTCCCCCAAAAGCAACAGCAGGTTTTGCTACATTTGCCGTAAGCACTCCAAGTCGTGAGCCCTGTCCTCCTGCCAGCAACATAGCTATCATTTCTTTCTTGATCATCAGATCACCCCCTGTTGTAATTATGCCTGTCAAATCGTGATATTTTAACAGGTCTCGTGAAACATAAACACATTATAACATATACAAAGTAAAATGTGAATACTTTTCACAAATATTTTTTGTAAAATTTATTTTTTTTGTGGAAAATGCACAATTTGCCAATCCTGCCGTTTTCTTCTTGTTTTTTTCACCTCTTCGTTTTACAATAAATATATTATAGTAACTATTCAGGACACCCCGCCCACACATTGATTCTGATATAGTTACATATTATATACTTAAAAAAGGATGGTTATCAATATGTATAAAATCGATTTTAGTCACCCGGGAAAAGCTCATTTTATCGGCATCGGCGGTATCAGCATGAGCGGGTTCGCGGAGCTTTTACACACGATGGGATTTACGATCACCGGTTCCGACCGGACCGCATCCAAAATCACAAAGCACCTGGAAACTCTTGGGATAGAAGTAATATATGAACAAGCAGCCAAAAATATAACTCCGAACATCGACTTTGTCGTTTACACGGCAGCGATTTCCGAAGACAATCCGGAATTTGTCCGCGCAAAAGAACTCGGTCTTCCGATGATGGAGCGTGCTTCCATGGTCGGCCAGGTCATGAAAAATTATTCGACAGCCATCGCGGTATCCGGAACTCATGGAAAAACGTCGACTACTTCCATCACGTCACACATCCTTATGGAAGCAGGTCTGGATCCGACGATCTCGGTCGGCGGCATCCTTCCGGCGATCGGTGGAAATATCCGTGTCGGAAAATCCGATACGTTCATCACTGAAGCCTGCGAATACACGAACAGCTTTTTGAAGTTTTTCCCTACGATCGGAATTATCTTAAATATAGAAGCAGAACACCTTGACTTCTTCCACGATCTTGCCGACGTAAGACACAGTTTCCGCCGTTTTGCGGAACTTCTTCCGGCAAACGGAACATTGATCATTAATGCGGACATTGACAATTACAAAGAAATCACGGACGGCCTTGCCTGCCGCGTGCTGACGTATTCCGTCGACGATGCTTCTGCTGACTTTACCGCGGCAGACATTTCTTATGATGAACTTGGCTGCGGGGAATTTACGGTGGTAAAATCCGGGGTGCCGGGAGCGCATTACAAGTTGAACATTGTCGGAAAACACAATATCTCCAATACACTGGCTTCCCTCGCACTGGCTTCTCTCTTTGAGATTCCGGCAGAGACGATTCAAGCCGGCCTTGCCAAATACAAAGGAACCGAGCGCCGTTTCGAGTATAAAGGAACGTTCCGGGGAGCGACCGTGATTGATGATTACGCCCATCACCCGACGGAGATCCGTGCTACACTGGCTTCTGCGAAAAATTATCCGCACCGTTCGCTTTATGTCGCATTCCAGCCACATACGTATTCGCGTACGAAAAACTTTTTGGATGATTTCGCCGACGCCCTTTCCATGGCAGATCATGTCGTACTCGCAGACATCTATGCGGCACGCGAAAAAGATCCCGGGGACATCTCTTCCAAAGACATCGCCGACAGGCTGGAAAAACTCGGAACCGATGTTACGTATCTGGGAGATTTTGAGAGTATCAAAAACTTTTTGAAAAAAAATTTAATGCACGACGACTTGTTAATAACTATGGGAGCCGGAAACATTGTAGAAGTTGGGGAAGACCTTGTCAAGTGCTAACTTATCCACATTATCCACAGCCTTATCAACATTCTGTAGAAAACAATGGCTGTGGATATTTTTTTGACTTTGTATTTTTGTGAACAACTTTTTTTACCAGTTATTTTCCCTGAACCACCGAAATTTGGTGCATGAACATTTTTTTTTAGGAAATTCGAAAAAGTTCTTCACAGAGTTATCCACATTATCCACATTGTCCACAGGCTCTTTTCTACTAAAATGGTACATTTTTTTGCCTATTTACAGATTTGAATTTTTATCTTATAATTCAAAGTGTCCCATCTTAAAAATGTGTTTTTGAACATGGGGCACGCACATCAAAGAAGGGGGCCGAAGACCAATATGAGTTTTTCATTGACAACGCAATTTTCACAACAATATACATACATACCCAATGCGTTTATCGATACCTATATGCCGGAAGCAAACGGAAGTTTTGTAAAGGTGTATCTGTATCTTCTGCGACAGATGGGAACGGCCACCCCGGTTTTGACGATTGAAATGATGGCAGATATGCTTTCCAATACAGAGGCAGACATTCTTCGTGCACTGCGCTACTGGAAAAAACAGGGACTTTTGGAGATTGAGGAAAAGGATGGCGAGATCACACATCTGTGCCTTCTCCCATTGGAGTCCTCCCCTTCGGTTTCGGAACCATTTCCCGGTCCGGTTTCTATGCCACACGTTTCCGGCGCCGCATTATCGGAGTTTTCCGCATCGACAGAACAGACTGCGTCCGAAAATGTGCCGTCCGAACCCGCAGGAATTGTGCCTACTGCTGCCGAACCGGCTGCAGCCGAGCCTTCACCGGTCCGCTCTGCGTCCACCCCTGCAGTGACCCGCGAACTTCCTCCACGGCAGAATTACACACCGCTTATGGCAGAAGCGCTGAAGAAGGATCTTGAGATCAACTCCTGCCTCAATTCCGTGGAATCCCTTTTGGGAACGACGATGTCCGATGCCCACATGCAGCTGATCCTGTATCTGATGTCGGATCTTGGCTTTTCCCGCGAATTGATCCTTACTTTATATGAAACTGCACTGGCAAGGGACAAGCGCAGTTCACGATACATTGAAGCGATTGCTTTGGACTGGGCGAAAAAGGGAATCCGCACTCCGGAAGAGGCGATGGAGGAAACCCACCATTTTCACGGCACTTACAAGGTTGTCGCCACGGCACTCGGCATCAAACGGCCTCTTGCACCGGCAGAACGTGCGATCATTGACCGTTTTGCAGAATTTCATTTTACCGATGACATCCTCGCAGAAGCCTGTAACCGCACCGTACTGCAGTCCGGCGACACGAACTTGAATTATACCGCAAGCATCCTTGCAGACTGGCATAAAAAGGGTGTAAAGACGCTTGACGACATCAAAGAATGTGACAAATCCTTCCACCGAAAGAAACAGGCAGCGGGAAAGAAAAAGGATACCGGACGAAAGAACCAGTTTCAGAATTTTCCGCAAAGGGCTTACAGCCAGTCTGATTATGATAATTTAGAGAAGCAGCTTTTGCAGCCATAAAGAAAAGAGGAAATTATGCAGTTATTAAATGAGCAGTTCAGTTTTTTATATTCCGATTACGATAAAACGCAATTAAAAAACAACCGCATTCATCTGATGCGCCAGAAAGAGATCCGCGAAAGGATCCCGGCATACCGCAGATTGGAAGACGAAATGCGGGATATGTCTGTGCTTGCAGCACGCGCCGCGTTAGAGGGTTCTCACGAAAGTATGGCGGACCTTACTGAAAAAACCGAACAGATTTCCAAGCAAAAAAAGGAACTGCTGCTTCAGCATGGGTATCCGGAAGATTATCTGGATCCGATCTATACCTGCCCGGACTGCCACGACACCGGCTATGTAGGTGACAAAAAGTGCCACTGTTTTCAAAAACGAATCGTGGAATATCTTTACGAGCAGTCAAATTTAAAAGAAGTTTTGGATATTGAAAATTTTTCTCATTTTGATATTACTTATTATCCGGATGATTATATTGAAGAAAGTACGGGACTTACCCCGCGCGATAACATCCGCCGTATTCTTATGACAGCACATGCTTTTTGCGATAATTTCGGGGATTGCGAGCAAAATCTCCTGCTCTACGGCAACACCGGAGTCGGGAAAACGTTCCTCACTCACTGCATCGCAAAAGAACTTTTATCGCAATCTTATACGGTTGTGTACTTGACTTCTATCGGTCTTTTTGATATTTTAGAGAAGAACAAGTTTGACCGCGAGTTAAGTTCATTGGAAAAAAGCACTACGGTTTCTTATATTATGAACTGCGATCTTCTGATTTTAGACGATCTGGGAACAGAGTTGACGAACAGTTTTACCACCTCACAGTTATACCAGGTGATTGACAGCCGGCTTGTTCATAAGAAATCGACGATCATCTCAACCAATCTGTCTTTTGATGATCTCAGGGAACAATACAGCGAGCGCATCTTCTCACGCCTTACAAGCGGCTATACGCTTCTTAAAGTTACCGGCGAAGATATTCGCCTCAAAAAAGTTATTGAAGCCAGACAGAACTAATCTGCCGGCTCAAGATATATACAAACCAATCACAATTATTTTTGGAGGAGACAGTAATGAGTCAAGACAATTTTGCAGACATTATCCCTTATGGAGATTTGGGTATCATCGCCCTGGAAAGCAGCCGTGCCATCGGAGAAAAAGTGGACAACTATGTATCATCCTGGCGAAATGAAAGCCGCAACGATGAAGAATCCATTCATTTCACAAGTTATAAGAAAGATTCTTATCTGATCGACGCCGTTTGCCCTCGATTTGGTTCCGGTGAATCCAAAGGTCTCTTAAACGAATCCGTTCGCGGTAAAGATTTGTACATTTTATTGGATGTATGTAATCACAGCCTTACTTACAAGGTTTGTGGACAAGTCAATCACATGTCCCCAGACGATCATTATCAGGATTTGAAGCGTATCATCGCTGCAGTCAGCGGAAAAGCAAGACGAATCACTGTCATTATGCCATTTTTATACGAAGGGCGCCAGCATAAACGCAGCACCAGAGAATCTCTTGACTGCGCACTGGCACTTCAGGAATTGACCAATATGGGCGTAGAAAGTATCATCACTTTTGACGCTCACGACCCTCGTGTCCAGAATGCAATTCCTCTGAATACATTCGAAACCATTCAGCCAACCTACCAGTTTATCAAGGCAATGCTGAAAAATGTTCCGGATATCCAGATGAATCCAAAGAATCTGATGATCATCAGCCCGGATGAGGGTGCTACCGGCCGTGCTATCTACTTTGCCGGTGTAGCCGGAGTCGACATGGGTATGTTCTACAAACGCCGTGATTATACAAAGATCGTCGAAGGCCGCAATCCGATCGTCGCTCACGAATTTCTCGGCGCTGACGTGGAAGGAAAAGACGTAGTTATCATCGACGATATGATTTCTTCCGGAGAGAGTATGATCGATGTCGCTACCGAATTGAAGCGCCGCAAAGCAAACCGTATCTTTGTCGCTGCCACATTTGGTCTTTTCACAAACGGATTGGAGAAATTTGACAAAGCCTTTGAAAGTGGTCTCATCTACCGCGTAATGACAACAAACCTTGTCTACCAGCCGGAAGAACTTCTTTCCAAAGAATACTACATCAATGTTGACATGAGCAAGTACATCGCTCTTCTCATCAACACTTTGAACCACGATTCCTCCATCGCAAACTTGTTGGATCCATCCGAGAGAATTCAGAAGATTTTGAAAAAATATGGTCAGCAGTAATTGCTGAGAGAATATAGAGCAGGGCAGCCGCACCAAGGTGCGGCTGCCTTGTTGTTTGGAGCCTTTTTGGGGTTGCTGCCTTTTCGCTTCTTGCCTTTTTGGGGAAAGCATGAGTGGGGCAACGGATTTCGGGGATTTCCTCGATTTTTGTTGCCTTTTTCGCTTCTTGCCGGCGGTAAAGGCATCGGATTTTGCTGGGTTTCCCTTTTTTGGTTGCCTTTTGGCAACCATACTTGCTTTAAAGGCAACGGATTTCGGGGATTTCTCTGTTTTTCGTTGCCTTTTTCGCTTCTTGCCGGCGATAAAAGCAACGGATTTTGCTGGGTTTCCCTTTTTTCGTTGCCTTTTGGCAACCATACTTGCTTTAAAGGCAACGGATTTCGAGGTTTTCTCTGTTTTTCGTTGCCTTTTTTGCTTCTTGCTGGCGGTAAAAGCAACGGATTTTGCTGGGTTTCCCTTTTTTCGTTGCCTTTTGGCATCATCCAAAATGCGACGTATCCCATGTCGCCAAGCCCGTAATGGCAAGTGCAAGGTATGCCACAAGAAGCAAAAACAAAAAAGCGACAATCAGGCTTATTGCTCCCTTTTTGTGCTCATCCGGATTTTGCATCCAAAATTTTATTGCAAGAGCGCATGCTACTATCTGCCACACAACCACGCACCAGGCAAACACCAAAAAAACAGATGTCGGAAAAAAACTTCCAATCAATGTAAACTCCATCCCTGCAGGAATGCATGCCCATGACATCATCAGTGAAATTTGATAATCCGACATTCTCTCTTTTTTGGGCTTGCGAATTTTCTTTTTTCCTTTTTTGACAAGACAAACAATGAAAAGCCCGACGCAAATTACAATATATATGCCGCCATATATGTCGCCGATAACTTTATTTGTATATCCATTATTCTCATTCAACATAAAATTTTGCACAAAAATACAAACAAAAACAATAATCGCAATCATTTCTATCGCCCGAAACGAAGACTGCGTCTTTTTATCTTGTGCTTTTTGCACTTCAAATATCGAAATCAAAAGTGCAAAAAAATTTGTAGTCAATGCAATGCAGCCAGCTACCGTCTGCATCATTGACAAATCCATCGGCGACCAGATTTCTATATTCGAAAGTATCTGAATTACCGCATACATCCCTATCGAAAGGAAAATCACAAGCAATAGCATACTTCTCGACGCCTTTTCACTTCTTTGTTTCATATTCTCCAACTCCTCCAATTTCTATAATTAGCGAGCATCTATCTCTGTATTTTAAACATCTTTATCCCAATTTTTCCCTTCCAAAGTGCTTTCTTATAAAACTAATTTAACTATTCAGGATCGAATGTATGGAAATCAATGAATCGTCGTGCTTGCACGTAAGAGACTTTGATTTCCATACATTGAGATCCTAATAGGGCTCCCCTCTCCACATATGAGCATTTTTAGCCTTGTCAAAGGCGAGAAAAGAACACGAAGTGTTCGAAATGCGAATGTGGAGGCGGGGCGTCCTGAATAGTTACAAACTAATTTAACCAAAACGTTTTGCCAAGCCCGTAATGGCAAGTGCAAAAAATCCAACAAAAATCAGAAATACTACTGACAAAATCAAGCCACTCCAAGCTTTCATTTTTTTGCGCGGATTGTTTTTGAAGAACCTTATTGCAAAAAAGACTGCCGATATCTGCCATATTACCGGGCACCAAAGGAGGAACAGCGCCAAGCCCGTTGGCATACTACCTGCAAGCAGCATAAAAACCTGTGTCATGGGAATACATGTAACCGATAACACTATTGACTGTTCAAAATCATTCATATCTGTCTTTTTTGATTTATTTTGCATTTCTTTTTTACTCCTCTTCCTCATGAAAGTACATTTTTACGATCTTTGCAGGCACTCAAACAACACCACAACTACTGCAAATACAATAGCAAATATCAGACTCACAATAGAAAGTGTAAAATCTTCTTTGCTTTTCTGGTTTCCAAGCGCAATAATGCTAAAACCAGCAGCCACAGCCTGCCATATAATCACCGGAATAACCCCCTGCAAAGATGCAGATCCTATCATCAATACAATTCCTTTTATCGGCAGATAACTCATCGACATTCCCAAAGAAAGAACGTACCACAACACACCATTATTTTTATTTATATTCATAAATTCCTCCCATTCATCAACGAAACATGCATTTGGGTTAATACAAATGACAAAAGCGCTGTTCCAATATAAAAAATTAACACTAGTACGATACCACCGACTCCCTTTTTTCGTTTATCTGGATTCTGTCGTATAAATCGCACTGCAAAAAAACAGGATACCATTTGGCATATCACTGGAAACCAAGTTACAAGATAATTCACAAATTTTGGAACAAACTCTCCCGGGATAAGGAACCATATAACTAAAATCCACCACCACGCCGGAATACTTGTCAAAGTTATCATCAACGAAATTCCATGATCATTCGTCTTGCTTTTTTTCTGCATATTTTTGTCCTCCCTCATTATGTGGCAAATTTTTTGTGATATGAAGCGGCCTCTGACACCTAAACAATATACGGATACAACAAAAACACAATTATAGCAACAGCCGGGAGCAAACTTAATGGATATAAAAATATTTTATTCTCCAGCGGTGCTTCATCATTTGTCCCAATATTAGCAATAAAGACAAATTCGACACTTTGTAATACTACTATAAAAAAGCAAAGTATCACAAATACATCCAATCTTTCCCTTGCAAATGCAGTTGCCAGCGGTATCATCCGAATATCCCATATAATGACAAAACTAGCTCCTAATGATCGAAGTATGTATCCTATAAATAATTTAATCGCTTTTATCATCTGTTTTTACCCCCATACGAATGCCTGTAATTCTAAATTTGCAACTACAAATATCACAATATCCGGGATCATCCATAATCCCGCATAAATCGCGCTTATAATCCCCAGCACTTTATCCTTTTGATTCTTCGCTTCTTTAACTGCCTGCACACCAAGCAGCACTGCAAGCAGCTGTAATCCTGCTGCGAAAAAGAAAAACCCAAAGGCATTTACCTCGCTTACATTCCATCCCATGGTCACCAGTTTAGGCAAAAATATTGAGATAAACATAGCGGTGTATCTGCTTTTTTTTGATTTATTTATCATTTCTTTTTTACTCCTCTTCCTCATGAAAATACATTTTTATGATCTTTGCAGGCACTCAAACAACACCACAACTACTGCAAGTACAATAGCAAATATCAGACTCACAATAGAAAGTGTAAAATCTTCTTTGCTTTTCTGGTTTCCAAGCGCAATAATGCTAAAACCAGCAGCCACAGCCTGCCATATAATCACCGGAATAACCCCCTGCAAAGATGCAGATCCTATCATCAATACAATTCCTTTTATCGGCAGATAACTCATCGACATTCCCAAAGAAAGAACGTACCACAACACACCATTATTTTTATTTATATTCATAAATTCCTCCCATTCATCAACGAAACATGCATTTGGGTTAATACAAATGACAAAAGCGCTGTTCCAATATAAAAAACTAACACTAGTACGATACCCCCGATTCCCTTTTTTCGTTCATCGGGATTCTGTCGTATAAATCGTACTGCAAAAAAGCAGGATACCATTTGGCATATTGCAGGGAACCAAAGCACAAGATAATTCATAAATTTAGGAACAATCTCTCCCGGGGTAAGGAAGCGTATAAAGAAAATCCACCACCACGCCGGAATACTTGTCAAAGTTATCATCAACGAAATTCCATGATCCTTCGTCTTGCTTTTTTTCTGCATAGTTTTGTCCTCCTTCATTATGTGGCGTTTTTGCATTTTCACCAGACAAATTCATAACAGAACCACGCCCCTGCTGCCAAAATAAGAAGTAAAATAATAGCAAAATACAAACTTATAAAGCACAAAATGATATTATTTTTCTTCTCCGAAAATCGTAATCCCTGTACAGAGAGAACGATTGCCATAAGTTCCGCTATAAAAACAAGCGAACCTGCAATTACTAATGCTTCTATTAAACATGTAAATCAAAGAAAATGTAAACAATACTTACAACAGTATTCCCGCTGGAATCCAGGTAAAATCCATTATCAATGAAATTTCACTGTCTTTCAGTTTTTTCATATACTATCGCCTCTTCATTTTCATGATCTTTGCAGGCACTCAAACAACACCACAACTACCGCAAGTACAATAGCAAATATCAGACTTACAATAGAAAGTGTAAAATCTTCTTTGCTTTTCTGGTTTCCAAGCGCAATAATGCTAAAACCAGCAGCCACAGCCTGCCATATAATCACCGGAATAACCCCCTGCAAAGATGCAGATCCTATCATCAATACAATTCCTTTTATCGGCAGATAACTCATCGACATTCCCAAAGAAAGAACGTACCACAACACACCATTATTTTTATTTATATTCATAAATTCCTCCCATTCATCAACGAAACATGCATTTGGGTTAATACAAATGACAAAAGCGCTGTTCCAATATAAAAAACTAACACTAGTACGATACCCCCGATTCCCTTTTTTCGTTCATCGGGATTCTGTCGTATAAATCGTACTGCAAAAAAGCAGGATACCATTTGGCATATTGCAGGGAACCAAAGCACAAGATAATTCATAAATTTAGGAACAATCTCTCCCGGGGTAAGGAAGCGTATAAAGAAAATCCACCACCACGCCGGAATACTTGTCAAAGTTATCATCAACGAAATTCCATGATCATTCGTCTTGCTTTTTTTCTGCATATTTTTGTCCTCCCTCATTATGTGGCAAATTTTTTGTGATATGAAGCGGCCTCTGACACCTAAACAATATACGGATACAACAAAAACACAATTATAGCAACAGCCGGGAGCAAACTTAATGGATATAAAAATATTTTATTCTCCAGCGGTGCTTCATCATTTGTCCCAATATTAGCAATAAAGACAAATTCGACACTTTGTAATACTACTATAAAAAAGCAAAGTATCACAAATACATCCAATCTTTCCCTTGCAAATGCAGTTGCCAGCGGTATCATCCGAATATCCCATATAATGACAAAACTAGCTCCTAATGATCGAAGTATGTATCCTATAAATAATTTAATCGCTTTTATCATCTGTTATTCCCCCATACGAATGCCTGTAATTCTAAATTTGCAACTACAAATATAACAATATCCGGGATCATCCATACTCCAGCATAAATCGCAGTTATAATTCCAAGCACTTTATCCTTTTGATTATTCGCTTCTTTAACTGCCTGCACACCAAGCAACACTGCAAGCAGCTGTAATCCTGCTGCGAAAAAGAAAAAACCAAAGGCATTTACCTCGCTTACATTCCATCCCATAGTCACCAGTTTAGGTAAAAATATTGAAATAAACATAGCTGTGTATCTGCTTTTTTTTGATTTATTTTGCATTTCTTTTTTACTCCTCTTCCTCATGAAAGTGCATTTTTAAGTTCATCACACTCATTCAAACAATGCCACAACTAAAGCAAGTACAGTTTCTACCACGGTAAAAATCGAGCTCAAAGCACGAAACATGTGTTCCTGTTATTTTAATCCCCATGGATGAAGTGTCATTTCAGTCGTCAAAAGTCCCCAAAGGGCACATCCTATATAACTTATTAATGATATACCCAGGTATATCACACCGTCTCTCCGGTCATTTGGATTTTTCCGGATATACCGTATTGCAAAAAAGCACGCTGCCATCTGCCACATCACTGGGAACCAATTGCAAAACACAACTGCCTCCGTAGAAATATCTCCGCTTGAAAAAAATGTAAACAATGCCTGCAACGGTATTGACACTGGAATCCCGGTAAAATCCATTAGCAATGAAATCTCATTGTCTTTCAGTTTTTTCATATACTATCTCCTCCTCACAAAAATACATTTCCAGGATTATTCTTTTCCTATTTTTCTTCATATTTTTTGTCCTCCCTCATTATGTGGCAAATTTCTTCTACGCGTAACCCTTTCGCTGAAAGAATATATGTAGCTCAAAGAATAACCACAAAGCTCATAAATGCACCTTCTACCACGGCAAAAATTAAACTCATAACAGAAAGCATGCGGTCCTCTTTTTTCTTATATTTCAACAATGCAACAACGCTTAAAACAACAGCCATCACCTGCCATAAAGCCAGCCAGACAATCCATTCTCTCATGCTCAAATACGGTATTTCTCCAACAACTGTCAACATAAGAGGATATAACATGGATAGCCCATATGAAAATATATACCAAAATCCACTTTTCTTCATTTACTTTACCCCCCATGGATGAAGTGCTATTATAGTCAAAAAATGCCCCCAAAGCGTACATCCTATATAACTTATTAATGATATACCCAGATATATCACTCCGCCTCTCCGGTCATTTGGATTTTTCCGGATATATCGTATTGCAAAAAAGCACGCTGCCATCTGCCACATCGTTGGAAACCAAAGACAAAACACAACTGTCTCCGTAGAAATATCTCCGTTTGAAAAAAATGTAAACAATACTTGCAACAGTATTCCCGCTGGAACCCCGGTAAAGTCCATCAGCAATGAAATTTCATTGTCTTTCAGTTTTTTCATATACTATCTCCTCTCCTCAAAAATACATTTCCATGATTATGCTTGTTACTTTTTTTCTCCTTCACTATGTGGCAAATTTTTTGTGATATGAAGCGGCCTCTGACACCTAAACAATATACGGATACAACAAAAACACAATTATAGCAACAGCCGGGAGCAAACTTAATGGATATAAAAATATTTAAAGACATTTACCTCGCTTACATTCCATCCCATAGTCACCAGTTTAGGCAAAAATATTGAAATAAACATAGCTGTGTATCTGTGTTTTTTCGTCATTTTAATTTCTCCTTCCTTACTCCCCAGTCATTGTTCCTCAGAACCTCACACACCTTCAAACACTGCCACAACCACCGCAAATACAACAGCAAATATCAAGCTCATAATTGAAATTGTAAAATCAGCTTTGCTTTTTCGATTTACAAGCGCAATAAGGCTAAAACCAATAGCCACCGCCTGCCATATATACAACAATGGATCCACAGCAACTATACGCTCCTGATTTATCATATATTGAATCCCTTTTACAGGTAGATAACTCATCGACACTCCAAGCGAAATCACATACCATATTACACTATTATCTCTGTTCATTTATAATCTCCTTACTTTATATGCCATGTATTATATGTTATTCCTGTCGCTATAAGCGACAGAAATGCATCAATCATATAAACCCATAGAACTATTGCCAAACATCCTGCTCCTTTTTTCTGTTTGTCCGGATTTTGTCGTATATAACGTATGGCAAAAAAGCAGGATACCATCTGCCATATTACCGGAAGCCAAAGAACGAAAAAATTTATAAATTGAGGAACCAACTCTATTGGAAGAAAACTCCACACAAAAAGAGTCGGAAGCCAAACAGGGATGCTAATCAATGTTAACATCAACGAAATATCATAATCACTCATTCTTTTTTTCTGCATAGTTTTGTCCTCCTTCATTATGTGGCGTTTTTGCATTTTCACCAGACAAATTCATAACAGAACCACGCCCCTGCTGCCAAAATAAGAAGTAAAATAATAGCAAAATACAAGCTTATAAAGCACAAAATAATATTATTTTTCCTCTCCGAAAATCGTAATCCCTGTACAGAGAGAATGATTGCCATAAGTTCCGCTATAAAAACAAGCGAACCTGCAATTACTAATGCTTCCTTTGTATTAAATATGTAATACGCATAAACTATTGCTTGTGGAAAAATAAGATTGATACAATGAGCTATAATACAATCTATCTGTCCACGAAATTCATGTTGCATTTTCATCCAACAACTCTCCTCAAACAAATATTCTATAAATTGCAGAACCAATAATCACTATAGCTACTATTGCCATAATTTTAAATACGTTCTGAATTTTAACTTCTTTTGCCTTATGCACCTCAATTATTGAAATAAAAAAAGCACTAAGATTGGCAATAAAATCCAAATCCGCCATTTTGTCCAACATTATATTTAGTCCATTCAAAGCATTTTCTCCTATTAAAAAGATTGCTAATAGAAACCAAATTTTCCAAATCATCCTAGCAAGAGCGGGTACCCCTATTGACAGTCCCACAACTACAAACAACATTTTCTTTGATGTTTCTTCATTTCTCTTCTTCATCTTTATTTCCTTTTCTGCTAGTATACTTCTGTGTTCACCGTGTTCCTACATAAAAAAGCAACATAGCCGAAGAAACAAAAAAGCCTAACACTGACAGAATAAATGCAGTATACCCAGCAACCTGATCCAGTGTTTTTTCCGATAATTGTACACTCCGTAGCGCAAACACAACTGCCACTAACTGCACTACATCCGCAACACCACACATAACAAGTGAAAATAAATTTATGTCTAAAATCAAATCTAACATAATTCCCGTAAAATATGCTGTTCCCGTAGCACCAAATGTAATACCATACGATAAAACATATAGCATCTGCGTTTGTAATTTAAAGGATTTAAACAATCGCATTTGTAGCCTAACCTGCCTTTCTAATCTTTGTCCATTTTCCTTTTCTTTTTCCACACCTTACTCGAATGCGGAAGTACAATTTCTTTTTCAAAGACCATTGAATTTCACTGTCTTTCAGCTTTTTCATATACTATCGCCTCTTCATTTTCACGATCTTTGCAGGCACTCAAACAACACCACAACTACTGCAAGTACAATAGCAAATATCAGACTCACAATAGAAAGTGTAAAATCTTCTTTGCTTTTCTGGTTTCCAAGCGCAATAATGCTAAAACCAGCAGCCACAGCCTGCCATATAATCACCGGAATAACCCCCTGCAAAGATGCAGATCCTATCATCAATACAATTCCTTTTATCGGCAGATAACTCATCGACATTCCCAAAGAAAGAACGTACCACAACACACCATTATTTTTATTTATATTCATAAATTCCTCCCATTCATCAACGAAACATGCATTTGGGTTAATACAAATGACAAAAGCGCTGTTCCAATATAAAAAACTAACACCAATACGATACCCCCGATTCCCTTTTTTCGTTTATCGGGATTCTGTCGTATAAATCGCACTGCAAAATAACAGGATATCATCTGGCCTATTGTCGGAAACCAAAGTACAAGATAATTCACAAATTTAGGAACAAACTCTCCCGGGATAAGGAAGCGTATAAAGAAAATCCCCATCCAAGCCAGAATACTTCCATATGTTATTATCAACGAAATTTCATGATCATTCGTCTTGCTTTTTTTCTGCATAGTTTTTCATCACCTTTCTTTAATTTTCTTCATCCACTTTTCATCATACCAACCAATAAACTCATTATTTTCGTCCGTTTCAGCTTTTAATACAACAGCATCTCCATACGTTAAATTCGCAAAAGAAGATGCAGTCCCCCCCTTGCACCTCTGTCGCAACTGATAATGTATTCAAATCTTCTTGCTCCAAAAGCTGATCACAATGAATTTCTTTGCCATTTTCACTTTTTAAACTTTGATCTTTTAAACTCACATCAGGCGAGATATTCATCTCCATTATTCTTTTATTAGATACTGAAATATCTTTGAACAAAATACGTTGTTCTTCTCCTGCATCCAGATCTTCCGTAGACAGAATATAATCCATCTTACCATCAGCATTTCCCGTGAGTTTTATCTTATAATTTAATGACGCATTGATTTTAAACTGCTTTGAATCACCAATAACTTCCAGATCCACGGGACAGTTAATGATACCTTTTACCAATTTTTTGGGTGATTTTAGTACATCTTCCGGCACACTATTTATCATCGCCAAGTAGGTTTCATAAGTATGAGAATATTCAAAAGTAGCCTTATGAACACCAAAGAAAATCATCACAACAAATCCAATATCACCACCATAATTCGGTAACAACGCCAAACCTATGTTTTTCTTTACTCCAAGAGAAGATAGTCCTTCAACCATAGCTTTTGACAATAAACCTTGAAACAAAGTTTCAACACTTTCTATTTCATCACTCTTCCCCCAATCTTCTGAAATTAAATCGGAAATACATATATCGTCCCATATCTTCCAAATGACTTTTTTCCATTTAACATAAATTCCCTGCAAATTGAACAATTCCCGCCTCAATTTCTTTTGCGTCTCTTGTAACTCTACTAGTAAAATCACCCTGAACAACCAATACATCTTCTTCGAGACTTTCATTCGCTTTGACATCCCATTTTTCAACAACTTCTAATTCTGCTGATTTTTCCGCGGCTGTCTCCTGTGTTTTATCATTTGCTACTGCTGCAAGAGTTACGGATACATTTCCCTCTAATAACATCGCCATCGCCAAAACGGCACAAAATCCTCTACGTATTCTTCTTTTCATCATATCCCTTTCTCCCTTCGTAATATATGCCCTTTATTTTGGTAACATTTTCCATATACATTATAAATGATAACTTTATTTTTCGCAAGCATTTTTTACAAATTTTATCTTTTTCTCTTTTTCCTGTATAAAGATAACTTCCGTAGCAATCGCTGAGAGGGGCAACGAATTTTGGGGATTTCCTCGATTTTCGTTGCCTTTTTTGCTTCTTTCCGGCGGTAAAGGCATCGTATTTTGCTGGGTTTCCATTTTTTCGTTGCCTTTTCCCGCTTCACAAGCCGAGAGGGGCAACGGATTTCGAGGATTTCTCTGTTTTTCGTTGCCTTTTTCACTTCTTGCCGGCAGTAAAGGCATCGGATTTTGCTGGGTTTCCCTTTTTTCGTTGCCTTTTGGCAACCATACTTACTTTAAAGGCAACGGATTTTTGGAATTTCCTCGATTTTCATTGCCGCCTCCTTCCGGAACGCTCTCTTCTGCGCTCCTTTTCAGAAAATCATCAGCTGAATATTTTCTTGGTAACTATTCAGGATCAATGTATGGAAATCAATGAATCGTCGTGCTTGCACGTAAGAGGCTTTGATTTCCATACATTTAGATCCTAATAGGGCTTCCCTCCCCTTATGAGCATTTTTAGCCTTGTCAAAGGCGGGAAAGAACACGAAGTGTTCGAAATGCGAATGTGTTGGGGAGGGGTGTCCTGAATAGTTACCTTGTTCCTAATATATCATAGACAACTTGCAATTTCTTGATTTTTTGAGCATGAAATTGGATATTTCCTCTTGCTTTCCATAAATAGCAAAAAATCGCACCCACTAAATGTGAGTGCGACATTTTTGTTAATATTACGAGTCCTGTGCAGCTCCAGGACGGAACAACATATGACTCTAGTAATATTACATATCATATTTGTATAAAGTCAACCAAAATTTAATCAAAAACACATCAACACTTCACCATCACTGCTGTGGTGTATTATTCTCGTCCTGATACGTCGTGTCATCCTGATTATACGTGGTATCGTCGTTGCTGGTGCTTCCACCCTGTGAAGCATCGGCTCCGTCACTATTTCCGCCACTGCTATTGCCGCCGGAGTTATCACTTGTATCTCCACCGCTCTGCGTGGTATCTCCGGAACTATCTGCTTCGTCATCCGGATAAAGATCATCCGGTTCTTCGACGATCGCCGGTTTCGTCGCTTTTGGCTTCTTTGCTTTCGGCGTTGCCGTCGCACGGTTCGAAGAACTGTAGCCCTGCGAAGAATAACTCTTGGAACTGCTCGAATCCGAGGAATCACTTTCCTCTTTTTCCTCAAATGGGAACACTTTATTTTCAAGGTCTTTGTGAATCTCATTCATAAAGGTATTCCAAGTTCTTCCCGGATAGGTCGATCCGGACAAATCGCTGATAACCGTCGGGGTATCACAGCCAATCCATACGGCTGTCGTATAGTATGGGGTAAATCCACAGAACCAGCCGTCCTTGTGATCGTTGGTCGTACCTGTCTTTCCGGCACAAACGATGCCGGTATCCAAACCAAGACCACGTGCGGTACCTCGCGTGAAGACGCCCTCCATCATGTCAACCATTGTGTTAGCTGCCTTCGAATCATAAATATACGTTTCATCGACGTGATCTTCAACAACCGTATTTCCTTCGGAATCCAAAATCTTCACGATACAGGTTGGATCGCGGAATTTTCCATCATTTTCCAGTGTAGCAAAACCGGATGCCATCTCAAGCGCGCTGCATCCATAGGTCAAACCACCGATCGATGTGGCATTGGTATAATCCTTTTTCACAATCTTGCTAAAATGCATATTCAAAAGATACTGAAGACCTACTTTTGGTGTCAGTTCTTCAAAAAGCTGCCAGGCAACCGTATTCAATGACTGTTCCAACGCAAATCGAAGCGATACATATCCATAATATCTGCCGCTTGCATTCGACGGACCGCCTGAGAACTTGTGGTCATTGACCGAAGAATCCGGAGTATAGTTACGCTCCAAGGATGGAGTGTAATCAATCAATGGCTTGATACTACTACCGGGCTGGCGGAACGACTGATACGCTCGGTTCAGTGTGTAACCGCTGCTCTTCTGACTTCGTCCACCTACGATTGCCACCACGCGGCCGGTCGTATTGTCAATGCAGACCGCTGCACCCTGCATTTTGTAGATACCATTGGTTCCCTTCTCTTTAAAGTTCTCCAGATTGGTATTGATCGCCTGCTGCAATGCTTTCTGCTTCTTCAGATCAATCGACGTATAAATGCGGTATCCTTTGTTCAACAGTTCCTTCTGCGCATCCGCATATGCCGTGTCATAGTCATCCTGATAGGATTCCTGCTCTTTAGTCGAATCAAAACTGTACTGAAATTCAAATCCATTTTTTTCCATAATCTTCTTTGTCGCGCAATACGTCACAAAGGTCTGGATATAATTTCGTTTAACCGGCTCCGTAATATTGAACTCGATTTTCTCCTGCACCGCCACGTCATATTCTTCCTGCGTGATGACCTTGTCATCTAACATCTGTTTCAAAATACGGTCACGGCGCTTCATTGTGTTATCTTTATGTTTCAGCGGGTCGTAAAGACTCGGGTTATTTGGAATCGAGCAGAGGAAGCAAAGCTGCGACAAACTCAGATCCTTACAGCTGGAACTGAAGTACCCCTTGGCTGCTGCCTCGATGCCATAATATCCATTGGAAAAATAAATGCTGTTCAGATAAAATTCCAAAATCTGGTCTTTCGTATATTTTTTTTCCAATTCAAGAGCCACAAAAATCTCTCTAATCTTACGGTCGTAGGTCTTTTTCTGGTTCAAAAAGACACCGCGGGCAAGCTGCTGCGTGATCGTACTTGCTCCCTGCGTAATCTCACCATTGTTCTTAATCAATGCTAAAAAGGCACGGATATTGGCCTCCGCATCGACTCCATTGTGCTGGTAGAATTTTTTATCCTCGGTAACGATAAATGCATCCTTTACATACTGCGGAATTTCGCTGATCGGAACATAATACGAATCCTTATCCCCTTTAAGGACTGCAATCTGCTTGCCTTTCGCATTGTAGGCAATCGTCGTTTCCGAATCACGGAACGTCTCTTCCGTCGAAGCACTTACCATCTGGACTGCTTCATCCTGCATCGCAAATATGTCTTTACCGTATTTAAAATAAAATACGATACCGCCGACAAGAATCGTCACAAGAATCAATAAAATAAATATTTTAAAGCCCAGCCAAAACTTAGGATGTTTCTTTGGTTTTTTCTGCTTTCTGTTTTTTGCCATATTCTATCTCCATTCTCATAGATCTCTAAATTGTAATCTGTCACCAAGCAAAGCTTGATGACCTACGTGTGCTTCAGCACACTTCATTTTAATCTGTCACCAAGCGAAGCTTGATGACCTGCGTGTGCATCAGCACACTTTATTTTACCACATATCACGGTATCTTGCAAAGAATTTCTTGATGAATCCTCCGCGCCCGGTCTGCCCATGTGTGCTTTTTCGACGCCAACGTATAAGCATTCTTCTGCATTTGCTCCCATTTAACACGATTCGACAAAATATCATGTACCATGTCGGGCAGTTTTTCCAAATGTGCAAGGTCATACAACCGGTAATCTTTTCCATCGTGCAGTATTTCATCCAGATACCGGGATCCGTCACTCAGGCAGACCGCCCCATTGAGCATCGAATTGAAAATGCGGTCGTGCGCACCGTCTTTAAACCACGGCATGACATTAAGCGAGATTTTGGCACGGCTGATCTGCTGCAAACAGCCAAGTGAATCCAGCACATCGCCTTTTCGGATATTTTCCGGGTGTTCACAGTCCAGTTTGTCCCAGCCGGCACCAAAGCAATACACTTCATATCCGGCATCCACAAGTGTTTTCACAACCTGCCCGCGCATATAATGACGCACGTACAGATCGATAAATATCATATTCGGCAGTGCCTCTTTCATTCCGTCTTCCGTCACATCTTCCACATCGCGGAGCATATGCTCGATCATCGTGGCATCCATGGATTTCCAAGGGTGCGTCGTCAGATCATGGATAATATCCATATAAAATTCGGCATATTCTTCTCCGTGCCGGTGAATCGCTTCGTGAAAGATCGACGGCGGATTGTAATTTCCTGTAAATACAATGTCGATTGGACGCTCTTTCCAGCCCGGAAGCGTCTTTTCCGTCCACAGCCCCGTTCCCCCAAGCGGCACAAACGGTCCCCTCTGAATCTCCGGGAAAAACCGTTTTAAATACGCTTCATGCTCCCTGTCGATGGAAATCTGAATATATTTTTTTGGCAGATATGGTGCAAATTTATGATAATAAAAGGGATGATCCACCACGATATTGATAAATGTCACCTCGCGGGCATCAAAAAAAGATACCCCTTGGGAGTCAATAAAATAGTCTTCTCCCGAACAGCCGTCAAAATTGAAGCTGATCGCCGCCGTCACTTTCGGCTCGCAAAACCAGATCAAATCGCTCAAGCTCCGGTATTCTTTGCACTGGTCAAAGTAAAATACATCATATCCCAGAATCTCCAGTTCTTTTCCCAACTGCTCAGAAAAATACCACAGTGTTTCGATTCCCTTTGTAAACAATATGATTTTCTTTATCATTAGCCTCATCCTTTCCCTTCTATCTTACAATTATCTTTTGCGAATAGCAATATTAAGTTTTCTTTTTTTGCGCCGATATAAAGGATAAGAGAACATGACCAAGGAGGGAATTTATCATGAGTGTAAACGGAATTCAATCTTCTCAGCCGACATATACGTCTACTACGACAAAGGCGACAGAGAAAAAGACAGCAGAGAAAAAGAACACCGAAGATACCGGTGTAGTGTATGAACCATCAAAGAAAACAGAAAGTAAAGACACTTCGAAAGTAAATGATTACCAGAGTGTGATCAAACAAATGAAAGGGGAGCTTAGCAGTAAGAATCAGCAGCTGCAGAATCTTGTAGATCAGCTTCTCAGCAAACAGGCGAAAAAATATACGACATTAAAAGATCTTTTCACAGACATCAAAGACGGAAAAGTAGATGTTGATCCGGCTACGATCGCACAGGCACAGAAAGACGTGGCTGACGATGGCTACTGGGGTGTAGATAAAACCAGCGACCGATTGGTCGATATGGCAAAAGCACTGAGCGGCGGAGATTCTTCCAAAGCAGATACCTTGATCGCAGCGATCAAAAAAGGATTTGACCAGGCTGCAGACGCATGGGGCGGTGAACTCCCTGAAATCTGCCAGAAGACAATTGACGCAGCCGTACAAAAATTAAGTGACTGGAAAAGTGGACAGGCAGACGCCTGACACATCAAACGACATAAGACCCATGCACTGACGTGAAGTTTCGGTGCATGGGTCTTTCTTAACTATTCAGGACACCCCTCCCACATTCTTAATATGCTTTCTCTACAGATTTCAGCACGATACCGCCTTCCGGCATCACTTCGACCTCGATGCATCCATCTTTAACTTTATACAATTTCGCTTCGATGGAAAACCCTTCGGTGCCGCACGACATCATTGATGCCATGAAACTTCCGTCCGGCATCCCTAACCGCCATACCGGCACGCGGACTGTCTTTTTTTGCTCTGTCGTCTGAACCAGCACACAAACACATTCATTCGCGGTAAAACGTCCATAACCGATCATTCCTGCCTCGCTGATAAGATAAATGAGCGCGCCCGTCCGCAACACATCATAATCTTTGTGAATGCGGATCATTTCTTTGTGAAATTCAAACAATTCTTTGTCTTCTTTTCCCCAAGGGAATGTCCGTCGGTTATCCGGATCCGTCCATCCGCACACGCCCACTTCATCGCCGTAATACACGGTTGGTGCACCCGGCCATGTCATCTGAATCATAACGCCCGCCATCATAACTGACTTTTTAACGCCAAAAGCAGCCGCCTGAGGACCTGCAGACGCCACCCGGCCCACTCTTCCATTGGTCCGCGTCAGGAAACGACTGTGGTCATGGTTCGATAATTCGTTCATTGCTACCATATACGACTGCATACCGAGTTTTGCACCATATTCCGTCATATGAGCAAAAAACATTCCGCTATCACCTTTCCACTCCGGTTTACTGACATCGCTGTGTTTATCGACTCCTGTCAAAAACCAGGTTACCGGCTCCATAAACGCATCGTAATTCATCACAGTGTCCCATTGGTCTCCGGAAAGCCACGAGGACGGATCCCCATAGTGCTCCGCAAGAACGATTGCCTCCGGATTCGCCTCTTTGACCGCGTTTCGAAATTCTCTCCAGAATTTGTGATTGTATTTCTCTGAATGCCCAAGATCCGCTGCCACATCCAGACGCCAGCCATCGACATTGTATGGAGCTGATACCCATTTTTTAGCAATTCGCATAATATACTCAAATAACTTGTCAGAACCTTCGTAATTAAGTTTTGGCAGTGTATCATGCCCCCACCACCCATCGTAATGAGTATTATACGGCCAGCTTCCATCCGGATAAAATTGAAAAAAATCGTGATAAGGGCTGTCCTCGCTCACAAAAGCACCTTTTTCATAAGAATCATCGCTCTCATAAAGCTGCTCACGGTCAAGCCATTTGTTAAATGAACCACAATGGTTAAATACACCATCTATGATAACGCGCATACCTCTTTTATGAACTTCTTCCATAAAATTGGCAAAAAAAGCATTCGAAGCCTCCAGATTTTTCTTATTTACCACACGCTTGCAGTATTTTGTCGCGTGGCTGTTGTCATTGTCACCATCCGCCAGCGTCTCACCACCATCTTCGACAATCACTGCAAAATGCGGATCGATATAATCGTAATCCTGTGTGTCATACTTATGATTGGACGGCGATACAAAAATCGGATTGAGGTAAATTGCTTCGATACCAAGCTCCTGCAGATAATCAAGTTTATCCAAAATCCCCTGCAGATCTCCGCCGTAAAATTCACGCACATCCATCAAAGCCGGGTATCTTCCCCATTCTTTCACCTGGTGTACATGCGCACCGATATAACAGTATTCATCGTCCACGACATCATTCGTCTTATCGCCATTGCAGAAACGATCTGTGTAGATTTGGTACATAACCGCCCCTTTTGCCCAGTCCGGCGTATGAAATCCCGGATACAGGCAATAGGAATACTGTGGATTTGGCACATCCACATCTCCTTGCTTATTAAAATACATTACGGTACTGCCTTTTTTAATTTGGAAATAATAAGGAAATGGAACTTCTCCCAGTTTCACTTTGATGGAATAAAAATCAAATATCTCGTCGGAGTATTCTTTGCTCATTTTACTGGAAGATTCTTCATGAATCAGATTAACCTCGTCTACATCCCCTTTTGCCGTACGGCAGCGAAGAGTTACCTCTCCGTTTGCTTCTGGTTCCAATGGGGTCACAAAAGTTTCTGTGCCGGAACTAAAGATTGCGTCTCTACGTAATTCGCCCATTTTCATGCCATTCCTCTCTCTTTTTTCTTTTTTTTAACTATTCAGGACTCTCATCGCCCTCATTCGCATTTTTGAGCACTTCGTGGTCCTGAATAGTTTTTAATAAGTCAAAAGGACAGCTTCACGATGGCTGTCCTTTTGGGAGAAGGTATTTTTGTTACTTATGGGGTGTAGCAAAAACTATATAATGTATTGGGGTTTACGATATGAAGTATAGCATGTTCTTCTAAATCAGTGTGCACAAACATTATAAATTTTTAAAAATCTTTTTGTTACTTTTGCCCAAACACCTTCCCACAATTCGCAAATTCAACAATTTATGCCTCTTCCGAAGCGATTTTCTCGTCATTTTGCTCAAACAATGCCTCAAATTCCTCGCGAGTGATTCGTTCCTTTTCAATCAAGAGCGCTGCCAGACGGTCCAAAACATCTCTGTGATCCATCAAAATCTTTGTCGCCTGCTCATGGCAGCGGTCAATGATCGATTTCACTTCATCGTCGATCACTTTCGATGTAGACTCACTATAGCTCTTTGTATGACCGATATCGCGTCCAATAAACACTTCATCGTCTGACGTATCATAATTGATCATGCCAAGTTTTTCGGAGAAACCATACTTGGTTACCATATCACGCGCCGCTTCTGTCGCCTGCTTGATATCCTGCACTGCACCGGTCGTCACATCGTCAAAGATAATTCCTTCGGCGATGCGTCCACCCAGGCACACGGTGATGTCCTGAAGCATCTTTCCTTTTGTCATATGCATCTCATCACGCTCCGGCAATGGCATTGTGTACCCTGCTGCTCCCTGCCCTGTCGGTATAATGGAAACCGTATAAACCGGTCCGACATCCGGAAGTACATGGAAGAGAATCGCATGCCCAGCCTCGTGGTAAGCGGTGATTTTTTTATCTTTCTCGGAAATGATACGGCTCTTTTTCTCTGCGCCAATTCCAACTTTGATAAAAGATTTTTTAATATCTTCTTCTACAATATAGACCCGATTGTCACGCGCTGCAGCAATGGCTGCCTCGTTCAGCAGGTTTTCCAGATCTGCACCGACAAATCCTGCTGTCGTACGCGCCACATCTTCAAGATTTACATCTTCTGCCAATGGTTTATCTTTGGCATGTACTTTCAAAATTTCCTCTCGTCCACGCACATCCGGACGCCCTACGGTAACTTTACGGTCAAAACGTCCCGGACGAAGGATCGCCGGGTCAAGGATATCGACACGGTTTGTCGCCGCCATAACAATAATTCCTTCATTGATTCCAAATCCATCCATCTCAACGAGCATCTGGTTCAATGTCTGCTCACGCTCATCATGACCACCGCCAAGTCCGCTTCCACGGCGTCTTGCCACAGCATCTATCTCGTCGATAAACACGATACATGGTGCTTTTTTCTTCGCTTCTTCAAATAAGTCGCGGACACGGGAAGCTCCGACGCCGACAAACATTTCTACAAAATCGGAACCGGAAATGCTGAAAAACGGAACGCCTGCTTCTCCGGCAACCGCTTTTGCCAAAAGGGTTTTACCGGTTCCCGGAGGACCTACCATCAAAACACCTTTCGGAATTCTTGCACCCAGTTTTGTATATTTTGTAGGATCGGACAAAAAGTCAACGATCTCTTCTAACTGCTCTTTTTCTTCGACTAATCCGGCGACATCGGCAAATGTCTTTACTTTGTCATCCGGCATCGTAAGAGTTGCCCGGCTCTTGCCAAAATTCGCCATTTTGTTTCCGCTGCCACCGGCATTTGGCATCATCATGCTAAATAACACAAAAAACAATACAAAACCAATAATATATGGCAAAATCTCAAGATACCATGGAGTACGTGCCACATCACTCAGATGATATTCGGTAAAATTCTGATCATCCAGGTAGGAAACCATCTCATTTACATCTGATACATACAACTGCTTTGTTCCTTTTTCATATTGGATCACCAGCTGTCCTGTCGGCACTTCCGCATTCTGTTCAATCGTTACTTTCTTTATCTTTTTATCCTGCAGATCCTGTTTAAACTGCGATACTGAATAGGAATCGCGGTCATAATCCATGATATAATTATTACACAGGTAAGCGATTCCGATCACTACGAGCAAAACGATAAAAAAGCCATAGCCTTTTACGCCTTTCATTCTTCACCCTCCTTGAAAATAAGTTCACCAATATATGGCAGATTGCGGTATCTCTGGGCATAATCCATCCCAAAGCCGACCACAAATTTATCTGGGATCGTAAATCCGGTATAATCCGGACTTACATCTGACACACGGCCCGATGGTTTATCCAAGAAAGAACAAAGACGCAGACTTGCCGGCTCTCTTTTTGCCAGCATATGCATCAAGAAGGCGAGTGTTCTTCCAGAGTCCACGATATCTTCGATCACAATCACATGTTTTCCTTTTACATTGATCTCTTCATCCTGATTGATGCGTACCACGCCGGAACTTGTCAAGCCGTCGCCATAGCTGGAAGCCTTCATAAATCCCATTTTGACCGGCATCGTCAGATATTTTGACAATTCGCAGGTAAAATACACGCTTCCTTTCAGGATACAAAGCAAAAATACTTCTTTGTCCGCATAATCTTTGTTGATCTGTGCAGCAATTTCTTTTACTTTCTCTGTAATCTCTTCTTCCGAAATCATTACCTTAACTTCTTCTTTCATGGTTTTTCTTTTACCTCACTATTCTCTTTTAACATTTCGTTAAGACAACCACTAGTACCTTTTTCGTGTCTTCTGTTATTTTATATGCATCACTCATGCGTCCCGGAACCGCCCACAGCACATGACTTCCATCTGCCAGCACGATTTCCCGCTTTCGCTCACTCAATGGTATCTTCTCATCAATATAATACCTCGAAAGCTTCTTTTTATTTCCCTGCTTATCCATCACAAAGAAATCTCCTTCTTCCGGATTACGCAATTCAATACCACTCTTAATGTTATCATAATTGAACCATTTCGTATAGTCTTTTTGTGGAATTTCTTCCGGGAGTTTTTCACGTTCTACGACATCCATGCACAGACGCATTCTTTCCCGGCGGATTTCCACGACTCCCTCATACGGAAGTTCGCATTTCTCTTTTGTCGGAACGACCACATCGGCAATCTGGTTTTTGAACCGAACATACTCATAACGCCGCTCCACACATATATTTCCGGGCAGGCACACTTGCTTTCCGGCTTCCTTCTTGCTCAAAGAAATGACCATTTTATAGTGTTGCTCTGTAATGTCTTTTACCGAATCTCTGAAATTTTTCAAAATCAGGCGAATAATCTCAATCTGAATGATCAGATCCATTTTGCCAAATTCTTCGCTGGAATAATAATATTCGCCACGGTCTGCATGAACAAGACGCATATATTCTTTTTTCGCCTGTTTTTCAATGTACGCATTTTGCATCGAAATTTTCTGCGCCGCCTTTGCCACATGCTCTTTCGCGCGGTTGTTGATCTCACTTTCGACATATGGAAATACACGCAGACGGATCTTATTGCGTGAATATTCTTCCTGCTCGTTCGTCTCATCGATGCAGTAGTCCAAACCACGGGCTTCGACATACTCCTCGATCTCGCTTCGCGGGGCAAATAAGATCGGCCGGATAATATACTCGCGTTTTGCAAAGATTCCCGACAAACCACGCGGTCCGCTGCCTCGAAACATTTGAAAAAGCACCGTTTCCGCCACGTCATCCTGGTTATGCGCAATGGCGATCTTCCGGTATCCGCGCTCCATGCATACATGCTGCATGATCTGATAGCGCATATATCTTCCCGCTTCTTCCTCTGTCATTCTGCGTTCTTTCGACACCTGTCGTATATCAATGCGTTCGCTGTAAAATTCAAGACCCATTTTTTCTGCCAGATCTCTCACAAATGCCTCATCATGATCTGCCGCCTCTCCACGCAGGCAGTGATTAATGTGCACCACAAGCAGCGAAAGCTCGTATTCTTCTTTACATCGGTTCAATATATCCAGCAGACATACCGAATCTTTTCCTCCGGACACCCCCACGACAATGCGGTCCCCTTTTGCAAACAGTTTATTGCGTTCATTAAACTTTAGTACTTTCTCCTTTAACATCCGATCCTCCACAGTTTTCCATCGCTATTTCCGCCAAATACCGGCCACCAGCACGCTCATGTCATCAAAGGGCTGTCTGGCATTGCGCGCAAGCGCCTCCATCAGCACACTCCGCGCCATCTCCGATGGGTTATTTGTTTGTAAGTTCTCTAAAATATTTTCTACATAAAATTCTTTTTCATCCCCCGGGAATGCATCAATAACGCCGTCAGACACCATTACGATGAAGTCCCCTTCTTCCAGTTCCTGGGTAATCGTCTCCGGATCCGCGTTCATTTCCACGCCAACCGGCAGTGCGCTTGAAAAAATGGTCTTCACGCCATCTTTCTTTTTGATAAATGTAGCAGCCGCACCATTTTTTACAATCTCACAACTTCCACTATAAAGGTCTACGGCCGTCATGTCAAGTGTTGTAAACGTTTTTCCTTCATAAGACATGACAAATAATGTGTTAATCAGCCGAATTGCGGACTCTTTGCGAAATCCCGCCTCCACCAGACTTTCAAGCACGTCGACCAGATTTTCGCTGTCACGGCACGCTCTTGACCCGCTTCCCATGCCATCAGACAGCATCATGATCAGCTCTCCGGTCCGAAGTTCCATAAATGAAAAATTGTCGCCGGAGACCGTCTCTCCGCTTTTTGTCGCTCTGGCAAGTCCCGTCAGTGCCTTAAAATTCACGTCCTGCACAAACGTTGTCACTTCGTATTCTTTGGAAATCACATTTTTCACATAACGCCCCGCTGTCATCCTCGTCGAAAGCACGGATTCCAGTGCAAGTGCGACATCTTTTTTCGTAATGCAGGCATTTCCCCGCGCTCTCGCCAGAAAACACACTTCCAGATTGCTTTTTACATCTTTTTGAAAGGAAAGATTTTTGACCTGTATGCCGAGCGAGCGAAGCGCATACAATACCTTTTTCTTTGTCTCCTCCGGCACATCCACCGTCTGATTGAGTTCCTGCGTAAATCCACGCAGCGCATAAGCGATCTCATACATCTGCGATGCCATCGCCTCCCGGCTTTCCGCCATTTTATTGCGCCAGCTGAGATTCATCCTCGCAAGTGCCATGCGCTCATTTAATTTTTCCGCATATTCTTCTAAATGAATGCATCGGTTCAGAAAGGACGCATCCACCTGCCCGCATTCGACCACGCCCTGTTCACTGGCGGCCGCAAGAATGTTTCGGATATTGTCATACGTCTCCTCGTAATGCATTTCCCAGCAATACTTGCAATTTTCACATTCACGGCAGATTTTATCCGCAAGCTCATCAAAAATAAGTTCCATTTCTTCGCCGGAAATATGATTTTCACACTTGGTAAAGTCCCGGAACGACTTTGCCAGACGCAGAAAGGCTGTCGAAAATCCGTCGATTTTCTCGTTGGCAAGGCTCATCAGGTCGGCTTTGGCAAATGGATTTTCCCGCTCCCGCATAAAATCCGTCTCGATTGTCCGCACCAGTTCCCGCGGAACCGCCAAAAATACGATCCCCGCTGACACCATCCCCCGCAATTCGACAATTCCGAGTACTTCGTCGCGGATGACATACGCAAAAACGATCCCTGCTGCCACAAAAGTAATCACGCTCACAATTCTGCCGATCTCGCGGAAAATTCCCACAGTGATCCCGAGCACACAATACACTCCTATCAATATCATATCACTTCCGCCGGCAACTGACAAGATGCCACCAACCGCACCTGCCATAGCACCGACAGCAGCGCCGTAACGATAGCCGGCAAAGAGCACAAGCAGGTAGCTCATTGTCTCCACAATCGACAAAACGCCGTCAAACAGCCTCGGCATCCCGTAAACACTCAATGCCGCAAGCACCAGAACGCTGATCATTTCTTCGTTACTGAGTTCCCGTTCCCAGTCTTCATATAAAAGGAAGCGCAGTCCCCACTGCATCACATAGGCAAACGCAATCAGACAAATGCTTTCCAGCGCCGCCGTAAATACTACACTTGTAGTGCCATGTTGCAGAAATCCCGTCGTCACCGACAATACCACGTTCAGGATCCCTCCGATCGCCGCCACGGCCTGGCAGCTCCCCTCTTTGCCATCCACTTTTTTCATGATCTTCTGTACAAACCAAAGCAGCCCCGTCATCATGATATAATGTAGGAAATCCAGTCCTTTCGCTTTGGTGATAAAGCCTGCCAGAACAGAAAGAAAGACCAGCCCTCTTCCTGCCGGATACACTCCGGATGCACACAAATATGCCAATCCAAAGGGGTTGATGGAAAATACCCACACTCTCCCCAGCATAAATCCGATTCCAATCTCCATCAGCCAACGTTTTTTCGACACAGCGCCATTCATCTCACCGCTCGCTCCTTTCCTTTGCTTTCATTCGTAACGTTAAGTATAACGAATAAGCGGCTCGAATGTTGTCAAAAAAAGAACCGTGTCAAAAAAACTTTTCGACACGATTCTACTTTGCTTTGAATACAATCTCATCATCATAGACCAGACCAAACTTTTCTCTGGCCATTTCTTCAATGTATTCATTTGTCTGCATGTACTTCTTCTGTTCTTCGATGCTTTTTGCTTCTTTTTCCAAATCACTTTTCTTCGCTTCCAACTCCGTTTTCTGCTCTTGGAGGGACCTACAGGTAGCGCGAAGAGAAATGCTGTGGATTCCCAGCGTTGCACAGAACAAAAGAACAACCGTCATGACCAGGTACAACCCGGTACGGTTTGGCTTCTTTTTCCTTTTTTTCATTCATTTCTCCATTCTGGAGCGAATACGCCCACATTTTAATAACTTTTCTTACTTTTCTTTTCTCAATCCGTTCATTTGTTCTACAACTGTACTATTTTTCTAACCCTGTAGACTAACGTGTTTTTATTATATAGCCTTTCCCCACAAATATCAAGGCTTTTTTTTGGTTTTTTTCATTTTTTTAGTAATCTTTTACATTTTCGAACGCATGGTTGTATTATTTTTCGGCGTATTCCCCAAATCACCCGAAGAATACCTGTCGACACACTTCTCCCCAGCACGACATGACAAGCTGCCGCTCCCATTACAAAAGCGATGCCAAAAAAAATCCGCAGCGTCCCATAATTGCACAAAAATACCATCTGGAATACAAACACTGCTGCCACCAGAAAATAAATGGTATCTAACATGAATTTTCCTACGGTTTTCAAATGAAACAACGCACGCAGCACACGCACGATCTCATAGCATCCCATGACGGCAAACCCGCTCACCACCGAGCCCGCCAGAAATACCATCTGTCCCCGGATCAATTCCATCGGTTATTGAAACAGCCTTCCCAGAAAACTCTTGGTGTCGTTCATTGTATGGGGATCGGAATATTTCAGTTCATCAAAGGTACCATCGATGTCGACCTCTCCCCGTTCCAATGTCAGCCGCCGCACATGCAAATCTTTCCCAGTAATCGTAAGATGCCCGCGGATCGTATCGAGTTGCACCTCTTCACTGTCGAACGAAAGAACTTCTTTCACTCCGGTAAGCATAGCACTTTTCCGCTCTTTGAGCACGATATGGTGAGTATCAAAATGAGGCTCCCGGCGCTTTTCCTGACTTTCCATTTTGCTCCTGCCCATCCTTTCTCCCTTTCTAACCCATCTTATGATTGTTTGAAAAAAAATATGCCTACGCGAAGGCAGGCATATAAAAGCACGTGGTTATTCAGGTATTGTGATTTCAATTTTTTTACAAATATTTGTACAATTCTTTTGCTTCGTCCTTCTTATAAGTCTCTTCGACACGAAGAACTTCTACTTTTGTCGTCTTATCTCCAAACTGAATCTCGATCACGTCACCCGGCTTTACATTCAACGAAGCTTTCGCCACTTTGTCATTGACAAGTATTCTTCCTGCGTCGCAGGCTTCGTTTGCCACCGGACGGCGTTTGATGAGACGAGATACTTTTAAATATTTATCTAAACGCATGTTGTTTTCCTCCTTTTTATGGGGTTTGGGGGGTTGGTTCTTTTGGGCTCCTTTGGGGCCGGGAAAGGCATCGGTTTTCCGCGTGTTGCCTGATTTGCGTTGCCTTTTTAGTTTGTTACCGGCTTTAAAAGCAACGTGATTCGCTGGGTTGCCCGGTTTGCGTTGCCTTTTAGTTGCTTTTGGACTGGGAAAGGCATCGGTTTTCCACGTGTTGCCTGATTTGCGTTGCCTTTTTAGTTTGTTACCGGCTTTAAAAGCAACGTGATTCGCTGGGTTGCCCGGTTTGCGTTGCCTTTTAGTTGCTTTTGGACTGGGAAAGGCATCGGTTTTCCACGTGTTGCCTGATTTGCGTTGCCTTTTTAGTTTGTTACCGGCTTTAAAAGCAACGTGATTCGCTGGGTTGCCCGGTTTGCGTTGCCTTTTAGTTGCTTTTGGACTGGGAAAGGCATCGGTTTTCCACGTGTTGCCTGATTTGCGTTGCCTTTTTAGTTTGTTACCGGCTTTAAAAGCAACGTGATTCGCTGGGTTGCCCGGTTTGCGTTGCCTTTGGGGCTCCGCGCCAGCCCGTGCTGCACAACGAGACACGCATTCTTCGCTCCTTCGGAGCTCATCATCGTGACAGTCGTCACATATTCGCGCAAAAATGCCCGTTGCTCTGTGCAAGCACAGCCACGGACATTTTCCCACGAATGCGTGTCTCGTTGTTTGCACGTAAGTCCTACAAATTGCTCCGTGCTTCGCACTTTCGCAATTTGACACCAAAATTCGCATTCCGTACTATCGTACTCCATGCTCATTTCGGTTTGTGTCTCTAAAGAAAGCAGCACTTTTCCTGCAAGCAGGAAGTGCATCTTTCTTTGAGACGGACTTATTACATAAAAACAAGGTGTCTACGAAACTTATCGCAAGACACCTTGTATCAATATCCATTTGCTATGAATTATTTGTTTACAGCTTCTTTCAGAGCTTTACCAGCTTTGAACTTAGGTGCTTTGCAAGCTGGAACATTCATAGGTTTTCCTGTCAATGGGTTCACACCATTTCTAGCTGCGCGATCTGCAACTTCAAAAGAACCAAAACCTACCAACTGTACTTTTCCGCCAGCTTTCAATTCATCTGTAATTACATCAACAAATGCTTTCAATGCTTTCTCTGCGTCTTTTTTTGACAATTCAGCCTGATCTGCCATAGCTGCAACTAAATCTGTCTTGTTCATGGATTATATCCTCCTCGTGATTTCTTATTATTTTTTGTAAACCTACAACATCCGTTCATGTTTTGTAAACCTACTAACACTATTTATACCCTTTTTTTCATCATTTGTCAAGAATTTTTACTGGAATTGCCATGAAAAACCGACATTTTTACATATTATTCATTATTTGAAAGGATATGGCAGCCGTTTTTCCCGCTACTGCTCCATCTGACGTCCAAGAAACCCCGCACCGCAAAGAGCCATTTTCTCTTCAAATTCTCCGAATTTCTGGTTTTTATCGCTTGACAAAAGAATGACTGCTCCAATAGCATCTCCCTCACATACAATCGTCGCTACTGCCTGGTTTGGTTTCGGTTCTTCATTTTCGACAATACGGCACATTTTCCCTTTTCCATCAGCGTAAAGGGCATTACATCGGTTTTGGATGCATTCTTTGATCGTCTCATCGAGATCCTTTCCCGTGTACTGCCGGCTCTGGCTGCCTGCCGCCGCTACGATGCGGTCACGGTCAGCAACACACACGGTACATTTTGCCACATTTGCCACGGACTCCACATATTCCTGCGCCGTATCGCCGAGTTCCCCGATCGGAGAATATTTTTTGAGCACAATGCCACCCTCGTGATTTGTGAATATTTCCATTGGATCGCTTTCACGAATGCGCAATGTCCGCCGGATCTCCTTTGGAATTACAATTCTTCCTAATTCATCAATTCTACGCACAATACCTGTTGCTTTCATATTAAAAACCTCCTGATTTCTGCTATAATTTCCATAATTATGCTATATGGGTAGTATGTGGAAATGAAAGAAATTTATGTATTATTTTTTTGAATTTTTCTCTTGCATTTTGGAAATACTATGTTATAATAACTTTATCGAACATTTGTTTGTTCCGAAAGAAGGGATACTATGGCATGTGATATTTCATTATTGAAAAATGGGCGCATCTACTTGTGTGTCGACCTCAAATCCTTTTATGCCTCGGTAGAGTGTGTCGAGCGGCATCTTGACCCGCTCACGACGAACCTTGCCGTCGCTGACCCCGAGCGCACGGATAAGACGATCTGCCTTGCGATTTCGCCGAGCATGAAAGCCCTTGGGATTAAAAACCGCTGCCGTGTTTTTGAGATTCCTGCCGGCACCCCGTACATCATGGCTCCGCCACGCATGAAATTGTACATCAAATATTCTGCTTGGATTTACGGCATTTATTTAAAATATGTGGCAAAAGAAGACATTCATGTCTATTCTGTCGATGAAGCGTTTTTGGATGTTACCGATTACCTGTCGATGTATCAGACCGACGCGCGTTCCCTGGCGCAGCGGATTTTGCAGGACATCCTTTCCACCACCGGGATTACTGCGACCTGCGGCATCGGGTCGAATCTGTATCTGGCTAAGATTGCGCTCGATATTACTGCCAAACACGCAAACGATTTTATCGGGTGTCTCGACGAGCATCTTTACCGGCAGACCCTTTGGAACCACCGTCCACTACAGGATTTTTGGCGGATTGGGCCCGGTATCGCCAGAAAACTGGAACATGTCGGTATTTTTACAATGAAAGATCTCGCCGAAGCAGATGAAGATATGCTCTATCATATGTTTGGCGTGGATGCAGAGCTGCTCATTGACCATGCGTGGGGACGGGAACCGACGACGATAGAAGACATCAAAAACTACCGGCCGCAAAAAAATTCGATTTCCAGCGGACAAGTTCTTCCCTGCGATTATTCGTTTGAGGACGGCATTTTGATCATCAAAGAAATGGCTGATCTTTTGACGCTGGATCTCGTTGACAAAAATCTTGTCACGGATTCTATGACGCTTCATGTGGGCTACGCCAAACGCGGTCACAGCATTCCTGCGCCCGCCCATGGCACGACCAACCTGGGGACTTTTTCCAGTTCATCTGCCCGCCTGATTCAGGAGGCTGAGGCGTTGTACCGACGCATTGTCAATCATTCACTCGACATTCGTCGGCTGACTTTAACCTATAATAATGTGTGCGAAGCCTCTTTTCTCCAGCTTGATATTTTTACAGATCCTTCCAAATTAGAGGAAGAGAAAAATATGCAGAAAGCCATCCTCGCGATTCGAAAGAAATATGGGAAAAATGCGATCCTGCGCGGTATGGACCTGGAAGAGCACGGCACGACAAGGCTGCGTAACGAACAGATTGGAGGGCATAAAAGTGAATAGACCAAGGGGAAAAATGTCCCGCGAAAACCGGGCAAAACAATTTATGCCTTTTGCCGCTTTAAAGGGATTGGAAGAAGCTTTGGAAAAAAAAGAAAAAATAGTTGTGCCGAAAGCCGAATTGTGTGATGATTATAAAGAACAGTTAGATTTCCGGCTGTCGCAGATGCAGTGCGGCGATATGGTAACCGTCGTCTACTTTTCAGAAGACAATTACGTCCGTATCACCGGCATTTTATCGAAAATCAAATTAGAAGAACGCTGGATCCAGGTAGTCCGCACGAAAATCTATTTGGATGACATATATGAATTTGAAAAATAAGGAGGAGTATTTCTATGAGTGCATTATTTTATACAACGCCTTCCCACGGCGACTGGAACCGGGCTCTCCCGATCGGAAACGGAAAACTCGGTGCGATGATCTTTGGGGAAGGAACCGGTGAGCATTTCCAGTTAAATGAAGATTCTGTCTGGTTCGGACAGAAACGAAACCGCAATAACCCGGATGCCCTTGCGAATCTGGACACCATCCGCCGCTATATCTTTGAGGGAAAACTTGAAAAAGCGGAAGAACTGTGCAAGTACGCTCTTGCCGGCACCCCGCAGAGCCAGCACACGTATCAGACATTGGGAGATGTCTACTTCGATTACTGTGGAAAATTAAAAGAAGGGATTGATTTTGAGCGAAAACTGGATCTTTCCGAAGCCATCCACACAAGTCGGGTTTTGTCGAAAAAAACCGGCGCCCTATACACCTGTGAAACCTTTGCAAGTGCACCAAGAAATTGTATTGTTGCGCATTTTCGCTGTTCGACGGCAGGCGAACTGGATCTCTCCGCCTCCCTGCAGCGCGAATGTTTTTATGAGACTACTACACATACCAATGATACCCTTTTGATAGCCGGACGCCTCGGCGGCGGTGAAGAACGTTTTTGCTGCGGCATGAAATTTGTCACAGATGGTTCGGAACTGCAGGGAATCGGAGAACATTTGGTGACGCGGAATGCCTCGTATGTCACCGTCTTTCTTACTGCCGCGACGACCTTCCGCCATACAGACCCCGAGAAAGAAGTTCGCGATGTGCTTTCCGCTGCTTCCCGGCTCTCTTTTGAGGAACTGCGTTCGGAACACATCGAGGAATATACTTTCTACTATAACCGCATGCACTTTTCTCTGGAATATGACAAAACATTAGATCTGTTGTCCACCGACGAACGTCTTTCCCGCTTGGACGAGGAACATCCGGACAACGGCCTTTTGACAACCTACATGGATTTTGGCAGATATCTTCTCATCAGTTCAAGCCGCTGCGACAGTCTTCCGGCGAATCTGCAGGGGATCTGGAACCGCGATATGAGTGCGCCATGGGGAAGCAAATATACGATCAATATTAACACGGAAATGAATTACTGGCCGGCTGTGTTGTGCAATCTCGCTGACTGCGAACTTCCTCTCTTTGAGCATATGCTGCGAATGCTGCCAAACGGCCAGCAGACTGCGAAGGAAATGTATGGCTGCCGTGGATTTGTCGCACACCACAATACCGATCTCTGGGGAGATACGGCACCGCAGGACATCTACATCCCGGCAACATTCTGGGTAATGGGCGGCGCCTGGCTTTGCACACACATTTGGCGGCACTATACCTATACTGACGACAGGAAATTCTTGGAAAAGATGTATCCGCTTTTGAAAGAATCAGTACAATTCTTTATGGACTTTTTAGTAGAAAAAGAGGGAAAACTTGTTACCTGTCCTTCCGTTTCTCCGGAAAATACATATATTATGAAAGATGGCACAAAGGGATGTCTTTCTTATGGTGTCACCATGGATAACGAGATTCTTCATGAATTTTTGACATATTTGCAAAAGCCCGCAAAAGCTCACGAAGAAAGTCACACTGCTTTGCTGGCTGCTGCCCACAAATGCAAACAAAAACTCACGGAGATCAAAATCAAAAAACAGGAACAGTTTAGGGAGGGGCAGAAAGATAAAGAAGAACCCGAGCCGGGACACCGCCATATCTCCCATCTGTGGGCACTTCATCCGGCATATCAGATTACACCGGACGGTGAACCGGAACTTTGCAAGGCCGCACGGGTCACCTTGCAGCGCCGCTTAGAAAGCGGTGGCGGACATACCGGATGGAGCCGTGCCTGGATTCTCAATATGTATGCGAGACTTTGGGAAGAAGAGCTTTGCTACAAAAATTTACTGGCATTGTTAAAGAAATCCACACTGCCTAACCTGTTTGACAATCATCCGCCATTTCAGATTGACGGAAACTTTGGAGCTGCGGCTGCGATGGCAGAGATGCTTCTCCAGTCAAACGAAGACCGCACGATTGTACTTCCTGCGCTGCCAAAAGCATGGAAAAATGGCGAGGTTCAAGGACTTCGCGGCGTTCACGAAACCACTTGGGACCTCGCCTGGAAAGATGGCTATCTGACAAGTATCGCCGTCCATGCGCCAAAGGAAAAAGATCTTCTCCTTGACGTCTATTACGATGGAGTCAAATTGGAAATGCCGCTTCGAAACGGCATTCCGTATCGTCTGAGCTGGCAGGAAGTATAATGACTTCCCGGCACTTTAAATCGTTATTTATATAGAATGAAACCCTGCTTCCCCGCCACTTTCTTTTGTCGAAAAGACAAACAAGCCAGCGCGGCAGCCGGTAAAATGATCTAATTTGAAATACAATTTCATTTTATCGCCAAACGCCACAAATTCGCCGTTTTCGTCCTGATAATAGAATTGTACTTCATCGGTCTGATGGTCAAAATCCACGTCCATCCGAAGGGTAATCGCCGGTTTCCTGATCGGGATCGACGCTTTGATAACTGCCGGTTTTTGTGCCGGTTCCATCGGGATATAGGATTCTGTCTCTGCTTCCCGACAGCCGACTTCCAAGGCATATCCGTCCTCTTTCCGACAGATGGCGATCCACCTGTAACAGCTCTGCAATGCCACTATGCCAGCATAATCTCCTATCCGGAGTTTTGAGGCATCGACTTCGATCCGAACAGTGTCATACGGATCCTGCAGACGCCGTGTCAAGGTGTTAAGTGCATGTGTTACCTCTGGCACCACACGGTCCGTCGTAATATGCAGTCCTTCGGAATCTCTACGGATACATGATTTTTTCGGAATATGATTCCATTCCGTATTGATACTTTCCCGGGAAAGATCGGAAAAGCCGTCAAACAACGGTTCATAGGCATGATTTGGGCAAGTGCTTTCAACTTCCAATTCAGAAGGCACCTTGCCGTTTATACCAAATACCGGAAAATCATTTTTCCAATGCATCGGCACAAGCACCGGGCTTCGTCCGACCGCACCACGATCCTGAAAAAGTACTGCATACCATTTTCCATCCGGCGTATCAACAATTCCCCCCTGTGCAACACCCTGGTTCAGATATCCCATGTCATCTGCCAGTACATCTTTTCCGGTAAACTCCCCGGTAAGTGAATCTGACACAAAGCACGACTCGCTCCGCATCGATGGCCAATGAATATTGAACACATAATATTTTCCGTTAATTTTATAAATATGAGAGCCCTCATATCCCAGACCAATTTCATCCGTATCTTTGAAGATCATACGATGAAGGCCTCCCGGCTTGGGTGCACTCAAATCTTCTTTTAATTCCGTCAGCCAGATCTGGCGGTTTCCCGATACCATATAGACACGGTCATCATCGTCAAACAGGAGAGAACAGTCATAATAAAATCCCTCTATCTCCTTTTGCTCCCAGGGACCGGTAATTTTGTCTGATGTATAAACAAGCGTTTTATGTATATCATTGACGGAAAATACGACATAAAAAGTTCCCTTATGCCAGCGAATGCAGGGGGCCCACATGCCCTGTCCATAAGCCTCTTTTCCATCATCCAGATGGTATGCCGGCGCATCTGTCAATTCTGTATAAATATGGGAAATGGTTTCCCAGTGTCCAAGGTCATACGAGCGCAGGATCACTGCTCCCGGCATAAAATGCATCGTCGTACTGACCATATAATACGTATCTTCTACACGGATCACATCCACATCGGGATAATCGCTTGGGATAATTGGATTGGTTATTTTTGCCATGTTTAATTTTCTCCTCTCGCCTGATTCAATAATTCCATCTTGGTGTCGTACAGTTTCTTCGACATATCAATATAGTGCGTATGCGGATTTTCAAAACGCTGCTCCTCACTCCAGATCTCGTGATCAAGCTGAGCTTTGACATAGTTTGCGATATCCGGGATCGATTCATTTTGGTAAACCAGTTTTCCATCAAGATAGACCGGAACCTGAAGTTCCTTTGCCGTACAGTTTTCAAAGCAATGCTTCTTCCACGGCTTTTTCTCATCGATATAAGAAACCGGTTTCGAAAAATCAATCTCTTCTTCCCGGAGAGCAATCATATCTGCCGCCGCATGGCCATTTTCATCGTAGACGCGAAGCACCTTTTTTAAGCCCGGATTCGTGATTTTTTCAATGTTTTCCGATACCTTGATACGCGGTACAAATTTACCATTTTCTTCCACTGCCGCCATTTTGTAAACCGCTCCGAATACAGGTTCCGACTTGGATGTAATCATGCGCTCACCAACGCCGAAACTGTCAATGCATGCGCCCTGTTCCAAAAGGGAATTGATCGTAAATTCATCGAGACTGTTTGAGACCACGATCTTGCAGTCTGTCAAGCCTGCGTCGTCTAACATTTTACGTGCCTTTTTTGAAAGATAGGCAAGGTCGCCGCTGTCAAGGCGGATTCCCAAAAGCCGTTTTCCCATCGGTTCCAGTACTTCTTTTGCGACACGGATCGCATTCGGGATACCACTTTCGAGCACATCGTACGTATCCACCAAAAGAACCGTTCCATCGGGATAATTCTCCGCGTACTTTTTAAACGCCTCAAATTCGTCGTTGTAAAACATAACCCAGCTATGTGCCATCGTTCCGCTGATCGGAATATCAAACATTTTACCGGCGAGAACTGTCGCCGTTCCGACCGCTCCACCGATGCAGCAGGCTCTCGCTCCATATACCGCCGCATCCATATTGTGCGCGCGCCTTGCGCCGAAATCACTGACCGCACGGCCTCTTGCCGCCTTCACGATACGTCGTGCCTTTGTCGCGATCAACGACTGATGATTCACCTGCAGCAGAATCGCCGTTTCCACCAATTGGGCATCGATAAGGGGCGCAACTACCGTAATAACCGGCTCGCCGGGATACATGATCGTCCCCTCGCGGAAAGCATAAATATCTCCCTGAAAGCGAAAGTTGGCAAGATATTCCAAAAACTTTTCTCCAAACACGCCCTGTTCACGCAGATAACTGATGTCTTCTCTTGAAAAATGCAGGTCATTGATGTACTCGATGATCTGTTCCAGTCCCGCAAATATTGCAAAGCCGCCATTGTCCGGGTTTTTGCGGTAAAATACGTCAAATGCCACACGGGTATCCGCATTCTCCGTATTAAAATAACCGTTGCTCATTGTCATTTCATAAAAATCCATTACCATGGACAAATTTCGTTGGTCGTACTGCCGCATGTTTTAACCTCTTTTCTCTGTTAATTTCCCAAAATCTGTATCTGACAGGATTTCATCGTACACAATGCCGCCTCGTGCGACTCCTTTGTCACGCCGGCACAACAGGAAGCATCCACTTTGATATCCGTTTCCGGCATCGCCGCCTTCAACAAAAGGGCATTGGAAACCACGCAAATGTCTGTGCAAAGTCCGATCAATTCAATCTCCTCAATCTCGCCGGCGGTCTGCCGCTGCAGTAGATCTTCCATCAATTTGACCGAACCAAATGTGTCCTTTTCATAGACGGTGCATTGTCTTTCGCTGCATATCTTTTCCAGTTCCGGGAGAAGTTTCCAACCCGGCGTCCCCTTGATACAATGTTCCACCGGCAGATATTTCCCTTCGCGCGTCGAAAGATAATCCTCTCCATGCGTGTCTTTCGTAAAGATCACTTTTCCCTCATAGTCCGCGGCTTTTTCCACCACCGCCGGCACAATCGCCTGTGCTTCGGGCGTTCCGAGCGATCCATCAACAAAATCTTTCTGCATATCCACTACAATTAAAACCTTCATTTCCGCTCTCCCTTCGATTTCTTCAAACTGCATATTAAAGCCATTATAGACTGTTTTTTTCCTCGTGTCAAAAGATAATGTTATTTTTCCCGCTAATAGTTGAAAAATCGTGTGACAAATGGTAAAATGAAGTGTGCTGAAGCACACGCAGGTCATCAAGCTCCGCTTGGTGACAAGACATATCTTTAATGAGGAGGACAACACTATGGCGGATTATGTACTCAGCTGCTGCTCCACGGCGGATCTGAGCGAGGAGCATTTTACAGAGCGAAATATTTCCTATATTTGTTTTCATTTTGAACTGGACGGGAAACAATATCCCGATGATTTAGGAAAATCCATTCCCTTTGACAAATTTTATACGGCCATGGCAAATGGATCGGACACCAAAACATCGCAGATCAATGCGAATGAATTCGAGACCTATTTTGAACCATTTTTACAACAAGGAAAGGATATTTTGCATGTCACATTATCGTCAGGCATTTCCGGCGTGTTAAATTCCGCATGCCTGGCAAGAGATGTTCTGCGTGAAAAATACCCGGAACGAAAAATATTGATCGTAGATTCTCTCGCCGCATCTTCCGGTTACGGTCTTTTGATGGACAAACTGGCTGATCTGCGCGATGAAGGAAGCGGTATCGACGAAGTGTATCAATGGTGTCTGGACAATCGCCTTCACGTACACCACTGGTTCTTTTCGACTGATCTTACTTTCTATATCAAAGGAGGACGTGTCTCAAAGACAGCCGGATTTGTCGGCGGGCTTTTAAATATTTGTCCTCTTCTCAATATGGACTATTTGGGACGACTGATCCCGCGCTTTAAAATACGTACCAAGAAAAAAGTAATCCGTTCGATCGTCGAGCAGATGGAACAGTATGCCATCGCCGGTACGTCGTACACCGGGAAATGTTATATCTCACACTCTGCCTGCAAAGAGGACGCTCTTGCTGTGGCAGCCCTTGTCGAGGAACGTTTTCCGGCATTAAAAGGAAAAATAGAAATCTATCCGATCGGCACAACCATTGGAAGCCACACCGGTCCCGGAACCGTCGCCCTGTTTTTCTGGGGTATCAGCCGGCCGATCGAAAAAGAATAAAATAAATCAAAGATTCTAAATTAAGGAGACGAAACACCATGAAAAAATTGGAAGAGTACGTAAGAAGTATCCCGGATTTTCCGGAGAAAGGAATCATTTTCCGCGATATCACGACAGTGATCCAGGATCCAAACGGCTTTCACCTGGCAATTGATGCCATGATCGAAAAAGTAAAAGATTTGGACTTTGATCTCGTAGTCGGACTGGATGCGCGTGGATTTATCTTTGGTTCTGCGATTGCGTATGCCCTCGGAAAAGGCTTTGTTCCATGTCGTAAAAAAGGCAAACTGCCTTGTGAAACCGTCTGTGCAAGTTATGAGCTGGAATACGGCACCGCCGAGATCGAACTTCACAAAGATTCCATTGCCAAAGGTCAGAAAGTCATTATCGTAGATGACCTGATTGCTACCGGCGGTACGGTGGAAGCTTGCGCCAAACTGGTAGAAGAACTTGGCGGAATCGTGGAAAAAATTGTATTTCTTCTGGAACTCGCCGGGCTTCACGGCCGCGACAAACTGGAAGCCTACGACGTCGCTTCTGTGATCACTTATGAAGGAAAATAGGCCCCGGGACTTATCAATAAAAAATACACAATTAAAGAAGGAGGACATTATGTTAGAAAAACTGTTCAAACTCAGAGAAAATGACACAACGGTAAAAACAGAAGTCATCGCCGGTCTGACGACCTTTATGACAATGGCTTATATTCTTGCCGTCAACCCAAGCATGCTCAACGCAGCCGGTATGGACACCAACGCTGCCTTGATTGCTACGGCGCTTGCTGCCTTTATCGGCACCCTTGCCATGGCATTTTTGGCAAATTATCCATTCGCTCTTGCTTCCGGCATGGGACTCAATGCTTACTTTGCTTATACCGTATGTGGTTCCATGGGATACTCCTGGCAGGTAGCTCTGCTCGCTGTATTCGCGGAAGGTATTGTATTTATCGCTCTTTCCCTTACGAATGTACGTGAAGCCATCTTCAACGCAATCCCTCTTACATTGAAACACGGTGTAAGTGCCGGAATCGGACTTTTCATCGCTTTCGTTGGACTGCAGGGTGCGCACCTTGTTGTCAATAGTAATTCCACTCTTACTACAACAGTAGATTTTGCCGGGAATTTCCACACCGAAGGAATTTGTGCCGTACTGGCAATCGTTGGATTGTTCATTACCATCATACTTTATATCAAAGGATTCAAGGGTGCGATCCTGATCGGTATTATCGCCACCTGGATTCTCGGTATGATCATGCAGGCTGTCGGTGTTTACCGGGTAGATGTCGAAGGCGGATTTTACTCCCTCTTCCCGAACCTTGCTTTTGTTGATCTGACAGATCTTGGAAAGACATTTGGTCAGTGCTTCCGCGCAGACCTTTCCGGTGTTAGTGTAATCAACTTCATCGTCGTATTGTTATCTTTCCTTTTCGTAGATATTTTCGACACTTTGGGAACGTTAGTCGGTGTCGCTACGAAAGCAGATATGCTTGACAGCGACGGAAAACTTCCTCGTATCAAACAGGCACTTTTGGCAGATGCAATCGCTACTTCTGCCGGTGCGATCATCGGTACTTCTACAACGACAACGTATGTAGAATCTTCTGCCGGCGTAGCAGCAGGCGGACGTACCGGATTGTCATCCGTAGTAACCGGACTTTTGTTCCTGGTCTCCATCTTCTTCGCACCGATCTTTACAGCGATTCCTGGTTTTGCCACGGCTCCTGCTTTGATCTTTGTCGGATTTTTGATGGTATCTTCCGTAATCAAAGTTGACTTCTCTGACCTCACAGAAGCTGTCCCGGCTTACCTTTGTATGCTCGCTATGCCTTTGATGTACAGCATCGCAGAAGGTATCGCAATGGGCGTTGTCTCCTATGTAGTCATCAATCTTCTTTGCGGAAAAGCGAAAAAGATCACTCCGCTTATGTATGTACTTGCGGTACTCTTCATCTGCAAATACATCTTCTTATAAAATAACCATTCAGGAGTTTATGTATGAATTTATTAACCGCCGAAGGCATCACTCACAGTTATCATGACCGCCGCCTTTTTTCCGGCCTCTCATTCCACTTGAATGAGGGGGAAAAGGTGGGGCTGATCGGCATCAATGGAACCGGGAAATCGACCCTTTTAAAAATCATCGCCGGAATGCTCGTTCCGGATGAGGGAACCGTGATCCGCGGAAATCAGCTGACGCTGTCCTATCTTCCGCAGTCTCCCGAATTTGCGGATACCGATACGGTTTTAAGTGCTGCCTTAGCCGGTCTTACTGACAATGGCATCTGGGAACGGGAACCAGATGCCAAAAATATGTTGACAAGACTTGGCATCACCGAATTTACAAAACCCATTCACCAATTGTCCGGAGGACAGCGAAAACGTGTGGCCCTTGTCCGCACTCTTCTGACCGACGCAGACATTCTGATTCTCGACGAGCCAACCAACCACTTAGATAGCGCGATGGCAGAATGGCTTGAAAATAAGTTAAAGAACTACCGCGGTGCTCTCGTGATGATCACACATGACCGCTATTTTCTGGACAGCGTCGTGACGCGGATCGTCGAATTGGAGCAGGGAAAACTTTACAGTTACGCCGACAGCTACCTCGGATATCTCGCTCTGAAATCCGAGCGCAAAGAGATGGAGGCAGCGACCGAACGCAAACGTCAGAGTTTATTGAAAACCGAGATCCAATGGATGATGCGGGGTGCGCGTGCACGTTCCACCAAGCAGAAAGCGCATATCGCCCGCTACGAGGCTCTCCGCGACGTAACACCGCCGAAAATCGACGAAAATGTTCAGATGACTTCGGTCGCCTCACGCCTTGGACGAACTACGATTGAATTGAATGGGATTTGCAAATCCTATGATGACCGCACACTCATCCGGGATTTTTCCTATATTTTCCTGAAAAATGACCGCATTGGAATCATTGGACCAAATGGCTGCGGAAAATCCACATTAATGAAACTGATCAATGGGATCGAAACGCCGGATTCCGGCACGATCACCATCGGGCAGACCGTAAAGATCGGCTACTTTTCACAGGAAAATGAATATTTAGACCCGTCTCTGAAACTGATCGAATACGTCCGCGAAGGAGCCGAAGTCATTCATACGCCTACAGGCACCATCAGTGCTTCGCAGATGTTAGAGCGGTTTTTGTTTCCTTCCAATATGCATTATGCATTGATCGAGAAACTTTCGGGCGGCGAAAAACGCCGGCTGTATCTGCTTCGTATCCTTATGGAAGCGCCAAACGTCCTCTTTTTAGATGAGCCGACCAACGATCTCGACATCGAAACGCTGACGATCCTAGAAGACTACCTCGATCACTTTGCCGGCATCGTCGTGACGGTATCGCATGACCGCTATTTTTTGGACCGTGTCGTCCGCCGCATCTTTGCCTTTGAGGAAAACGGAACGATCACCCAGTACGAAGGCGGGTACTCCGATTATCTGAAAAAATCCGGCGACAAGCTGTCGGAAATGAGCACCATTTCCGATAAAAAGGAAAGCAGCCGCAATCCGGATTCTACTTCCAAAGATACATGGAAGAAAAATGCGCCAAAGAAATTAAAATTTTCTTACAAAGAACAGCGCGACTATGAAACAATTGAAGAAGACATACAAAAACTGGAAGAAAAAATCACTTCTTTAGAAAAAGAAATGGAGGAATCTGCCAGCAATTACAGCCGTCTGACAGAATTAAATGAAGAAAAAGAAAATGCCGAAATGGCTTTGCTTGAAAAAATGGAACGCTGGGAATATTTAGAAGACCTGGCAGCCCAGATCGAAAATCAATAAAGGAGAATCAAAAGATATGCAGGAAAAATTAGTAATCACAGGAATGGGTGCCGTAACCCCGATCGGAATCGGTGTCGACACATACTGGAATAATCTGGTAGATGGAAAATGCGGCATTGACCACATTACCCGCTTTGATGCCAGCGAACTGCCGGTACAGATTGCTGCGCAGGTGAAAGACTTTAATCCCGACGATTTTATGACAAAGAAACAGAGCCGCGAGATGGATCTGTTTATGCAATACGGCTACGCCGCTGCGACAGAGGCTCTTGCTGATGCCGGAATCGAAGAAGGCACCGTCGCAAGCGACCGCATGGGCGTTGTCGTTGGTACCGCGATGTCCGGTGTATCGATCATTGCCGAGACACAGGATGGACTGAGCACGGGAGCCCACAAAAAAGTCAGCCCCCGTTTCGTCCCTAAATTTATCGGAAACATCGCCGCTGCGCAGATTGCCATTGCCAAAGGATACCACGGTCCAAGTCTTACCGTCAGCACTGCCTGCTCTTCCGGAGCCGATGCTGTCACTACCGCAGCCATGCTGCTCCGTGCCGGAGAAGCCGACGCGGTCATCGTAGTAGGCGCAGATGCCAGCATCTGCCCGGTCGTTCTCTTAGGACTGGCTTCCGCCCACGCACTCAGCACAAACAACGACGATCCGCTGCACGCCAGCCGTCCATTTGACAAGGACCGCGATGGTTTTGTCGCAGGAGAAGGCGGTGGCGCGATTCTTTTGGAGACCGAAAGCCATGCGAAAAAACGTGGTGCAAAGATTCACGCAGAACTTGTCGGCTATGCCAATTGTACAGACGGCTACCACGTAACCGCTCCGCATCCGGATGGAATTGGCGCGATCGCCTGCATGGAACATGCTGTAAAGAAAGCCGGCATCTCCCTTGATCAGATCGACTATATCAATACCCACGGCACTTCGACCCCAATGGGCGATACCATCGAAGTAAACGCCGTAAAGAAACTTTTTGGCGCACATGCTTATAAAATGGCTGTTACCTCGACAAAAGGCTCTACCGGCCATATGATGGGTGCAGGCGGCGTCACAGAGACCATTGCCTGCATCAAAGCGATTCAGACCGGCATCGTACCACCTACGCTCGGTCTCGTCAATGCGGATGAACAGTGCGACTTAAACCACGTTCCGGGAAAAGCCGAAAAACGCCCGGTTCACTACGCTATGACAAATGCCTTTGGATTTGGCGGACAAAATTCCAGCCTCGTTGTAGGAGAATATCACGAATGAAACTCGCTGACCAAATTCATGCAATAATGGAAGAAAATGACAATCTGACCGACGAACAGCTCGGTCAGGCTGTCGATTCTTTTTTACAGATACATACGGAAGAAATTCAGGAAGACGGATTGGACACTTACCACTGCCATCGCTACGAACCGACGCCATACCGTGTGCTGGAGGTTCTTTTCGATGCCTTTCCGCTCACGAAGGAAGATGTACTTCTCGATTACGGAAGTGGTCTCGGCCGTCTGGCATTTTACTCGGCAGCCCGTTTCGGATGTCCGTGTATCGGCGTAGAAATGGCAGAAAAATGGTACACGATCGCTGAAAACAACCGGCTTTCTTTTGTATCGGAGGATGCCGATATCCATTTTATCCTTGATACTGCCGACCATTACGAAGTAGACGACCGTGTCACGTACATTTACTGTTTTAATCCTTTTTCGCCGGATGTTTTCCGCACAGTACTGACCCGGATCGAATGTTCCTTTGAGCGCAACCCACGTACGCTGACGCTCGTTTTGTATTATCCGGAAGACGACACCATTTTTTATATCGAGCAGCACACTGCTTTTCAGCGAATTGATGAGATTGCCGCCTCCGAAGCAATAAAAAAAGACCGTAGAGAACGTTTTAATCTTTACCGTCTTACTCCCGATGACACATTTTAACCGGTTAAAATTTTTATGAAACAGTTGTAAATATGACACAAATCGGTTATACTTAATAAAGGTAACAGAATCGTTACGAAATTAAGATAAGAAAGGAAGTGATTTACGATGTACACCAATGAATTGTTTGAAAAAATGCTGATGACATTCGATCATCAATATGATTCCAATTCAAAATTTTATGATTCACTTCCTTATGTACGAGATTATAATCTGTGTAACTGGACTCCGCTACGTATGCAGAGCGGGAACATTATCAAATTTTATCAATATCAGTTAGGCAAACCTGTCATCCTTCAGACAGATCCGGATAACGAATAAAATAAGATTAGATCATTCTTCGTTGCGCTCTTTTTTCTTTAACTCACCGACAAATACCTTTCGAATACTGTTCACGGTTCGAAAGGTATAAGTACTTTTTCCACAATGCGTACAAATTTCATTGTCCTTATTAAAATCTTCAACTTCTTCCTGATATCCACATACGGGACAGGTAACAAGAATTTTTGTAGTATCCTCTTTCAAATCTATACACCTCATTTTTACTGCTTCGCACAATATCGAAGCTTAATCAACCTTAGTTATTATACGTAACTATTCAGGATCCAATGTATGGAAATTCTAATAGGGCTCTCCCTCCAGATATGAGCATTTTTAGCCTTGTCAAAGGCGAGAAAAGAACACGAAGTGTTCGAAATGCGAATGTGGAGGAGGGGTCGTCCTGAATGGTTACTATTATACAACAAATTAGTAGAAAAATCAATTAGAAATTAATGGAAAAGAGGCACTGCCGTTCTCCGCAAGTGCCTCCCAGTTCATTCCTGTCTTAGTTTTTCGACCATATCCCATCTTTTTGAACCCGATCCCAGTCGACGATCAACACGTCAACAATCTTGCCATTATATCCAACCTGCTCTGATTCCTGAATATATTTTTGGCGAAGCAGATTATCTAATGCAAGTTTTACTCGTTCCTTCGGAACATTGTTATACTCTGCGACACTTTTTATTGTCTTCCAGTACGTAATTAACGTACGCGGTTTCGCACGCAGGCGGTACAAACTTACAAATATCAAATCATTGTAATGATCTTTTTCCTGTGACTGCCGTGGCATCTCTACATAACTTGTCGCTATGGATTTTAAATGATTGCTGAATGCAAACTTCACGCCGTAAATAATAACTTTTTTCCCAAGTTCTTTCAAATACTCTGCCACTTTAAGAAAATGTGCATCACCGGTAAATAAAATATATACATCCGGACTTTTCTTTTTTGACGCATAGCGGTAAATCTGATCCAAAATGATAACATCTGTAAAATCTTTATCTACGCCAATCTTTTCGCTCGCTGTATGCACGATGCCAGATGTGATTTTTTTAAGACGTTCCAAGTCTTTTCCAATATTTGGTTCCGAAAAATCCCCAAAGAAAAATATGTCTTTCATATGAAATTCATTTTTCAATTCCTTCAGCCATTCATCTACATTGGGACGCATCTGAAAACGATTTGAATATCCGTAAAACCAGTGTTCATAATCGACAAAGGCAACTGCCTCTCTTTTTTTCGACTTCCCGAACATTATCTCCCTCCTTTCCTTATTATTTAAAACACCATATATAGTGTAACACAAAATAACAACTATTGCAAACACAACAGTTTTTATAGTATAATTGTTATGCAGTCAATTCCTAATTATTAACAAAGCAAGGGTGATATTTTATGAATATACAGATACAATTGTGCGGTTTATTTATGCTTGCACTGCTTTTCATTTTTTACAAAAGCACGAAAACATTACATTTATACAAAGAAAAAATTTTCTATCGGGCAATGTGCATTATTATTATCAGCCTTTGCCTGGATATTCTTTCGTTAGTTTCGATTTTTTACCGTACACACTTTCCTCGTCTATTTGTCAACTTTGTATGCAAGGCCTACCTTGTCACTTTGATATGGGGTGCTTTAACTGCGCTTATTTATTCTTCTGCGGATCTTTTCACCAGAAAAAAGCATCAAAAAATCGCCCGTTATTTACATATTCTAGCATTATTCCAGAGTATTGTTACCCTTTTGCTCCCAATTCATATTTTTTCCAGCCAAAAGAAAACTTACACCTATGGTCTTTCTGTAAATTGTGTGTATTTTTTTGTTTTCCTTTATATTTTAGCAGCATTATTTTCTGCCATTGGCTTTGCTAAGAAAATAAATCCCCGCAGAGCCTTTGCTGTCATTCTCTGGATGTTCATCTGGCTTTCCAGCGCCGTTGTACAGTTTTTTAATAATGATCTTTTGATTGTAGGGTATGCCAGTGCCATCGGAATATTGATTCTCTTTGTTATCATGGAAAATCCGGAAGGAAATCTGGATCGCCATCTTGGTTGTTTTAACTCTTATGCTTTGACTATATATATAAATGAGTTATTAGAGCACGGAGGCACTTTCCATATCCTGGAACATTCCTTGAGGAGCCCGCATGCCTCCGAAGAAAATAACACAAACTATGACTCGTGGAATCGACATATCCTTCGTTTGCTAAGTTCATATAAAGATATACTTGTCTTCCAAAATCTCCAAACCGGACTTATATTAATCTCTTCAAACGCAGATGTTCTCCGTGAAGCAGGCCAAAAACTCTTGAATCATTTTTCTTTATTGGAAAGTTTTGGCAGTCAAGTATCATTAACCTTAGTAGAGAATGCAAATTCATTTTCATCTATGAATGACATTTATGATTTTTTATCCTTCGTTCACGCGTCGCACCCTGACGCAGCCGGGAATTTGTTTGTCGCTGACCAAAATACAATTGCAAAATATAAAGAACAACATGTCATTCAACAGGAAATATCGAATGCTTTGGCTGACGATCGTGTAGAAGTTTTCTTCCAGCCGATTTATTCTAACCGAGACAAATGTTTCACTTCCGCAGAAGCTCTTGTTCGTATTCGCAAAAAAGATGGCACATTGCTCTCTCCTAGCATCTTTATTCCTGTTGCCGAAAAAACCGGGATAATCTTAGAATTAGGAGAACGTGTCATTGAGAAAGTCTGCCTTCTGCTTAAAAATTCCGATGCCATCAAGCTTGGAATTCACTACATAGAAATAAATCTTTCCGTCATTCAGTGTGAAAAAAGGGATTTGGCAAAACGATTAATCTCAATTGTTGAGAAATACGATATCGCCCCGGGCCTTATCAATCTTGAAATTACGGAAACCGCTTCCATCAGCGCAAGAACGATTTTATTGGAAAATATGAAGACCTTAATAAACTATGGTTTTACCTTTTCTCTGGATGATTTTGGAAAAGGCGAGTCAAATCTGATGTATATCGTAGAAATGCCGGTTTCTATCGTAAAACTGGATTATGACATGTTAAAAGCCTTTTTCCGGTCACCAAAAGCAAAAACTGTTGTTCAAGCCGTAGTTAATATGGCACATAACATGAATTTGAAAATGGTGGCCGAAGGCATTGAAACCGAAGAAGAGATACAAGGTATGTCAAAAGAAAACATCGATTATATTCAGGGATATTACTATTCCTGCCCAGTTCCCCAAAATGATTTTTTGGAATTTTTAAGGAACAATCAACCCGTTCTCTCTTCTTCGGCAGAATAATTACTCCCATAGTTTTTGCCGGCGTTTCTCATCCACCTCGATCCACTCATCGAGTGTCAGCGGCGTATAATCCGAGAACATACAGAAACAATTGATCATGTGGCACGGAATCGGCTGTGGTTCGTCCACATATCGCGATTTTACGAGTGTCTGCCGCGTGCGGTATATAAATTCATTGATGAGCAGCTCATCGTGCGAATCATGCACATGTCCGTAAAGCATATAACTTTTCGGTTTTCCCTCGTCATCAAGGCGATACTGCCCATTGTAACAGAAGATGGGATAATGGCTCAATACAACCTTCCGCTTATTGTCATGCACTTCCGCATATGACTTGATCCAGCCAAAGCGCGACGTGTCAAATTTGCGGTGGCGGATCACATGATCGTGGTTTCCTTCGATGAGAAATAATCTGCCGTACAGGCGGCGCAGCACTTCATTGGTCTCTTCCGCATGACCGGCAGAAAAATCTCCGAGGATTACCACCTCATCCCCTTCTCTTACTTTTTTATTCCACTTTTCAATAATATATTCATTCATTTCATGCGCCGAGGCAAATCCCCGGCAGTCAAGACTGTGATTCAAATTTTCATGAAAAAAATGCAGATCGGATATATAATACCGCATCGTATTCTCCGTTTCTATTTTTGATTTGCTTTCGCCTGGAATTTTTCATCGTTTACGATAAAGCGCTCATGAACGCCTTTTCCGATCGTTCCACGCTCGTCCTTTGCTTCTACGCGGAAGGTGAGTTTTCGTCCGTCTATGGCGATCAATTCGCTCTCACAAGTAACTGTCATTCCAAGCGGGGTCGGTGCATCGTGGGATACATCCAGGTGAATCCCAACCGTTCCGCATCCTTCCTCCAATTCTTCTGCGACACTCTTCCAAGCGGTCTCTTCCATTAACGCGATCATTGCCGGTGTAGCGAACACATCCAATGTACCGCTTCCCATCGTCTTCGCTGAATTTTTTTCGCTTACTACTACTTTCTGGATTCCTTTTATTCCTGTATTCATATTCGTTTCCTCCTGTCTCTTTTATTGTCTTACAAAACGCTTTTGAAGTCAATAAAATGGGCAAAAAAAATTTTTTTAATTTTTTTTCAAAAAAGTATTGACAAATGTATCACCGTATAATATAATAGGTCTTGCGTTGTGACAAACAAGACAACGCAGAGAACAAGCCGGGGTGTGGCTCAGCTTGGCTAGAGCGCCTGATTTGGGATCAGGAGGCCGCAGGTTCGAATCCTGTCACCCCGATCATGAAGCATCCTGTTTCATTTCAAAATAAATTTCATATTGATGCTATAGTTTAAACTATAGCAGACACATGCGGGTGTAGTTCAATGGTAGAACACTAGCCTTCCAAGCTAGATACGTGGGTTCGATTCCCATCACCCGCTTTTGAAAACCGTTTTTTGATAAAGCGGATTTTTCAATGTGTGTCAGTAGCTCAGTTGGATAGAGCAACGGCCTTCTAAGCCGTGGGTCGGGGGTTCGAATCCCTCCTGACACGCTGTAGGAAATGCCGTATGCGGCTTATCCTTTATGGTGGGTATAGCGCAGTTGGTTAGCGCGTCAGATTGTGGCTCTGAAGGCCGTGGGTTCGAATCCCATTACCCACCCTTCCCTTTATGGGATGTTGGGCTATCGCCAAGGGGTAAGGCATAGGACTTTGACTCCTACATTCGCTGGTTCAAATCCAGCTAGCCCAGTTTGAATTTTCAAAGACACGATAAACATCGTGTCTTTTTTCTATTTCTATCTAATTATCCTCTTCCGGACATTCTCGTGGGCGAAGCACGGTACTTCGGTCTGCCAGGATCTTCTCCGTGAAGTAATCACGATCCACGGTTCCCTTGATCCCTCTGACACGCCCTGCGTCCGTATACTGCCATCCGGCCCACTCACGCCAGTCATTGTTCATCTCCGGTCGCTTTACGCCGTATTCGGCGATCCAGAGCGGATAAAATGCCAGCCGCTCGTCAAATACATTGGCTGCGTTGCTGGCATCACTGTATACCGCCACCATTTTCTCGGTAAGCGTCTCTAATTCTCTTAAAAAGGCAAGCGACACCGCATTGATCTGCTCTCGGTCCAGATCTCCAAAGGATTCAAAATCCATAACCGGACAAGCCTCGTAGTGCTTCTCTCGGATGACCCCGGCAAAATGTCTCGCCTGTTCCCGTCCCTCTTCGACCGTCCGCGCGGTCAGATAATGATAAAACCCAATCTTCAGTCCTGCTGTCTGTGCTTCGCGGTAATTGCGCTCGAAATCGGGATCTACTCCCCGGTCTCCCTCGCTCGCCTTAATATAGACGATACGTATACCGGCACGGCGCACCTCGGAAAAATCAATCCTGCCTTCCCAATGACTGACATCGATTCCTTCTAATTTTCTTCGGCTTTGCATTTCTTTTCTCCATTCGGGTAACATCTTAGTATTATCCTATGATAGAAAATCCGATGCGTGCCTTACTGCTGTAAAATCGCTTTTACTTCCTTTAAGAAGCATTCCATCTGTTCATCGGTACCAATCGTAATACGCAGATAATCACAAATACGCGGTTTATTGAAATAGCGCACGAAAATGCCCTTTTCACGGAGTTTCTCAAACATTTCTTTGGCCGGAACGTCCTTGTGTCCCGCAAAGAGGAAATTGGTGCAGGATTCTTTGACATCAAATCCAAGTTTTTCCAATTCTTCTTTTGTCTTTGCGCGGGTGTTCATAACCTTCTTAATATTTTCCTGAAAATACTCCTCATCTTCCAGAGAAGCGGCTCCGATCAAAATCGACTCGGTATTCATCGTATAGGAATTGATGGACTCCTTCACATCCTTCATTGCCCGGATCAATGCCGGATTTCCCATCGCATAACCGATACGCATACCGGCCATAGAACGCGATTTGGAATACGTACGAACGACAAGAAGGTTGTCGTATTTGTCAATTAACGGCAGTACGCTTTCGCCGCCAAAATCCACGTAAGCTTCATCGATAATGACAACGACTTCCGGATTGGCAGCAATGATCTCTTCCACCTGCGAAGTTCCCAACGCGATCGATGTCGGCGCATTGGGATTGGTGATCACAACTCCACCATTTTTCTTTTTATAATCATTCACATTTATTGTAAAATCTTCCTGCAATGGCGGGCATTCATACGGAATGCGGTATACTTCCGCCCAGACCGGATAAAACGAATAGGTGATATCCGGAAAAAGGATTGGCGTATCCGAATTAAAAAAGGTTAAAAAGGCAAGTGCCAGCACATCGTCAGAACCCACACCGGTAAATACCTGATCTGCTCCGATTCCGTGGTATTTTGCCAATGCTTCGACCAAAACGGAAGCCGAAGGATCCGGGTACAGGGAAAATCCGGACACATTTACTTTTCCATGCTCGTCAAATACTTTCGGCGACGGCGGATACGGATTTTCGTTGGTATTTAATTTAATGATATTGGTCTGTTTGGGCTGTTCTCCCGGCACATACGGGGTCACTTTGCGGACATTTTTTGCCCATTTCATCTCGTTACTCATCATAGCCTCCATTTATTTATAACTTTCTGCCAGTCGTTCAAATGCCGGCAGCGATCTCTCAATCATATCATAGTCTACACAATACGCGATACGCACGTAACCCGGGCACGCAAAAGAACTTCCCGGCACCAAGAGAAGATGCTCTTCTTTGGCTCTCGCCACAAATGCTTTGTCATCGTCTTCCAGCGTCTTTACAAACAGATAAAAGGCACCATCCGGGCTAGCACACTCAAATCCAAATTTGCGCAGGCTGTCTACGAGAAGTCTGCGGTTTTTGTCATAAATTTCCACATCCACTTTGGCATCCAGACAACGTGCGATCGTCAGCTGCTGAAGTGACGGTGCATTGACAAAGCCGAGGATACGTGTCGCCACATTGGCGGCTCCGATCACGTCTTCCGCATCTGCCATTTCATCCGGCAGCACGAGATAGCCGATACGCTCCCCCGGTAAAGATAATGACTTGCTGTAAGAATATCCAACAATCGTATTGGCATAATATTTTGTCACATATGGGACTTCCACACCGCCATAAACGAGTTCTCGATAAGGCTCATCAGAAATCAGGTAAATGTCTGTACCAAATTCAGTCTGCTTGTCCTCCAGCACTTTTGCCAGATCCTGCAGCACTTTTTCAGAATATACTACACCTGTGGGATTGTTTGGCGTATTGATAATGACAGCTTTGGTCTTTGCTGTTATTTTTTTCTCCAATTCATCTAATTTCGGCATAAACGTCGCGGTGTCCGGAGAGATCACAACGACCTTTCCGCCGTAATTTGCCACATAATTATTGTATTCTCCAAAATACGGAGCAAACACAATTACTTCATCGCCCGGATTTAACAAGGTTTTCAATGCGACATTGAGCCCTCCGGCGGCTCCCACGGTCATGACAATATTTTCCTCATGGAAATGGGTATCAAATTGTGTATTCAGATGGTTTGCGATGGCAGCACGAACTTCCTCATAACCGGAATTACTCATATATCCATGAACATATCCCGGCGGCTCATTTTCCAGCACGTCGATCATCGCCCGCTTCACTTCTGCCGGCGGCTCTACACTCGGATTTCCCAAGCTGAAATCATATACATTTTCTGCTCCGTATTTTTTCGCCATGATCTTTCCTTCTTCAAACATGGCACGGATCACAGAACTTCCTTTTACCAATTGCTGCATCTGTTCTGATATCATGATGTCCTTCCTTTCCTATGACTGTTCTCTTATGCCAGTGCATTGTTCACATACTGCATGATCTCATAATTATCTTCCGGCATCTGACAACCGACGATATACGTCCCTTCGTTGTCGGAACAACGCAATATGCGGCCTTCCTGCTGCCTCTGATCTTTCAGTTCAAAGTCAGGTATCGTAATCGCGATCTCTTTTCCTTTTGCCTCAGCAAAAAACGAATTTTTCGAGGAAAAAGCGAATCCATTCGCGCTGATATTTTCCATACAGCCATCAAAAGTTTCGCCGGATTCTTTATCCAAAATCTGACATTTCAGTGTTATGTCGAGACGTGGATATTTACGACGGTTATAAATCTTTGGACGAGATGCAAAAAGGACTTTATACTGTTCTGACGGCTTGGTAATCTTTACATTATCCCAGCAATACAAAATATTACCAACGGTGATCTGCATCTCGCCGTCCATTTCCTTTTTATTTGACATTGGAAGCAATTGGTTGCAAGTTACCAGCAAACCGTCTTCGTGGCTCTCCACAAGTTCACCGTGATATTCTTCCGGCTCGCCCTCTTCCGGATGGGAGATGAGCATCACTTTCATGCCCTTTTTCAAATCTTCCACACCCATAAATCCGCCGATTCCCAGCTCAGTCATCAAGTTTTCGACAACGTGCTCAATGCTGTCGATATTCAATACCGTCTCTGCGTATTTGCTGAGCATGGTCTTCGTCGTCTCGTCGGAATGACTGATGCGGTCGGTCATTGTCTCCACTACACCGGAAACCTGTTCCATATTTTCCACAAGATGGGTATTGGATTTTTCTACTTCTTTCATCGCGGAATCGATTACTTCGATATTTCTTCCCAATTGACCGGAATCTGCCGTAATCTTCTCCACGCTCTGATTGGTCTGATTTACCTTGTCAAACGAAAGCTGAATCAGTTCCAATGTCTTCTGGATCGCCTCTGTCATATGTGCTGATGTTTTTTCCAAATGTTCAAGAGCTTCCTGAATCTGTCCGGAAGATGCCTGCGTCTCTGTGCTGAGTACACGTATCTGCTCTGCCACGACAGCAAAGCCTCTGCCGCCCTCGCCCGCTCTTGCCGCCTCAATCGAAGCATTGAGTGCGAGCAGGTTTGTCTGATTGGAAATCCTCTCAATCGTTCCGGTTTCCTCTTTTACCATCTCAAACTGCGAAGTAAAATCCTGCAGCACTTTTTCTACTTCTGTAGAAAGTTCTGACATATGCTGCGTCGTTGTAATTACATTTTCGAGATCTTCCTGACTAGCATTTGCATGTTCCACGGATTCGTGAACCAGCTCTACCATCTCGCCGATCATCCCTGCCACATTCTGCACCTGTGTATTGATCGTCTCTGTCATATTTTGGGAGGACTGTGTTCTTTCCTGCAAGGTACGATTGTTGTCCGTCAATTCATTCATTCCCATAACAACCATATCTGCACCGTGTTTATTTTCGACTGCAAGTTCACGCACGACAGCCACACCATCTACGATCGTATTGCTCGCGGTCTTTACTTTATCAACGGTCGTAACGACGTGCTTCAGATCGGATTTTACGCTATCAAGCATCGCACCGTCAGATTCGTTCAAATGACGGATGGACATGACGTAGCAAATATAACACAGGATAATACAGGCAAGCTGCAAAGTATATTCTTTGAAATCATTCTCCGAATTGATGCCATTATTATATTTTATGACGGCACTTACAATGATAATGATCGTATTGACGACGCCGCATTGTATCATAAATGTCCGGTTTTTATATAGGACAAGCAAACTGGTAACCGGCAGTATGTACGTAAATGCAATGTGCGAAGGTGTCGTACAAATTACAAAGGTATAGAAAATCCCATATCCGATCGCAATTTCATATTTATAATAATCTGTCGCCATTCCCTTCACTTTCAAAAGAATCTGTCCTGCAAAGAACGGAATCCAGCAAAGCAGTACAAAAGTCAGAAAATACGGACCGCTGCGAATCCCTTTTGAGGTATCCGAACCATAGTTCGCTGTCAATAACAAGGCAAAAATAAGCCAGATCTTTCTCGCCCGCTGATTTGCTTTTGCTTTAAATATATTCTCGTCGTAATTCATCTGTCATCCTCCAATCATTTATTTTCACATAACGATTCAAGATTGTTACGTTTTCTCAAAAAAATGCACCATTTGGTTCATTGTCTCTCTGCTCTCTTTCAAATACGGGTCAAACACACTGAATGCGTGTGTGAGTTTTTTATCTTTCCGAAAGTCTTTCAACTGGAACCGCATTCCATTTTCTTTCAAGGCTTTGGCAAATTGCAAGGTGTAATGCTCCAACATGTCCTCTTCGCTTGTCGCCAGATAACACGGCGGCAGCGCTTTGATAATTTCTGGGCAATCCGGCTTTTCATAACGTTTAAATGCTTTTCGCCGCTCCCCTTTTCCATAAAGATAACGGGGAAGAAAAAGTCCGATCTGGTCCAATTTTGTCGTATAGAACATTCCACTGATCAATCCCAATGCCCGCACAGGCAAGGTAGTCGGCACTACTCCCGCTGCCTCAGCAAGTGCCTCGCAGTTCTGCATCGCAGCCGCGTAGGTAAGCAGGCAGGCTCCGCCGCTGTCTGCCACGGCATAAATCTTTTCTGCATCTCCCTGATACGTTTCGATCAATGTCTGAACCTTGTCCATCGCACGGCTTACCGACTCAAACTGGTCGTAAATCATGCAGTCCGGAATCAGTGGATATTCAACCGAAAACACCAAGAATCCAAGTTTTACCAATTCCGCACAATAATACCGGTTAAATTCTTTTGTTCCAATCACCATCCCACCGCCATGCACATTGACAATGACCGGCAATTTTTCCTGTGTCCGTTTCCTTGGCCGGTAAACATTCAACCGATGTTCCTTTTTTCCATCTTCTATGTAAACAATATCTGTGATTTCTTCCACTTCTTCGGGGAACGTAAACCGCTCTTCCTGTTCTTTTTGCTGCTTTGCAAAATCCTCTCGCTGTTTATAAAATACATTTGTCAGAATGCCCAATTTGTCACGCTCCATTCCTCCTTGTAATTTCTCTGTATGTCTCTTTCTAGCGTACCACATTTTTTCGGTTTTGTAAATCGGAAATGCAATCTGTCCACAGTGTTTCTAAATGGCAACTCCGGTTGTGATTTCCCTGCTCGGGACCGTTCGCACTTAGAAGACACACGTAACGGTGCATGAGGGCAAAACACGCCCTCTATGCACCGACGGTGTCTTAAATCCCTCATCGGGAAATCACAACCGGAGTTGCCACAAAAATACGAGAGAGCGAGGCAAGGCGGCGTCCTGCCGTCGTGGCGCAGCCGCGGGGGCATTTCCTTTCACCTCTGTAATGACTTGTTTTTTCTTCTTCCGGGGTGTCGGGGAAACAAGCAACCTAATTTCCCTTTTTTCTCTTTTTTCGTTGCCTTTTCCCGCTTCACAAGCCAAGAAAAGCAACCTAATTTCGCTTTTTCCTCTTTTTCCGTTGCCTTTTTAGCTTCTTGCCCGCCCTAAAGGCAACCTGCATCGCCCTTTTCCTCTCTTTTCGTTGCCTTTTCCCGCTTCACAATCCAAAAAAGGCAACCCAATTTCGCTTTTTCCTCTTTTTCCGTTGCCTTTTCCCACTTCGCAAGCCGAGAAAAGCAACCTAATTTCGCTTTTTCCTCTTTTTTCGTTGCCTTTTTAGCTTCTTGCCCGCCCTAAAGGCAACCTGCATCGCCCTTTTCCTCTCTTTTCGTTGC
>OBLO01000162.1_pt1 | contig 69683 bp, 58 predicted proteins | sample 1519401 | NCBI WGS metagenome assembly OBLO01 (sample SAMEA2602897, study PRJEB22501) | metagenome | reverse complement strand
GTGTTAAGCACGCCGCCAGCGTTCATCCTGAGCCAGGATCAAACTCTCTGATAAAGTGTTTGATGTACTCAAGACAACCAACTAGCTTAGTTATCTCTCGTCATTACTGTTATAAAAAGTTCATTCTATTGAATGATGATTCGTTAAGAATTTTCGAGAATCGTATGTGTTTCACTGTTTAGTTATCAAGGTTGTTTCGCTGTCATTTCTTTGCGACAGCTTGTTTATTTTACCTCATCTTATTTTGTTTGTCAAGAACTTTTTTAAGTTTTTTCAAAATTTTTTTGATGAAGTTTTTTGTCTTTGTTGACGACTTGTCTACTTTATCACAAGTAGGAAGCTTTGTCAACCACTTTTTTAATTTTTTTAAATTTAAAATTCAAAAAAATTAAAAAACGGAGAAGGAGGGATTTGAACCCTCGCGCCGCGTTAACGACCTATACCCTTAGCAGGGGCACCTCTTCGGCCTCTTGAGTACTTCTCCAGTCTCCGAACTACTTAACCAATGTTAAATTGTGGAGTTGCGCATCTTTTGTAGCGCATTTGTTATTATACTTAAAAGATCACTTCTTGTCAACATCTTTTTTAAGTTTTTTATTTTTTTATTTTTTATGCGAATTTCGGTGCGAAATCATGCGAATGCATGATTTCTGTGCATCGCGAAGCGGTTACTGGTTACGAAGTGAACAGTTACTATTTTCATTCGCCCGGATAGTCTCTTCAATTCTTCTTTTTACCTCTGCGGCAATCTCAGTTGATTTCATATCTTTATATTCTTCATATTCCATGGGCTTCAGAAAATGCACTTGAACATTCAGCATTTTTGCAGAACCGGTATCAAATGCTTTATAAGAATCAATCAATGCAACCGGTACAATCGGACATTTTGCTTTCATGGCAGCCTTAAAACTTCCGCCTTTAAATTCCTGAGGATGGTTTCCATTTTTGCTTCTGGTCCCTTCTGCAAAAATAAGATAATTTCTTCCTGCTTTTACTTCTTTCGTTACATTAATGATCACCTGCATAGATTGTTTAATATCTTCCCTGTCAATCAAAAATGCTTTCATACATGAAAATACCTGCTTCAAAAACGGTACATTTCCAACTTCCTTCTTTGCAACTACTGAAAAAGGTACCGGGCAGACCTCCATTATGGCAAGCACGTCATATAATCCCTGATGATTCGGATAAAACATAAATCCATTTTGCGAAGGTATATTTTCTACTCCATGACCGTCTATATGAAGATTTCCTCCACGATTAGCTGCATGGTCAATTTTTTTCAACATGGCATAGCGCTGTTCCTCTGTGTATTTATCCACATGCGCAGCATACCAGTTCAGCATAATCCAATAATATGGTACGAATATAATATTCTTCAGTACCATTACAATGATTCTTTTCATTTCCAAGCTCCTTTCCTCTATGCAAAACTCCCCTATGAGATAAAAATATTTTTTCGATCCCATATCAGATCACGATATGAAAAAGGGCCACTGCAAGATTCAATCATCCTGCAGCAGCCTCCCTTCTACTCTGCATCCAGCTTATTCGCAATTTTCTCCTCATACCCCGGGTTCTTTTTGATAAATACATTGTATGCTTTCGTATAAGTCTTATAAGAATCTGCAGTCATAAACTTGGCATAGTCATCTGCAGCCTGATTCCGCAGATCATCTGTGATCTCGGAAGGTGACATTACATAGTATTTACCATCTTTTTTCTCCGTCATATAGGTTCCTACGCATGGATACTCCTGGTCATTTTCCAATACCAGATTGTAAATAATGTACACGTAAGTATAATCGCCGTTTTCGGAAAGAATATCGCACTGTTCTACTTTTACTTTTGTTGGATTATGAGCAGCAAAATATTTTAAAGTAGCATCAATCTCATTCTGTAGAAGTTCATTGGTATCCTTTTCCTGAGAATAACACTGCTTCACCTTCTTCTCACTTCCGCTTACGTAATTCTTTATAAGAGCTTCCACTACTCCCTCCGGCGATTTATGATTTACACCGCATCCGGACATTGCCATGATAAGCATCATGGCAACACCCAGGATTAAAATTCTGGTTCTTTTTTTCATACTTCACAGATTCCTTTATTCTGCATCATTTGTCTCCTGTGAATCCTCTTCTTCGAAAACTTCCTCAGTCTCCTCAGTCGGCTCCTCACTGCTGCCGTTCTCCGTATTTCCTTCTGCTTTCTCGCGAACCTTGGCAAGACTTGCCACTGTTACACCCTCATCCAGATTGATCAGCTTCACTCCGGAAGTGATTCTTCCAAGAATAGAAATTCCGGCACAGGTAATACGAATAATGATTCCTTCTGTAGTGATCATCATAATCTCGTTTTCTTCATTGACAGCTTTAGCACCAATCACATTGCCGGTTTTCTCGGTGATCTTGTAACACTTCACACCCTTACCACCACGGTTCTGGCAGGTAAATTCACTCATAGCTGTACGTTTGCCCATACCATTTTCAGATACTACAAGCAGGTAATCTCCCTGAGAATTCAGCTGCATTGCCACAACCTCATCTCCAGGATCAAGATTCATACCACGAACACCCATGGAGCTTCTTCCTGTACTTCTTACATCAGTCTCCTTGAAACGGATGCACATACCGTCTTTCGTTACAAGCATAATATCTTTTGTATCGTCTGTAGCCTTAACTTCAATAAGCTCATCATCATCACGAAGTGTGATTGCCACAAGACCTGTCTTACGTACATTTGCATATTCTTCCATAGGTGTCTTCTTCACAAGACCAGCCTTAGTTGCCATAACCAGATACTTGCCTTCTTCGAATTTACGCATAGGAATAACAGATGTAATGCGCTCACCTGGCATAAGCTGCAGAAGATTGACAATTGCAGTACCTCTTGCAGTTCTTCCTGCCTCAGGGATCTCGTATGCTTTCAGCCTGTATACACGTCCTGTATTGGTAAAGAACATCAGATAATGGTGAGTAGTAGTCATAAGCAGTTCTTCAATGTAATCGTCATCGATGGTCTGCATTCCCTTGATTCCACGTCCACCTCTGTTCTGGCTGCGGAAATTATCTACAGTCATTCTCTTGATATAACCAAGTTTTGTCATAGTAATGACAGTATTTTCCCTTGGAATCAGATCCTCTGTGGAAAGATCATAGACATCATATCCGATGGCAGTTCTTCTCTCATCGCCGTATTTGTCAGCGATTGCAAGGATTTCTTCCCTTACAACACGAAGAAGGAGATTTCTGTCTGCAAGAATTGCCAGGAATTTGCGGATTTTCTCCTCTAATTCTGCATATTCTGCTTCCAGCTTCTCTCTTTCCAAACCGGTGAGAGCTCTCAGACGCATATCTACAATAGCCTGAGCCTGCACATCCGTCAGTTCGAATCTGTCCATCAATTCCTGCTTCGCAATCTGAACGTTGCGGGCAGCACGAATGATCCTGATAACTTCGTCGATATTATCCAGGGCTTTCAGCAAGCCTTCCAAAATGTGGGCACGTTCCTGCGCTTTATTCAGATCATATTTGGTTCTTCTGGTAACAACGTCCTCCTGATGAGCCAGATAATGCTCCAGAAGCTCTTTCAGATTCAGTACCTTTGGTACAAGACTGTCTCCCTGAGGTACCACACAAAGCATGATAACGCCAAAAGTATCCTGCAGCTGGGTATGCTTGTACAACTGATTCAGAACAACATTTGCATTGGCATCTTTACGAAGGTCAATACAAATACGCATTCCCTCACGGCTGGAATGATCATTCAGGTCGGTAATTCCATCAATCTTTTTATCACGGACAAGCTCTGCGATCTTCTCGATCAGCCGGGCTTTATTTACCAGATATGGAAGCTCCGTAACGATAATACGTGATTTTCCATTTGGTAAGGTCTCAATATTTGATACTGCACGTACACGGATCTTGCCGCGGCCTGTGCGGTATGCCTCCTCGATTCCCCTTCTTCCGAGAATAGTGGCTCCTGTAGGGAAATCTGGGCCTTTTACAACGTCAAGAAGCTCTTCAATTGTGGTTTCTCTCTGCTCCTCGATGGTATTGTCAATAATTTTTACAACAGCATTAATAACCTCACGAAGATTGTGAGGCGGAATATTGGTAGCCATACCAACAGCAATACCTGTAGTACCATTGACCAGCAGGTTCGGGAACCTGGAAGGAAGCACCTTTGGCTCTCTCTCAGTTTCATCAAAGTTTGGCTGGAAGTCTACAGTATCTTTATTAATGTCAGCAAGCATCTCCATGGAAATTTTGCTCAGGCGGGCCTCAGTGTATCGCATAGCAGCTGCGCCGTCGCCGTCAACAGAACCGAAGTTTCCATGTCCGTCAACCAGCGGATAGCGGAAAGACCAGTCCTGTGCCATATTTACAAGTGCTCCGTAAATAGAGCTGTCACCATGAGGATGATACTTACCCATGGTATCACCAACGATACGGGCACATTTACGATGTGGCTTATCCGGACCGTTGTTCAATTCGATCATAGAATACAGCACTCTACGCTGTACCGGTTTCAAACCATCTCTTACATCAGGAAGCGCTCTTGAAGCAATAACGCTCATAGCATATTCGATGTAAGATTCTTTCATGGTTTTTTCCAGATCCACATCATGGACCTGGTCAAAAATCTTGTCATCCATATTGTTCTATCTCCCCTAGATATCCAGATTCTTTACAAAGCGTGCATTCTCTTCGATAAATTCACGTCTTGGTTCTACCTTGTCACCCATAAGTGTGGTAAATACAAGGTCAATTTCGGAGGTAGCTGCCTCATCCATTGTAACGCGGAGAAGAATACGCTTCTCCGGATCCATGGTAGTCTCCCAAAGCTGCTCTGCATCCATCTCTCCCAGACCTTTGTAACGCTGGATCTTATTGTTGGAGTCTCGTCCTATCTCTGTAAGGATGGCGTTCAGCTCATCGTCATCGTAAGCGTACCATACCTTCTTGTTCTTCTCGATCTTGTACAGCGGCGGCTGTGCCAGATATACATAGCCCTGCTTGATCAGTTCCGGCATAAATCTGTACAGGAATGTAAGAAGCAGTGTGGCAATGTGGGCACCGTCAACATCGGCATCAGTCATAATGATGATCTTGTGATATCTCAGTTTGGAAATATCGAAATCATCATGAATACCGGTGCCAAAGGCTGTGATCATAGCCTTGATCTCTTTGTTTGCATAAATCTTGTCCAGACGGGCTTTCTCTACGTTCAGTATTTTTCCACGAAGAGGAAGGATAGCCTGTGTAGCACGGTTACGAGCTGTCTTCGCAGAGCCACCCGCGGAATCACCCTCTACGATATAGATTTCGCAATTCTCCGGATTCTTGTCCGAGCAATCGGCAAGCTTGCCTGGAAGGGACATACTGTCAAGGGCAGACTTCCTTCTGGTAAGATCTCGGGCCTTACGCGCTGCCTCTCTGGCTCTCTGGGCAAGTACAGACTTCTCTACAGTTGCCTTGGCTACAGCAGGATTCTGTTCCAGAAAAATCTCCAGCTGTTTGCTTACAACACTGTCTACAGCTCCTCTGGCCTCACTGTTGCCAAGTTTCTGCTTCGTCTGGCCTTCAAACTGCGGATTGCCAATTTTAACGCTGACAATGGCTGTCAGGCCTTCTCGGATATCATCACCGGAAAGGTTTGGCTCGCTGTCCTTGAGAAGCTTATTCTTTCTGGCGTAATCGTTAAATGTGTTTGTAATGGCATTTCTGAAACCAGTAATATGGGTACCGCCTTCAGGAGTATTAATATTGTTTACAAATCCGTAAGTATTCTCTGTATAAGAATCATTGTGCTGCATGGCAACTTCAACCGCCACACCGTCCTTCTCACCCTCGCAGTAAATGATCTCCGGATAAAGAGCTTCTTTACTTCTGTTCAGATAAGTTACAAATTCACGGATACCACCTTCATAGTGGAAAGTTTTCTCCCTTTCCATACCTTCCCGCTTGTCAGTAAGAATGATCTTCAGACCTTTGGTAAGAAAAGCCATTTCACGGAGACGCTGTTTCAGGATATCGTAATCGTATACAGTCTCCTCGAATATCTGCTTGTCCGGGAGGAAAGTAACAGTAGTTCCGGTAGAATCACCACATTCTCCAACTTCCTTAAGCGGATACATTGTCTTACCACGCTCGTAACGCTGCTCATATCTCTTTCCATCTCTGCAGATTGATACTTCAAGCCATTCAGAAAGTGCATTAACAACGGATGCACCTACTCCGTGAAGACCTCCTGATACCTTGTATCCTCCACCGCCAAACTTACCGCCGGCATGAAGAATGGTAAATACCACCTCTACAGCTGGAATGCCGGCTTTATGATTGATTCCTACCGGAATGCCTCGTCCATTATCTACAACTGTGATGGAGTTATCAGGATTGATCGCTACATTTATTTCTGTACAGTAACCAGCCAGTGCCTCATCTACGGCATTGTCCACGATTTCGTATACAAGATGATGGAGACCACGGCTGGATGTACTTCCAATGTACATACCAGGTCTCTTACGTACGGCTTCCAGACCCTCCAGAATCTGGATTTGGTCCGCTCCGTATTCTGTATTTGTTTCGCCCATGATATTCCTCCTGTTATGATCTATTAAAAAGTTACAGGAATTTACGGCTCATTTCTGCTGCCAGATCTCATTCCTGTTTTTGCGCATAAAAATACAGATTTATTATAGCACAAAATCCCCGTTTTTGCCAGTTAAAAGCCATTTCAAGATGTAAAAAAAACGGCGTATTTTCAACGGATATCCGTCAAAAATACGCCTTATCTCCCCCTATATGTCTGCTTGTCAGGAATAACACCTGCCAGAACAGTTTCTTCTCTATTTTTGCAGCAAAAGCGCCTGGTAAATATCTCTTTTTGTCACACCTCGATCCTTTGCAACCATCTTCATTGCCTCTTTGCGTGCGATCCCCTGATTCTCATAAATCGCCATATGTTCCTCAATGGAGATGTCTCTCCAGGATTCCTGTGACTCCTGTTCCATTTCCTTTCGGCTTCTGCCCTCGATCACCAGGACACACTCTCCAAGGGGCTTCTGATCTTTGTAAAAAGCAATCAGATCTTCGATTGTTGTCCGAAATGCCGTTTCATACTTCTTGGTAAGCTCACGGCAAAGAGTCATTCTGCGGTTTCCAAGAGCCTGGTACAATTCCTGCAGGGTACCAACCAAGTGATGGGGTGCCTCATAAAGGATGATGGTGCGGGTTTCGTTTTTCAACTCTTCCAGAATGGCTTTCCTCTCTTTTTTATCCGGAGGTAAAAAGGCCTCGAATGCAAATCTGCGGGTGGAAAGTCCGGACAGGGTAAGAGCCGTGATGCATGCTGCCGGGCCTGGAAGCGAAGTTACTTCAATTCCGGCATCGTAACACATAGCAGCCAATACTTCCCCTGGGTCAGAAATTCCAGGTGTTCCCGCATCTGTGATCAGAGCCACATTCAGACCCTCCTGCATTTTCTCAATGAGGGTGTAGGCTTTCTCCACTTTGTTGTACTCATGGTAACTGGTCATTGGAGTTTTTATGTCAAAATGATTGAGAAGCTTGATACTGTTGCGGGTGTCTTCCGCAGCGATCAGATCCACTTCCTTCAGAACACGGAGCACGCGAAGCGTAATATCCTCCAGATTTCCGATTGGCGTGGCACATAGATATAATTTACCACTCATATTTTTCTCCCTTCTGCAATCATCTGTTTTTCATTTTTTATTTGCGATCTTTTTAAATCATATCGTACATTTCCAGAATGTCCTTTGTATAGACTCCCGGCTTCTCATACACGATCAGCGGTCTTTCCACAGTAATCCGGGAATTGCCGCCTTTCAGGGCTTCTATGAGCACCATATTAGGCTCCCTGTCAATGTATGGATAAACAAGCTGCATACGCTTAGGCTCCAGCTTATATTTCGTCAAAACCTGCATAATTTCTGTCAGTCTGAACGGTCTGTGTACCATGTAAAAACGTCCTCTGTCTCCAAGAAGCTTCGAAGCCTGGCTTACCACATCCTCAAGAGTACAAAGGATCTCATGTCGGGCGATTGCCTTTGGCATATGCGGATTGGTCAGTCCATGCTGCCCGATCATATAGGGCGGATTGCAGGTGACAACATGAAAAGAAGCTGCCCCGAAAATACTGACAGCCTCCTTAATATCACCTTGTCTGATACTGACCCTGTCCTCCAGGTTATTGTATTTCACACTTCTTGCCGCCATTTCGGCACACTCTTCCTGGATTTCCAGACCTGTGAAATGCTCTCCCACAGTCTTGGAAGCAAGGAGTACCGGAATAATACCAGTTCCCGTTCCCATATCGAGAACCTTCTCTCCCTTCTTCACTCTGGCAAACCCAGATAAAAGAACAGCGTCCATACCGAAGCAGAATTTCCGGGGATCCTGAATGATATAATAGCCATTCTGCAGATCATCTATCCGCTCATTCTCCTTCACAAGATCATTAATCATCTAATTTGGAATCTCCCTTTTTATCTTCAAGATCCTTCAGTTCCTTTAATTCCTGTTCAGAGACTTTTACTTTCTTTTTTCTGGAACGGAATTTCAGTTCGCCTACAGGGAATTCCTGAATTTCTTTCTCATCACCAATTTCTACTACTACCTTTACAAGCTGGCGGAGTACATTTACACTCTGTACATTGCCCTGGATTCCGTCTGGAGTAGTTACCGTATCTCCGATTCCCGGAAGTCTGCGATTCAGCTCCTCATAGGTCTCCTGCTCATTCTTCAGACAGCACATCAGTCTTCCGCATACACCTGAAATCTTCGTCTGGTTCAGAGAGAGATTCTGTTCCTTGGCCATTCGGATGGATACAGGTGCAAACTCGGAAAGATAAGTATGACAGCAGAGACATCTGCCGCAGATACCGATTCCTCCAAGAATTTTTGTTTCATCTCTTACACCAATCTGGCGAAGTTCAATTCTTGTCTTAAAAATAGATGCAAGATCCTTTACCAGCTGGCGAAAATCAATTCTGCCGTCTGCTGTAAAGTAAAACAACACTTTATTGTTATCAAAAGTATACTCTGCGTCAATCAGCTTCATCTCAAGTCCATGCTCGCGAATCTTCTTCTGGCAGATCTTGAAAGCGTCCCTCTCACGCTCCCTGTTATACTTCTCTCTTTCATCATCGTCTTTGGTAGCCACACGAAGCACTTCCTTCAAAGGATGTACCACCTGGTCATCCACCACATCCTTAGGTGCAAGCACCACCTTTCCATACTCAACACCGCGGGCAGTCTCCACAATTACATGATCGCCCGGTTTCACTTTATAGTTCTTCGGATTGAAGTAATAGATCTTACCTACATTCCGAAATCTTACGCCTACTACTTTTGCCATTCTATTTCTCCCTGATTGTAAGGAACAGAAGCTCAAGAGCAAGTTCTGTATTTACATTGGCACGAAGACGTACTTTTGTTTTCTCCAGTGCATCCAGAATCTTCTCCAGGTTCTCATAGGAACGCTGGCTTGCCTGTTCCCTTATATAATTTATTTCCTGCTTAAATACAAGATTATCAACTTCCCGTGTAGCCTTAAACATCAGTACATCACGGAACCAGAACTGGAAAAGATCCAGATAGTCACTGATGTTCTGCTTGTCATTGGAAAGCTCCTTGATTGCTTCTGTAAGCTCATATACTTCCATTCCGTCTGCATTCTTCAGGATGCGGAGTGCATTCTGGGTCATATCTGCAAACTCCTGGGAAGTAGCTACCTGTTTCGCTCTGCCAATACTGCCATGAGCATAGGAAGCATCGATCTCAGCCTGATAATCCGGTATATGGAGATGTTCCATCAGGTACTTCTTTACCAGACCGTCATCTACAACCTTCAGATCCAGACGTACACATCTGGAACGAATGGTCGGCAGCAGAGCATCAATATTGCTTGTGAGAAGCATGATAACTGCATATTCCGGCGGCTCTTCAATGGTCTTCAGAAGAGCATTCTGTGCCTGGGGATTCATCAGCTCTGCATTTGCCACAATATAAATCTTGTATGGGCTGCAGTATGGCTTAATATCCACATCATTGATAATCTGTTCCCTGATTTCGTCAATTGTAATCACATTTGGCTTCTCATGGGTCACCATAATGATATCCGGGTGATTCTTACCGATTGCCTTCTTGCAGGAATCACAATGTCCGCAAGGCTCCGTACCGCCCTCTTCACACTGCAATGTCATCGCATAGGTTCCTGCCAGCAATTTCTTTCCAGAACCAGGGTCACCTGTAAAAATATACGAATGGGACACTTTCTCTGTCTGTATGGCATTCTTCAAATGTCTGATTATCTCTTCATGTCCTATAATGTCGTTAAACCCTAACATCGGAATCACCTCACCCTATCATTTTCGCTATTGTCAAAGGCTGCGGTCAGCACCCCTGCATAGCTTATTTTGTACAAATACACTCTAAATGTATTTACCCTTTAATTCTATCATGTACGACAAAATCATGCTATAGTTTTTTGTGAATTTATTCACTTATCAACAAAAAATGTTACTGCGCACTCCGTGACCAGTAACACGCTTCGCGATGCACAGAAATCATACTTTATACTTTTTACGCATGTTTTATATATTCAGCAATTTCCTCTACACATTCCTCCAGATCAACATTCTGGAATTTTCTCGTAATCCCGGCAGCAGCAATTTTTTCTTCGGAAAAATCCTCCTGATCTGCAAGAAATCTTCTGCACATTTCCTCATAGCGGGGTATCTCCTGACCACGCTCTCTTTTCAATGCTCTTGCAAGACGCTCTCCGTCCTCCACTTCGATATAAACAGGGCAAACATTCTCTTTTCCATAGTATTCTCTCATTTTCACATAAGATTCAAGTGTACCGATTCCCAGATAGTCAGCATTTTCCAAATCCACCTGACCGTCATCTGCTGTAAAATAGTTCCAGATTCCATGTACTGTATGATAAGCTCTGGCCTCGATCAGATTTCCGCTGCTTCGAAATTCTTCCAGCTTTTTATCATCCACGAAATAGTACTGTTTACCATTCTCTTCCTCTGCACGGATTGGGCGGGTCGTATAAAGAACCAGCTTCTTAAGTCCCAATCCCTCATGTGCTGCCAGCCGGGCATAAATATGATCCTTACCAGACGCGCTTTTTCCCATAATGTAAAATATTTTTCCCATAATGTATCAGGCAGGGGTTACACCTCTGCCTGCTCCTTTACTACGCTTATTGTTTCGTTATTTTCTCCGCAAAGACCGTGAATATTCAGACCCTGCTCCATATATCTTCTCACATTCCTTGTAAAAAGTCCAGTAATCTGTTCGCCTGGAACAATAATGGGAATCCCCGGCGGATAAAGATATACAAATTCTGCGGCAATTTTCCCTGCACTTTCTTCCAGAAGACAAGGCTGGGATGGGGCATCCATTGCCCTTGAAATGGACATAAGCTGCTTCATAGGACCACACTTGCAGGCATATTTTTCATTTCGTAAGCCACCGCTGCGGGTATCCTTTTCGTCACAGCTTTCACAATCTTCAGAATTACATTTAATACAATTCTGTCTTTCCACTTCCGGTACATAATCTGAATTTCCAACAGCTATTTTCTCTGTTATATTCCTGCTCTTCTCTGCCAGTTCAGCTTCCTGCCTGTCGATTTCTTCTATGGCTTTGCAAAGCCTCCGGAATCCTTCCCTGGTGTCTCCAACTGCTGCCAGTGCAAGCACATAATTCTCTGTAGTCATCTCAACTTCCAGATGATATTTTCTTCGAAGGATTCCCGCAAGTTCCGGACCATTTAAACTGCTGTGCAGTGTGGACAGGATCAGCTTGGAGCGGTCATAATCAAACAGTTCTTCTGTGCCCTGTACATCACTTTCTTCTCCTGTCTCTTCCGGTGTCTGTAACAGACGTATATACCTGCACTGACCAAGCTGTCTGCGGGCGGCTTCCAGATTTTCCGTAAATTCATCAAATAATCGTCCGCTGTCTTTTTCCAGCTTCGCCACACAGGCATCCAGACTGGACATGAGAATATAGGACGGACTGCTGGTCTCGTAAATTCCAAGAAATCTGCGAATCAGCTTCTCGCTTACACGTTCACTGCACAGATGAAGCACTGCGGTCTGTGTCATGGCCGGCAATGTTTTGTGAAAGCTCTGGATCACCACATCTGCTCCCAGATCTGTTGCTGAAACAGGAAAATAGTCAGAGAATCTGAAATGAGCACCGTGGGCTTCATCCACGATCAGCGGAATTCCATGTTTGTGGGCAGTTTCCGCAATCTTGCGCACATCTGAAACCACCCCATCATAAGTAGGCGATGTAATAAGGACTGCTTCGATTTTCGGATTTTCCTCAAGATATCTTTCCACACGGGATACGGAAATTGAGCCATTTATCCCCAAATTGTTATCAGATTGTGGATAAATATATGTGGGGACCAGTTCCCGGAGATAAATTGCGTGGTAAACAGCCTTATGACAGTTTCTGGCCACCAGAATCTGTCCACCCTTTTTCACAGATGCGGAAATGGCAGTAAGAATTCCTGCCGTACTTCCGTTGACACTAAAAAAACTTTTCCTGGTGCCGTACATTCTGGATAAGGCATTCTGCGCTTCAAGTAAAATTCCCTCAGAATGATGCAGATCGTCGAATCCGTCTATTTCCGTAATATCACGTTCAATAGGAAAATCCCCCTCTATGCACGCCTTATTCCGCTTGTGACCAGGCATATGGAAAGGATAAAAGTCGGATTTGCCGTAGTTCTCCAATTCTTTATATAGTCTTCTCATTTTACCTCTCAATTTTCTCAGAAATTATCACACTTTAAATCTGTATCCCACGCCCCAGATGGTCTCAATATACTGCGGCTTGGCATTATTATACTCAATTTTCTCACGGATTTTCTTGATATGAACCGTAACTGTAGCAATATCACCTACCGATTCCATATCCCAGATTTCCCTGAAAAGCTCTTCCTTTGTAAAAACTCTGTTTGGATTCTGGGCCAGGAATGTGAGCAGATCAAATTCCTTGGTGGTAAAAGTTTTCTCCTCGCCATTTACCCAGACGCGGCGGGCAGTCTTGTCGATCTTGATTCCACGAATCTCAATAATATCGTTCTTTTGCGTGGTGGAGCCGATCAGACGGTTATAGCGATCCATATGTGCCTTTACTCTGGCAACAAGCTCGCTTGGGCTAAATGGCTTGGTCATGTAATCGTCAGCCCCAAGTCCAAGACCGCGGATCTTGTCAATATCATCTTTCTTCGCGGAAACCATAATGATCGGAGTATTCTTAGCTTCTCTTACCTGGCGGCAGATTTCAAACCCGTCTATCTCCGGCAGCATCAGATCCAGAATAATCAGGTCAAAATCTTCTTTCAGTGCCATATTAAGCCCCAGATCGCCTCTGTTGCAGATTATAACTTCAAATCCTGAGAGCTCCAGATAGTCTTTCTCAAGCTCTGCAATTGCTTCTTCATCTTCAATGATCAGAATTCTGCTCATTTCATTGGTACCTCCTGGTATTTTCTAAGTACAAAATACATGATCGTGCCGATTCCAAGACGGCTTGTGGCCCATACCTTTCCCCCATGGTCCTCCAGAATTTTCTTTACAATGGAAAGACCGATTCCGCTTCCGCCTTTGGAAGAATTTCGTGAAACATCTGTACGGTAAAAACGGTCGAAAATATAAGGCAGATCCTTCGGACCAATACCTTTTCCATTGTCCTCAATCTCAATCTGGATAAAATCACCCACATCCTTGATTCGGATTTGAATGATTCCTTTAGGCTTGTCCATATATTTGATAGCGTTGCTGATAATGTTATGGATAACACGGCGGATCTGCTCCCCATCGGCAATTACCATAACATCTTTTTCCACATAGTTGGCATAAACCAGCTCAATTCCCCTGGTCTCAAGTTCCAGACCAACTTCCTCTGAACAATCTTCAAAATAATCTTCCACATTTAGTTTGTTGAAAGTATAAGGAATGCGGTTGGTATCGATTTTGGAATAAAAAGTCAGCTCGTTGATCAGATGATCCATCTCATTTGTCTTGTTGTAGATGGTGCGGACATAGCGATCCATTTTCTCAGGGGTATCTGCCACTCCATCCATGATTCCCTCTACATATCCTTTCACTGCTGTGATCGGAGTTTTCAGATCATGGGAAATGTTGCTGATCAGCTCTCTGTTCTCTTTTTCTATAAGGCTTTTTTCTTCTGTAGATTCTTTCAGACGGCGGCGCATTTCCTCGAAATCCTGACAGAGCTCAGAAAATTCGTCTTTTCCTTCTACATCCAGAACGAAATCCAGGTTGCCCTCTTTTATATTCTGCGTCGCTTTTTTTAATTTAACCAATGGAACGGCAATGCTGCGATATACCCAAAGACCAACTACCAAAGCAACGGAGATCAGGATTACAAACGCACTGATAAACAAATCCTTGGCCATTACATGTACCCTGCCCTGACTGTCGGCTGAGTCTGTTATGGAAATATCATATACTGTTCCATCGCTCTCAGTCACTGCCTGTGTTTTCTGCGCCTGTGACTGGCTGAATCCATACAAAGTGGCGGCAAACAGAAGCAGAGGCATAAGAATGATCATGGTGAATCCCAGAATGATTCTTGTTTTTAGCTTCATAACAGTTCTATCCTTTTTCTTCTTTTTACGGAAATTTTCAACAGCTTCCCTGTCGTATGAAGCTGCTTCACCGGATTTATATAGATTATAGCATAAAGCTCTGATTTCATCTCTTAATTTTCTATAAAAAATAGCTCTATAATATTCAGTTTTTCAACATAAAAAACCTGGAAAAGACTTCTTCTGCTATATACCAGTCTCTTCCAGGCTCTAACTTTAATATGGAATTTTCAAGCAGGCTTCAATACAAGCCATTTTCTTTTACCCAAATTTTACGCAAGATATTTCTTCAGATCATCAACCTTGTCCAGATGCTCCCACGGAAGATCTACATCTGTACGGCCAAAGTGTCCGTATGCAGAAGTCTGTTTGTAGATCGGGCGGCGGAGATCAAGCATTTTGATGATTCCAGCCGGACGAAGGTCAAAGTTCTCACGGATGATCTCTACCAGTTTCGCATCAGATACTTTACCTGTGCCAAATGTTTCTACATGAATAGAAGTCGGATGTGCAACACCAATTGCATAGGAAAGCTGGATCTCGCACTTGTCAGCAAGACCTGCTGCAACAATGTTCTTTGCAACATAACGTGCTGCATAAGCTGCAGAACGGTCAACCTTTGTGCAGTCTTTTCCGGAGAAAGCACCGCCGCCGTGACGTCCTGTTCCGCCATAAGTATCAACAATGATCTTACGTCCTGTAAGACCGCTGTCGCCGTTTGGTCCACCGATAACGAAACGTCCGGTCGGGTTGATAAAGTATTTCGTATCCTCATCTACCATGTCTGCCGGGATGATCTCATCAAATACATATTTCTTGATGTCCGCATGGATCTGCTCCTGTGTAACATCCGGGTCATGCTGAGTGGAGCAAACAACTGCATCAATACGGCTTGGTTTGCCATTCTCATCATACTCAACTGTTACCTGAGTTTTTCCATCTGGTCTTAAATATTTCAGAGTGCCGTCTTTACGGACTTTTGTCAGCTGACGGGAAAGTTTGTGTGCCATGTTGATTGCGTATGGCATGTATTCTTCTGTCTCGTTGGAAGCATAACCAAACTGGATTCCCTGGTCACCAGCTCCAATAGAGTCAAGCTCGTCCTCATCCATCTGATTCTCTTTCTGCTCAAGTGCTTTATCAACACCCATTGCAATATCAGCAGACTGTTTATCAAGTGCTGTGATTACCGCACATGTATCAGCATCGAATCCGAATTTTCCACGAGTATAACCAATCTCGCGGATTGTCTCTCTTACGATTGACTGGATATCGATATTTGCCTTGGAAGTGATCTCACCCATAACCAGAACAAGACCTGTTGTAGTTGCAGTCTCGCAGGCTACACGGCTCATCGGATCCTGTGCGATCAGAGCATCCAGGATGGCATCAGAAATGGCATCACAGATTTTATCCGGATGACCTTCAGTTACAGATTCGGAAGTAAATAAGATTTTTTCTTTGTTTTCCATTCTTTTGTTTTTCCCTTTCTTCGATGGAGCGAAAATTTCCAAAACAGCTAATATCTATCGCTGCATTGTATGTTTTCCGCGAAAAAAAGAACAGCCCGGACAAGCGGACTGTCTTATAAATGACTTTTTATATAAACAATCCTCTTATTGTTCGATCACTCGCTCAGGTTGGCACCTTCCTCTCTTTCGAGGGGTTGCCGTGGCTTCATAGATCCTATGTATCTCCACCACTCTGAATAAAAGGCTATTCTTCAGTTTTCCTGTTGCAAGCAATACAATATACTGATTGCTTATAATTGTCAATAGACATTTAACGTCTTATGACTATTTTTCACCAGATTAAATCTGATACTCAACAGATCAAGGCTGTCAGGCTGCGATCTGAAATTAACAATTCACCCTACACGCAGGCGGAATTTCTGGATATCCTTCTCACTGGAAACTCTCTCGATCTCTGCGCCAAGGCTGCGAAGCTTCTCTTCGAAGTTCTCATAGCCACGCTGGATGTAAACAATATCATCCACAATGGTGATTCCCTCTGCTGCCAGTCCTGCAATAACAAGAGCTGCCCCAGCACGAAGATCCGGTGCACTTACTCTTGCACCAGTAAGCTTATTCACGCCATCAATAATTGCGGAATTGCCTTCAACCTTAATACAGGCTCCCATTCTGGAAAGCTCATCGGCATATTTGAAGCGATTCTCAAAAATACTCTCAGTTACGATGCTGGTTCCCTCTGCAAGTGCAAGGGTAACCGCAATCTGCGGCTGCATATCAGTCGGATATCCCGGATATGGAAGGGTCTTCACATGAGTGCGATGAAGTCTGCCCACTGCACGTACACGTACGGCATCATCAAACTCCTGAACTTCACATCCGATTTCCTCAAGCTTAGCTGTAGTAGCTTCGAGATGCTTTGGAATTACATTCTTAACTGTGACATCCCCACCGGTAGCTGCTGCAGCGAACATAAAGGTTCCTGCCTCGATCTGGTCCGGAATGATGGAATACTCTGTGCGGTGAAGCTTCTCAACACCCTTGATACGGATCACATCTGTACCAGCACCTTTGATATTGGCTCCCATGCTGTTCAGGAAGTTGGCAACATCTACTACATGTGGCTCTCTGGCAGCATTCTCAATAATCGTACGTCCTGGTGCAAGAGATGCTGCCATCATAATATTGATGGTTGCTCCTACAGAAACTACATCCAGGAAAATATGGCTTCCATGAAGATTAGATGCCTCGGCAACAATGGCTCCATGAAGAATATCAACTTTCGCACCAAGGGCTCTGAAACCTTTCAGATGCTGGTCAATCGGACGGCTTCCGATATTGCAGCCACCTGGAAGAGGAACTTCTGCTCTTTTATATTTGCCAAGTAATGCACCAAGAAGATAGTAAGATGCACGGATCTTCTTAATATACTCATAATCTACACTTACATCACCAATGGTAGAACCATTGATCTTAACAGTTGATTTATTGATTCTGTCAACCTGTGCTCCGATGCCAGCTATTGCCTCCAGTAAAACGTTAATGTCTCTGACGTCAGGCAGATTCTCGATGAGAATTGTCTCATCCGTCATAATGGCTGCTGATAAAATAGCCAGCGCTGCATTCTTTGCACCTGCTATCTCTACTTCACCAACAAGCGGATTTCCACCTTTAATCACATACTGTTCCATAATACACCTCTATTATTCTTACTCCGCGAGCCAAAAAGGCTATTGTCAATTTCTCTACAATAACCTGACAGCCCTCCTCTGATTTACAGTTACTGTTCACTTCGTTCATCGTGACGCATTCCGCGAATAGTAACAATCTACAGTTACTTAATAACCCCTGTCTGTAGTGTTTCCAAAAGTGCCTGCAGACTTGCTTCCAAATCTTTCCCTTCTTCATCTACCACAATGTCTGCATATTTCTCGTATAAGGGAACTCGCTCCTCATATAAACTCTTCAAGGTCTGTCCTTCTTTCAGAAGAACTCCCCGCTTCTTAAGATTTCCAAGCCGTTTCTCAAGAGACTCCAGAGAAAGGCTGAGGTAAACTACCTTCCCAATTGATTTCAAGTGTTCCATGGCTTCACTGCAATATACCACACTTCCCCCAGTAGCAATTACAGTATTCTCTGTATCAATCGACGCATTTACGCGATTCTCAATGGCCTTGAAACCTTCTTCTCCTTCTTCATCAATGATCTGATAAAGACGTCTTTTTTCTTCTTTTTGTATTAAAAGGTCTGAATCTAAAAATTCATATCCAAGTATTTTCGCAAGAACAACGCCCAGTGTGCTTTTACCTGCACCGGGCATTCCAATTAATGTTATATTATTCATTTTCATTCGATACTCCTTTAAATAATAACACATAAGAGCCATTATTGCAATCACATTAAAAAATTGTTACTGAGTTCGGTTTTTTAATGGGTGATTTTTAAGTTTCTGATTATGCTTTTTTCCTTTTTTTACGCTATATCCAAAGGTGCCCAGTTTCTTTCCAAGTCCCAGATATTCTCCATGGGAATACACCATCAGTTTTGACTGATTCAGCTGAAATTTATTATTTTTATCCATATAGGCTTCGTCCGCATGCACTGCAACTACTTCCGCAAGGAACATGTGATGAGAACCAAGCTTCTCAATTTTCTTAACTTTACATTCAATATTTACAGGAGCTTCACCGATCATTGGTGCCTTCACTTGATCCGCCTTTTCTTTGGTAAGATGAAGCTCCTGAAATTTATCAACCTCTCTGCCGGACCGCACGCCACAATAATCGGTGGCGTATGCAAGCTCTTCTGTGGTAAGGTTCAGAACGAATTCCTTCGTCTTGCAGATCATATCGTAAGAAAATCTGGTGGGACGAACGGAGATGCTTACCATTGGCGGGTTGGTACACACGGTGCCAGCCCACGCTACTGTTATTATATTATCATTACCCTCGCCATCTGTAACGCTGACCATCACAGCAGGAAGCGGGTAAAGCATATTGCCTGGTTTCCATGTCTGTTTTGCCATATTTTGCTCCTCTTTTATGTGAAAATTTCCCGTGCAAAGAACCATCTGCGTTACTTTTCACTTTGTGAGCAGTATCTTTTAACAGCCTCTTTGCCGGGAAAATCTTTATTATCAGTTAAAGTCATTTGCCATGATCTGTGCAGCTTCCATCATAGCCGGGATCATCTGTTTCTTACGGGAAACCACGCCTTTCAGGTGGAAGCACTTATCCTCCGGTTCCTGCTGGAATGCGATTTTTCCCATTTCCTCGCTGCCCTCGCCGTAATAAATTACATCTGAGGACTCGTCCATAATATTGGTTAACATAAAGTAAACACGGGTAATTCCATGGCGTCCGCACTCGCTTACCATAAATGGTTTCAGGCGAACTTTGATCTCCTGAAGTTCTTCCTCGTCCATGGAACTGATCTGTCCAACACCAAAAGCCACATTTCCTTCTGCAATAAATTTCTTGTAATCCTGATAGAAAATTTCTTCAGGTGCTTTATCCTTCAGATTGCTTCCAGCCTTGAACATTTCTCTTGCGAAATCTTCAATCTTAATGTCCGCGATCAGTGCAAGCGCACTTGCTGCGATCTTGTCCTGCTGGGTGCAGGTTGGGGAACGGAACATTAAGGTATCGGAAATAATGGCTGCACAGAGAAGTCCTGCAATCTTAGGCGGAATCTCCAGTCGCTGCTCGTCATAAATCCGGTAAAGGATTGTCGCAGTACATCCAACTGGCTCATTTCTGAAATTAATCGGCTTCATAGTTTCCAGAGAACCAAGCTTATGATGATCAATGATCTCCAGAATCTCTGCCTTCTCAATGTTATCAACAGCCTGGTCTTTCTCATTATGATCTACCAGAATTACCTGTTTCTTGTGCATGTCAAGGAAATTTCGTCTGGAAATGGTTCCCACACATTTTCCCCGCTTATTGATAACAGGGAATGCACGATGGCGGTGCTTGATCATAACATCCTGGATATCATCTGTGAAATCTTCAGTATTAAAAGTTACCAGATTATCTTTTTTCATCACATAATTTACCGGAATACTCTGGTTGATCATGCGGGCAATTGTGTAGGTATCATATGGAGAAGAGATAATGATGATCTGTCTCTCCTGAGCTTTCTTTATTACCTTCTCACTTACCTGAATACTCATTCCTACAATAATGCAGCTTACATTCAGTTCTATTGCCTTTAACTGATCTTCCTCACGGTTTCCAAGAATAACCATATCATTTTCTTCGATATAGTTCTTCATCACCTCCGGATCAGCAGTTCCAATAAGGATTTTCCCTTTGGTAAAATAGCCGTGACCGTTTCCTTCTACGATTTCACCGTCAAGAGTATCCCTGATCTTGTTATACTGAGTTCTGGCATTTGAAAGAAGATAGCTGTCCTTGGTATCCATGTAAACATCAGCAATATCGCCGATTGTTACAATTCCCTCCAGCTCATCCTCGCTGTTACAGATGGGAAGGGTCACAATGCCTTTATTCTGCATCATATCCCAGGCATTTTTCAGGGACATGGTACGGTCTGCATCCGGTTTTGGACGGATATCCATATCTTTTACCTGCGTTCCGATATTTCCCAGATAAGCCGGTGGCTGTACGCCAAAACGATTCAGTACATACTGGGTCTCTTCATTGATCTGACCGGCGCGTCTTGGAATATAACGCTTGGTCTGGGTGGTTCTGTTTTTGATATCTGCGTAAGCAATTGCCGAACAAATAGAATCCGTATCCGGATTCTTATGTCCCATTACAAATACTTTCTGATTCTTCATTCACATTCTTCCTTCCAAAATTCAGCTGACCTCTGCACACTTTTCATCTGTAAACAGAGTTTTTATTTCGGGTCTACTTCTCAAACACGCTCTACAGAAGATTTTCATTTTGGGCGATTGTCTTAATCGTCCAAATCTGCACTTTATATTAATTCAGTTTAATATTTGCAAATAAAGCTCCCAGAGATGTGGTTGCCTCTTCTCCGGACTGTGGGATTTCTATTTTCTCTTCTTCCACTTCTTTTGCCATCATATCAGTCGCTTCTTTGATACTCAGGCTCAGTTTTCCATCTTTCACTGCAGTTACTTTTACTTTCACCTTATCTCCAACTGCAAGAACTTCTGATGGTTTACGGATTCTCTTTTCGCAAATCTGGGAAATATGTACCAGTCCGGATACGCCGTTTCCAAGATCTACAAATGCGCCGTATGGCTGAAGGCTCTCTACAGTTCCTTCTGTTACAAAGCCTGGCTGGATATTGGAAATTTTATTCTTTCTTTCCTCTTCTGCTTTTTCCCTTAAAATTTCTTTCGCAGAAAGGATCAGTTTTTTATCCTCTTTATTGACATCGATTACCTGAACCTGGATGTGTCTGTTCAGATATTCGTTGGCATCTTCTACGTAATTCAAAGCCAGCTTGGATGCCGGGATAAAGCCGCGCACACCTTCTACATAAGCAACTGCGCCGCCGTTTACTACACCTTTTACCACTACATCAAGAACCTCTCCGGAGGCTTTCAGCTCTTTTAATTTGTCCCAAGCCAGGACGTCAGTAGCCTCAACTTTGGATAAAAGGATGTTGCCGTTTCCATCGTCTTTTCTTACAACTGTGGCGGAAACTTCATCTCCAGGGTGTACTTCTTCTTTAACGTTAAAGCCCGGCTCTCTGCTGTAATCTTCTACCGGGATAATGCCTTCTGCGTAATATTTTAAATCTACAATAATTTCTTTATCATCTACACTCACAACTGTTCCTGTGAGAATGTCGCCTTCTTCAATTTTCTTAAAAGAAGCTTCAAGTTCTGCTTCGTAATCTTTCATTGTCTCTGCCATGACCTAGACTCCTTTACCCCTGTTTTTGCTTCATTATAGCACACCGCTTATTCGTTGCAAATAAATTTTGGAATGTACATTCGAAAAAACACCGCTCTTTAAGCGTCAGAGTTTAAGATCTGGCGTTTAAAGAGCGGCATATTCAGACAAATTCTCCCACAAATTATGACGCATATCTTGCAGAAAGCCTTTTTCAAACACGTTCCAGAGCGTACAGATTGCAGGAATGCTTTTTTTAATACGCTCCAGAGCGTGCTGATTGCAGGAATGCTTTTCAAATACGCTCTAAAACGAGGAGTGCCCCGGCAGTAGCTGCCGGGGCGATTATTATGAAAAAATTTTATGTGTAATGGTGTCATTACAACGTCTTCTGTGTATGTTCTTTCGAACTGATTATATAGTATCAGATACTTATGAACAAAATACATGCAAATTGTAAACGAATAATGAACATTTGTTTTATTTGCACAATTTCTTCTTTCATTTTCCTCCTTTTTTATAAATTTACCACATTTGCATCTTTACTTTAATTTGGTAAAGTTATACATTTTGTACATTTTACATTTCTCATTCGAATAATCCTTTTACAAATTCGATTAACTTCGACACAAGACCTTTGGCATCATCCTTTGTAACTCCCATATCCTGCAGCTTACTGTATACAGAATTTACATCGCTTCTAAGAGCATCTTCGTCAATTTTTGCATCCAGAACCTTGCGTACTACAGAAACAAGGGAATCTACATCTGAATCAGAAAGAGATACACCAAAATGGTCTGCTGCCTGAGTTACAGCACTTCGTACCTGGTCATCTGTGATATTCTGCTGGTCTACAAGATCCTTGGCATACATAATAATGTCTACTGCTTTTCCAGGGTCAGAAGCAAGAAAATCAATTCCACTGTCCAGAAGACTTTCTACCACTTCTGTATCACTGGATGCCATAACCGGCATCGGCATGGAACAGGCAAGGACTCCTGCAAGAATAAGTGCTGCTGATTTTTTCATTTTTATCATGATAATTACCTCCTGATTGAATGTTACTGTTCAAGACTTGCCCAGTAACGATTAAATGTCATCTGTTCAAAATCTCTCCAGTAACAATTAAATAGCTGCTGTTCATATTCTGACCAGCAATAGTTAATATTCTGTTCACAAACTGCTGGAATCTGGCCATATTTATGATCTGATTTCCTCATATCAAGTAATTTTCTTCTGAATTTTAATCAATATCGGAAATAAATCTTCCTCCAGATTCCAGCCCATTATACTACACCTTTTCCTTTTATTTGTAAAATGTATCTAAAAACTTTATAATTTTTTTTTAACTAATCTCCAAAAACAGCCCATTTTCCAGAGAGTTACAAATCTTTTCAAATTCGTTCACTAATTTTTCATAAGATAAACACGATTCTTTCAAACTTTCCCGATATACTAACAGCATAAAAATAATAACAGCCAACATTATTTTTATAAAATTTCTTTTTCATATGTCAGTCACCCAAAAGTGATTGACTCTCCTTCCTTTTAAAAAATATATTTGAGACAAAATAAAAATCACCCGTCTAGCCACCGGGTGATTTTTATTTGTATGAGATTTATGCAGTAAATCAGTTTCGAACATGTGAAGGATTGCAGAAGCCGCAACGCTACGCTGCAAAATAATCCTAAGATATCAAGAACGAGGCTCACGCCCCGTTCTTGATATCTATCTCAATTTATTAAATACGTTCGCAAGATCAGCAAATTCTGCTAACGTAAGCGCTTCGCCTCTCACATTTACCGGAATTCCGGTCTCTGCCATAGCTTTCTCAATTTCCTCTTTTGAAAAATCAAGCTCCTGGGAGTTCTTCAGTCCGTTTACCAATGTTTTTCTTCTCTGATTAAAAGATGCCCTGATCAGCCTGAACATCAGCTTCTCATTCTCCACCTGCACGGGCGGCTCTTCGTATCTCACAAGCTGGATAACAGCACTTCCCACCTTCGGTCTTGGCATAAAACAGTTCGGCGGAACATTCGCAATGATCTGCGGTCTGGCATAATACTGAACAGCCAGGGACAAAGCACCGTAATCCTTTGTTCCAGGACCAACCTGCATTCTGTCTGCCACTTCCTTCTGTACCATAATGGTGATGGAAGAAATAGGAACATGGTTTTCAAAAAGTCCCATGATGATTGGTGTAGTAATATAATAAGGCAGATTTGCAACCACCTTGATAGGCTTACCCCCATTTTTCTCCTGTGCCAGCGCCGCAATATCAACTTTCAGGATATCCTCGTTGATCACAGTCACATTATCCCAGTCTTTCAAAGTATCATTTTCCAGAATCGGGATCAGTGTCTTATCAATCTCTACAGCCACCACTTCTCTGGCTGCCTCAGCCAGATACTGGGTCATGGTTCCAATACCCGGTCCGATTTCCAGGACAAAATCATCCTTGGTGATCTTGGAAGCCTCGATTATTTTTTCCAGAACATGGGTATCGATAAGAAAATTCTGACCAAACCTTTTCTGGAAAGCAAAATTATACTTTTGAAGAACTTCAATGGTATATTTCGGATTTCCTAAATAAGGTCTGGTCATATTAATTTCCTCTTTCTTTTAAATTATTTAATCATTATCTGCAAATCACACAATCTAGTACATCGTTTTCGAAATAACTATACCACTCACTTGTCTGTGAATCCGATTGCACAGGTATAAAAGCCTCGGCGTAGCCCGCTACGCCTGCGTTTTTATACCTGCACACTCGAATCCACATCCTACGCGATTGGTATAGTTATTTACGAAACGATGTACTAGGCAGCTGTCTGCAATTCCCCTATTACTTATTTTGCAAAATCTTTCTCATAAAGAACCGTAAATCCATCACGGTCTACTCTCTTTTTCTTATTAAATTTCAAAAGTCCGCCCTGGGATTTCGCCATTGCTGCGTCAAGCATTTCCTTAACTGCGCCAATGTTCATAGGCTGGTCTTCTTTCTGGTTCACACCGATCAGATTATACAATGCAAGCATTCCCATCTGATCGATCTTGTAACCATTTTCCTTGGTGTAAACTCTTGCAAAGTTTACAAGTTCATCATTGGTAAATACCGGAATGTTGATCATGGATGTAAACTTCTTGGCAAATTTCGGGAATTTTGCAATCAGCTTACGCATTCCAATCTTCTCATCCTCAATGATCACAGTAAGTCCGTCTGTGCGGAACTCCATAGCCTTATCCAGAATATCCACCGTTTCCTGTGTCAGCTGATTAGCATTCTCAATGACAAGGAAACCACCGCTAAGTTTACCGATTACTTTTGTAATATCCATCTCATTCAGCTGATCGGCAAACACATAAGCCACCTTGGAAGCCGGCAGATTCAGTTCTTTACAGATTGCCGGAATCAGACTTGCGATCAGTCTTGTCTTACCAGTTTCTTTCCCACCCATGACGATCACGTTTCCAGTCTTGGAGGTCTTATCAGCCGCTGCCATCTGCACATCGCAAAGTGCACTGATCAGCTGTTCCCGCATTCCCGGAACCTTTACAAAATATGTAAACAACTTCTTCTCATCATCGGTAAGTGATTTCTCTCTTGGCACAATGTCACATGGATTTCTCTTATCCTTTGGCTGAATAGAATCGATAAACTGTTCCAGTTCTTCTTCCTCGGAAAGAGATTCAGAAGACTCTTCTTCCTCTTCATCCTCATCAAAATCAAAGTTTTCGTCCTCAGAATCTTCCGGTTCTTCCTCTGCATCTTCCGTTTCAACCACATCATCTGCAGCTGGAGGCATATCCTCATCCTCTTCTTCTCCAATGCTCTCTCTGAGAAGCTTGGCAATAAATTCATCCTCAGACATGGAATCATCAGAAGGCTCTTCTTTCTCCTTATGACCTGCCGGGCCATTCATAAACTCATCCTCAGCAGCCTGAAGATCCTCTTCGGAAAGGAATTCCTCTTCCTCAAGCTCTACAACCGGCTTTTTCTGCTCTGGTTCTGGCTCGATTTCTTCCTCGTCCTCAGTGATAACTTCCTCTTCTTCTGGAATATCCTCTGCCTTTTCTTCTTTTACAGCATTCTGAGGTTTCGTAGATATTTCTTGGGCAGCTTCTACAATTTCTTTATTTTCTTCCTGAACTTTCTCTTCATCTACCTTCTCATCCGGAATTTCAATTCCCTGTGCAGAAGCAGCAGCAAGAATCGTATCCTCCAGATTGAAATTTGAAAAATCAAATGCAGGTTTCTCGTCTTTCATTTTCTCCGCAGCATCAGCCTCATCACTGAAAAGGTTATTCTGTACAGGCGCCTTGGGAACCTCAATCTCTTCCGGTACCATATTCTTCATAGAATCCGGAATATTCAGTGTAGGCATTTTCAGGTTCTCAACAGGTGTTTCTGTTTCTGTGGAAAATGCGTTCTTCTCTTCTGCAGACTCTGAACGATCTGCATTCTCTAAACCTTCTGTATTCTCTTCGGAAACTGCTTCTGCTGATTCCTCCGCAGTCTCATCTGCTGTACTCACAGATTCTTCAGCAACATTCTCCTTGGTATTCTCCACTTTCACCTTGCCAGTTTCAGGCTCCAGCTCCGGTACACTTTCATATTCTTTCTCAGAAGCCGGATCACGAAGCATTTCTTCCTGAACCTCTTTCGTCTGCTCAGTGGAAACAATGCTGTCTTCCATTTCATCCATCTTACGGCTTCCAAAGATGTCACGAAGTCCTTTGGAAATTTTATCCTGAAGACTCTCTACGCCATCCAGATCCTCGCTCTTGATCTGAATACTTTCAATAGATTCGCTTCCCTGGTTCTCAGCTTTCGGTGCTTTCTCTTCTTCCTTGATGGTATCTGCTTCCTCAGGTTTCAGAAGCTTCGGTACAAACTGCTGTTCATACCGCTCTTTCTCCGCGCCAGTAAGAGCACCCATACGCTGTTTCAGGTCCATAGCCTTCATCACGTAGTTACCCTCGTTGAACCAGAGAATGATCTCGTTGCAAAGCTCCAGACATTTCTCTTTGTCACCATCCTGATAGTACAGTTTGGCAAGCTCGTAAGACCATTTTTCGGTAAATTCTTTCTCCTTATAATCCTCCAGAACCTTGATCTGCTCTGCAAGAGGAGCCTTTTTTACTTTCAGGATCTTGTATTTCAGGATGTACTGCGTATTATCATTTGGCGCAACTTCCCTGTACTCCTGATAAAATTCCACTGCCTCGGAAACCTGTCCCAGCTTCAGGGAAACTTCTACAAGACGATAAAGAATGTTCTTACCAATGGAGGCTCTGTGATAAGCCAGCAGGAAAATTTCCTTGCTGTCCTCATAGCGTTTATTGGCAGCATAGATTTCACCAACCACACAAAGGGTACGAACATTTTTCACACGGCGCCAGTCAATGCTGTCTACAACATTCATGGCTCCCTTATAGTCTTTCTGTTCTACTAAATGGTTAATCTCTTCAAGTTTAACCCGAAATTCCTCTTTGTCCAAATTTTTCACCAACTTTCCATAGTTAATGCCAGTTTAGCATATCGCATACTACTTCGCAAGCTTATTTATCTGCAGGACCCCCTATCGGCTGATACACATGCCCTGCCACAACGTGAAACACTTTATTGATCGTAAACTGATGACTGACAAAATCATCCAGACCAGTACAGGTGATCATGGTCTGAATATCATGAATACTCTCAAGAAGATAATTCTGACGGCTGCTGTCCAGCTCCGAAAGGACATCGTCCAGAAGCAGAACCGGTTTATCATGAATGATCTTCTCCACCAGATAAATCTCCGAAAGTTTCAGGGAAAGAGCTGCTGTTCTCTGCTGCCCCTGCGAACCATATTTGCGGATGTCAATTCCGTTTACAGCCACCATTAGGTCATCCCTGTGAGGTCCGGACGAAGTCATTTTCATCCGAAGATCCCGGTCTCTGTTGCGGAAAAGGCTCTCTTCCAAAGCCTCACTCTCCACGCTTGGTTCATATATCACTTCTATATTTTCAATACCGCCGGTAAGATTTCTGTGAATTTCCTTAATGATCTCATTAAGGGACTCCACAAATTCTCTTCTTTTGCCAATGATCTTACGGCCATAATTTACCAGCTGCATATCCCATACATCCAGAGTCGCCCCAAGATCCGGCTGCTTATACATATCCTTCAGCAGCTTATTTCTCTGGTTCAGAACATGATTGTATCCGGCAAGATCTGTGAGGTATAGTTTATCCAGCTGACAAAGCTCCGCGTCCATGAATCTTCGTCGCTCTCCCGGACCGTTTTTGATAATATTCAGATCCTCCGGGGAAAAGAAAACCAGATTCACCACACCGAGAAGCTCTCTCGCCTTCTTTATGGGAAGCCCGTTGATTGCCACGCCCTTGGCCTTATTTTTCCGAAGGTGCATGTCAATCTTATAAGACATGGAATCTTTTCCCACCATCATGCGGATATGGGCTTCATCCTGTTCAAAGCGGATAATCTCCCGGTCTTTGCTTCCTTTATGGGATTTGCTGGTTCCGCACAGATACACAGACTCCAGGATATTGGTTTTTCCCTGTGCATTATCCCCATAAAAAATATTGGTTCCTTTGTCAAAAGAAAGTTCCAGCGATTCGTAATTTCTGAAATTGCTTAATTTTATGGATTCAATATAAGCCATTTTACTCGTTTCCGGACAGAACCTTCACATCCTGGCCATTATAGGAAATAACGTCACCGCCATAAACCTTGCGGCCTCTTCTGGTATCTACTTCGCCATTTACTTTTACAAGTCCGTCGTTGATCACATATTTTGCCTCAACACCGTCTGATACAAGTTCAGCAAGTTTCAGTGCCTGGCCAAGTTTGATAAATTCATCTCTGATTCTGATTTCCAATTTTCTGCCTCCACTCTTCTGGCATCACGACTGCAATTCGTTTTCCAGACTGTCTCCAGCCATTATTGGCAGTCCGTGTTCACTTCCATACTCTTCCAATTGTCTGTTACGTTTCTCTCTGTGGCAAGTGTCATTATCTTGCCTGGTTCTGATTTATGTTAACCGGAAGAATCAGATACGTGTAAGTTTCTTCCTCATCTCTGATAAAGCAAGGTGCTTTCGGGTTTACCAGGTAAATGTCGATGGTCTCATCATCAATAACCTTCAGTGCATCGATCAGGAACTTGGGATTAAATCCGATCAGAATATCTTTTCCCTCTTTCTCAATATCAATGTCCTCATTCATGGAACCCATTGCAGAATCAATCTTCAGCTCCATGCTGCCATCTGTAATGTGGATAATGATCGGTTTCTTATCTCCTTCTCTTACAAGGAGTGTGGCACGGTCGATACAATCCAGGAATTCTTTTTTGTTAATGGAAAGTTTGGTCTCATAATCGCTGGAAAGCATCTGGTCAATACGGAAATATTCCCCTTCGATCAGACGTGAAACTACCATAGTCTGGTCAAATTCAAATAAAATATGATTGTTTGTGAAGAAAATGCTGACTACATCATCCATTTCTCCGGATAAGATCTTACTGATCTCATTCAGAGTCTTGCCTGGAACTACAACCTTGCGGTCTGAATAGTCTTTCTTCAGAGGCATTTTGCGGATCGCAATACGGTGTCCATCCAGAGAGACAATTTTCAGACAATTATCCTTAATTTCAAACAGCTCACCAGTCATTAATTTGTTGTTATCGTTGACTGCAATTGAGAATATTGTCTGATAAATCATATTCTTTAATGTATATTGAGAGATAGTTAATGGTTCATCTCTTTCAATCATAGGAAGATATGCGAAATCTTCTCCTGATTTTCCAGGAATATTAAATTTTGCTTTCTCACAGGTGATAGTTGCAGCGAATTTTTCATCAGTTTTAATGGTAACATCGTTGTCTGGAAGTCTTCTGATGATCTCGTAAAAGATTTTCGCATTCAGGGCAACCATTCCTTTTTCTTCTATAGTACCTTCGACAATGGTTTCGATTCCAAGTTCCATGTCATTAGTAGTAAATTTGATCTGATTTGTTGTTGCATCAATCAGAATACATTCCAGAATTGGCATAGTTGTTTTGGATGGTACAGCTTTTAAGGAAATGCTGACGCTCTTCAACAAGTTACTTTTGGAGCAAATGATTTTCATAATGTGTATAACTTCCTTTCTGGAGAAAATGGGTTTTTCATTAAATATATTTAAGAAGATATCCGCCGTATCCGCCGTAGGGGGTGTGAATATGTGAAAAACTCACTTCCGCCCAGTGAATAAAAGGGTTTCGGGTATGGATAACTTCGTGTAAAAGCATTGGTTTAGAGTGTGAATAACCTGTGTAAAACCACATAAGAGATTTTGTTGCCAAAAGTTATTCACATTAATACACATAATGTCAACATCTTATACACATGAAATGTGGAAAAAATGTGTTAAGTTTGTGGATTAATTTTTTTCTTTAATGTATCGATGGTGTTCTGGAGCTGTTCGTTGGTCTGGAGCTCCTTTTCAATCTTTTCTACGCCGTGCATAACGGTAGTGTGGTCGCGATTTCCAAGATACTGTCCTACATTTTTCAGCGGGATCGCCAGAATTTCACGGCAAAGATACATTGCCACCTGTCTTGGCATCACGATCTTGGAACTTCTTTTATTTCCACAAAGATCGGCAGTACTTACATTAAAATGCTCTGCTACCATAGAAATAATGTAGTCTGCAGTAATCTGTTTATTTTCATTCGGTGCGACGATATCCTTCAGAGCCTGCTCGGCAAGTTCAAGGGTAACCTCTTTTTTCTCCAGTTTTGCATAAGCAACTACCTTATTGAAGGCACCTTCCAGCTCACGGATGTTGGATTTGATATTATTTGCAATATATTTGATAACATCTTCGCTTACATTGTAGCCGTCCATGTCTTCTTTTTTATGAAGAATGGCCATCCTGGTCTCGTAATCCGGCAGAGTAATATCCACGATCAGTCCCCATTCGAATCTGGAACGGAAACGCTCATCCAGAATTTCCATATCCTTCGGCGGTTTATCGGAAGATATGATAATCTGTTTGTTTGCACTGTAAAGGCTGTTGAAGGTGTGGAAAAATTCCTCCTGCGTGGATTCCTTTCCTATAATAAACTGAATATCATCAATGAGAAGGACATCAATGTTACGGTATTTCTCGCGGAATTTACTCATGGCGGTGTTATTTCCATTACGGATGGTCTCGATCAGCTCATTGGTAAATTCTTCACTTGTAACATAGAGAACCTTACTGTTATCATCATTTTCAATAATAAAGTGGGCGATGGAATGCATAAGATGGGTCTTGCCAAGTCCTGCACCACCATAGATAAACAGCGGATTGTACGTATTTCCCGGAGATTCCGCTACTGCCAGGGCTGCAGCCTGAGCCAGTTTGTTGTTGCTGCCCACGATAAAAGTATTGAATGTATATTTGGGGTTCAGATTTGCTTCTTCACATCTGGCCTTAAAACGGTTGTCCTGATCAGGTGCAGCGTCGGAAATGGATTTCTTCGCCGGGACGTCTTCTGGAAGGATAAATTTCACTTCGCAGTCGGTCATTCCGGTAACTTCGCTTATGGTAACCTGCAGAGGCAGTTTGTAATTCTTATTAATGTAGCTTAATCGCACCTGGTCGGAAGCGACGATGGTAACTACATTTCCACTGACATCATAAACCTTCAGGGGTTTCAGCCATGTGTCGAATCGAACATCGGAAAGATCGTGCTCCTTTTTCACAATTCCCAGGATTTCATCCCATTTTTCTATTACTGTGCTCATTTTTTCCTCCCGTACACATCTGATTGTTTCTTATATTAAATGATGCCGTCCGTCGGCGACATGTCCGTTTATCAAAATACCAGCTGGAAACAGGAAATTAGGGTGTGGCAGGCTAAATATACCGGAATTTTACTGGTATTTTGATAAACGGACATAAATATCCTTATATATATTATAATAAATCCTGTCTTTTCGCAACGACAAAATCTTATTTATATAGGAAATTTATGTGGAAAAGTATGCACATCCTGAGAAAAAATCAGAACTGCTGTGGATTGTCGTAAAAGGATGGGGATGTGGGTGGGAAAATGTTGTACTGGACGTGAAAATAGGAAAAACAACTGGGGAAAAGTGCAGAATTGTCCACAAAACATCCACAATTTGAAAAAATTGCAGTGGATAATAAAAAAATTCCAGGAAAAAAATGGGGGATATCTTGTGAATAAACTGGAAAGTTATCAACATTTTGTGTGTGGATAAATGTGGATAAAAAGGTTGATAACTATTCTGGTTACCATAACATGGTTTTGCGGGTTTCAATAATGAAAAATTATGTGTATAACTCTATCCACTGTCGAATCCCCTCGAAATATACTGTTTTTTGTGACATATGCGTTAAAATCAACAGTCAAAAGTGGATATTTTTGCTGATAATCCCCAGGTTATCCACAAGTTATCCACAAAATGTGGATAATGTTACGTAAACCTTTTCAAAATGACAGGTTATGCACAGTGTGGAAAACTTTGTGGATATAAAAAATTCCAGGAAAGCAAGAATTTTTACTTGACGAGAATGCCATTTATGAATATAATTGAAATGATGTTCTGATTAGGTTAATAATTTTAAATTCCATATAGATAAAGGAGGTGCTTTACCTATGAAAATGACATTTCAGCCGAAAAAAAGATCTAGAGCGAAAGTCCATGGCTTCAGAGCTCGTATGAGCACAAAAGGCGGACGTAAAGTATTAGCTGCCAGAAGATTAAAAGGAAGAAAGCAGTTATCTGCTTAAGACCGTTAAGACCGCAGTTACTGTGGTCTTTTCTTCTATACAGAAATAATTATTTCAATATCATATAAAGGAGAATCAGATGGAATACTCAGACTCCTTAAAGAAAAATAACGAATTCCAAAGGGTATACCGAAAAGGAACATCACAGGCAAATCGGTATCTGGTGATGTATGTGCTTGAGAACCATGACAGGCACATGGAGAATCGTCTGGGAATATCTGTAAGTAAAAAAGTTGGGAATAGTGTGGTACGCCACAGAGTCACCAGACTGATACGAGAGAGCTACCGCCTGAATGAAAGATCCTTCCGTCAGGGACTGGACATTGTAGTGGTCGCAAGACCAAATGCAAAGGACAAGTCCTATCAGGAGATTGAGAGTGCGCTTATGCATCTTGCAGGCAGAATGAAGATCCGCCGTGAGGCTGAGCTTCATGTGGAAGATTAAACGGTATTTGGGCAGTATTGTTGGTTCGGTAAAGGAGCGGCAATATTGAAACAGATTTGCAGGAGAAATTATCATGAGCAGATTTAGTCCAAGGAATATCATGATTCATATGATTCGTCTCTATCAGAAATATATATCGCCGATGAAGAGAACAAAATGTCCTTATATTCCCACATGTTCTCAATATGGTTTAGAAGCAATTCAAAAATATGGTGCGTTAAAGGGCGGGCTTCTTGCAGCGTGGAGAATTTTGCGCTGCAATCCTTTTTCACATGGAGGATACGATCCTGTGCCATAAACTGTACTGAAACAGATGGTGTACAATAAATGACACTTTAAACTGATTTTCAGCACAAAAACTCAAACTTTGACAATTGAATAGTTACACCGAAAAAGCCTAGGAGGAAACAAACTTGGATATGATTTTATTAACGAAGAGCAGTGTCCCGATTATTGGACAGGTTGCTTCTATTATGGGCTGGATCATGGACGGGATTTACAGAGTTCTTGATCTGGTGGGTATTCAGAACCTGGGTCTTTGTATCATTATCTTCAGTATTATTATTTATGCACTGATGACACCATTGCAGGTTAAACAGCAGAAGTTTTCTAAGTTAAGCTCTGTTATGCAGCCTGAGCTTCAGAAGATACAGAAGAAATACAAAGATAAAAAAGACCAGGCGTCCATGCAGAAAATGCAGGAAGAAACTCAGCTTGTATATCAGAAATACGGTGTTTCACCTACCGGCAGCTGTGTGCAGCTGTTGATCCAGTTTCCTGTCCTGATGGCATTATGGCAGGTTATTTACAAAATTCCTGGTTATGTTGGCAGTGTAAAGAATGTTTTCACAGGCCTTGTTGATCAGATCACAAGCGTAAGTGGCTACACAGACCTGATCCAGAGCTTTATCACAGACAATAAGATGACTCGTGTACAGCTGGCGCTGGATAACGGAAAAGCGACCAGTAATTCTGTCATCGATTTCCTTTATGCATTATCTCCATCTCAGTGGAAAGATCTTGCATCAATGGATCAGTTTAAGGGATTTGCAGATACCATTAACACCACGTCTGCAGAAATTTCCAAAATGCAGAATTTCTGTGGATTAAACATTGCAGATCAGCCTCTGAACTACATTAAGGCTGCTTTTGAGGGAGCATCTATTGCACTGGCAATCGCTGCACTTCTGATTCCTATTCTTGCATGGGCGACTCAGGTACTGAACTATAAGCTTATGCCACAGGCTACTTCATCTGCTGAAGGAGCTGTTGATACGATGCAGGCTTCCATGAAGACTATGAATACGGTTATGCCGCTTATGTCAGCAGTATTCTGTTTCACATTCCCGGTAGGTCTTGGTATTTACTGGATTGCAAGTGCGGTTGTAAGAAGTGTTCAGCAGTGGTTTATCAATCGTCATCTTGATAAGATGGATATCAATGATCTGGTAAACGAGAACATGAAGAAGATGGAGAAACAGCGTACGAAAGAAGGACTTCCGCCGCAGAAGATCACCAATCAGGCAAACCAGTCTACTAAGAATATCAATACCAAGATTGATAAAGGTTCCAGTAACACAAACGCAGAAGAGAGAGCCAGAAAAGTAGAGGAATCCTACCAGAATGCAAGAAATGCAAAACCTGGAAGTATTACAGCAAAAGCAAATATGGTCAGGGATTTTGACGAGAGAAACAAGAAGAAGTAATTGTTGTCGGGAACGGAGGGTTTCATAGATGGAGGAGTTTATCCAGTTTTCAGCAAAAACGAAAAATGAAGCAATCACAAAGGCGTGCATCGAATTAGGTGTGTCCAGTGATCAGCTGGATATTGAAGTGGTTTCTGAAGGTAGTTCCGGATTTTTTGGTATCGGAAGCAAACCGGCAATCATTAAAGCACGCAAGATCAATACAGTTTCTGAAGAGGATGAGATACAGGAAATCGTTGATACTGTTAAAGTGGATGCGATTAAGGAAGAGCAGAATAGAAAGCCTGCCAAACCTTTTGTAAAAGCTGAGAAACCGGCACCAAAGAGTGAACCGGTGAAAGAAAAAGCACCTGTAAAAGAGGCGAAAGAGCCAAAGCCTTTTAAAGAGCCAAAAGAAAAACAGCCGCGCCAGCCGAAAGAGAAACCTTTTAAGGAGCGTCCTGTAAAAGAAAAACCGGCAAAAGAAAAAATGCCGAAAGAGCCAAGAGAAGAGAAGCCGAAACAGTCCAAACCTGTTGAGATCATCACAGATCCGGCAGAGATCAAAGAAGTGGAAGAGAGAGCAATTGTTTTCCTTCGCGACGTATTTGCATCTATGAATCTTGGTGAAGTGGAGATCACTTCCAAATACAACACAAATGACGGTTGTCTGGAAGTTGCTTTTGAAGGAGAGGATATGGGAATTCTCATCGGTAAGAGAGGACAGACCCTTGATTCCCTTCAGTATCTTACAAGCCTTGTTGTAAACAAGGGAAAAGCAAACTATATCAGAGTAAAGCTCGATACAGAAGATTACCGCAGACGTCGTAAAGAGACTCTGGAGAATCTTGCAAGAGGAATTGCCTACAAGGTTAAGAAGACCAGAAAGCCAGTTGTACTTGAGCCTATGAACCCATATGAGAGAAGAATCATTCACTCAGCACTTCAGGGCAATAAGTATGTAGAGACTGTCAGCGAGGGCGAAGAGCCGTATCGTCATGTGGTTGTAAAATTAAAAAGATGGTAAATCTTGCATAAAACATCTGAATGTGTTATAAAAGATTTGCAGAATGAATAAGAGGTTATTCCAGGTGAAAGATGGAAGAACTGAAGCGTTATGCTTTTGTTTTAATATCTTTCCCTGGGGTAACTTTTTTTGTATAATAAAATAAGATGATACCAGTGTCAAAAGGTCAAAAAGCTGTTCGTGCTTGCACGATAAGGCTTTTGAGCTTGGGACACGCCAAATATGAGAAAGTAGCGATTTACGCAGTAAATCAGCGGATTTCGAATATTTGGAGGATTGCGGGAGCAGCGTAGCTGCGTAGCAATCCGGGTATCAAATGAGTGTCAAAAGATGTGTTAAGCTTATAATTTGGATTGTAATTTACATGGAGGAAATCACATGAATACAACAATTGCAGCGATATCTACTGCTGTGAGTGCTTCGGGAATCGGAATCATCCGAATCAGCGGCCCGGAAGCCATGGACGTTATATCCCGCATTTACCGTTCCAAGGGCGGGAAAAAGAAGATTAAAGAAGTGCCCACCCACACCATTCATTATGGTTATATCTATGACGGGGAAGAAATCGTGGATGAAGTTCTGGTCATGGTTATGCGCGCACCCAAAACATTCACAGGAGAAGATACCGTGGAGATTGATTGTCACGGCGGTGTCTATGCCATGAACCGGGTTCTGGAAACAGTTTTGAAAAATGGAGCCAAAATTGCCGGGCCCGGAGAATTTACCAAAAGGGCTTTTCTGAATGGCAGACTGGATCTTTCCCAGGCAGAGGCAGTTATGGATGTGATTCAGGCGAAAAATGAGTACGCCCTGAAAAGCTCCATGAGCCAGCTGAAAGGTTCTGTACAAAAGACCATCAAGGAGATTCGAAGCGACCTGATCTACGAGATTGCTTTTATCGAGTCTGCCCTGGATGATCCGGAGCATATCAGCCTTGAGGGATATCCACAGAAATTGCATGGGATCGTGGAAAAAGAGCAGAAATCCATCGAAGAGCTGTTGAAAACTTCCACAGATGGCAAGATCATCCGGGAAGGAATTGAGACGGTTATTGTGGGTAAGCCAAATGCAGGTAAGTCATCTCTGTTAAACCTTCTTGTAGGGGAAAATAAGGCCATTGTAACGGATATTGAGGGTACTACAAGAGATATTCTGGAGGAGTATATTACCCTTCATGGAATTACATTGAAAATTGTAGATACGGCAGGTATCCGCGATACAGAAGATGTGGTGGAAAAAATCGGTGTTTCCAGAGCCCGGGAGGTTGCAAAGGGTGCAGATCTGGTGTTATACGTAGTAGACAGCTCTACACCGCTTGATGAAAATGATGAAGAAATCATTGAAATGCTGAAAGACAGAAAAGCAATTGTACTGTACAATAAAACAGATCTTGCTTCGGCTGTGAGTATGGAGGCATTAAAGGAGAAAATCAACCATCCTCTCATTCCGATTTCTGCGAAAGAGGAGACTGGAATTGCCCAGCTGGCGGATACTATTAAGAGTATGTTTTTCAGTGGGAAAATTTCTTTTAACGATGAGGTTTATATTACAAATGCCCGTCACAAAGAGGCACTGGAAGAGGCAGAAGAGAGTCTTGCAATGGTAAAACAGAGCATCGAGGATGGCATGCCGGAAGACTTCTTTTCCATTGATCTGATGGCTGCTTATGGAAGCCTTGGAAAGATCACAGGAGAGGAAGTTGGGGAAGATCTGGTGAATGAGATATTTAGTAAGTTTTGTATGGGTAAGTAGTGGCAGAGGGACGCGATAATATATGAATGAGTGTGTTATAGAGGAGATAAAAATGAAACATTTAGAGGAGAATTATGACATAGTAGTGGTCGGTGCTGGACACGCTGGCTGTGAGGCAGCGTTGGCTGGGGCGAGATTGGGATTGAGTACGATCATGTTTACGGTAAGTGCAGAGAGTATTGCGCTGATGCCTTGTAACCCAAATGTAGGCGGTAGTTCAAAGGGACATCTGGTCCGTGAGTTGGATGCTCTTGGCGGTGAGATGGGAAAAAATATTGACAAGACTTTTATTCAGTCAAAAATGCTGAATTGTTCCAAGGGTCCGGCGGTACATTCCCTTCGTGCTCAGGCAGATAAGCAAGCATATAGCAACGAAATGAGAAAAACACTGGAGAACCAGGAGAACCTGACTATCCGCCAGGGAGAGGTAACAAAGCTTCTGGTAGAGGACGGTAAGATCACTGGTGTAAGGACTTATTCCGGTGCTATTTATCACTGTAAGGCGGTAGTCTTGTGTACTGGAACTTATCTGAAAGCACGTTGTATTTACGGTGATGTAAGCAATTATACTGGTCCAAATGGTTTACAGGCGGCTAATTATCTGACTGATTCTCTGAAGGAATTGGGAATTGAAATGTTCCGTTTCAAGACTGGAACACCTGCCAGAATCGCAGGAAATACCATCGATTACAGCAAGATGGAAGAGCAGTTTGGGGATGAGAGAGTAGTGCCATTTTCTTTTTCCACAGATCCGGAGGATGTGCAGATCGAGCAGAAATCCTGCTGGCTGACTTATACCAATGAGGCTACCCATGATATCATCCGTGCCAATCTGGATCGTTCCCCGTTGTATTCTGGTATGATCGAGGGAACTGGTCCACGTTATTGTCCGTCTATTGAGGATAAAGTAGTTCGTTTTGCAGATAAAAAAAGACATCAGGTGTTTATTGAGCCAGAGGGAATGTACACAAATGAGATGTACATTGGCGGTATGTCCAGCTCTTTGCCGGAAGATGTGCAGGAGGAAATGTACCACAGCGTACCAGGCCTTGAGCATGCAAAAATTGTGAAGAATGCTTATGCTATTGAGTACGATTGCATTAACCCAAGACAGCTTTATCCAACGCTGGAGTTTAAGAAAATTAAAGGTCTTTTCAGTGGCGGACAGTTTAACGGAAGTTCAGGTTACGAGGAGGCAGCAGCCCAGGGACTGATCGCTGGTATCAATGCAGCCATGGAAGTGCTGGGAAAAGAGCAGCTGATCCTGGATCGTTCTGAGGCTTATATCGGTGTTCTCATTGATGATCTTGTTACAAAAGAGAACCATGAGCCATACCGTATGATGACCAGCCGTGCCGAGTACCGTCTCCTTCTTCGCCAGGATAATGCGGATCTGAGACTTCGTAAAAAGGGCTGGGAGGTAGGTCTTGTAGATGACGAAACCTATGCAAAAGTAGTGGAAAAAGAACGCTTGATAGCGGAAGAAATCCAGCGTGTGGAGAATACAAATGTGGGTATGACAGAGGCAGTTCAGAGCCTTCTGGAAAGCAAAGGAAGCACACCACTTAAGTCAGGAATCAGTCTTGCAGAGCTGATTCGCAGACCGGAGCTTTCCTATGCAGATGTTGCTCCTATTGATAAGAACCGCCCTGAACTTGCCTGGGATGTGCAGGAGCAGGTAAACATTAATATTAAATACGACGGCTATATCCGCCGCCAGATGAAGCAGGTAGAGCAGTTTAAGAAGCTGGAAGCCAAGAAAATTCCAGAGGATCTGGACTATGAGAAAGTAAAGAGCCTGCGTATTGAGGCACGGCAGAAACTGGAACTTTACAGACCTGTTTCCATTGGACAGGCATCCCGAATTTCCGGTGTTTCACCGGCGGATATTTCGGTGCTGCTGGTTTATATGGAGCAGTATGGGAAGGAGCGTCACTAAACGGACGCGTTTCTGCAAGTAATATTCCACGCAGGTCGGTTGGGCACTAGAGCGTGTTTGAAAAAGGCTTTCTGCAAGATGTGTGTCACAATTTGTGGGAGATTTTGTTCGGATAAGGGCGCCGTAGCGGGCTACGGCAACCGAATTCGGGCAAAATCTCCCGCAAAGTGGGGCGTGCAGATTGCGGAAATGATTTTTCAAACACGCTCTACGGTGAAATAACTGGTAACTACGACTAAGACGCTTGGGAGAGACCTCTCGTCTAAGTCGATCTGACCAGTGGATTTCACCTTCGTTAAAAACGCACCTGAAATGACCTGCTAAAGAATATTACTTGCAAAAACGCTGTGTATTAGCAACTGGAAAGTAAAAAAATAAGTAGTTTGAGGTATAAGGAGAAGTTTATGGAATATGATTTAACCCTCTTTGAGAAAGGACTTGAAGAGCTTGGAATTGCTCTGTCCCAGGAGCAGAAGAAGCAGTTTATCACTTATTATGAGTACCTTGTAGAGAAAAATAAGGTAATGAATTTAACTGCAATTACCGAGTACAACGAGGTAATTTTAAAGCATTTTCTTGACAGTTTATCTATCGTAAAAGTTGGCAGTTTTGACCAGAAAAAGCTGACGGGAAAGTCCGTGATCGACATCGGAACCGGCGCTGGTTTCCCTGGAATTCCGCTGAAAATAGCTTTTCCAGAGCTTAAAATTACCCTTCTGGATTCTTTGAATAAAAGGGTGAATTTCCTTAATGAAGTAATCGAAATGCTTGGATTAAAAGACGTAACAGCCATCCACGGAAGAGCTGAAGACTATGCGAAACAGAAGGAACACAGAGAAAAATACGACTTCTGTGTCTCCCGCGCAGTAGCCAATCTAAGCACCCTTTCCGAGTATTGTATCCCCTTCGTAAAAGAAGGAGGCAGCTTTATTTCTTATAAATCCGGCAAGATTGATGAAGAGCTTGCGCAGGCAGAAAATGCTGTGAAAATCCTTGGTGGAAAAGTTCAGGATGTAGTGAAATTTCCACTTATGGACACGGATATGGATCGTTCTTTTGTGGTGATCAAGAAGATGAAACCGACCGCCAAGAAGTACCCCAGGAAGGCTGGCTTGCCGGCGAAGGAGCCGCTGGCGTAGAATATGTGTTAATATTAAGATAACTTTAGTCCTGAAAGAGGAAGAAATCCGTACTATATTTCTCTCCGATAATATCGGCGATTTTTTCTGAGATAACATAGGTTCTGTCTCAATCACTTTCAAAGGAATTGTCTTCATTGGGAATAGTTTGGTTAGTAGCTTGGTTAGTGTGATTAACCAAGCTACTAACCAAGCTCTTAAACATAACCATAATATCCTCACACTTAATCGTATATTCTGGCATAGGATTTCCAGCTTCCTCGCAACTGTCTTTGATTTTTTCTATTCCACATCCCCGTGCCTTAGAGCGTGTCTGAAAAATCATTCCCGCAATCTGCACGCCCCACTTTGCGGAATGTATTTTATTTTGGGACACATTTCCAACACAAAATAATCACATATTTCTCACATAATTATCTAAATTTCCTCACAGGTTGCACATAAAATAATCATAGATAGATGCATGGGATAAGCCATGCATCTGCAACTTGAAGGAGGTAAGAAACTTGATTGAAGTAAAAAATCTGGTAAAACGCTACGGCGATCACACCGCTGTAGACCACCTTTCTTTTGAAATAGAGAAAGGCAAGATTTATGGTTTCCTGGGCCCCAACGGCGCCGGAAAATCCACAACCATGAATATGATAACCGGCTATATTGCATCCACCGAGGGAACAGTAGTCATAGACGGTCATGATATTCTGGAAGAACCTGAGGAGGCAAAAAAATGCATCGGATATCTACCCGAAATGCCGCCCCTTTATTTTGATATGACCGTTCTGGAATATCTGAAATTCGTAGCAGATCTGAAGAAAATTCCTAAAGATAAAAAAGCCACTATGATCGAAGAAATCATGGACATGGTAAAGATTACTGACATGAAAAATCGTCTGATCAAGAACCTTTCTAAAGGTTACAGACAGAGGGTTGGTATTGCGCAGGCTGTGCTTGGTTACCCGGAGGTTATTATTCTGGATGAGCCGACTGTCGGGCTTGACCCAAAACAGATCAACGAAATCCGCGATCTGATCAAAGGCCTGAAACAGAAACACACCGTTATCCTTAGCTCCCATATTTTGTCCGAAGTCAGCGCCGTTTGCGACTACGTGCTGATCATTTCCCATGGAAAACTGGTAGCCAGCGATACCCCTGAGAATCTGGGAAAACTGGCAGCAGGCTCAAACAACCTGAATCTGCTTGTAAAAGGTCAGAAAGACACTATCAGAGCCGCTCTGGAGGCCGTAGAAGGGGTAAAAGAGGTTACGGTAAAGAAAAGCCCGGAGGAAGGCGTATACGCCATTACAGTGGGCACCGAAGAGAATATGGATGTGCGTGAAAAAGTATTCTACAGTATGGTAAATGTCGGCTGCCCGATTCTTGAAATGCAGTCTAAGAAAGTTTCTCTGGAGGAGATATTCCTTGAACTTACAGAGAGCGAGAAAAAAGATAAAGATGCGTCAGGAAAAAAATCCGGAAAATCTTTCTTTAAGACGGCAGCAGATGCTGAGAAGTATTTGAATGAGAAAAACGAAGATACTGTCCCTGATAATGGACTTGAAGAAAAAGAGTTTGATGAATCGGGCGAAGTATCCAATGATGTGTCAGATAATGGACTGTCTGCTGATAAACAGGATAGTTTTGCCGCATCTGAGGAAGAAAAGGGGGAAGAGTAAACCATGCTTGCTATTTATAAAAGAGAGCTGAAAAGCTATCTGACCTCCATGGTCGGCTACCTGTTTATGTTTTTTGTGTTGCTGATCGCAGGTATTTACTTTTCAGCGTACCAGCTTTCAGCTGCTTATCCGAAATTTGAATATACTTTAAATGCCATGACCTTTGTGTTTCTGATTGCAGTGCCGATCCTGACCATGCGTGTACTTGCTGAGGAAAGAAAGCAGAAAACAGACCAGCTTCTGCTTACTTCTCCAGTATCTGTATCCGGCATCGTAATGGGAAAATATCTTGCACTTGTGACTATTTATGCAATCCCTATTGCAGTTCTGGCAACCTATCCGCTGATCATGTCAAAGTTCGGAACCGTTGCATTTGGCTCTGCGTACACAGCACTCCTTGGATTTTTCCTTCTGGGAAGTGCAAACATTGCGATCGGCGTATTTTTCTCAGCAATCACTGAGAGCCAGGTAATTGCAGCAGTTCTTACCTTTGTATTTTTATTTGCTTTTTATATGATGAATGGAATTTCTTCCTTTTTCTCAGAGACGGCAATGTCTACATGTGTGACATTTGGCATTCTGATCATAGCGCTTAGCCTTATGATCTACAGTATGATTAAAAATGCAGTGATCTTAGGTGCTGTCTGCGTGATTGGAGAAGTGGCACTGGTAATCGTTTACGTTGTAAAATCCAGCGTGTTTGAAGGAGGAATCCAGAAGGTTCTTGAAGTGTTTAACTTAAGTTCACACTTTGAAAACTTTACAAACAGTATTTTTGATGTGACTGGAGTTCTTTATTTCCTGTCTGTCATTGCCATTTGTATATTCCTTACCATGCAGACAATTTTGAAGAGACGTTGGAATTAAGGAGGTGGGGAAAATGTTTTTTAAGAAGAAAAATGATAACAATATTGACAATAATGATAAAAATGCAATTGATATTGAAAGTGCTGAAAGTAATAACAATAATAACAAAAAAGAAAAACGAAAATTTAAAGACAGTATTAATAAAAAGTACTTGAAAAATGGAAGCTACAGTTCTGTTATGATTGTTGTTTTCGTTGCTATCATTATTGTTATAAATATGATTGTAGGAAATCTTCCTTCAAAGTATACGCAGCTGGATATCAGCTCCGAGAAACTTTACACCATCGGTGATGAGACAAAAGCGATGCTGAAAGATCTGGACAAGGATGTAACCATATATCAGATCGCCCAGAGCGGAAGTGAGGATGAGACTATCAGTAATCTGCTTCAAAGATATGCAGATGAATCTGATCATATTAAGGTGGAACAGAAAGATCCAGTGGTCAATCCTAAATTTGTCAGTGAATACACCAGTGACAACCTTTCCTCTAATAGCTTAATTGTTGTATGCGGAGACAGAAATAAGGTTGTAAATTATAACAATATTTACGAATCTACAATGGATTACAACACATACAGTTATCAGACAACAGGCTTCGACGGCGAAGGTCAGATCACAAGTGCCATTGCATATGTAACCAGTGAAAACCTGCCGGTATTGTATACATTAGAGGGACATGGAGAGCAGGAGCTTGATTCTACGATCAAGGAAGATATTGAGAAAGCAAACATGGAAATCAAATCCCTGAATCTGCTTACAGAGGGAAGCGTTCCAGAGGATGCCAGCTGTCTGCTGATTGATTCTCCTACAACAGATATCTCAGAGGATGAGAAGACTGCATTGATCGATTATCTGGAAAATGGTGGAAAAGCAATGATTTTCTCCGATTACACAGGAGAAAAAATGGAAAACTTTGATGCAGTGCTGGAAAACTACGGAGTAAGCAGAGTAGATGGCCTGGTATTTGAGGGCGATGCACAGCATTATGCCGCTCAGATGCCTTACTACCTGGTTCCAACTGTAAACAGCACAGATATTACATCTGATGTTGCTTCTTCTGGATATTACATCTTGATGCCTTATGCGCAGGGAATCCGGAAATCTGATGACGTGAGAGACACTGTAAATATTGAAAGCCTTCTTACAACTTCCGACAGCGCATATTCAAAGACAGATTTGAACAGCGGTTCTCTTGAAAAGGAAGACGGTGATGTGGATGGCCCATTTGACCTGGGTGTCAGCATTACAGAGACTGTAGATGATGATAAAGAGACTCATATTATTTATTATTCCACATCAAACCTGCTGCAGAGCCAGATCAATCAGATGGTTTCTGGTGGAAATGAGAAACTTGTGATGGCTTCTTTAAGTTATCTGGTAGACACAGAAGACAGTACAACAGTTTCTATCCCATCAAAGAGTCTGGAAGTATCTTATCTGACTTTGACAGCATATGATGCAAGCTTCTGGAAAATCTGTACCATTGGTCTGATTCCTGGAGCATTCCTGTTGATTGGATTTATGATTTGGTTAAAGAGGAGAAAAGCCTGATGAAGAAAAAATCAGTAAATCTTATTACAGCAGTGGGCGTTTTGGTTGTCCTCAGCGGCGCATACGTAGGCGTAAAAGCCTACGTAGCCAAGCAGGAGGCCGCGGATACGGAAAGTGCGGAGGAAGAAAATCCGGAAATTATTTCCATAGCGTCTGCTGATGTGAAATCAATAAAATTTGTAATTGATAAAAAAGAAGTTACCTTTGAAAAAGATGGAGATTCCTGGGTGAAAAGTGATGAAACTGGTTTCCCGGTAGATCAGGATAAAATCGATACACTGGTCAGCTCCCTGAATTCTATAAAAGCGGAAAGAACACTGGAAAATGTGGAGGATGCATCAGAATATGAACTGGATCAGCCGGATAACACGATCACGGTTACCACAGAAGATGGGGAAACGACAGTAATCCAGCTTGGAATGGAGAATGATTCCACAAGTCAGGAATACATTGACTTGAACAAGGATTCTTCTACAGTTTATGTAGTAAGCAATTCCACGTTTTCTTCTTTTGAGGGAACTTTGTACGACTTTGCAAAAAGCGGCGTTTTCCCAACTGTGGATTCCTCTACGGTCAGCAAAATTTCTGTAGATGGAAAAGATTCTTCCTATGTTGTAGAGAAAGATGAAAATAATTTCTGGAATATTACTGGTGATGGAGAGACTGAGAAAGCAGATTCTGCGAAGGCAACTTCCTTAGCCAGTACATTATCCAGTGTGGCTTATGCAAGTTATGTAAATTATAACTGCGCAGAAGATGAGCTCTCTCAGTACGGATTAGATAAGCCGTATGCAGAGATTACAGTGGATTATCAGGAAGAAGTTGAAAAAGAGTCCACTGATGATGAAAACGAGGCTGAAAATGGCGATGAGGAGGTCTCAGAGGCATCTGGGGATGAGAACCAGGCGGATGAAAATGCGGATTCTGAAACAGATGGAAGCGAAAGCTTGGATGAAGATGCGGATTCTGAGACAGATGGAAGCGAAAGCCCAGATGAAGATGAGGATTCTGAGACAGATGGATACGAAAGCTCAGATGAAGATGTGGATGTGGCAGACACAGAAGATTCAGAAGCTGTAGAAAATGAGAATACAGATGAAACAGCAGATGACAATGTTGAAGCAGAAGATACAGATGTAACTGTATCAGATGACGAGGCTGGGGCGGAAACTGCAGATACTGAGTCTACAGAAAGTTCTGAAGATTCAGAAGAAGAATCAGAACCAGAAACTGAAATGGTTGACAGAGAACTTGTAATTCAGGTTGGAGATCAATCTTCAGATGGTGGAAGATATGTTCGTGTAAATGACAGCAACGAAATTTATACAATCTCCGAAGATTCTCTTGATACTTTCCTTGGAAAAACAGATGCTGATTTCTGGGATTTGACAGTAAGCTATTTGTCTGTAAATAATCTGGATACTCTGGATGTGAACTACGGAGAAAAAGATTATATCGTAAATGTTTCACGTGAAACATCTGAGGATGAAAACGTAGAAACATCGGATAATGAGACGGAAGATGAAGATACAACAGATAATATCAGCAGTGATGTTGCCGACGGCAACGATGTAGAGGGAAATGCTGCTGATGATAACACTTCATCAGGTGATTTGACCGACGAAGATACTGAAAATACAGATGACAGTTCTTCTACTGCAAGTACCACAAGCTCAACCAGTGTAACCTTATCTTATACACTAAATGGAAAAGACCTGGACAGCACAACATTTACAACGTTCTACAATAAGCTGATCAACATGACAGCGCAGAAACGTCTGACTGATGAATTTAAGTCCAATGTAAATCCGGAAATGACTGTGAAATTTACAGATATAGATGGCAATGAAATGGAAGTGGAGTATTATTCCTATGATACAAATTACTATGCCGCTGTTGTAAACAAAAAAGTATATCTGGTAAACAAAATGACAGTGAAAGAACTATTTCAGGCATTTGAATCTGTAACTGGTGAAAAAGAGAAAAACGAAAGCGCTGAGACAGCAGATCCTGAAACAAATGCCACTACAGATAATGCTGAAACAGAAACGACAGAGACTTCAGAGGATGTTGAAGAGTAGCTAAAAAATATGCTAAAAAAGATCTTTGCCTGTGAAAAGAACAGGACAAGGATCTTTTTTTGTTGCTTGGAAAAACTGTTGAATTGTCTTCTGCATAAAAATTCTATCGAATATGAATATGCGTATATATTGTTTTATGAGTAACTACACTAATCAAGCAGGCTACGTGGAATTGAGGGATGGATGAAAAAACGCGTGGCGGGCTACGCTAGAACGTGTTTGAAAAAGCAGTCCCGCAATTTGCACGCCCCACTTTGCGGTATATTTCAACCGAATTCGGTTGCCGTAGCCTACTACGGCGCTCTCATCCGGGCGAAATCTCCCACAAATTGTGACACACATCTTGCAGAAAGCTTTTTTAAACAGGCTCTAAGGTTTATTTGTGCGAGCGGATCCACAGGAGGTGGGGTATAGTTAGTTCAAAAAATAATGTGTGAGAGAGTACTTGAAAAAGCATTCCTGAAATCTACGTGCCCAATTTTACGGTATATTTTGCAGAATGCCTTTTCAAACACGCTCTGGTCCGCTGACATTTCAAACGGTATGAAATATGTAATTAACGTTGGCTATTTTATCTGTTTAAATTTCTATATGCATTTTTTTGAAAATAAATTTTTAAAATCTTTGACTTTTACTCATATGGTTTTAAATTAGTTGACTGTATGAAAAGTCCGAAAACAGAAACTTTGCTTTTACTTTCTGCAATATTACGGTAAATATAAAATGTAATAATAACATTTATAAAATAAAAACCCATTAAAATACGCGATAAAGTCCAAAAAATGACACTTGACAACATAATGACACAACAAAGACCTATTTAATGTACTATAAATAACAAAACAAGCAAATGAAACCGTAAAAATCCTCTAAAAAATATATTGTCATGCGGAAATATACTTTTAAACAATTCTGATTAAAACAAAAAGATTGTATAAAGATAAAACAGAACAACGCATAATTGAAAAAATAACAAAATAATACGAAAAGAGCTCTGAGATATATTTTAAAAATCATTTCGCAATCTGCATACCCCAATTTGCAGTATATTTTACCTGTAGTTGGGTGTTGTAGCACGCTACAGCACCCTCATCCTGGCTAGCTCACCCACAAATTGTGGCGTACATCTTGCAGAAAGCCCTTTTTAAACACGTTTTGGAATGTATCAAAAAAATCATTTTCGCGATCCGCATACCCTACTTTGCAGTATATTTTTCCTGAATTTGACTGCCATAGTTCGCTACGGCAACCTCATCCTGGTCAAAGTCCCACAAATTGTGACGTACATCTTGCAGAAAGCTTTTTAAATATGCTCTGGAAATATAGAAAGAACAGGAAAAGTATAAAGTATAATAAATTATCATTACAAAAACAAAAAACTTCGAAATTATATTGTACAATTTCGAAGTTTTTATTTTGCTTTGAAGACATATCTATAACTTTATTTTTAGAAGAATGCACCAACCTGCTCAAGAAACGCTTCTATATTCTCAATATGTGGAAAATGCTTGGAACATGAAATAGTTGCTGACTCAATTGCTGGATTTACTTTCTGATAAGCTTCTACAATTGCGGCACCATTTGGTTCGTCTTCGCCCTCTACGATATAAATACTATTATCAATTGATTCTACAGCATGACGAATGTTGATATTCATATATTTAGCACTTTGGCTGGAGTATAGACATTTTGCATAATACCCACCTTTGTGTGCAGCTTCATAATATGCATCCAGGACATCTTTATCTACATGGAATGGATTATAATAAAGATTATCAAGGAAGAAATCATTAATTGTTTCACGTGAAACAATTATATGGTAGATAAAGGTTCCAAATATAGGCAGTTCGATAAAGAATTTGAATAATTTATCCTTTTTTGTGGTAGTTTGGGCAAGAGAAATCATGCTTACCGGATTAATAAACATGATTTTATTAATGCTTTCTTTATCGTAAGCAGCGGCAGTAGTAACAAATGAACATGAGAAACCACTTGCAATGATGTCGGTTTTCTCTTTAATTACATTTTTTATAAAATCGCAGATGATTTGTACGAAAAGAAAATTTGTATATGTAATTCCAGCCTTTTCCGAACGTCCGCAACCTAATAGATCGAGGGTATATACGGTGTGTTCCTGAGCGAGCTGATCCTCAACACGAGACCATTCGTATCCACTGGCTCCAGGCATTGTATCATGAATAAGAAGAAGTGGAGAACCTTTTCCCTTCTTGGTATAATAAATTTTTCCGAATCGCCAATTATAATAGTTATGATTGGAAAAATCAAGCATTTCTTTTAACTGGGAAGAGGCAACAATTACTCTATTGGTGAGATGGATGACGCCAGCGGCAATCGTAGTCAACGCAGCCAGAGTCAGAATTTTATGTTTAGTGTCTTTCATTTTATAGAGGACCTCCTTTGGGTTTGTATGTATATTATACGCCAAAGAGGTTGATTTTACAATGTTTTTTGACGTATAAATAGGAATTGACAGAATATTGGGTTGTTGTTTATTATGTGAACAGCAACACGCTTTGCGATACGCAGAAAACAAGAATTCGCATAAAGTTCTTTAGGAGGGACGCATTTGGACAATGTGTACTGGCTGGGACTTGTTGGTTGGTAAGAACTTTTAACGAAGGGGGGAGAGTGAGTGACTGGTTTCCCTATACTTTTTTTGCAACGATAGATTGGCAAAAAAACAATAAAGTTGCGGAATACCAACTACTTCCTCTCACCACTCGTTGTTGTCGTTACTGTTTCTTTCTTCCCTTTCCAGTAACCAGCGATTTTGCAATGTATATTCGCAAGCCGCGCATTTCAGGAGCGGTTTTAGTGGAGGCGAGATCCATGACTTACGGAGACTTAGGCGCGAAGGCTCTCCTGAGCGTCTTAGTCGTAGTTAGTCATTAGCTTGCCGGAACGTTGCGACGCGCGGCGGTGAATATACATTGTGAAATCGCGTCCGGAATAACGACCAACACATTAAATAGCAATAGAAAATAATAATAACTTCGCTAACATGTTAACTGACAACAAATATATCCATAAAAAATGTTTAAAATCTCATAATTAGGGTTATAATTAATAAGAAGATAAAAATAGACAATATTTTTATGAAAAGAAATGCCATTTTCTATGTTTCACGTGAAACATTATGTGGCGAGATAAATTTAAAAGTGTTATAATAGCAATAGCTATATGATAAGATTGCAGAACCTGTAGGATGGTGGTGTAATCTATAAACTTTGGTTATTGTGTGCAATTAAAATTTGCAAAATGTTTCACGTGAAACATTTTTATGTAATAAGAAATTCTGTTAAAATTTTCTATTGCATAAAAAGCCCTACCAGGTAGGATTACACTGTGGCAGAAAGTTAGATGGCGCTCGAGGTGCCCCGCCGTAGGTGGAGAATCCTGCAAGTAGGCTTCTTTTTTACAATTAAACATGTTGCTTTTTATAAAAATGTTGTGTGAACAGTAACCTAAATAATATGAAAGGGAGGGTTGATATTGGGCAGAACGATTGCGGTTGCTAATCAGAAAGGCGGCGTTGGTAAATCTACCACAGCCATTAATCTTTCTGCATGCCTGGCAGAACAGGGGAAAAAAGTTCTGACAATTGACATGGATCCTCAGGGAAACACTACCAGTGGATTAGGTGTTGATAAAAATGAAGTAGAAGATACCTTGTATGAACTTCTGGTAGGACAGTCCGATGTTGAGAAGACGATTGTCAAAGATGTAGTAGAAAATGTAGATTTGATACCATCAAATGTAAATCTGTCTGGCGCAGAGATTGAGCTTGTTGGTATTGATAATAAAGAATACATATTGAAAGAGATTACTGACAAAATAAAGAATAATTATGATTATATTATTATTGATTGTCCCCCATCTCTGAATATGCTTACTATTAATGCACTTACTGCTGCGACATCTGTTTTGGTTCCGATTCAGTGTGAGTACTATGCATTGGAAGGATTATCACAGCTGATACATACTATTGATCTGGTAAAGGACAGGCTGAATAATGATCTTGAGATTGAGGGCGTTGTGTTTACTATGTATGATGCCCGTACAAATTTATCGCTACAGGTAGTAGAGAATGTTAAGGAAAATCTTCAGCAGAATATTTACAAGACCATTATTCCGAGAAATGTCAGACTGGCAGAAGCTCCAAGTTACGGACAGCCGATTACTCTTTATGATCCGAGATCCACAGGAGCAGAAGCTTATCGCCTTCTTGCGGAAGAAGTGATAAACAGGGAGGTTGAGTAATGGCAGTTAAGAAGAAAGGTCTTGGAAGAGGTCTGGATGCTCTTTTCCCGGAGAAGTCAGTGAAGCCAGCTGAAAAAAAACCAGAGCAAAAGCCAGTTGCCACAAATGAAAGCTTACATCAGCAGGAAGAAGGTTCTTTGAATGCTTCAGCAGTGAAGAGTGCTGCAGAAACAAAAGATACAGCACAAGCTGCAGTAGTTGAAGAACCGAAGAAATCTGAAATGCTTGTAAAGATTTCAAAGGTAGAGCCAAACAGAACTCAGCCACGCAAGCAGTTTGATGAGGATGCTTTACTGGAATTATCTGAATCAATTAAGCAGTTTGGCATCTTACAGCCACTTCTGGTTTCGGATAAAGGCGATTACTATGAGATTATTGCAGGCGAGAGAAGATGGAGAGCAGCCAAACTTGCCGGATTGAAAGAAGTTCCGGTAATCATTAAGGAATTTAATGATCAGCAGGTAGTTGAGATTTCCCTGATTGAAAATATTCAGCGGGAAGACTTAAATCCAATAGAGGAAGCGATGGCCTATAAGCGCCTGATCGATGAATTTAAGCTGAAACAGGATAATATTGCAGAACGCGTTTCTAAGAGCAGAACTGCAGTGACTAATTCCCTTCGCCTTTTGAAATTGGATGAAAGAGTTCAGCAGATGCTGATTGATGAGATGATTTCAGCTGGGCATGCTCGTGCAATTCTTGCAATTACAGACAAGGATAAGCAGACAAGTGTGGCAATGAAGGTTTTTGATGAGAAATTAAGCGTTCGAGAGACTGAAAAACTGGTAAAACATATTGTGGAGCCACCGAAGAAAACTCAGAAGACGGTAAATACAGCTGAAGATGCGATTTACGAGAGTCTCGAGGAGAAAATGAAGGGCATTATGGGAACCCGGGTTTTTATCCACAGAAAGAAAAATAATAAAGGTAAAATTGAAATTGAATATTATTCCAGAGATGAACTGGAAAGAATCATTGAGTTGTTTGAATCAATAAGATAAGGAGAGTGCATGAGCAGTATTTTTGACAGCCTGGGAATCGACCCGGGTATCATTATTATTTTACTGCTGATTCTGACCATCGTTCTGGCGGTGAATGTATTCAGCAGCAAAATGAGGCTTAGCCGTTTGGAACGTAAATACAAAATGTTCATGAAAGGCAGTGACGCACAATCTCTTGAGAAAGTTTTTGTACGAAAATTCGCTCAGATTGACCGCCTTTATGAAGCCAAAGAGGATCATGAGCACGACATCAGCTTTATCAAACATCATTTGGAATCTATGTTCAGCAAATATGGCGTTGAAAAGTATGATGCGTTCGATGATGTAGGCGGAAAACTTAGTTTTGCACTGGCTTTGTTGGATCAGGATAATTCCGGAGTAATTTTGAATGCAGTACACAGCAGAGACAATTGCTTCCTTTATCTGAAAGAAATTGTAAAGGGAGAGTCCTATGTAATGTTGAGCCAGGAAGAACTTGAAGCCCTTAGAAAAGCTGTAAATTTTGGCTTGGAAAATATTGAAAAAGATGAGTAAATTGGTTGCTGCGAACAGTTGGTAAAAAATGAATATAAGTCATAAAAAAACAGCGAAAAATGACAAAATTGTTATAAAAAATAAATAGTAATGACAATATTGTTATAAAACGAAAAACAAAACAGATACTTGCCATAAAAAGAGATATGAAAAAATAAAACAGATACTTGCTGCAAAAAGAGATATGGAAAAATAAAACAGATATTTGCCATAAAAAATAAAGTATCAGTACAGGAGGAAGACATGTTAGACATTAAATTTGTGAGAGAGAACCCGGAAATCGTAAAGCAGAACATCCGCAATAAATTCCAGGACAGCAAACTGGAGCTGGTTGACAAGGTTCTGGAGTTGGATAAGGAAAACCGCGAGATCAAACAGGAAGTAGAAGCTCTTCGTGCAGAGAGAAATAAAATTTCCAAACAGATTGGTGCTCTTATGGGCCAGGGAAAGAAGGATGAAGCAGAGGAAGTTAAGAAACAGGTTGCAGCTTCCGGTGAGCGTATTGAGGAACTTTCCAAGAGAGAGAAAGAAGTTGAGGAAGAGCTTCTGAAGGATATGATGGTAATCCCGAATATCATTGACCCATCTGTACCGATTGGTAAAGATGACAGCGAGAACGTTGAGATTGAGAAATTTGGTGAGCCTGTTGTTCCGGATTTCGAAGTTCCGTATCATACAGAAATCATGGAAGCTTTTGACGGAATCGACCTTGATAGCGCAAGACGTGTTGCTGGTAATGGTTTCTATTATCTGATGGGTGATATCGCAAGACTTCATTCTGCTGTTATTGCATATGCACGTGATTTCATGATTAACAGAGGATTCACATACTGTGTACCGCCGTTCATGATCAGAAGTAACGTTGTTACAGGTGTTATGAGCTTCGCTGAGATGGATGCCATGATGTACAAGATCGAAGGTGAGGATCTGTACCTGATCGGAACCAGTGAGCATTCTATGATTGGTAAATTTATTGACCAGATCATTCCGGAAGAAGAGCTTCCAAAAACTCTTACAAGTTATTCTCCATGCTTCCGTAAAGAGAAAGGTGCTCATGGACTTGAAGAGAGAGGCGTTTACCGTATCCACCAGTTTGAGAAGCAGGAGATGATCGTAGTTTGCAATCCAGAGGACAGCAAGATGTGGTTTGACAAACTGTGGCAGAACACTGTTGATCTGTTTCGTTCCCTGGATATTCCGGTTCGTACACTGGAATGCTGCTCTGGTGACCTGGCAGACCTGAAAGTGAAATCCCTGGATGTTGAAGCATGGTCTCCAAGACAGAAGAAATACTTTGAGGTAGGAAGCTGCTCCAACCTTGGTGATGCACAGGCACGTCGTCTGAAAATCCGTGTAAACGGAAAAGATGGCAAGAAATATCTTGCTCATACTCTTAATAACACAGTTGTTGCTCCGCCAAGAATGCTGATCGCGTTCCTTGAGAACAACCTGAATGCAGATGGAAGCGTAAATATTCCAGTTGCCCTTCAGCCATACATGGGTGGAATGACAAAAATCGAGAAAAAGTCCAAATAATTGGACTTAAAGATGAAATAGCATAAAAATACCAAAAATTGGACTTTGAGCTGAAAATAGTAATAGATTAAAAGTAAATGATCTGAAAATAGTAATAGATCAAAAGTAAAATATCAGATGGTCCGGAGAATATCAGAATATCTGAAAAGTTGTTTGATTTGCAATAAGACTGCTTAACAGGGAGGTGATAATGTGCATAGTTATTTAAGAACTGTTGGCTTTTCAAAGGTAAAGTCACGTAAAGAAATGCAGGAAATCATTCAGGATGTGATAAATACTTACGATGAGAAAATTGCAGTGGAGAATCATCCGGATGGAGTTTTTGTACAATATTCCAAGAATTATGGCTGTGACTGTGGAATAACAGTCTGTGGACAGTATGATGAAGACAATGAGTTTCACGTAGAATATTCATTTCCGTTCTTTCGCGGCACAGGAATCACCTCTCAGGAGAGTGTAGTCGTGGAGAGACACGCAGAAAAAGAGTCTTATGCAGGGGCGTGTGATGACATGCGCCTTGGCGTGACTTTGATCTTTTATCTTCAGAATCCTGCAGAATATATGCTGGAGAAGTATAAGGGGAATGTGCGTGAAGGACAGCCACTGACGATTACAGGACTGGCAAGAGAAGGGAAGATCCTTTTTCCGGTTCAGAAAGATAAAGAAGCTGTAAAAGTAGAGCGAGAGCTGACAAAAAACCGCAATAATCTGATCGCGGCTGCCAGAAATGGTGATGAAGAAGCCATGGAAGACCTTACAATGGAAGATATGGATATGTATTCCATGATTTCTGAGCGTATTGTTACAGATGATGTGTTGACAATTGTGGATACCTGTTTTATGCCTCATGGAATTGAATGTGATCAGTATAGTGTGATGGGCGAAATCGTGGATTTTGTGAATTTTAAGAACATTCTCACTGGTGAGAAACTGTGCCAGATGACTATCGAGTGCAATGATATCCAGTTCGATGTGTGTATAAACTGTGCGGATCTGCTGGGCGAACCGGCTGTGGGACGCAGATTTAAGGGGCTGATTTGGCTGCAGGGGCAGCTGCATTTTTAGACGAATCTTTAGATTCATCTAGAGCGTGTTTAAAAAATCATTCCCGCAATCTGCATGCCCCACTTTGCGGTATATTTCACCCGAATTCGGTTGCCGCAGCCCGCTACGACGCCCTCATCCGAGCGAAATCTCCCACAAATTGTGACGCACATTTTGTAGAAAGCCTTTTTCAAACACGCTCTAATTTAAGTTATAAAAACAATCTCAAAGTTAATAAAAAAGCTCTTGACAACTTCGAAAAAAGCTCCTATAATGCAGAACTATCAAAAAGCAAACGAAACTACAAAGGCGTAGAACACTTCAATGTGTCTGCGCCTTTTTTGTTTCCAGGCTTAAAAACAATCTTTTTACGAGGAGGAAATCAACTATGAAAAAATTCAAAACAATTTCAATGGGACTGGTACTTACAATGGGACTGATGACTGGCCTTGGTGCAACTCAGGTATTTGCAGATGATGAGAAAGTTTACAAGATCGCATGTGACCAGGCATATGCTCCATTTTCCATTCAGCAGGATGATGGAAGTTATAAAGGAATTGATGTAGAACTTCTGGCTGCAATTGCAGAGGAAGAGGGATTCGAATATGAGTTGACTCCTATGGATTTCTCAGGTATCATCCCGGCACTGGTTTCAGGAACAATTGATGGTTCTATTGCAGGAATGAATATCACAGATGAGAGAAAAGAGAGCGTTGATTTCTCTGATGGATATTATGAATCTGGTTCTGCACTGGTTGTAAATAAGGATGATGATTCCATTTCTGATTTTGATGATCTTAAGGGAAAAGTTGCAGCATGCAAGGAAGGAACTACCGGTCAGCTGTGGTGTGAAGATCATGCTGATGAATACGGATTTGAGACAACTGTTTATCCGGATTCTGTAAGTATGATGATGGCAGTTGCAAACAAACAGGCTGATTTCCTTATCGAGGATTATCCGGTAATCAGCTATCAGATCAAGATTGGTGAGCAGGAAGATCTGAAAGTTGCCATTGACGCAATCGAGGAAGCACCTCAGAATGGATTTGCTGTAAAGAAAGGCGAGAATGCTGATCTTCTTAAAATGTTTAACGAAGGACTTCAGAAAATCAGAGATAACGGCAAATATGATGAGATTATTGCTGAATATGAATAAAAAAGACAGACAGAAAGCTGCATAATAAAGCAATATTAAAGTCAACGGAAAATATATTTTTACTCATAACTGTAAGGTGTTGAAATGTTATGAGCAGAAGAAATAATCATTGAAAAGTAAAACTGAATCGTAAAAAGGCATTCAAGGGAGAACGCATATAAAAAGCGTTCTCCCTTGCACTTTTTACAGGAAAACAAACTTATTGAAAAATGGATGCTGTTTGCAGGTAATGTTGCGGAAAATATTTGGGCTGAATGGAGCAAACAGCAATAAAAGGAACTTTTTAAAGGGAAACAAAAAGAAATCCGATAATAAAGAGGTACAATATGGCAGATTATTTTTCTAATTTTGTTGAATACTTTCCACGGCTGATGGAAGGTCTGAAACTGACAATTATAATAGCGATTTTTGGTATTCTCCTGGCGGTGGCGCTTGGTATTATACTTTGTATTTTTTCTATCAGCAATAGTCGTATCTTACAGAAGATTGCCAGTGTGTATATCACAATTATAAGAGGTATTCCGCTTATGATTCTGGCGCTTTTTTTGTATTTTGGCGTAATTAAAAACTCCCTGACCCTGGTGCTGGCTGCAATTATTATTTTGGGAATTAATGCTTCTGCATATATGGCAGAAATTTTCCGGGCAGGTATTCAGGCCATTGATTATGGTCAGATGGAAGCAGCGAGAAGTCTTGGTTTAAGCTATTTTCAGACTATGAGAAAAATTGTTCTTCCACAGGCGGTAAAAATTATGATCCCGTCTCTTATGAACCAGTTTATCAGCAGCCTGAAAGATACTGCAATTCTTTCCGCAATCAGTGTTAATGAGTTGACAATGACTGCCAAAACCATTATTGCAAGAAACTACAAAGCCTTTGAATTATATTCCTATGCCGCAATCATTTATATTGTATTGATTACAGCTCTTACATGGCTTTCCAAGAAAGTAGAGCGCAGACTCAGCTATGATAAACGTTAGGAGAAATGAATTATGGCAATTATCGAGGTAAAACATTTACATAAAGTATTTGGAGATCTGGAAGTTCTGAAGGACATCTCCTTTAATGTAGAAGAGGGCGAAGTGATTTGCCTGATCGGACCGTCCGGTTCCGGAAAATCCACCCTGCTCAGATGCCTGAACAAACTGGAAGAGAAGCAGGATGGCGATATTGTGATTCTTGGAGAAAATATTTCCGAGATTAAGAAAATCAATCAGTTCCGTGAAAATATTGGAATGGTATTTCAGCATTTTAATCTTTTTCCAAACTATACTGTGCTGCAGAATATGACTTTGGCACCAACTATGCTGAAAAAAATGTCAAAAGCGGAGGCTGTAAAAAAGGCAGAACAGCTTCTGGACAGAGTTGGATTGCTGGATAAAAAAGACGTGTATCCTGTAACCTTATCAGGTGGTCAGAAACAGCGTGTGGCAATTGCCCGTGCGCTTGCAATGAACCCGAAGATTATGCTGTTTGATGAGCCTACCAGTGCATTGGATCCGGAGATGGTTGGAGAAGTTCTGGACGTTATGAAAGAGCTTGCCAGAGAAGGTATGACTATGGTTGTAGTTACACATGAAATGGGATTTGCAAGAGATGTTGCGGACAGAATCATTTTTATGGATGACGGTTACATTGTAGAAGAGGAAAAACCGGAAGAAATGTTTGCACATCCGAAGACGGAAAGATGCAGGAACTTCCTTGCAAGTGTGCTGTAAATTGAAAACGAGTATCTATGCTCAGTCAATATTGTTATGAAAGCTGGCAGCTATGCACCCATAGTGTGTTTTTATCTGCCGGCCTCATTTGCAATCTGTGGCATTAAATAAGCAAAAAAACTGCAGTGGACAGGACGGCAGAAGAGTTTGGGCCACTCATATCATCTAATAAGGAGCGTGGTCAAAGTTGTATCCATGCATACATATCAATCTGGATAAAATTGCAGAGAATGTAAGAGTCATGAAAGATCTGACTGAAAAACATCATATAGAAATAACTGGTGTAACCAAAGTTTTTGGTGGCGAGGAAAGGATTGCTCAGACTCTGGTGAATCAGGGGATAAAAAGGCTGGGAGATTCCAGAATTGAAAATATCAGAAATTATGAAAATCTGCCTTGTGAAAAGTGGCTGATCCGTATGCCATCCATATCTGAGGCGAGAGAAGTGGTGCAGTTCTGTGATGTGTCGGTAAACTCTGAGCTTGAGACACTGAAAGCACTTAACCAACAGGCCATACAGTTGAAAAAGAAACACAAAGTAATTCTGATGGTGGATCTGGGAGATCTGCGGGAAGGCTATTTTAAAGAAGAACATCTGGCAGAAGCGATAAACTATGCAAAGCAGGCAAAGGGGTTGGATTTGTATGGACTTGGTACAAATCTGACCTGTTTTTCTTTTGTACAGTCTGATGAGGAAAAAATGAACCGGCTTCTTGGTCTGGCAAAGAAATACGATGCATCTGTATGTATCAGTGGTGGCAATTCTGCGACTATTCACCTGATGCTGGAAAACGGGATTCCGGAAGGAATCAATAACCTTCGTCTTGGTGAGTCTGTGCTGTTTGGCAGAGAACGGACAAACTATGAGTATTTGCCGGGAACCAGCAACGACGCATTTATCATGGAAGCTGAGATCATTGAATCTAAAGAAAAGCCGTCTATGCCGATCGGAAAGATTGGTGCGGACAGTTATGGTCATGTGCCTGTTTTTATAGACAGGGGAATTCGAAAGAGAGCCATCTGTGCCCTTGGCAGACAGGATGTTGACGTAGAAACCATGTGGCCGGTAGATGAAGGCGTGGAAATCATCGGAGCCAGTAGCGATCATCTGATTGTGGATGTAACGGACTGCGAGAAAGAATTTAAGACTGGAGACAGGATTTGCTTTCGTTTAGGTTACTTTGCTGTAATGCGTGCTTTTACCAGCAAATATGTGGAAAAGATATATGAAAAACAGGAGATAGAAAAGGAAAAAAACGAGAGCTTGTATAAGGTATCATAAGAATTACTGTTTGCAAGTAATGTTTCACGTGGCACTTTTTGTAAGCAAACAGAAAAGCGAAAATATAATTTATGCAAAATGAAAACAGTAGTTCGTAGAATTTTGAGAAAAACATAAAATCCAGGAGGAAAATCATGGGAAAGCATTTTGTACTGACTATCAGCCGTGAATTCGGTGCAGAAGGTCATGAAATAGGAAAAGTACTTTCAGAACGTCTGGGAGTAAAGCTCTATGATAAAGAACTGCTTGCCAGGGCAGCTGCAAAATCAGGAGTGGATGTTAATTCTGTGTGTGGATATGACGAAAACGTGGAACGGCGTTTTATGGATCCTTATCTTGGAAACGGACGCATTAATTCTGCACAGGAGGATAAGCTTTTTCATCAGGAAGCACAGATCATGAGAGACCTGTATGCAAAGGAATCCTGTATCATCATAGGCAGGTTATCAGATTATGTACTTCACGATGAGCCGGATGTACTGAGTGTGTTTATTTATGCTCCGGAGAGCTTTCGTATTGACAACATTATGAAGAAGCACCACATTTCTGCCAAAGAAGCCAAAAAGCTGGTGCGGAAAATGGATGCGGCGCGGGACAATTATTACCGTTTTTACTCCATGGGAAAATGGAGCCATAAGAAAAAGAAGGATCTTACTATAAACAGAGAGACTTTTGGAATCGAAGGCTGTGTAAAAATTCTGGAGGCAATGATCCGTACGAAGACGGACGAGGAGGAGCAATAGGCCATGAGTGAAAAATGGGACGAAAAAGTAATTGAGCTGGCAAAAAGTCTGATAAACTGTCAGAGCTATTCAGGACACGAGGATAAAGCGGCGGAAGCTTTAAAGGCGTATATGAAAGAGACCGGTGTTTTCGATGAGATAGAAACTGACTGCTACGGAAATGTGATCGGTCATATTAAAGGAAAAAATCCTGGTTCGAAAGTCCTGTTTGATGGACATATAGACACGGTTCCAGTTGGAAATTTAAAGGATTGGAAACATGATCCATTTCATGCAGTTGTTGAAGATGGAAAGCTTTATGGCAGAGGAGCTGCTGATATGAAAGGTGCGGTAGCTGCATTTACAGTTGCTGCGCATAGATATGCGGTTGAAAATGGGAAAAATTTTGCCGGAGATGTATATGTGGCAGGTGTTGTGCATGAAGAATGCTTCGAAGGTGTTGCCGCGCGAAAAATAAGTGCGAAAGTGAAACCGGATTATGTGGTAATTGGTGAAGCATCTGAAATGAATTTAAAAGTAGGACAGCGTGGCCGTGCAGAAATTGTGGTTGAGACCTTTGGTGTCCCGGCACATTCAGCAAACCCGGAAAGGGGCGTAAATGCAGTATATAAAATGTGTGAGGCCATTCAGGCTATCCGTGAGATTGAACCGCCTGTCCAGAATAAACTTGGAAAAGGAATCCTGGAGCTGACAGACGTAAAATCTTCCCCATATCCAGGAGCCTCCGTTGTTCCGGAATACTGCCGTGCAACCTATGACCGCAGACTTCTGGTAGGTGAAACCAAGGAAAGCGTGCTTCAGCCAATCATTGAAAAAATGGAAGAGCTGAAGAAAAAGGATCCGCAGTTTTCCTATAAGGTTTCTTATGCAGTGGGAAAAGAGGAATGCTACACCGGAGAAAAAATCCAGGGAGAACGTTTTTTCCCAGGCTGGCTGTTTGGCGCAGAAGAGGAGTGGGTGGCAAAAATAAAATCCGAACTGGAAAAAGAGGGTTTTTCTCCAGAGGTAACTACCTACAATTTCTGTACAAATGGAAGTCATTATGCAGGAGAAGCTGGCATCCGTACTATTGGAATGGGACCTGCAAGGGAAAATCTGGCGCATACCATTGATGAATATGCGGAGGTGGAAGATCTGACAAATGTATTCAGATGTTATGTGGGGATTATGAAGGCGTTGTTGGGATGATGTATAGCTTTCGGTAAAGTGAAGAAATAATGTGAAAATGATAGAAAAGGCATTCTTTTTTGAGTATACTATTACTTGGAAAGGAGTGCTTTTTTATGATTATTGATAGACTTTCGGTGTTTGTGAAATGGAAATTTTGGAAGCAGTTGAAAAAAGATAGCCTACAAAAAGAAGCAGCTAAAAAATGAAAAATAGAAAGAACAACTGGATAAAAATAGTTATCCAACTACTGTCGTTTATCTTAATCCCAGAACTGTTCGTAACAGGATTTACAGCTATTGGAGATATTTTTTCCCAGATCTATGCTGGAAGTATTTCCTGGGAGAGTGTCAGGTATTCGGTGTATGTACTAATCGCGACAGTGCCAGGAAGTGTACTGGTGGGGAGATTTTTTTGCGGATTTTTCTGCAGCTTTGGAGCTGTGCAGGATTTCTTGTGGTTTGCAGCGCGGAAGCTGGGAAAAGGCAGCTGGAGGCGGAACAGAAATCCAGAAATATACAAGAAAGCTGACAGAGTTCTGAAACTGGCAAAATATGGAGTACTTGTTTATTTTGTAATATTTATATGGAGTGGTGTTTTGACCTGGAAAAAGCAAGGTCCGTGGGAAATATTTGGCCAGTATATTGTGCCTGGACATTGGCCGGGAGTGAAGCCTTTGTGCTCGGTGGGGGGGATTTTACTCTTGGTGATTTTGGCAGGATCAGTGTTGGTAAAGAGATTCTTTTGCAGATATTTCTGTCCAATGGGAGCGGTGTATGCACTGATTTCCAGAGGTGCATTTTTGAAAATCGAAAAGCCCGGACGAGAATGCAGTGCCTGTTCTTTGTGTACTGCGAAATGCAGCATGGGAATTGATTTTACGAAAAAGGAACAAGTTACAGGTGGAGAGTGCATTGTGTGCCAGCAGTGCATTAGCTGGTGTCCGAAAGGAAATGCGCATTTTGGAATTAAATATGGAATGGTGATCGGAGTATTGCTCACGTGTGTGATGATTGGGGCTTCCCAGCTCCTTACGGCGAGAAGCTATACGAAGGATAGAAATATAGCAGGCGGTGTTGTTGAAGGTTTCAGATATAAAGACGGTACTTATACTGGAACAGGTGAGGGCTATCGTGGAGCGATGCGTGTCACTGTAAGTGTGGCGGACGGAAAAATAACCAGTCTTACACTGGATAGTTATGAGGATGACAAGTCTTATATAGAAAAAGCGAAAGCTGAAATCTTTTCTGCAATAATCGGACAGCAGAATACGAATGCAGATACCGTATCCGGTGCTACATATAGCAGTAAGGGGCTGATTCAGGCTGTACAGAATGCTTTGAAGGAGGCAGGAACTTCAGAGACTGCGGAGAATGGTTCTGATGATAAAGCTGCGGACAAGGCTGAATTTATTTCTGCAGGCCGCTTCCGGAACCTTGTCGATGGCGTATATACAGGATCTGCCGATGCCTTTCGTGGTGATGTAGAAGTTCAGGTTACTGTGGAAAATCAGCAGGTAACGGATATTTCCATCTTCTCATACTGTGACACAGAAGAATATTTTTTCAAAGCTGCGCCAGTTGTAATTGAAGAGATGAAAGAGGAACAAAGTCTGAACATTGATGCTGTCAGCGGAGCCACATACAGCAGCAACGGAATTATTCATGCCGTGGCAAATGCATTGGAGATTCCCGAAGATCAATATGCCGAACGTCCTGGCCGGAATCTGGCTGCCAAGAAGAAAAGCCATGGACATATTGTAAAACATGTAATAGAAAACCAGGAAGAGTATGAAAAGAAGGTTAAGGAGTATGAAAAATAGATAACAGAAATCAGAAACGGAGGATGCAGACTGGGAATCGTGAAGAATAGACATTGACAGCCCTTATACATCAGGCATATAATATATCAGATATACACAAAAAATATATGCAAAAATGTAAAATATCTGGTAACTATTTAATATCTGCGCTGTAAGCGTTATAATTTTGGGTATAAGTACTGGGGAAAAAATGAGACGAGCGAAAGCATATCTGTTGTTTTTTATGGGAGTGGCATCTGTTCTGCTGGGAGGTTGCTCGGGGAGTTCGAAGGCAAACATGGAGGAGGCAGCAGAGCAGCCCGCTGTGGTGGACTATACCTGTATTTCCGATCCGGAAAGCGATAAGCAAATATATGTTATTCTGAAAAATTATCATGGTGCTTACTGGGAGAAAGTAATAGATGGTATAACAGAAGCTGCAAAAAAACTGGATGAAGCGGTTTATCTTGGCGGAATTGATAACGAAACTGACATTTCCGGTCAGATTGACCTGATGAACCAGGCTATGGAGCAAGGCGCTGACGGAATCCTGCTGGCTCCGGCAGATTCCAATTCACTGGCAGACAGCTGTCAGAAGGTACGGGAAAAGGATATTCCGGTAGTACTTATTGATTCTTCGATTAACAGCAGCGAATTTGATGCCTGTTACATGACTGATAATATAGATGCCGGAGAAATGGCAGCGAAAGAAATGCTGGAGATGTTGTATGATGCAGGGAATTCACCGACAGACCCACTGGAAGTGGGAATCCAGTTGTCATCGGATACCTCCCAGGCAATGGTAAACCGTGTTTCCGGATTCCTGAATTTCTGGGCGGGCAATGCACCGGAGCAGTGGGAAATCGTTCAGGATATAAGAGTTAATGGCGGTGATACGAAAAAGGCACAATCGGATGCTTCTGCATTATTGAGAGAAAATGCAGATATAAAGGGCTTTTTCGGTTGTAATAACACATCTACTGTCGGCATCGTAAATACTCTTTTCGAAGAAGAAAGAACAGATGTGGTGCTGGTGGGGTTTGACCTGGCGGACGAAACGAAACAGATGCTTCAGAATCCGGAATATCATGCAGTGACTGTGCTGCAGAAACAGGATCAGATGGGATATCTGGGAATGCTTTCCCTGAATTCTCTTATAAAGGGAGAAAAATCAGAGCAGAAGTATTTTGATACCGGAGTCATTATGGTTGATTCTGATTACCTTATGGAGAATGCTGTCTCATGAAAGATCGAAGAAAAAATAAAACAAAAAGAAAAGTCCTGCTGGCTTTGTATCTGGCAGTCTGCCTTGTTATTATCGTGGCGGCATACTTTCACATGAGCAGAATTGCGCGGAATTTCAATACAGAGCATCTGGAGCTGATCACAGGCCTGTACGCGGAAAAGATGAATGATTCTATGGAATATCTTCAGAACTATGTACAGGAAGATATAAAGATGATCCGGTCTATGGAAAATGCCCAGCCGGAGGAAATCCTGGAACAGCTGGAGAAAAATCTTGACAAGACTGTTTTCGGTGATATTGGTTTTATTATGAATGATGGCGAAATTTATGGCAGCAGCAGCTGCGCTGTTTCCGATATCAAAAAGAAGAAGCTGGATGAGGCGGCGTTGGCTTCAGATACTTCTTTTAACTCGGATCCTTACCAGTCCAGCAGAACTGGAAATATGACCATGACTGTTTTTGTGCCAGTAGGGGATACTTCACTGGTTCATACACTTTATGTGTCGATTATGATCGAAAATCTCAGACAGCTGGGTGAGTATGAGCTGCTTCAGGGCAAGATCAGCATTCACCTGTTAAAGGCCGATTCAGAAAATTTTATTACCTGTGTTAGTGACAATTCCGGCACGTCTGGCAGTTGGAACAATCTTTTGCTTCAGCAGAAGTATTTCCAGTATGATGCAGGTTATTCCTACAACCAGTGGATAAAGGACATGCGTTCCGGAAAGAAGGATGGGAGATTTTCCGCTATTATCAGAGGAGAGGAATCTACAATTTCCTATAGAAGTATTTCTGTTATGCCAGGCTGGTATGTGATCGTTGAACTGACAAATAAGAATATTTCTGATATTACCCAGCAGTTTTCCGCCTGGGGCGGAGTATATGGAAGTATTTTGGTAGGCTTCACGATACTGTACATGCTGACCCTTGTGCTGTTGGAGAAAAAAGATAAGAAAATGTACATGGGATTGTCTACTACAGATCCTCTTACCGGAATTCTGAACCGCAGAGCTTTTCAGATTGCCGTGGAAGAAGAATTGCGTAAAAAAACGCCAGGTATCTTCATCTTTATTGATGTAGATAATTTTAAAATTTATAATGATACTTACGGTCATAACAATGGAGACTTCTGCCTGAAGCATTTTGCGAAAACTATGAAAAGCTGTTTCCCGGAGGATAGCATAATCGGCCGGTATGGCGGTGATGAATTTGTGGTTTACCTGAAGAATCTTACAGGGGAAATGGCGCGGACTTATATGGAAACGTTTCAGAGGATGATTTCCCAGCTTACACTGCCTACAGGAGAGGTTGTAGAGCTTTCAGCCAGCGCAGGCGGAGCTGCATTCCCGGAACAGGGAGAAGACGTTATGTCTCTTTGTAAAAGCGCAGATATGGCTTTGTATAAGGTGAAACAGAATGGGAAAGCTGATTTTAAAATGAAAGGAATGTAAATGAAAGGATCCCGGCAAGGTCGAGGCTTGTTAGCCTTCTACCTTGCGAGGGATCCTTTTTTACTTGATAAATGTATCCTGTGGAAATATTAATTCACGTTTGCCGGATCAATCTTTGTAATGGCTGGTGCCGCCCAGGTGTCCAGTGCATCCACATCCTACGCGATTGGTATAGTTATTTACGAAACCATGTTTTTCTACATAAAAATTTTATGGCTCGATAATATTAAAATATTTATACTCTGAGGTAACCGTAACTGCATCCATTAATCGTGTCAGGCAGGTCTCATCACCCTCCTGCTGGATCAAAGCTGCAACATTTTCCGCGTTTTTCTGAATAATAGACAGCAGTCCGGCACGTTTGGTAGTCCATGTCACATCAGCATCCGCATCCTGTGTATCTTTCTGATAAAGAAGTACGCCATTTTTCACGCGGAGTACATAATTACCTTCCGGCAATATAAGATTTGCTGTAAACGTCAGATCCGGAACCTTCGTTGTATCTACAAGAATTCCCAGATAATCCAAAATCATTTCAGGTGTCATATGTAAAATAACATCACCGTTACCATTGCCTCGCGTTGCATCATCGGTATTTGTACCATTTCGCAGCTCCTGTGCCGCACAAAGGTAAGCACTGCGCCATGGACCGGATTCTGCCTGATACCCCAATTGCTCTAATGCATCTGCACAAAGATAACGTGCATCCATATTTTCCGGATCAGCAAAAACCAGCGTATTGGTGATCTGGGCAGCCCACTGATATTCTCCCTTTGCAAAATCTTCTTTTGCTTTTTCAAGAACCGCATCTGTGTCACCGAAATATTCTACCAGCTTTTGTGCATAATCCGATGGTGTAAGTTCAGCAAGATGGACAGGATTACCGTCATACCACCCCATGTATTTCTCATATACTGCCTTCGAATTATGAGAAACTGTGCCATAATACTGACGGGTATACCAGACTTTCTCCAACTCCTTGGGAAGCTGAATCATATTGGCAATCTCTGTTTCCGTATAACCTTCATTAATGTAAAGCAATGTCTGGTCGTTAATAAACTTATATACAGCTGCAGTATTGGTCATATATTCCTGAATAATATCCTTTCCCCAATGTGGCCAGTTATGAGACTGGAATACTACATCTGCCTGATCACCATAAAGTGCCAGAGATTCCATAATGTACTCTGCCCATGCGTTTCCGTCACGTACCTGGGCTCCGCGGAGTGTATACAGGTTGTGGAGTGTTCCTGTACAGTTTTCAGCCATCCACAAAGCATTTTTCGATCCAATCCAGAAGTTCATCTCTGCCGGTGCTTCGGTACCCGGAGTAAGCTGAAATTCAATTTCCACTCCATCAATAGTATGCTTCTCACCGGTTTCTGTGATTTCAAGTGTAGGAGAAATATAACTTGTACTGCCCCTGGACTGCCCCATGCCAATACCAATGGCAAGAGCTCCTGTTTCACTGGCCTCAAGCATGGTTCCATACTGATAGCTTGCTCTGCGCCCCATGGCAGTACCTGCATAAATATTCTCGCTGACAGCATGCTTCTCAAAGCCCTCCGGTGCAATTACCTGCACATCACCGGATTGTACATCTTCTTCTGAAATAATTCCCCTGACTCCACCGAAATGATCAACATGGGAATGGCTGTAAATCACTGCCTTTACAGGAAAAGTGCCCAGATTCTCTTCCACCAGGGAAAAAGCCGCTGCCGCACATTCCATGCTCATCAGTGGATCTACTACAATCCATCCCGTATCACCTTTTATGAAGGTGATATTTGACATGTCATAGCCACGCACCTGATAGATTCCATCGGTTACTTCAAAAAGACCATAAATATGATTCAGCTGTGTATCTCTCCAAAGACTTGGATTCGCTGTATCCGGAGCATCCTGATCCAGAAAAGCATATGCCGTCTGACTCCATACAAGCTTCCCGTTCTCATCATAAATATCCAGAGTATCCGGAGAAGCAATAAGACCCTTTGTAGCATTTTCAAACTCCGCAGTATCCTCGAAATCCAGCAATGCATAAACTTCCTGATTTGCATCAATGGTATACTGGGTGGCTGGTTTGCTTTCTGCTGTTAATTCTGATGCGGCAATTGCGGTGGAACTGCCACAAACAGCCATAGTAAGTGCCAATGCAGCGGTAGTCAAAGTAACTGCTTTTTTTCTTTTCATGATACGTTTTCCCCCTTGTTCTGCAAAAAAATCAGATATTTTCTGCTGTAAATCTTAATTGCTTGCAAAAAACAATATCTAATAAAAATATAGCATGAATGTATCAGGGGAACAATCGAATTATAGAGAAATAACATTTCTATTGCGGTAAATCAACCTAATAAGCGGTAAAACGACATTTGTTATTTAGAGGAATTACTTTTCATGGAAACTTCAACCAATCTGACCAGATGATTTTCTTCACTTATAGATTTCATTTTGTCTGCATTAAACAAAATGCATCCACAGTGTCCCGGAAATGTAGGAAAACATATAATTTTCAGATTCGTATCTATTTCAGGACTATAGTCCATGATTTCCAGTGTTTCACCATACAAGGTGGCACGTTCATAAACATGAAGCCATTTTGCGTCCATATTGGAAAAAAGACTGGAAAAAGAACTTCCGATCATCTTGTCTAAGGGCTGCTTTTCCAGGGCAGCCAGCGCTTCGTTCCCATAGCGGAAGATCCAGTCCACTGCCTTTTTTTCTTCATTGAATACCATTTCTATATCCGTGAATGCAAAAGGGAGAGCATCACATATTTTATAATATTTGCGATATTCTTCTGCTGTCAGCGGCAGCTTTTTTTTACTGATTTTTGCAATTATAAGCTCCTGATTTTTCTGCAGTTCTTCTCTGAGCACCCTTTTTTTACGTTTTGTATAGCAAATTTTCTCACCATTAGACAGCAAAATCCTGTCTCCAATATCACTGATTGCAGATACAGCTACCATACAGCCACGTTTTACCTCAATAAATTCTTCATTCAATTGTTTCTTTAATTCTTTCAGTGTCATTCGGCAACGATACACGTTTCCATCAAACATATGAATCCTGCAATGATCATCTGACATGATCACATAGAGAATGTCTGCACATCGGATCGCGATCTTCGTGCGATTGAAGGTTACTGTAATGAATTCCTGCTGCATGGCTGAGGTCTCCTTCTGGTAATTAAAAATCTATTTGAAAAATACAACTTTTACTATTCTAGCACTGTGCCAAAGCTCTTACAAGTATACAGATGCCAACCGTATAGTGCATCAATTTATATTTCAGAAGTGGTAACTGCTTCGTGATGCACATCTTGTAGAAAGCTTTTTTCAAACATGCTCTAACGAACAGTAACCATTGTAAGGGCGGAACAGAAGAAAAGTCTTGTAATTTGTGTGTAATTATAGTACAATTGAAGCTACAGATTTGTCCTGTTAGTTTAATGGATAGAACAAGTGCCTCCTAAGAGAAAGCCGAGGCATTCCCCAAAGGGAAAAAATGAAAAACAACTTTCAGTTCGAATCTATTCTGAAAAATGCCAAAGGTGACAACAAAGCATTCCCCAAATTGGGGAACGTTCTAATGTTACCAAATCAAAAAAATCTGTAGATTGACAACTCGAAAAAGAGTTGATAATCTTATATATGGCCGAAGGGAAAAATCCCAGAAACCCAGTAAAATCAAGGGTTTGCGGCATGTGTCGTCATAGCTCAGCTGGATAGAGCACTCGCCTCCTAAGCGAGGGGTCGGAGGTTCAAATCCTCTTGGCGACGGGCTTCAAAGCGT
>OBLO01000151.1_pt1 | contig 71312 bp, 75 predicted proteins | sample 1519401 | NCBI WGS metagenome assembly OBLO01 (sample SAMEA2602897, study PRJEB22501) | metagenome | reverse complement strand
AAACACGAAAATAGGAGATAAACACCTATGATTAGTGTTTACTTCCTACTCGATTATTTTGTAGACTCTTTCTTATTCTTTTTTTCAACTTTCTTTTCTGGAGCAACTTCCTTCTTCTCTAAGTCAGCTTTCTTTTCAGAAGTCTTTTCTTTCTTCTCTGCGTTAGCTTTCTTTTCAGAAACTTTCTCGTCCTTCTTGTTCTTAGAAGGTTCTTTAGAGTCTTTGCCTGGTACTTCCAGAACGAGGAAATCTGTATCTCCGTCGATAAAGTGAAGCTCTTTACGGAAGAACTTGCTGCTGCCTGCTGGAACGATGATGTCGTGCAACTGGTCGCAGTCATCGAAAGTATGACGGCTCAACTTTTCTGGAGTTCCTGCGAAAGTAATCTTCTTCAGTTTGTCGCATTCAGCGAAAGCGTATGCTTTGATAGCTTTCACGCTGGCTGGTATATAAATGTTATCCAATTCATCACAATCATAGAATGCATCATGTTCAATCTCCTTCACCGTACTAGGGATGATGACATGAGCCAATTGTTTCTTGCCACGGAAAGCCATCTCTCCGATAATCTCTACTCCCTCAGGAATCGTAAAACTGGCATCATGGTTCATGTAGTAAACCAAGCGCTTCTTGTCGGCGGTATAGACTGCCCCGCCGTCAAACTCAAAATTATCGCTGTCAATCTTCTGTAAGGCGAGGTTGAGAACCAAGTTTTCAAACTTACCGTCTTTCTTGGACTTCTTCTTGAGAATCTCCAAAATTGCTTTTTTATTTTCCTTCATATAATCATATATGTTAATTGTATTTCTTTTCGGTTGCAAAGGTACGGCGATATTTTTAAACTAGAGCGAAAAGATGGTTACATGTTTATGACGATGATGTTACATCGATATTACGGGCGTTACAATCATATTACACGCTTTGTAAACAGGCAATGTAACACTTTTTTAATACTTATGTTTTGTGAAAGAAATATTTTATCCTTATCTTTGCAGCCGAAAAGAAATAGAAAGGCATCTTGTAGGATTTCAATTCATAACGGGATTGCTTTCTTGTTGGTAACAATCAATTAAGCTATATATAATAAGGTAAAATGAAGAAGAAAACGTATCTGTTGATGGCACTCGCTATGGTGTCGATGGGAATGAATGCCCAAAACTCAGAAAAGAGTTCTCTTGGAAACAATGTGCCTGAATTCGTCAAGACAATGAAGATAGGTGGAACCATCCGTTCTAAGTATGAATACCAAACCGAGGAAGGGGAGGGACGATTTGAGGTGCGTACGGCCCGTATCAATGTAGCAGGAAATGTAACAAAGGAGGTTAGTTATAAGGCTGAGATTGATCTCTGTGATGAGGGTAAGATCAAGATGCTCGATGCTTATACCCGCATCAAGCCTTGGAAGACACTGCAGCTTACCATTGGTCAGGAGCGTGTGCCATTCACTATTGATGCTCACCGTTCTCCTCATCAGCAGTACTTCGCCAACCGCTCGTTCATCGCCAAGCAGGTGGGCAACGTGCGCGACGTGGGTGCCGAAATCGGATACACCTGGAATGTAGGTTTCCCAATCGTGGTGAATGCCGGTATCTTCAACGGTTCGGGTTTGACCAACCAGAAGGATTACTGGACCAAGGGCGTTAACTATTCAGCCAAGGCTCAGTTCCTCTTCCCAAATGTCAACCTGGTGTTGAGTACCCAGAAGATCAAGCCATCTGATGTTACGGTAACGATGTATGATGGCGGTATCACCTTCCACAAGGGTGGTTTCATTGCTGAGGCTGAGTATCTTTACAAGCATTACAGTAAGGATGCTTTCCACGATGTTCATGCATTCGATGGTTTCGTATGCTATGATATTCCGGTGGCTAATCCTAAGAGCCTTATCAGGAAGGTTTCGCCTTTGGCAAGATATGATTTCATGAGCGACCACAGTGATGGTACAAGATATGGCGGTTCTGATACAGAACTGGGTGCATTGAAGATCAATGATTATAAGCGCCATCGTGTTACGGGCGGTGTAACCTTGAGCCTTGCCAAGCCATTCATCTCAGATATCCGTATCAACTACGAGAAATATTTCTATCGTAAAGGTGGTATAGCTAAAGTTTCAGAAAAAGATAAGATTGTTGTGGAGTTCATGACAAAGTTCTAATAATAGTTTATAGTTAAGAGTTTATAGTTTATAGCAACAGTCATCTATAAACTATAAACTCTTAACTATAAATTCCTTACAGCATTCCCTTAGAACTAGGAAGCTCGAAGTGGTAGATGTCTCTCTTTACCGCCATTTTCAGCGAACGGGCAAGTGCCTTGAAGATGCCTTCTATCTTGTGATGCTCATTTTCGCCTTCAGCCTTGATATTGAGGTTCATCTTTGCTGCATCACTCAGACTCTTGAAGAAATGCTTGAACATCTCGGTTGGCATTTCGCCCACCTTCTCTCTGTGGAACTTGGCATCCCAAATCAGCCATGGACGGCCACCGAAATCCAATGCTACCTGACAGAGACAGTCGTCCATCGGAAGACTATAGCCGTATCTTTCTATTCCGCGCTTATCACCTAAAGCCTGCAGCAGGCATTCGCCCAGTGCAATACCCGTATCCTCAATGGTATGATGCTCATCCACATAGAGGTCGCCCTTGGTATGGATGGTGAGGTCCATCATGCCGTGCTTGCCTATCTGTTCCAGCATGTGGTCGAAGAAACCGAGACCGGTAGAAATGTCGCATTTACCTGAACCATCGAGATTTACCTTGATGTAGATATCCGTTTCCTTGGTGGTGCGCTTCACTTCTGCGATACGGTCGCCGGCAAAGAGAATCTCGGCAATCTTATCCCAGTCCATGCCGTCTTTTCCGAGAATCAGACTCTTGCAACCTAGGTTTTCTGCAAGCTGGGCATCGGTTTCACGGTCGCCGATTACATAACTGTTTGCCAGGTCGTATGCCGGGTTGTCGATATATTCAGTCAGCATGCCTGTTCCTGGCTTGCGCATCGGCGAGTTATCCTCAGGGAAGTGGCGGTCGATGTGCTGCTTGGCAAAGTGGATGCCTTCGCTCTCCAGGGTCTGGATGATGAAGTTGTGTACAGGCCAGAAGGTATCTTCCGGAAAGGAGTCGGTACCCAGTCCGTCCTGGTTGCTCACCATCACCAGCTCGTAGTCGGTGTGCTGGGCAATGAAGGAGAGATTGCGGAACACGCCCTTGGTGAATACCAGCTTCTCGAAGCTGTCAATCTGTTCATCCTCTGGTTCCTGAATCAGAGTTCCATCGCGGTCGATGAAGAGTAATCTTGTCTGTTTCATGTCTCTTATATATGTTAATACGATTAATATTTTTCAATTTCTGCGGTTGCCATCTTCTGGCTTTCCTTCATTCTCTTCTTCTCTTCGTCTTGCACCTTGTAAGAGCCGAATTGATAGGCAAGTGAAATGCCGAGCCAGCTCAGGGCGTAGATGATGAGCAGGAAGGTGATGGTAAACACCAGGAAGAGGAGTGGGGTGAAATAACCCGGCACACCGAGCGGGTCACCATCAAGCGCACCGAGCTGTGAATAGAACTGTGCGATGATGAGGATGATGGAAGGCAGGGCTGCGATAAAGGTAGCGATGCCTACGATAATCATGCCGAGAAAACTGGTCAGAAAGAAACCTCCGAAGTGGCGGAGAATGCGGAGGAGGGATTTTCTTATCTTGCGCTTTTCGCCCTTAGGACACAGTTGCTTTCTTGGCAGGAGATGCCAGAATGATACGATAGCCATTACGATAGTGGCTCCGTAAATGATGGTTTGCAGGATGAACGAAGCCATCGGATTTACGGCTCCCCAATCGTGAAGCGGTTTGTTGGGGAGGAGGAAATAGAGTACGATAGCCAGCAATACAGCAAATGGAACATGGGTAGTCCATGTCTGTTTTACAAGTGATCTGAAGTCACTTGTTATGGTATCGTATGATGCTCTCATGCAGGAAGTTATACTTCTGTGCTTAAATAATTCATTTACTTCCATAACTATCTTGTTTTAATTTCTAATTATCGCTTTTGTTTTTTTACTCTTTTACTTTTTACTCTTTAAAAGTTTTTTACCTTTTTACCCTTTTACTTTTTTACCTTTAAAAGTTTCTTCTGAATTCTGAGCAGGTAATGGCGGTAGCGATAGCCACATTCAGACTGTCGGCTGTAGCTCTACCTTCCGGAAAGTTAGGGATGAGCAGCTTGTGGTTCACCTTCTTTGCCAGAGCAGGCGAAATACCTTTTCCTTCGTTTCCCATCACGATAAGTCCACGGTTTTCGAGCTTTTGCTGATAGATGTTGTCGCCGTCCAACAGGGTGCCGTAAACGGGAACATCAGCAGGAAGTGATTCTACCAGTCCCAGCAGGTCGCCATATTCTACCTTCACTCTTGCTATGCTGCCCATCGTGGCCTGCACCACCTTCGGATTGTATACGTCGGCAGTATCCTGACTGCAGTAGATATGGGTGATGCCAAACCAGTCGGCGATGCGGATGATGGTGCCCAGGTTGCCCGGGTCCTGAACGCCGTCGAGCGCCAGACTCAGTTCGCTGGTATTAATAGAGTAATCTCCTGATGTTGCCTGTCTGAATACGGCAAGCACCTGCTGCGGATGTTGCAGGAAACTTACCTTCTTCAGTTCTTCATCAGTAACCTCTATCACTTCGGTTTCAGCCCCGAAGTGTTTGCCCTGGAGCCATTCGCCGGTAGCCACAATCAGGTCGGCAGGTTGCAGAGCGAGCAGATCGTCTACCACCTTGAAACCTTCTGCCACGAACTTTCCTTCTTTATTTCTGTTCTTCTTCAGTTCGAGCGAACGTATGTACTTTATTTTATTCTTGCTAATCATTTATTTTTTGTCTATATGTGTGCAAAGGTAACATAAAATATAGACATTTCAAAATAAAAAGTGCTAAATATTTTGTATTTAATTTGTTTTGCATTATCTTTGCATATCAAAAACGATAGATATTTTGAAAATACAGAAGATTTCATTACTTGCCTTGCCGCTGCTCATAGCATCTTGTTCTTCAAGCAAAATGGTGCCGGAAGGGGAGTATATATTAAATAAGGTAGAAGTGAAGAGCGACTCGGCAGGGTATAATGCCGGGGCGCTCAAGCAGTATGTGCGCCAGAAAGAGAAACCGAAACTCTTCTCGCTCTTCAAGAATCCTTTTAGCAAGAAGCCTGTCATCTACGATACTTTGCAGGCACGGCTCTCCTGTCAGGATCTGCTTACCGCCATGCAGAACCAGGGCTTCATGCATGCTGGGGTGTCGCTCTATACCACCAAGAAAGGAAAGAAACTGGATGCTACCTATCTGTTGCATCCCGGAGAACCTTTTATGATAGGTAAGGTGAAATATGAGGTGGAAGATGAACATATCCAGCAACTTCTGCATCTCGATAATCCCGATAATCAGCAGATTAAGCCGGGTATGAGATTTACGGTAGAAACATTGGATAATGAGCGCAGGCGTATCTCCAGCCTTCTGACCAATGATGGCTATTTCCGCTTTCATAAAGATTTTATCCAGTTTTCTGCCGATACGATTGCGGGACAGAAGGATATCGCCCTGACGCTCCACCTGATGAAGTATAAGGCAAACAGTAATGCTCCTGAGGTTGATCATCCCCGATATGAAATCAGAAACATCAACTATCTGAGTAATGACAGCGACCGAATCCATCTGCGCCATCAGGTTTTGCTCAATGCCACTGCCCTCAGAGAAGGCCGTCCCTACAGTGCCGCCGCCTTGCAGCGTACCTATAACAACTTTGCCCGTCTGCAGGCGGTGAAGTATACCAACATCAGTTTCTCTGAAGTTCCTGACAGCAACCAGGTTACGGAGAACGGAATGGAGAGGGACAGCATCAGCCGGCAGATGGATTGCAATATCCAGATCAGTACCAACAAGCCTTCTACCATCGCCTTCCAGCCGGAGGGAACCAATACGGCGGGCGACTTGGGAGCTGCAGCTTCGCTCACTTATACCAACCGAAATCTCTTCAGAGGTAGTGAGCAGTTGAGCATAGAACTTCGTGGAGCCTACGAGGCCATTACCGGTCTGGAGGGGTATCAGGATCAGAACTATACTGAATATTCGGTTGAAGGCAAACTGGTTTTCCCTCGTTTCTTGGCGCCTTTCCTTTCAAGAAATTTCAGAAGAAGGCAGACGGCAAACAGCGAGTTGTCGGCAAGTTGGAATCTTCAGAACCGTCCGGAGTTTCATCGCCGCGTATTCTCTACTGCCTGGCGTTATCGCTGGACAGAACCGCGTCATCACCTGGCCTGGCGTTTCGACCTGCTCGATCTCAACTATGTGTATATGCCATGGATATCCGAGACTTTCAAGAGAGACTATCTTGATAATGCAGAAAACAGAAATGCCATCCTCCGCTACAATTACGAAGACCTGTTTATCATGAAGATGGGTTTCGGTTTGAGTTATAGCGATGGGGTAGATGCTGTGCGAGTGAATGTAGAGAGTTCGGGCAATCTGCTGAGCGGTGTTTCCAAGACATTTGGTTTCAAGGTGAACAGCCAGGGACAGCGTACATTATTTAATATAGCTTATGCCCAGTATGCCAAGTTTGATGTAGATTATACCCACCTGATGCAGTTTGATAAGCGCAATGCTCTGGCGCTGCATGCGGGTATCGGTGTGGCTTATCCTTACGGCAACAGTACGGTGTTGCCTTTCGAAAAGCGTTATTTCTCGGGTGGTGCCAACTCGGTAAGAGGTTGGGGCGTAAGAGAATTAGGTCCGGGCAAGTTTAAGGGAACTGACGGCAGAATAGATTTCATCAACCAGACGGGTGATGTGAAGCTCGACTTGAATGCCGAATATCGCACTTCGCTCTTCTGGAAGTTTGAGGGTGCAGCGTTTATCGATGCCGGTAATATCTGGACACTTCGCAATTATCAGGATCAGCCTGGCGGCCAGTTCAAGATAGATGAATTCTACAAACAGATAGCTGTAGCCTATGGCTTAGGTCTCAGGTTGAATTTCGATTACTTCATCCTCCGTCTGGATATGGGTATGAAGGCAATCAATCCAGCCTATGGAACGAAGGAAGAGCATTGGGCGATTATCCACCCGAAACTAGACCGCGATTTCGCCTTCCATTTCGCAGTAGGTTTGCCGTTCTAAATGCAGCTAATAGTTTATAGTTAATAGTTGATAGTTAATAGTTTATAGCCAGGAGTTTCTGTAGGGCATCTTTTTTGATTATGATGCCCCTCAGAAACTCCTTACTTTTTTCAAGGCAATTTATCCAACTTAATCTTCCAGAGCCCCTTTTCCATACACATCGGCAGTTGGAAATCGGCCTGTTCTATGAGCTGCGGATCCTGCCCGATGCTGTCCATCTGCAGAAAATTATGAACCGTAAGGGTAACGGTGGCACTTGTTTCATCGTCACCGAAATCAATATCCGTAATCTCGATGCTGGCATCCTCTGGTTTCTGGCGCAGCAGTTCCACGTCGGTCTCGTTCACATTACTTGCAGCATAACGCAGCCAGCGCTCCGATTCCTGGGTGCAATACTTCACGGCTTTCTGGAAATGCCAGTTGAAATAATTGTTGGCAAACGAATCAACATCTGCCTTCAGCTGGTCCTCGCTGCCTTCGTGAGGTTCACAGCCCGAAAGGCTGAATATACTTGCGGTCATGCATGCCACAGCTATGCATAAACCTATCATCGACTTCTTCATCATGATTCTCAAATCTTAAAAATTCTATTTTTTTGCGATATTTCGGCACAAAGATAGTAAAAAACTTTGTAATAAGAATCTTTTTTGCTAACTTTGCATGGAAAATAACAATTAAAATGCTGAAATTTATATCCTTTGGCAGTGGAAGTAGTGGCAATTGCTATTATCTTTACACTGATACGGATTCGATACTGATAGACGTAGGAGTAGGAATAAGAATATTGAAGAAGCATTTCCATAACTATGGACTTCGCTTCGAGGATGTGCATCACGTCCTCATCACCCATGACCACGCCGACCATGTAAAGTCGGTGGGGAGTCTGAGTACTGACTATCATCTACCGGTATATACGACCCGTAAAGTACATCAAGGCATCGAGCGCAACTATTGTGTTCGAAAGAAGATAGAGCCTAACCATGCTCGTGTGATAGAGAAGAAAGTAACTTTCACACTGGGCGAGTTTAAGATTACTCCGTTCGGTGTACCCCACGACAGTACCGACAATGTTGGCTATTTCGTGGAGTGCGGTGGTGTAAACTTCTGTCTCATCACCGATGTGGGGCATATTACTGAAGAGATGCACGACTTTATCGGTCGTGCCAACTATCTTGTGCTCGAGGCGAACCATAGTGTAGAGATGCTCCAGCAGGGTCATTATCCCCAGTATCTGAAGGATCGCATTCTGGGAGATAACGGTCATCTGAGCAACGACGATTGTGGCGAGGCGCTTGCCAATTATGCTACACCGGAGCTTCATCACGTCTGGCTCTGTCATCTCAGCGAGGAGAACAACCATCCTGAGCTGGCACGCAAAACCGTGGAGCAGATTTTGCGCAGCAAAGGCATCATAGCCGGCAAGGACTTCCAGCTGGAAGTATTGAAGCGCAAGACACCGAGCGAAATCTATAAGCTGGTGTAGGGCAGGTGTAAAACTAAAAAGGTAGCCGGATAAGGAGTTATATTGAGTTAACTCCTTATCCGGCTATTTCATGAATACGAAATAAACGGCTGCAATCAGGCAGCAGAAGGCTGCGAAATGATTCCAGTGCAATCCCTGTCCCTGAAAGAGGATATTGGCGATGATGGCGAAGACGATAAGCGATACGCATTCCTGTATCACCTTGAGTTGGACCAGATTAAACGGTCCGCCATTATCCACGAAACCGATGCGGTTGGCTGGTACCTGACAGCAATATTCGAAGAAGGCGATAGCCCAACTGAAGGCGATGACACCGATAAGAGGCCAGTTGCTGCTCACGCCCGTTTGTTGCAACTTGAGGTGTCCGTACCAAGCTAGCGTCATGAAGATGTTGCTCAGCACCAATAATAATATAGTATACAATCCGTTCATAATCTTATCTTTTTTGCGGGTGCAAAGGTAATATATTTTTTTAAACCCTCCAAATTTCAGGGAAGTTTCATTTCGTTTTTGTTTTGATATGGCTGTTTTTGGCAGATAAATCTCCGATGTTCTGATATTTATCTCCGAAAGATAAGTGTGCTGTTTGCGTATGGCTAGTAGGCTGTTTGGGGCGAACAGCCTACTGGCGGAATAGGGAACAGTCGGCTGTTCCTATGAGATAGTCATCTCTGACAGGGAGTCCAGATTTCCCAATCCTATCAATATGATTTATGTTTAGCATTCTGCAAAAATCTCTTCACTCTTCACCTTTCCTCCCAAATCCCCTGTGTTTATCGGCATTTCGGGAGGTGAAGAGTCATCAGCAACTCTTCACCCGCTCTTCACCTCCGTCAACCTCCCTGTTTATCGGTATTCCGGAGGGCTTGGTGAAGAGTGAAAAGTATTTCCGTGTTTGCTTCCACATAATATTTATCGGTCAGGATTATGATATGACAACCTTGCTGTATCTGGATTGATTCGCATAATCCTTTAAATTTCAGTGTCCTCAGCCATTTTCTTTCAGATTTTCTTGCGAGTTCCAATCTTTCTTCGTATCTTTGCCGTGCCAGTTATTCATTTTAAAAAGGAGCAATATGATGGTACATCGAGATAAGATATTATGTTTTTTGGTTTTATTCTGCTGCTTCTTTGCACATACTCCTCTGCAAGCCCAGCAGCCACGCAAGAAGGTGGGGCTCGTGTTGGGTGGAGGTGGTGCCAAGGGCGCGGCTGAAGTAGGTGTGCTCAAGGTGCTGGAAGAGGCTGATATTCCTGTAGATTATATTGCCGGAACCAGTATCGGTGCCATCGTGGGCGGACTCTATGCCATCGGCTACGATGCTGCGGATATTGATAGCCTCTACCGTAACCAGAACTGGCTTTTCCTTTTGAGCGACCAGGTGAAACGTGAATCGGAGACTTTTCTTTCTAAAGAAGAAAGGGAGAAATATATCGTTCATATTCCTCTTTCCAAAGAGAGGAAGGTCTCGTTGCCAACCGGTTATGTGAAGGGGCAGAATATCTTTAACCTTTTCTCTAAACTTACCGTGGGGTATCATCAGGTGGATGATTTCTCCAACCTACCTATTCCTTACCGTTGCGTGGCGGTAGATCTGGTAGAAGGCAAGGAGGTCGTGTTTTCATCGGGCTCGTTGCCATTGGCGATGCGTGCCAGCATGTCGATACCGGGCGTGTTTGCTCCGGTAGAATGGAAAGGGAAGATGCTGGTGGATGGCGGCGCCTTGAACAATCTGCCGGTTGATGTGGCAAAGGAAATGGGAGCGGATGTGATTATCTGTGTAGATTTGAGTACCGGTTGGAAGAAGAAGGAAGAACTGAAATCGGCTTCTTCTGTTGTAGAACAGCTCATAAGTATGATGGGGCAGAACAAATACCGGAAGAATATGGCTGAAGCCGATCTTTATATCAATCCTTCTCTGAAAGGTTATTCGGCAGCCAGTTTCCAATCTGAAGCCATTGATACCATGATACAGCGGGGAGAACAGGCTGCCCGTCAGAAATGGGATGAGCTGATGGCTCTGAGAAAGTATATCTATGCTGATGCTTGTGATTCTGTAGCCTCTGATGATACATTACAGGATAAACGCCTCAAACAGCCGAAACCTTCTCAGACGGAAGCTTATCATATAGGAAGCATCCGGATAGAAGGCATCAGCGGAGAGGAGGAAAAGTGGATTAGAAAGAAAATTGCTTTACGGGAGAATTCGGAAGTCAGTCCTGAGGAGATAGATGGCACACTTGCCATGCTCAGGGGACTGAATATCTTTTCGCGTGTAGAATACAGACAGTCTAATGAGGAACCTTATGACCTGGTATTCATGCTGGAACCCAACGAATCGAGAAGAATCAGTGTAGGTGCACGTTTTGATACGCAGGATTTGGCGAGCGTCATAGCTCAGATATCCAATAACCAGCAGTTTTCTACCCGTCATCACTATGCCTTTACAGGACGCATATCCCGTAATCCCTATCTGGAAATGAAATATGCCTATGGCAACCTTTTCGGAGCGAAAATTGGCATTTCCTATCGTATGGCTCATTATGATTTCGACCTTTATGCGGACAAGCATAAGCTGGATGCCCTGGAGTTTCTTTCGCATTCTTTCGCTGGATTCTATACCCGCGATATCGGTAATTTCAGATTGAAGTCGGGAGTGCAGTTTGATTATTATCATTATCATTCTGATATGTTCGAACGCGACGGAAGCATCCAGACACGTTCGTCAGACCATTTCCTGAACTACTTTGCATCTGTTGTGATGGATACTTACGACCGCCGCTATTTCCCGACCCGTGGTAGCCGCATTCAGGTTCAGGGCATTCTGCATACGGATGACGGAATACATTATGCTGATGGTAATCCTTTTGCTGAAGCTGCTTTTCAAGGAGAATGTGCCGTACGTCTCAATTCCAGATTCTATCTGCTCCCTAAGCTCAAGAGCCGCTTCTTGTTTGGCAGTTCCGTACCAGCCATTTATCAGAATTATGCAGGTGGAGTAGCTGACGGTTACTATCTGCCTTGGCAGGTGGCATGGGAGAGTGCGCAGCATGTTCATCTGCTGGAGCGCAATGTGGTGACTGGTCAGCTCGGTTTCCGCTATCGGGTAAAAGGAAAGTTCTATCTTACCGCTCTGGGAGAGTATGGCAAGGAAGCCCGCAAGTTTTCCCATATTCTCATCGGTGATGATTTGTGGGGAGGAGCCTTGAGAGCATCCTATGATTTCGTATTGGGTCCGGTAAGCATTCAGGCTAATTATTCTAGCTTGGGTAAGAATGTAGGATTCTATATCAATGCAGGATTTGTATTCTGATTTCCTTATCTGCATCATGTAAACCAGAACCTGCATGTTTATATGTGTCATGGCGGTTCGCACAAAACTCGCATCTTGTCGTTTCCAGAGCCTACAAGACAGGAAATCATCAGTCTGATAGGTGGTTGGCTGAAGGAATAATGCTTTCAACAACCAACCATGATGGATAAAATGAAAGATTTTTTCAAAAAAGATCCATAAAAATTTGGTGGTTTCAGAAAAATGTATTACCTTTGCACTCGCTTTTGAAAACAAAGCTTTTTGCAGAGGCACCCTTAGCTCAGTTGGTAGAGCAACTGACTCTTAATCAGTGGGTCTAGGGTTCGAATCCCTAAGGGTGTACAAAAAACTCCGAAGAATCAATCTTGGTTCTTCGGAGTTTTTTTGTAATAATGATTACCATTATACGATAGAGGCGATTGTTCTGAACATCATGATGCCGGTGAATTACAGACTGTCCGATTTTTATGTAAAATATCGACATTTTACCTTGAATTATCTAAAACTAGTCCTCCATTCCCCTATCATATATTAATAAACTTCATAAATTCACTGTCATTATGTCAAGAAACAAGAAAACATCAGAGTCTTTATTCCAGTTCATGAACTTCCTCATCGCCCTATTGCTGAAGAACGGGCAATACCGCACCTCGCTGCATTACAAGGCATCCCTCAACAGCTTTAAGCGATACCGAGACAATAAGGATATTGCCCTAAAAGAGATAGATTCAGAAGTGATGCGTTCGTATGAGGCGTACCTGCATCATACGGCGGAGGTATGCAAAAACACCAGCTCCTTCTATCTCCGCATCCTCCGTGCCACCTACAACAAAGCTGTGGCAAAGGGACTGACGCCACAGCAGCATCCCTTCTCGGATGTCTATACCGGTATTGCCCCAACCCGCAAGAGAGCCATACCTACAGAGAATGTCAGCCAGATCAAGAGTCTGCAATCTGTCAAGGATCTCAATCCCAAGGAAGAGATGGCAAGAGATACATTCCTGATGAGTTTCTATCTGCGTGGTATCTCTTTCATCGACCTGGCTCATCTCCGCAAATCTGACCTCAAGGACGGTTATCTTCATTATACAAGAAGAAAGACAGGACAGCGTCTCACCATCCGATGGGAGAAGGAGATGCAGGAGTTGTTGGAAAAGTATCAGGCGCAGACTGCCTCCTCATCTTATCTCTTTCCTTTCCTTGTTGATGATGGAAACAAAAGACAGGATAAAACTATTGACAAAAAGCAGGATGAGGCACGCCTATATCACAATGCGGAAGCGCGTATCTCCTACCACCTCAGAAAGTTTGGAGCTACGATAGGCATCAAGGGCAAGCTCACCCTCTATGTTGCCCGCCATTCCTGGGCAACGACGGCAAGAGATAATCATATCTCTATCTCTGTCATCAGCGAGGCATTGGGACATCATTCCGAAACCACCACACAAATCTATCTCCGTTCCATCAAAAGCTCAGAAGTAGATGATGCCAACGCCAAGATACTGGCAGCCCTATAAGCCACAAAAAAGAATAAAAAGAGGGATTATGTAAAATGAACCAAAATGAACCAATTTTTCTGAATCTTTATATAAGAGACACAGAATCTTACCGCAAAATTACGAAAATTATTGGAAACAAGCAAATTATGGGTGTTAAAAAATTAATATCGTTCTACGAAAATCAACATTTTTTTACGCTTCTTTTCGTACATAATTTCCTAAGTCGTTGATTGAACGAATGTTTTCGGCATTTCTGTGTCTCTTATATAGAGATTCAGAAGAACGGGAGTGATTGAGGGAAGGATTTTGAGGACAAAGGAATCGGACAGCTAATCATTCCAAGGGTTGCAGACTATCATGCTCTTGGATCAGGAGTACGTCTGTGATTAGAGGTTTCCGTTATTGGAAATAGACTAACCAACCCTTTCTTGCCAAGTGTTTTGAAACATGATTTCACGACACGGGGGAATGAGAAGTACACCCTGATCAAAATAGAAAAAAATAAACAATGATACAACCAGACAAAGAGGAGAGTTGGTATGCATTCAAGATATTTTTTGGGAAAGGAAAGCCTATCAAGGCATATTTCGTTGCCAAAGGGATAGAACATATTTATGATGTGAAACAAGCATATTGGGACAAGAATAAGAAAAAGAGACTGGTGAAGGAAGTTCCTATTATGCCATCTCTTATTCTTTTCCGTACCACGAGAATAGAAGCAGAAGAGATGGAGCGTATGTTTCTCAATAAAGTGATGCTCTATCGTGGCAAAAATTCTGAGAACTTGAAAGAACCTTCTAAAATTTCAGAACGTGAAGTGAAAATCTTCAATATTGTAGCAACTTCTGGTGTTGAAGGACTGGATTTTTACGATGAGTATAATCCCAAGTTTACCAAAGGCGACAAGTTCCGAGTCATTGAAGGTCCTTTGAAAGGAGCGGAAGGCTATGTCGTCCGTATCAAAAAAGATCATAAACTTTATGTGAGTATCAAGGGGTTGTGTGCTGTTACGACAGGATATATTCCTAAAGCATACTTGCAAAAAATCGAATAGAGTATATGGAAATGTCAGATATTAAGCAAGTGTTACTGACGAGGAAAAGTACCTCGCCAGTAACAGAGTATTAATCGAGATGATGATGAGCAGCCCAGCTGACCGCATCCAAACACGGACACTCTTTGGGAGTAGTCCCCGGCAAATCCCGATGCCCCACAATCTTCGCTTTCGGAAAGAGAATCTTCAGATTCCTGAAAAGGTCAATGAGTCTCGTTTCCTGCTCAGTTGTCATGGTGTTGCAAGGCTTGCCTTGCTCATCGAGCCCTCCCTCATAGCAGATGCCGATAGAGCATCTATTATAAGGTCTGGCATGAGCACCAACCTCCAACAGCATCCGGTGCTGCGTCATCGTTCCATCCTTACGGATGTAGAAGTGGTAGCCGATGTCATAAAACCCACGCGCCTTATGGTCGCGTCGCAGCTGTTCCACACTATAGTCCTCATTGCATCGGCTAGCCGAGCAATGCAAAACCAGATATTTAATGTCGTTAGCCGACATATATTGACTTTGTCTCATAATTCACAATTCATAATTCAACATTCAACATTCAACACTTAACATTGCTATAAGGCATTTGCGCACGAGCTTACTCCCAGTGCAGTAAGAGCTGCAATCAAAGCTTGAACAGCAGCATTCAAAATTGAAACCCAAGAAATCTTCTTGGAACCATCATTAAAATTCTTCATAATCAGAAATGTGTTTAAAAGTGAAACATAAGTTTGAAGGGGTGACCACACCCTGCACTATGCAGGATGCAGTCACAGGGAGAATCCTACTCCAGGCCATCATCGCTACCGTCGGTGCCAGAGTCGGTACTGCTTCCACCGCCAGGGTTTGGTGTATCACCACCATCACCCGATGGCTTGTTGTCATTCTTGTCGTCCTTGGTAGGCTTCTTCTTCGCAGCCTCCAGGTCAACGGTAGTCTCGTTCGCCTTTTCAGCCTTGAGCAAGGCAGCTTGACCAGCACGGCTTGCCACGAGCTTGAACTCAGCTTTATCAACAAGGTTCTCAAAGTCCACACCAGGGTTGAACTTGATGTTCACCGACTTGATGTTCTCCTCGGTAAACTTCTCCAGCGACTCCGCACCCTCACAGTTGATGGAGATGCTAAAGACACCAAACTCACCGAGTTTAATCTTGTTGCCGTTGAGCAGTTGCTCTACAATGCAGTCGCACATGTCCGACAGGATGGCTTTCACCATACCTCGGCTGTAGCCAGCGTTATGTGATGCAATGTGCTTGCAAAACTTGTTCAAGTCCCAGATTTCACGAACTTGGTTCTTGGCATAAGCCTTAGCCCCGTCCTCAGGCTTGAGGTAGTTGGTCATCAAAAATACAGAATACTCAATCATAATTAATCCTTTCTTTTAAAATGTTAATACTAATGTTACCTATGTCTCACTCAAAACTCAGAATGTCGAATGCCCGGGGTAATGAATTCTTCACTCTTCACTCTTCGTTCTTCGTTTAACTGATGCAAAGGTATAAAAAATGAGAGGCGAAATCAACTTTATGGAATAGCGTTGAATAACCATTGAATATTCGTTGAACAACCATTAAATACCCCTACTAGAAATGGAAGAAAACAGCAAGTCTAACGTGACTTTCAACATATACGGAGGCAACAACCAAATCCTCCCCAATGCCACAGAAGCCGTACAAAACTTCTATGGCGACCAATTCGCAGACCAAAAGCTCCATTCAGAAGGCGAATCCACCGATGCACCTAATGAAGATGAGCAGCGTCTCGCTATATATATTAATAAGGTGAAATCTCTCCGAGGTTACATCTCTCTCCTCACCGCTTGCAAGAAAGCAAAGGAAGTGGGCGAGGTAGTAGCCACGATGTGCCAGAACGAGGAGGCGATAGATGCCGACCTTATCGCCAAGAAAGATTTCATCCATCTCCTCCTCCCATTCCTCACGAATGTGAAGACAGGCAAGGGAGTAGATACCCTCCGCCTCTACATCAACAATGCATGGGATGCAAGAAAAAAGGCTATCCGCCAGTCAAATCGATGAAATAGCCCTCAAAAAGTATATTATATTACTTGAGCAAGTATATTATATTACTTGAGCAAGTATATTATATTACTTGGGCAAGTAACTTATATTCCCGAAAACATGAGAGAAATATATATTCATATGATACGTAAGGCACAAGAGTTCATGAATGAGAATCATTATGCAGACATCTCTCGTGTACATTGTTTGCTCCGAAAGATGATGCCTAAGGAATACCATGACCTGATAGACCAGATCAAGGAGTGTCAAGACCCGCACGTTATGTTCAATGTTAATGGTGGCAACAACGTGATAGCGCCAAATGCTAGTCAGGCGAAACAAAATATACATGATGATTCTTCTAGTAGTATAAAAGATAATTTTCAATCATAAAAGTTGAATTATGGATTTGCAATTAGAGCGATTTTCAGACATCAATCTCAAAGATTCATTCTTTGATTCTTTGAGGTCGAGTTATCCCGAGTTTGATGAGTGGTATCATAAAAAGGAAGCTGCAGGTGCAACAGCCTACACCTATTATATTAATAGAGAACTGAAAGACTTTCTTTATTTGAAGATAGAGGAAGAGGAACTATCAGATATGGTACCTGTGCAACCTGCAAGGAAACGCTTGAAGGTCGGCACATTCAAGGTGGACAATGACAATCGTCATACCACACGTGGCGAGCGTTTCATGAAGAAAATCATGGATTTGGCTATAGCCGAGGATGTGGAAGAAGTCTATGTCACCATGTTCCCTACAGATGAGTTACAAGGCTTGATTCGTATGTTTGAGAAGTTTGGATTCTTACATGAGGCGGACAAGCCTCATGAGGACGGTAATTCGGAATATGTATTGATAAAGAATATGAGAAACCATATAGGTGATTTAAAACTCGACTATCCTTTTGTTAGAAAAGCGGGTTTTAATAAGTATGTTCTTTCTATAGTTCCAGAATACCATACACAGCTTTTTCCGGATTCCATTTTGAAAAACGAACAGAAGTATGATCTTATACAGGATGTTTCTGAGACTAACAGCATCTATAAGATATACCTTTGCTGGATGAAAGGTACTAGATATTTGAAAACAGGCGACAAACTTGTCATTTATAGGACTAGTGATTTCCAAGGTCCAGCCAAGTATCGCAGTGTTTGTACATCTGTTTGTACAGTTAGTGAGGTCAAGACCTTCAAAGACTTTGAAAATGAAGATGCTTTTGTGAATTATACCAATCGTTATTCGGTATTTAAGGAATATGAATTGAGACGATGGTATAGAACAAGGAATTGTTTCATTGTCATCAAGATGTTGTATAACATAGCTTTCACTAAGAAAGTAATCAATAAAGTGATGAAAGAGCAGGTTGGCTTGACCCCTGAGTATTGGGGATTCTTCAAGTTGACCGATGCTCAATTTGATAAACTATTGGAATTAGGAGAAATAGATGAACGTTATATTATCGATTAAGCCAGAGTTTGTTGAGAAAATCTTTTCTGGGGAAAAGCAATATGAGTACCGCAAGGTTCTCTTCAAGCAAAAGGTGGATACCGTATATATCTACGCCAGCCGTCCCATCAGCAAGATTGTAGGCGAGTTCAAGATAGCAGAGATTATCTGTGATACCCCTGCGAATATTTGGAATCAAACGAAAGAATACTCTGGTGTAACCAAGTCTTTCTTCCAACAGTATTATACAGGAAAAGATAAAGGCGTGGCCCTCAAGATAAAGGAATGTAAGCAGTACAAGGAGGCTGTTGATCCAACAACGGTTATTGCTAACTTTAAAGTTCCCCAGTCGTTTATATATGTTTAAGTTTTGTCTAATAGAAATATGATACCTCATTTCAAGTAATAATAGATTGTCCCTTCAAGAGTATTACTAAAGATTCAACATTTGCTTCTATAGACAAGAAATATAGTGTTTGTATGGTAAATGATTTTGAGGATGGAGTATAGAACGGTAAATCACCATTAGCCCGTATGGCGGTACCTATATAATATATTACCTTTCATATTATGAATACTGATATTAAGAGTTTGATACCATCCATGCATGCAGAACTGAAGCATATGCAATCTCGTGTTGCAGAGCTTCAAATCTCATTGCAGCAAGGTTCATCTGATGAAAAGACGATTCGAGAGGAAAATTCTCGAATGAATCTGCGTGGGATTTGGACTTGAAACAAAAATTCCTTTAAAAATTTGGTAGTTTCATATAAAAACCATATATTTGCAGTCAAAAAAAGGAGATATAATTATGAATACAATTACAATAGATAATAATACATATCACGACATAGAAAATTTTGCTCATGTAAACAATTTGGATGTAGCAGATGTTGTGAAGAAGTCTTTTCGTTTCTTTATAGAGGAGTTTAAGTTTGCTAAGCCGCATTCGAAAGCATCTCGGTATCAGTTGCCTTTGCATTTGAAAAAGATGCGAGGAGTATTAGCTGGTGTGGAAGATAGTGAGGATGAAAGATTAAACTATATATTGAGCAAGTAATGAAGAAGGTATTTTTAGATACGAATGTGGTTCTTGATTATTATCTGGATCGAGAAGGCTTTAGTGATGATGCTGAAGCCATCTTGGCTTATGGATATAATCAAGGATGTTCATTGTATGTATCTTCTTTAACTTGTGCTAATATGGCGTATATAGGCAGAAAGAAGTTCCCTGGTGAAGCGATATATGCAGTACTTGCAAGTTTGTTTGAATTTGCCGAAATAGCATCTGTCGATTCGAATGCTGTAAAGTCCGCAGTAACTTTGCAGGCTAAGGACTTTGAAGATGCATTGCAATATTTTTCTGCTAAGGCAATAGGTGTGGATTGTATTGTTACCAGAAACGTTAAGGATTTTCCTTTTTCGGAATTGCAAGTCTTGACCCCTAAGGATTTTTTGGCTCATTATGCAGTTAAATAAATGACAGGTTGGATACTTACTAAGAAGAATACGACGTTATGAACATAGAAGAAAGAAAAGCAGATTTTATGCGTCGCTTCAAGGCTTCTAGAGAGCGGAAGGCAGAATACATAGCACAAATGGAAAAGCGTATGCGTGATGACTATCGCCGCAGAACCGGTAAGGAAGCAGAATCATTTTGTGTGTTGTAAGAATGAAAAAATTAGATTTAGTCAAGATTAATAGTTGTGCACCATATGCAGTAATATAGTAGAGACGCAGTCTTGGTGATATACGAATCGTTGCTTGCAACGAAAAAAATCCGTGAGATCCGTGAGATCCGTGTGTGACTTAAAAGAATAATATTGAGTGTTGAACACGAATCTTTCGAGACTAAGCAACTTATTCGTGTAATTCGTGCAATTCGTGTTCCGAAAAAAAATACGTAATTCGCGTGCAGAGAAATATCTATTGCTGTGAGGCATAGTGACTACCATTGCTTGCAACGAAGAAATCTGTGTAAATCTGTGAGATCTGTGGGACATTAGAATAAACTCCCCATTCGAGTGACGACAAGTGCAGAGCGATACTGCAATGGGGAACAAAAATATAAAATCATGAAATCTTATTTCTCAATCAAGCCAGGAGCAACCTTCTTTTTAGGTAGCTCCCGCACCCTTGTCTATCATAAAGACGATGTCGAGATCATCTACAAGACCAAGACACCATCCGGCAAGACCTACTACGCCCATGTCTATTTGATGTTGGGCGGAGAAAACTCCGTTACTCTTTATGCCGATTGGGGTGATTACTTTTTGCATCTTTCAAGCATCAAAGACCAGGAGCATTTCTTTGGTATAATGAAGCGTCCCTGCCCAACCTTTGTCCAGATATGGCAAAGCGAGCATCCCGACGATATATTCATTATGTCAGCCAATGCCGGTCAAACCATGGGCTTAGGAATGGATATCGAGAACGTAGATTATCGCAATCTCGCTCCAACATCCCTCCCTTTCCATCCGTTGGTAGAGATAGGCTTACGTAAGTTCCTTGATGCCAACAACGATTTATATTTAGAACTCAATTCCCGTTGTCCCCTGAAACTCTGGAAAGACCGTTTAGTAGCAGTATGGGGTGAAGAAACAAAATAAAATAGCAATATACCAATGAATAAAGAAGAAAGAAATTCCTTTCGAAAGGAAATGCTCGGTAAGTTAGAAGAACAATGGGCTAAGAATAATCGCCCTGAAGACGATCTCTTCTATTACCACCCTTCTGAAGATAAAATAGTCTTATCTCATTCCCTATTCTGGGTAATGACCCAAAACATAAAAGGTAAGGTAGGAAAGGAAAAGTACTTATTGCTTCTCCGCCAATATCAGGAAGAGATGCTCGAAGCCTACTTGACGGAATCAGAAGATTTCAAAGACCTGCTTCACTATTGCAACATCATGTACAATTTCCTTCCTATGTTGCTTCGGAGCACGTACGATTTCCATATCCACTTAGATGCTCGCAAGCTAGCCGCCATTACGATAGTCGCTGGCGGTTATGGTGGTGATATGCCCGAAGACCAGGCATACGACCTCCTCGATGATATAGACTTCTATTATAATAAGGTGAAGTGCCGCAAAATAGAAAAGCTCTTGCCGGTATTGACCAAACTGGTGAAAGAAGAGCAAAAGTTACTTTAGCTTGTATGGAGGAATGTTTCTGACACTATAATATAGTGGGACGCTGTAATGGTGATATACGGAGAATGTCAAGGCTGCCTAAATGGTAGCTTTGGCAATACCAATTAATAATATGTTTTTTGGGAAAAATGTTGGATGTGCTAACTGCTGAAAATCAGCAGTTACGTTCTAACGGTGATTTACGAAACTGTGTGCTTAGCAATCCTTCACTCTAAAGATAATGCAAATGAGTGCAATGAAAGCTGGCTTTCAAATTGCCGAGTGCAGCTTATCTTCTACAATAATGATACAAAATATAAAAAACTGATAGGTGTAACTACTTGCAATATAGTGGGGATGCAGTATTGGTGATATATACAATTATTCATTGATTATGAAAGAATATAAACTAAACTTTGAAGGGTATTGGAGAGACATCAATAAAGGTGGGCTTCCTTCCTATTCTGGAATTTATTTTGTATATAGGTGCATTTATAATGCTCAAAGTAATTCTGTTGAGTTGGTTGATATAATATATATCGGTCAAGCAGATAACATTCATGATAGACATAATAATCATGAAAAGTATTCTGAATTCTCCTCACTGCTTTTGCAAGGTCAAGAGTTGTGTTACTCTTGTGCTCCTTTAGATGAAGACCGTGATTTGGTAGAAAATGCTCTTATCTTTGCTCAAAAACCTGTTTTAAACGAACAAGGCAAGTATAATTATAACTATACAGAAGCACATATCGTCTCTGCTGGTGCATGTGCATGTCTTAGAAATACTGATTTCAATATGAAATATTATGTTGAAAATTTAAATAGGTAGAATATGGCTAATTCTGAAGGAAAAACAATAGGGCAGGAACAGAAGAGATGTTTTATAATAATGCCCATAAGTGATGTTGATGGCTATCTAAAAGGACATTTCGATAGAGTCTATGAGTATATTATAGCACCTGCATGTCAAAAGGCTGGTTATGAAGTTATTCGTGCAGATGGGACAGCTAAAGCAAATGTAATTATAGCAGATATATTGAAAAATGTATTGGAGTGTGAAATGGCAATCTGTGACTTAAGTGCCCGTAATCCTAATGTGTTTTATGAATTGGGGTTTCGTCAAGCTTTCAATAAGAAAACTGTTTTGATGATTGATGATAAAACTGACCGTCCATTTGATATAAGTGGTCTTCGTTCTTTTCAGTATGATTCTTCTCTAAGAATAGATTTGGTAAACAAAGCTATCGATGATTTGGTTAAGGCATTAAAGGAAACGAGTGATATGGGCGAACACGAGCTAAATTCGTTGTTGAAATTATTGTCAATAGAGAATCCTGCAACATTGCCAGAAGGTCATAAACTGTCGGATGAAAGTACTCTTATACTTCAAGCAATTCGAGAATTAGGAGAAGATGTTCATCGTGGTATTCGCAGAAGATCAGTTTTCACTCCTTTAGGAAGTCCTATCATTGATGTTTCTTTGCCAAATGGTAAAAAAGTGAAAGTCGGTGATCGGCTTTTCGATATGAAACATGATAAAGATTTAGGTGAAGTTGTAGAGTTGACGAAAGATTCAATAATAGTCAAAAATATAAATAATGATATTGATATAATTCTACAAGATAGTCCTATATTTAATGATTTAATGGTAATGCCCTTTTAAGAAAGATAGGCTGACATAAAACAATATCAGGCGGTCCCATCCCGCACAACCTGGCGAAGACCTTTGATGGTCCGCCAACCTTAGAGCGTAGCGGTTCTGAGCACCGGAGGGCGGTTACATCCCCGTTTCCTGAGGAAGAGGGGCTTGGGGAGAAAGTGGAGCTCTCCTTGCAGGAGAGACGGAGAGGTAGAAAAAAGCCTTCTTTAACGGTAAGGAAGGACGGGTAGGTTTTCGAAAATCTTATCATGTCCCTAATTTCATGTAATTATAACTCGAACAAAAAGGTGAATGTCAAGGCTGCCTAAATGGTAGCTTTGGCAATACCAATTAATAATATGTTTTTTTTGAAAAATGTTGGATGTGCTAACTGCTGAAAATCAGTAGTTACGTTCTAACGGTGATTTACAGAAGGAACCAAGAAAATAAAGAATTTGGAAAGTAGTTTCAATTCAAGTATATTGAAATTGTCGCATATTAATATTTTAAATTGTCATGGATAAGAAGCAAACTGTTTTATTCAATAAGATAGTGATAGAAGGTGGGCTGTCGGTACAGCAGGTGGCAGATACCATGCGAAGAAATTCATATGATGAAGCTGAGGGCCTAGGATTCACTAATGTTTGCATAGAAGATGATATAGTCTATGCACAGGGTCTGTTTCGTACCCCTTCCTATATTCAGAGCTATAACAAGGAGAATGGCTTGTTTGAGCAAAAGGTTGTAGATGTTTATACAGAGTTAGAAATAACATTGGACATAGGGCAAGGATTCATTTATTCAGCAACTTCATCTACCAAATTTAATAAGGCAAAAATCTTGTTGCGTAAGTGTTTTAGTGGTAAAATTATTTTTCGTAACATAGATATTTCTCCGATTAAGTTATGGGAAAGGATAAAGCATGATGCTCACCATCCTTTGGTTACAGATTTATCAATAAAGAGGTATATTTACAAGGAGGGTGCCATTGGACGTTTGAGTGTCCATATAGAAGAAACTTCAATAGGCGAAGAACTGATAGCCAAGTATTCTGATAGTATAAATAAAATTACGATGCTGGTTGTCGGAGACTCAGGAGAGAAATTTATTCTATCTGTTCCATCTCAAAATTCTTTTAGTATAAAATGCGCAGAAGAATATATGGAACGGGTTATAAATCAACTTAAAATGTACATATAATGGAAGATCAACATTACAATGGAGACATTTGGAACCAAGAGATTGTTCGGTTGTTCCAGAAGATTGGTTGGAATAGAATAGGTGATTTTGATATGGATGTTGTTGGAAGTGATAATTCCAAAATGGGGATAGATACAGTTCTAATGTTTGACACCCCATTAAAAAGCAAACCTCAATTAGCAATATTGGAAGCAAAAAGGTATCTTACAACCTCCTTTTCAAAAGCGTTATTGCAAGAATGGCTAAACCGTCTGGATTCAAAATTACTAAAACTTAGAAATTCTGATAGGTTTTATGATAGATTTCCTGTTGCTCGTGATTTCACAATGTCTGATACTGGTATTATCGCAGTATGGTTTAGCGATACCGAGAATTATAAGGATTTTCATCCGAAGTTTCTGGAATGTCTACGCCAGGTAACCATATCTTCTAGAACAAGAAAAGCAGGAATGAACAAAATTTATGTTCTGGACAATGCTAGGTTTATGCGTTTATTTGCCTTGCAATCTGCAATAGATGGTATTGCGCACAATGAAAATTTGTTGTTTACATATTCTCCTCGTTTTAATAATGGCGAGCCAATAGTCAAAAATAAATGTTTGACTATAGAGTATATGTTTTCTGATGTAATTTTTGCAGAACTTCAATCAAAAGATAGTGCAAGTTCAAAAACGATATCCTATATATTTTATTTCGGAGATTTAAACTATAATAGTTTTAAGCTTTTGAAATCCGCATTTTCCAAAACTGTAGGATGGGATACAGAAAAGGAAATTTTCTTATATGTTTATGATGCGGATGATGAGTTTCGAAAAATTGAAAATGACATCAAGGAACGAATCTTTGATCAATTTACTATAACAATCAAGCGTATGGTCAAGAATATCAATGTTCCAGATTATATTGTAAATGGAGAATAAAGAAATGGCAGATTTTAATTATCCGGAAAAATATGAAATAGAAGAGGTCTGCAGAAATTTTGTGAAACGTCGCTTCCTTAATCAGTTTATGCAGGAACGTGGGATATTTGCAGTAAATGCTTCTAACGATGATATAAGTGCTATTTTGTCAAACTGCATTTTGGATTCGAATGCGATAGAAGATATTCGAATGAACGCCTTTCAAGAGTCTAATAAAAATTCTCTTTCTGGTTTTACAATTACTTCTTCACAGGCAGACTTTTCGGTTAAGGACATTTATGAGCGTGCTAGGGATAATGATAAGATTCTTATGAGCAAAGGTTATTCCTTGGGAGTCTTAACAAAAGAAACCCGTGACAACACTGTTGGATATAAAGGGCAGATAGATTACGAAATACGACGTCCTGGCCGAATACAATTTATTGATAAGGAGAAAAGCCAGTGCCAATTTTTCTTGTTTGGCAGAGATAAAGGTGAATGGCAAGTTGAAGTAGATGGAACAAGAACTCAAGATGGAAAGGAAGTTCAAAAGTTGTTTTCAAAGTTGATAGATAAAGAAAAGACACAACTTCATGTGTTGAACTTTGACAATCTGAAAGATCTACAGACAATAGAGTTCTTTGATCAAGTGATAGAAAAGGGACTTTCAAAAGTATGGCGCTTTCAAGATGTTGTAGGTCTTACTTTTCGTCGCGGTCGAGATGAGGAAGAAGAGGAATTGGAAAAGAATAACGATAAAACATCCTCATCGCCAACTTTGACAGGTATACGGCAAGCTGTTCTTGAAGGTGGTCATTTGCGCGAGGATGCTTTTGTAAAGCAGTTCGAAGAGCAAGGATGTATTTTTTCTTCTATGACGTTGGAGTATAGCAATACTGAGACTCCTGAAATTATTCATGTGCGTGCAGAATTCAAGGGTAATCCAAAAATCTTTGAGGTTTCTGTAGTTGAATCCTTTGAAAATGTTGGTGTAGAAGGAAAAAAAGTGCCATCTCCTTTACCTGTAAAGCGTAATTTGCAGATTCGTTCTGAAATTTGGAATAATTCTAGAGAAATCTATAAGGAGTTGATGTTGAAATAGAGGGGGAACAAAATATCCTTTAATATTTGCAGTAACTCTTGATATATATTAACAGAGAATTTATATAGAATATATGAAAAGAAAATCATTTGTTATTTCGTATGATTTAGCAGAAGGTGGTAATTATGATGAGTTATTCAATCATATAAAGTCTTATGGATATTGGGCTCATATTACAGAGTCTACATGGGCTGTATTGTCAACAAAAACAGCATCTGAGATTCGTGATGAAATAGCCGAACATTTAAGTGAAGGTAGTAGACTAATCGTAGTTGAGTCTGCTAATGAAGCAGCTTGGAGAAATGTTATTTGTAGAAATGAATGGTTAAAAGAACATATTTAAATGAATGCAAATTTAGATAATCAACCAACAGAGTCATCTTTATTTGAAGAGGAGCCTGTTGGTTCAAAAACAGATGTGAAAGATGAGGAAAAATCATCAGTATCATCTTTAGATAGTAAAATCGTAAAGTTTGAGGAATCTGAACAACTATCGGAATATCAGCAGACACTCTTGAGAGCTGCAAGTCAAAAGTCATCTGATATCATATATAGTAAAGGACTTTCTTACACATTGCGTTTGATGTATGTTATTATCAATGAGGCATCTACAAAACTTAGAATAGTCTTTTTTGGTGACGATATAAAATATTTATATTATAAGCAAATATTTGATAGTATAAATTCTGCTATAAAAAAATGTGTGGATGTGCAAATTTTGTCTTATAAAGAAGTAGATGATGACTTGTGTGAGTTATATGGGAACAAAATAAAAAAAATACCTAATACGGTTTATGAAGAGTTCTTGAAGTCTTCTCCTGCTTTTCGCTCGTTTGTTACGGGAGACGAAGGCATGTATAGATTTGATTTTGGAAATGATTCTGATAGTGGTTTGGGCTCTTTTAATGATCCTGATATGACTTCTAAGTTTAATGAACTATTTGATCAAATTTATAAGCAATGTTAGATTTCTTACCATATTTTCAGATAATAATTGGCTTGTATATCTCATTTTGTTTTGAGAAACTTATACAGTCATTACTTTGGAGTGAAGAATTTACCAACGGCTTGACTTTGTTTTATCATGATTGGAGTACATTGGCTTGGTATAAAAAGGATGGAGAAGAAGAGCAAATTCTTAAAAATCGCATAGAGCAATCTATCAAGGGATATGTATCTCGAACAAAAAAATTGGGATTATTTATGTTAGTCTCAGTTTCTACCATGTTGCTTTCATATTGTTGGACAGGTCACCATATGGAACGAAATGACCAGTTTATGCTCGCTTATTCCATTTGGAATTTCGTCTTTTTAATTTCCGTTTTCTATCGTAAACTTTGGACTAATTGGTGGTATGTTATAGTCTTATATAGCGTTCTGTGTTTGGTTACAACTGTTGTTATGCTTGTTCTGATAAAAAATAGCGTTGCAATTTCTCATTCTCTAAAGGTGGGGTTAGCGATAGAATCAGTATTAGGAATAACATTTCCTTTGATTGTTGAACTTTTTAGAGCACGTATTCGGTCTGATTTCTTTCTGAGTTATTTAAAGAGCTGTAGAGAGAAGTTTTCAAAAAGATGCTCTTCTTTATTGTTATCCATAGTAAATGGTGATTATAAAAAATCCAAATATTTACTTCAGTTAAAGGATTCTAATGTTTCAGCATTGAAGGATGGTGAGACTTTTGATAATGCAAAATTGGTTAAAACATTAATGTCTACGATTTTGCAAGTTTCAGAAAAACAAGCATTAAAAATTTTGACAGAAGATAATAGAACATTTAAAATACTCTGTTATAAAAAATTTTGTAATTATTATAATCCAGTTGATCTAAAGGCTTTAGATACGGAGGATGATTTGTTTAGATTGTGCTTTACAAAAAAGAAAGATTAGCGTTATTATGGAAATAATTAAAACCGATATAAATGGCGTTCTCATTATAGAGCCACGCCTCTTCCGTGATGCTCGTGGCTACTTCTTCGAGAGCTTCAGCGAGCGAGAGTTTGAAGAGAAGGTTGCTCCAATCCTGGAACACAGTGTTCACTTCTGCCAAGATAACGAGTCTATGAGCAGCTATGGCGTGATGCGAGGCCTGCACTTCCAGCGTCCACCATATACCCAGAGCAAGCTGGTACGCTGCGTAAAAGGTAGAGTGCTTGATGTAGCTGTAGATATCCGCAAAGGATCTCCAACCTATGGCAAGCATGTGGCTGTAGAACTGACAGAAGACAATCATCGCCAGTTCTTCATCCCAAAGGGTTTTGCTCATGGTTTCGCAGTCCTTTCAGAGACAGCCGTCTTCCAATACAAGTGTGATAATTTCTATCATCCAGAAGCTGATGGTGGTATCAGCATCCTCGATGATACTCTCGGCATCGATTGGAGAATTCCAACAGAGCATGCTAATCTCTCAGAGAAAGATACAAAGCATAAGATGTTGAAGGATTTCGATAGTCCGTTCGATATCAATGTAGATTTATACAAATAAAAAAGAAAAATAACATACTTCACGGCATGAATGATTTTAAAGATATAAAAGTAGCAGTAGCCGGTACCGGCTACGTAGGTCTGAGTATAGCAACCCTGTTATCTCAGCACCATCATGTAACAGCAGTAGATGTAATCCCAGAGAAGGTGGAGAAACTCAATAATAAGATTTCTCCAATCCAGGACGATTACATCGAAAAGTATTTGGCAGAAAAGCCATTGAACCTCGTGGCAACCCTTGATGGCAAGTCTGCCTATAAGGATGCAGACTTCGTAGTGATTGCAGCACCAACCAACTACGACCCAGTGAAGAACTACTTCGATACAACCCATGTAGAAGAAGTCATCGACCTAGTTCTGGAGGTAAACCCAGATGCAGTGATGGTCATTAAGAGTACCATCCCTGTCGGTTATACCCGTAGCCTCTACTTGAAGTATGCCAAGAAGGGCGTGAAGAAGTTCAACCTTCTCTTCTCTCCAGAGTTCCTTCGTGAGAGCAAGGCACTCTACGATAACCTTTACCCAAGCCGCATCATCGTAGGCTATCCAAAGATTATCGAGCGCCCTGAGTTCGAAGAGGAAAATGAGGCAATCAAGGCTGTAACCGATGTTGAGATGATGAAAGAGGCTGCCAAGACCTTCTCTCAACTTCTTATTGAAGGTGCTATCGCATCACAATCCGTAGGCAATTCAACACTTAACACTCAACATTCAACATTAGAAAACAAGGGCATCCCTTGTTTGTTTATGGGTATGAAGGAAGCCGAGGCAGTCAAGCTCTTCGCCAATACCTATCTGGCACTCCGAGTAAGCTACTTCAATGAGTTGGATACATACGCAGAGGTAAAGGGACTCGATACCAAGGCAATCATCGAAGGCGTAGGTCTTGACCCACGAATCGGCACTCATTACAACAATCCAAGCTTCGGCTATGGTGGTTATTGCTTGCCAAAGGATACCAAGCAGCTCCTGGCAAACTATGCCGATGTTCCAGAGAATCTGATTGAGGCAATCGTGGAGAGCAACCGAACCCGTAAGGACTATATCGCTGATGCCGTACTCCAGAAGGCTGGCTATTACAGCTATGCCGATGCCAACAGCTATGATGCCAGCAAGGAGCACAACTGCGTGATTGGTGTCTATCGCCTGACCATGAAGTCAAACAGCGACAACTTCCGCCAGTCAGCCATCCAGGGCATCATGAAGCGTATCAAGGCAAAGGGTGCTGAGGTAGTCATCTATGAGCCAACCTTGGAAGAGGGCAGTACCTTCTTCGGCAGCAGAGTAGAGAACAACCTCGATGCCTTCAAGTCACAGAGCCATGCCATCATCGCCAATCGCTACGATGCTTGTCTGGATGATGTGAAGGATAAGGTTTATACACGAGACATTTTCAGAAGAGATTAGTTCATATTAACCAGAATGTCATGAATTTCTATATTAGATATGGAAAGGAAGAAACAAAAATGGCTCTTTTATACTTGTATAGTTGGAGCATTACCTATTTTAATAAGGTGGTTTTTGATGATTTTGATGAAAGAAAAATCTTTTGATACAGCTTTTGTACCGATTGATTTTATATTCTTCGGCTTAACATTAAGTATATCTAATTTTAATGAAATCAATGCAGAAAGATTGGAATGTAAAAAACAGGACTTTAATCAGTTTTTTACTATTATGATTATCATATTTCTTGCCGTAGATTTAGGGTGTTTATATTTCCAAGACATAACTACATCTTCATTGTTAGATATAAATGCATTAAAGATAACCTCTATATTCTTAAGCTTAACTTCTTTAGGCTTTAGTTATAAGTTAATTAATAGCTAAAATAGTAAAGATATGGATATTATTAGTGTGGTATATACGGTCTTTGTTGTTCTATTTTGTGTAATAGCAATTATAAATATAGTTATTTCTATACTCCGTTATCGTAAGAATAATGTAGATGAGTATATGAAACAAAAGAAAGACAGAAAGGAGATGTTTTTAAATGGAAAATAATATCAAACCAAGAATAAAGTCTTTCATCTATCTTGATGAAGACAAAATGTACTCAATTTCTTCTCAACTTTTTGAAGGTATGACACAATATATACTTCAAGAAAATGTTGAGTCATATAATGAAGAGCATCAACAAAAAGGTAATTTCCTGTCTGGTAGATTTATGGCAGATATGCTTTTTCAGAGAAATTCTAAATCTGAAATGAGGTTCTTGCATGATTTTGCTTTTAATCTCTTTGAAGAAGAGTTGCAAAATCGGAAATTGCTGTATGATGTGGAATGTACAGATGAATTGGCAGTCTTGCAATCTAAAGGATTTGTTAGACTTCATGGAAAAATTATCTTTTGTGACTATGCTAGAATGCAATATGTTATTGATAAGTTTAATGATGTAGGTAGAGCTTTGGGCAATATGCAAGGACTCATATCTCCTGAAATAAACGATTTTGCAAATGAAGCTAATAACACAAAAGATCGTGAATTAAAAAATAAACAAAAACAAGTTCTTAATCGATATAAAAAAATCTCAGAAGATTTTTTAAGGGAACAAGGATTGATGCTGGATAAAACTTATATAAAAGATTTGTCCACTTTAATGAACTTTGGCTTTCAAGATGTTTTTGAAATCCGGTTTGTGATAGATGGCTCTCCTGTATCATATTCTGCAATCATTAATCCTGCAAATTTAAAAGAAAAGGAGCAAATTTTAATATCTAAATATTCTAGAATGACAGAAAGAGAATTTACTCTTTTAGGTATTGTGACTCAATCTGGTAATTCTAAACCCGAAATTCCAACTTTGGAAGGAGAACAGTTGAAAGGTGCTGTTCAGGGTATGCATCAAGTGATAGCTAACTTGGAACAGCAATTTATGGGTGTCGCATCTAATGAATGTATCATTGATCCAATTGCTATCTTTACAGAATTATAATTGCTGCTTATGGTTCCAATAAAAAACTCTTTACGAAATCCTGCATGTAACTGGCAGATTAATCCTGCTCGTAACTGGCAGATTAATCCTGTTCGTAACTGGCAGATTAATCCTGCTCGTAACTGGCAGATCAATCCTGCTCGTAACTGGCAGATTAATCCTGCTCGCAACTGGCAGATTAATCCTGCTCGCAACTGGCAGATCAATCCTGCTCGTAACTGGCAGATCAATCCTGCTCGTAACTGGCAGATTAATCCATTCAGAACTTCTAATTTTGATGGTTTGTATGTTTTTTCAAATGAAACTAATAATTGCGAGTTATACATTGTTAAAGTGGTAGATACTCCTGTCATTTTATTCTTTAACGATTCTAATGAATTGAGCTATTTCGGTATTGAATGTAACGGAAATTATTCGCTTTTTAGCTTAGATATGGAATATGTTGGCTTTATGTGCTCTAATGGCAAAAAAGGATATAATTGGTTTAATATCAATTGTGGATGGATTTGTTGGGTTGTTTAGGATTTAATTTTCAATGTTAATAAAGTAATGAATATAATTAAAACAGAAATTGAAGGCGTACTCATTATAGAGCCACGCCTCTTCCGCGACTCTCGTGGCTACTTCTTTGAGAGCTTCAGCGAGCGAGAGTTTGAAGAAAAGGTTGCCCCAATCTTGGGACACAGTGTTCACTTCTGCCAGGACAACGAGTCTATGAGCAGTTATGGTGTGATGCGAGGCTTGCACTTTCAGCGCCCACCTTATACCCAAAGCAAGTTGGTACGCTGCGTAAAGGGTAGAGTACTTGATGTCGCAGTAGATATTCGCAAAGGTTCACCAACCTACGGCAAGCATGTGGCAGTAGAACTGACAGAAGACAATCATCGCCAGTTCTTTATTCCAAAGGGCTTTGCCCATGGTTTCGCCGTTCTTTCAGAAACAGCAGTCTTCCAATACAAGTGTGATAACTTCTATCATCCGGAAGCCGATGGTGGCATCTCTATCCTTGATGATACCCTCGGTATTGATTGGAAGATACCAACAGAGCATGCTAATCTCTCAGAGAAAGATACGAAACATGCAATGCTGAAAGATTTTGATAGTCCATTCGATATCAATGTGAATCTATATAAGTAAACAACAAATACTAATCATTTAACATTAAGACAATGAAAGGAATTGTATTAGCAGGTGGAAGCGGAACACGCTTGTACCCAATCACCAAAGGTATCAGCAAACAGCTGATTCCAATCTTTGATAAACCGATGATTTATTATCCTATTTCGGTATTGATGTTGGCAGGTATCCGTGAGATACTCATAATCTCAACCCCTTTCGACTTGCCAGGTTTCAAGCGCCTCTTAGGCGATGGAAGCCAGTTCGGTGTCAAGTTCGAATACGCTGAGCAGCCATCACCAGATGGCTTAGCCCAAGCCTTCATTATCGGAGATAAATTTATTGGTAATGATTCCGCTTGCCTTGTTTTGGGCGACAATATCTTCTATGGTGCAGGATTGAACCAAATGCTTCATCAGGCAGTAGTAGATGCCGAGCAGAATAACAAGGCTACCGTCTTCGGTTATCGTGTCAGCGATCCAGAGCGATATGGTGTCGCAGAGTTTGATGAACAAGGCAATTGTCTCAGCATTGAGGAGAAGCCTGAGCATCCAAAGAGCAACTATGCAGTAGTTGGCTTGTACTTCTATCCTAACAAGGTAGTGGAAGTAGCCAAGCATATCAAGCCTTCTGCTCGTGGCGAGTTAGAAATCACTACTGTTAACCAGGAGTTTCTGAAGGATAAGCAGCTGAAGGTACAGACTATGGCAAGAGGATTTGCCTGGCTTGATACCGGAACTCATGATTCCCTTTCTGAGGCATCAACCTTTATCGAAGTTTTGGAGAAGCGACAGGGCTTGAAGGTGGCTTGTCTGGAAGGAATTGCATACCGCCAAGGTTGGATTACTGCAGAACAGTTGAGAGAGAATGCACAGCCTATGTTGAAGAACGACTATGGAAAGTATCTGCTTTCAATCCTTGATGAAGCAGATGGTACATTAAAGAAGAATTTAGAATATTAAAATATAAGATAGGTGAGGGAGAGAATAAGAGCATTTTTTAAGCTACTTTTCGCTCTGTTCTCAAACTCATCTATCTCTCTTTAAGTAAAATATGAAAATATGAACATACTAGTAACAGGTGCTAACGGTCAGCTTGGTAATGAGATGCGTATCGTTAGCCAAAATACAACAGATCATTATATCTTTACCGATGTCAATCAGGTAGAAGGTTTGGAAACTACTTTCCTTGATATCACCGATATGGATGCCATCCGTAAGATGGTGAAGGAGAATGATGTGAAAGCCATTGTTAATTGTGCGGCATGGACCAATGTGGATGCCTGTGAGACAGATGAGAAACTGGCTGCATTGGCAGAAAAGCTCAATGCGGAGGCTCCAGAGAATCTGGCAAAGGCGATGAAGGAGGTTGATGGATTGCTCATCCAAATCTCTACAGATTATGTCTTTGGTAAGGAACCTTATAATGTGCCATGTAATCCTGACCAGAAGGGAACTCCTACTGGCGTATATGGTACAACGAAGCTTCATGGCGAGCAGAAGATTATGGCTACAGGCTGTGATTACGTGATTATCCGTACGGCTTGGCTGTATTCTGAATTTGGCAAGAACTTCTGCAAGACAATGCTCAATTTGACAGCAACCAAGCCACAGTTGAAAGTCGTCTTCGACCAGTGCGGTACTCCTACATACGCACTCGATCTGGCTAATGCCATCATCACCATATTGGATAAGGTAAAGACAGCCCAGAGCAAGGATGAATATGTTGGAGTATATCATTTCTCAAATGCGGGTGTCTGCTCCTGGTATGATTTCACCCAGATGATTGCACGAATCGCCGGTCATACGGAATGCGATATCCAACCATGTTATAGCTCGGAGTATCCTTCTCCTGTAACTCGTCCTGCTTATTCTGTATTGGATAAGCGAACCATCAAGGAGACCTTTGGTGTTAAGGTTCCATATTGGGTGGATTCCTTGGAAAAGTGTATCGCTAATTTGAAAGAAGCAAAATAATTATTAATTATAAATTATAAATTATTAATTGAAATGAAGAATATCATTATCACAGGTGGTGCTGGTTTCATCGGCTCACACGTAGTAAGACTTTTCGTGAACAAATATCCTGAGTATCACATCATCAACCTCGACAAGTTGACATACGCAGGTAATCTGGCTAACCTCAAGGACATCGAGGACAAGCCTAACTATACTTTCGTAAAGGGTGATATCTGTGATTTCGACCTGATGTTGAAACTGATGCAGGACTACAAGGTGGATGGCATCATCCATCTCGCTGCCGAGAGCCATGTAGATAGAAGTATCAAGGATCCATTCACTTTCGCTCAGACCAACGTGATGGGAACCTTGTCTCTGCTCCAGGCGGCAAAGATTTACTGGGAGAGTCTTCCTGAGGGATACGAGGGCAAGCGCTTCTACCACATCTCTACTGATGAGGTTTATGGTGCTTTGCAGATGACTCATCCTGAGGGCGTTCCTGCTCCTTTCACCACCAAGGCATCCAGCGGTAAGAACCATGAGGCTTACGGCGAGGAGTTCTTTCTGGAGACAACCAAGTACAATCCTCACTCTCCATACTCTGCATCCAAGGCAAGCTCAGACCACTTCGTCCGTGCTTTCCACGATACATACGGTATGCCTACCATCGTGACCAACTGCTCTAACAACTACGGTCCATACCAGTTCCCTGAGAAGTTAATTCCGCTGTTTATCAACAATATCCGTCATCGCAAGCCATTGCCAGTATATGGTAAGGGTGAGAACGTGCGCGACTGGTTGTATGTAGTAGATCATGCCCGTGCCATCGATATGATTTTCCACAAGGGTAAGATTGCCGAGACTTACAACATCGGCGGTTTCAACGAGTGGAAGAACATCGATATCATCAAGGTAGTAATCAAGACTGTTGATAGATTGCTCGGCAGAAAGGAAGGTGAGGATATGGATCTCATTACTTATGTAACAGACAGAAAGGGGCACGATATGCGTTATGCCATCGACTCTAGAAAGTTGCAGAAGGAATTGGGTTGGGAGCCATCTCTCCAGTTTGAGGAGGGAATCGAGGAGACTGTGAAATGGTATCTCGAGAACCAGGAATGGATGGACAACGTGACCTCTGGTGATTACCAGAAGTACTACGACAACATGTATAAAGATAGATAAAAATAGAATATAATTAAGGTGCAAACGGTCAACTGGTACATGAGATATAATTGGAGATAAAGAAGGGTGAAAACTAGTATGTTTTTACGGATATATCTGTTGGTATTAAAAAATGGATATAACCATTTTTAAACCATTTTTGAGTTGGTTTAGAAATATGGAATTAAGGTATTTGTAAACTGTCCAATCTATACCTCTCATGATACATTGAAGGTTGTGTTCGGTTATATAAGCTGCTGATTTTGCTGCAGCTATTCTCATATTATAGATGCCTAATCAGTTTAATAAAATCAAGTTGAGCAGAGTTTCGATGCAATGTGCCTTAGTAAATGGATGGTTAAAAAATGTATTCAAGAATTAGTGGAGTCAGTATAATAATGTAAAACGGATGGAATCAAAAAACACAAAAAATGTTAGTTTGCAATATGGGGTGACGAAATCACGTCAATCCAATATCGAACTTTATCGCATCATTGTAATGATGCTAATTGTTGCGCATCATTACGTTGTGAATAGCGGGTTGCTTGATATAATGTCTCATAATGTAAATTCTATTCAAACTGTTTATTTGTATTTATTGGGTATGTGGGGTAAGACTGGCATTAATTGTTTTATTCTGATAACAGGATACTTTATGTGTAAATCGCACATAACTTGTCGTAAGTTTTTAAAACTCTTGTTGGAGGTCTTGTTTTATAACATTGTTTGTTGGGGAATTTTTACTTTGAGTGGGTATGAGCAGTTCTCCATCAGGCGCATGATATTTGACATTATACCTATTGGAGGTGTTGCCTATGGATTTACATCATGTTTCTTGATATTCTATCTTTTTATTCCTTTTTTAAATATCTTGATTCGTCAAATGAATAAAAAGAAACATGCCTATCTTATGATGCTATGTTTGACTGTTTATACCGTGTTAGGTAGCATTCCGAAGTTTCATGTAACCTTCAATTATGTGACTTGGTTCTGTGTGTTGTATGTAATTTCATCCTATATACGAATATATGGAATCTTGCCAAAAATAAGAACTGCATCTTGGGGCTATATTACATTATTATTGGTTGTTTTTTCTTCGTGTAGTGTTCTGGCTATGTTGTTCCTGCATATTCATTATGGAGTGAAACTGATGCCATATAAATTCATGCAAGATTCTAATCAATTATTGGCTGTGTTGGTTTCAATATCATCCTTTATGTATTTTAAGAGTATACATATAAAGCATAGTAAACTTATTAATATCATAAGTGCAAGTACATTTGGTGTATTATGTATACATGCCAATAGTAGTACGATGCGTCAATGGCTATGGAAAGATATGTTAGAATGTACGGAGAGTTATACATCATCCAATATATATATTGTTTCCATACTGACTATATTGCTAGTGTTTTTTATTTGTGTAATTTTAGATTATGTTCGAATACATACTATTGAGTGTCACATTTTAGCATTTATTGATAAACAATTGGCTAAGTACAATTTGGAATGAAAAGTAATTTATGTCTGAAAATTTAAAAGTAAAAACTCAAAAAGGTTTAGTTTGGAGCTTTATAGAGCGTTTTGCCACGCAAGGAGTACAATTCCTATTCGGAATCATATTGGCTCGCTTGTTGTCTCCTGAGGACTACGGTACGATAGCGATGCCATTGGTGTTCTTAGCAATAGCACAATGTATTATTGATAGTGGGTTTTCCACAGCTCTCATTCGAAAGCCAGATTTGACAGAGGACGACCTGTCTACAGCCTTTTATTTTAATATAGGCGTAGGTGTTGTGTGCTACTTGTTGTTGTTTTTCTCCTCTCCATTGATTGCTGAATTTTATAATACTCCAATATTAGCCGACCTACTCAAGGTTACTGCATTAGCTACGCTCTTTAATCCACTATGTGCTGTACAGCAAGCTATCCTAACTCGGAAGATAGATTTTAAGACTCAAGCTGTCGTTTCGCTTTCTGGTGCTTTAGTGAGTGGTATTGCGGGGTTGACTATGGCTTATAATGGTTTTGGAGTATGGTCTTTGGTATGCCAACAGGTTGGAGGGTATGCTATTAGGACTATTCTTCTTTGGGTATTGGGAAGATGGACACCTAAAAGGAGGTGGTCTTGGAAATCCTTTCATTATTTATGGGGCTTTGGAAGCAAAATGTTAGGCTCAGGTTTGCTTGATACCATTTATACAAATATTTATCCGATAGTAATAGGAAAGTTCTTTAGCGCAAATGATTTGGGTAATTATACGAGAGCACAGCAGTTTGCAACATTACCTTCAAGCAATGTGACAGGGGTACTCCAGCGTGTTACTTTTCCTGTGTTAAGTAAAATTCAGAATGAAGATGAAAGGTTGGCTCGTAACTATCGAAAAATACTTAAGTTGTCTGCTTTTTTAATATTTCCGATGATGTTAATGTTGTCGGCCATAGCGGATCCTTTGGTTCGTGTTATATTAACAGACAAGTGGAAAGGGTGTATCATTCTTTTGCAGATAGTGTGCTTTAGCATGATGTGGTTTCCTATTCATGCTATAAATTTGAATTTACTAACTGTGAAAGGTAGATCAGATTTGTTCTTTCGTCTAGAAATATTAAAAAAAATTTTTGGAGTTTGTGTTATGTGTATTACAATACCACATGGTGTTGTCTGGATGGTTAGTGGCGGTATTGTAAGTTCAATGATAGCGTTAATAATTAATACATATTATACAGGAAAGCTAATACAGGTAGGATATCTTAAGCAGATGGGTGATTTACTGCCAATTTTTGGTGTTGCACTTCTTATGTGGTTTGTTATTCATGCCTCATTATTACTTACGCCAAATATTTATATTCAGTTGCCTGTTGGCATTTGTGTTGGCTCATTAACATACATAGTTTGTGCAAAGTTGCTGCTTAAGTCAGAATGGGCTGATACAATGAGTATGTTGCCTAGTAAATTTAAAAGAAATCGAACAATTTAAAACATAATATATTATGGATAAGAAATTGATAACAGTAACATCTCCGTTACTGCCTAATTTGGATGATTTTCATGCTGAACTCCAGAAAATCTGGGACAGCAAGTGGATAACAAATAATGGTGATTATCACCATAAGTTGGAGGCTGCTCTTGCAGAGTATCTTAAGGTTCCTTATGTAAGCCTTTTCACCAATGGTACCTTGCCATTGCTTACAGCTTTGCAAGCACTTCGTATTACGGGCGAGGTCATCACAACCCCATATAGTTTCGTAGCTACTACTCATAGTATTTGGTGGAATGGTTGCAAGCCTGTATTCGTTGATATTGACCCTGCAACGGGTAACCTTGATTCAAACAAGATTGAGGCTGCCATCACTCCAAAAACTACCGCCATTATGCCTGTGCATGTATATGGAAAGCCTTGCGATACCAAGGCGATTCAAGATATTGCAGATAAGTATGGCTTGAAGGTTATTTATGATGCAGCTCACGCTTTTGGTGTAGAAGTAAATGGTGAGAGTATCTTGAATGCTGGTGATATGAGTACTTTGAGTTTCCATGCTACTAAGGTATATAACACCATCGAAGGTGGTGCCATGGTTATGCATGATGAGAAAACTAAAAAACGCATTGATTACTTGAAGAACTTCGGTTTTGCTGGAGAAACCGAGGTTGTTGGTCCAGGTATCAACAGTAAGATGGATGAGATGCGTAGTGCGTATGGCTTGCTTAACTTGAAGCAGGTGGATGCCGCTATTGAGGCTCGTCATCAGGTAGCTATCAAGTATCGTGAGGCTTTGCGCAATGTTGAAGGCATTACCTTCTTCGATGATATGCCTGGTGTTCGTCATAACTATAGCTATTTCCCAATCTTCATTGATGCTCAGAAGTATGGTATGACTCGTGATGAACTGTATGCAAAGATGAAGTCACAGAATGTGTTGGGTCGTCGCTACTTCTATCCATTGATTAGTGAGTTCTCTACCTATCGTGGTTTGGAGAGTGCTGATCCTACTAATTTACCAAATGCTCATAAGATGGCAGATAGTGTAATCTGCTTGCCTATGCATCATGCATTGAGTGATGAGGATATTCAGAGAACTTTGGATTGCATCTTAAAATAACATTACATGAAACAGAAAAAGTTAATGTTGCTTGGTGGATTGCGCTATCTTCTTCCTGTTATAGAAGAGGCGCATAAGCTAGGCGTTTATGTCATTACAGCAGATTATCTTCCTGATAATATTGCTCATAAATATTCTGATGAGTATTGTAATGTGAGCATTATAGATAAGGATGCTGTTTTAAAGGAAGCTCAAAGGTTACAGATTGATGGTATTTTATCTCATGCGGTTGACCCTGGTGTGACAACTGCTGCTTATGTTGCAGAAAAAATGGGACTGCCATTTCAATGCTCTTATAAAGTAGCCTGTATACTTCAAGACAAATCTCTTTTCCGTCAATTCTTGTCTGAGCATGATTTCAATTGTCCTCATGCTAAAGGATATACAAGCATTGAAGATGCATTAAATGATGTTGATTTCTTTACTTGGCCTGTAATTGTAAAACCTGTTGATTCTGCAGGAAGCAAGGGGGTAACTAAGGTAGAGAAGAAAGAATCTTTAAAAGAGGCTATAGAAATTGCTCTGGAATCTTCTATTTCTAAGCATTTTATAATAGAGGATTTCTTGGATAAGGTGGGAGCTCAATCAAGTGCTGATATTTTTTCAGTTGAAGGAAAGTTAGTTTATCCAGCTTATTCTGATCAATTGTTTGATAAAGATGCAGCTAATCCTTATACTCCTGCTATAGAGATTTGGCCTTCTTCTATGCCTCAAGAATTTCAAGATGATTTAACCGAGCAGTTACAAAGATTGATAACTCTTCTTGGAATGAAAACAGGTATTTATAATGTCGAGTCACGTGTATGTTCTGATGGTAAAGCCTATATCATGGAGGTCTCACCTCGTGGAGGAGGCAATCGTATAGCAGAACTACAAGATATGGCTACCGGACAAAAATTGATTAAGAATGAGATATTGAAGGCTCTTACTATGCCTTTAGATCATATTACAGCCCCAAAGTATGATGGAGTTTGGTGCAATTATATCCTTCATTCTTCTCATGCAGGAATCTTGGAAACTGTTGAGATTGATGATTCTTTTCGTCAGCAATATATAAAAGATGAGGGTTTGATAGTAAAAAAGGGTGATGCTATTCATCCTTTTACGGGTGCTAATACTTCGCTTGGTACTTTATTTTTGCGAGCTGAAAATCGCAAAGAACTGGATACTATTATTGGTATTATAGATGATTTTGTAAAAATTAAATTAGTTTAATATGGATTTTCAAGCAATATATCTTAGAAATAAGTTTTGGATTAAGGATTATTTGAATGGTTCTCCAATTGGTAAACCTTACAAGGAAGTGAAGTATATTCAGGAGCATTCTGCGGAAGAAGGAAAAGAAATTCGTGAATCAGCACTTCATTCTTTAATGGATTATGCACGTGCTCATTCTGTGTTTTATAAAAACGTAAAAGGGTATAATTTGAAAGATTTTCCAATCATGAATAAAGCTTCTTTGATTGAGCATTATGATGAAATTCGAGTTAAGGAAGATGAGATTCCTGGTCAAGTTGGACCGGTACATATTCAGACAACATCGGGATCTACTGGTACTCCTTTTAAAATTCCGCAAGATACTCGTAAGCGTATGCGTCGTATTGCAGAACTGAAGTATTTTGGAGCAATAGCAGGATTCAAGACTCATGATAAGTTGATACATCTTCGTACATGGAACAAATGGCAGCAGAAAACTTCTAAACAAATTAAGTCCGAGAATATTATCCCATTCGATATAGCTAGTATGGGTGATGACGACTTGAAGCGTCTATGTGAGTTGACTATTTCTTCTAAGGCTGTTTGTTTGAGAGGGTATGCATCTTCTTTGGGTAAACTGGCACAATATGCAGATGGTAAAGGATATGAATTTCCACATCTTAAATTAGCAATTGCTGGTGCAGAATCTTTACAGGATGATGTACGACAGTTATTTAAGCGTGTGATGAAGGCTGATATCCAGTCTCAATATGCTAATGAAGAATGTGGTATTCTTGCTCAGGAACGAGTTCCAACAAAGGATACTGATAATCCTATGTATTGGAATTATGCTAGTTATTTATTTGAAGTGCTAAAATTTGATTCTGATGAACCTGTGGAATATGGTGAGTTGGGAAGAATAGTAATCACCGACTTATACAATTATGCATTTCCTCTTATTCGTTATGACAATGGTGATACTGCAGTTTTATTGCCTCCCGATGAGTTTAGCAATGGCTATCCTGTGCTCGGAAAACTCTTTGGAAGACGCTTTGACTTGACGTATTCTGTTGATAATAAGGCGATTTGTCCCCTTTCCTACGGACGTATTTTAAAGCATTATGATAGCATTGCTCAATGGCAAGTTATTCAAAATTCAAAGACTGATTTTGTAGTTAAGCTTGTCATGAGACGAGAGGATGATTCTGTAGTTAAAATGATTTCGCAATTTAAGGAGTTCTTAGGTGAGGCGGCTAATATCTCTATCGAATATGTGAATAATATACCTGTCTTGGCTTCAGGAAAAAGAAAACCTGTTGTTAATAATTGGAAAAAATAATTATATGAGAAAAATTTTGTTTTTAGGTTCGAATAAAGGTGTCTTCCAAATGGTATCTGAAGCGAATAAGCTTGGTTATTATACGATAGTAACAGATTATTTAGAACCGGAAAAGTCAAATGCCAAACAAATTGCATCGGAGTATTGGATGCTAAGTACAGCTGACATTGATGCATTGGAATTGAAATGTAAGGAGAACTCTATTGGTGGCATTGCCTGTGGAATCAGTGGGTTCAACATTAATTCGGCTTTGGAATTGACTAAACGTTTGGATTTACCATTTTATTGTACACGTGAAACGAGACAAAAGTCTCTTATAAAGTCTGATTTTAAGGCTATGTGCAAAAATGCAAAAGTCCCAGTAGCAAAAGATTTTTTTGTTAGTAATCCTCCTACAGAGGCAGAGTTGTCCGCTATAGAATTTCCTGTAATGGTAAAGGCTGTTGACCAAGGTTCTAATAGAGGAATGAGCTATTGTCATAAAAAAGAAGACATTTTACCAGCTATAAACTATGCACATACATTTTCTAAAAATGAAAAGTTCATTATCGAAAGAATGTTGCATGGAGTCGAATATACAGCATATTATGCATTGGCTAATGGTGAAGCCTCATTGGTATGCCTTTATACCGACTTATCACAGCCTGGCACTCCTAATAGTTGTTATGCAATTAATACAACAGCCTGTGATAAGCTTGATTTATATTTGAAAGAGGTGGATCCATACTTTAAAGACATGCTGAAAAATGAAGGTATGAAAGAAGGAATCTGCTGGATAGAACTAATTCTTGACAAAGATGGTCATTTTTATGCTCTTGATATGGGGTATCGTATGACAGGTGACATGATGGCAATTCCTATAATGGACGTGTATGGGTTTAATTCTTATAGATGGATGGTTGAAATAGCAGCTGGTATAAAGCATAAAAAAGAAGATTTGCCTTTGCTTAAAAGTGACAAACCTGCAAAATGTGGTTGTTCTTATATTCTGTGGTCAAATAATAAGCCAGGAACTGTTGCAGAGATCGTTGGCCTAGAAGATATCTTAAAAGATGAGAATATTATTTTAACAACAGATGTAAAAATAGGTAGTAAGTATAAAGCTTATCAGTATTTGCTGACATTTTCATTTACGTGTGATGATGTTGAGACTGTATGTCAAACTATTGAAAAGATTAATCACGTAAAGGTGTTAAATACTGAGGGTGTAGATGTTTCCATTCACTTTAGTGATTTCGATAAATTGAGAAAAATATACTATAGTAATTAGTTATGTCTGCAAATTCTGATTTAAAGAAAAATCTCAGTACACTAGATGTGCTTTCTGTTGCCTTTGGAGCCATGATAGGCTGGGGCTGGGTCGTGTCTTCTGGGCAATGGATAACATCCGGTGGTGTCTTAGGTACAGTTATCGGTTTCCTTATAGGTGGTCTGATGATATATTTTGTTGGACTTGCCTATGCAGAATTGACTACGGCTATGCCTAAATCTGGAGGTGTTCAAAACTTTTGTTATGCAGCTTTTGGTCCTGTGGGAGCCTTTGTGAGTACCTGGGCATTGATATTGAGTTATGTTGGAGTCGTATGTTTTGAAGCAGTATCATTTCCTACTATCATACAATATATTTTTCCTGGATTCTTAAAAGGATATCTATATACCGTAAAAGGCTTTGATATTTATGCTTCGTGGTTGGTTGTGGCAATCATCACTGCTGCTATAATTGTTTATATCAATATAAAGGGAACTAAAAAGGCAGCCAAGTTACAGAATATCTTGACTTGTATTATTGCTGGAGTGGGATTGATATTAGTTGCAGGTTCTGCTTTTACAGGAAATACAGATAATATAAGCCAACAATTATTTGTTGGTGATAATACTATTTCTATTGTTGAAAATGTAGCTAAGGTTGCTATCATGACACCTTTCTTCTTGTTTGGCTTCGATGTAATCCCGCAGGCAACTGAGGAGATAAATATGCCATTGAGGAGATTGGGGCGTATGATGATTCTGTCCATTGCAATGGCTGTAGGATTTTACACTTTGGTTGTATTGGCAATAGGTTACGTGATGAATGGCAATCAGATGGTTATTTCAATGCAAGGTGCAGGATTGGTTACAGCAGATGCGATGGCTATCGCTTTTAATAGTCATACGATGGCAAAAGTATTGATATTGGGAGGACTTTGTGGTATCATAACCAGTTGGAATTCATTTTTAATTGGTGGTAGTCGCGTTATGTTTGCTATGGCAAAGTCACGGATGATTCCTAGTAGCTTTGCAAAATTGCATCCTGTCTATAAAACCCCAATTGTTGCTTTGTTATTGTTAGGTTTAATATCTATCATAGCTCCATTCTTTGGAAGAGTTATGTTAGTTTGGATAGTGGATGCCGCTAACTTTGCATGCTGTTTAGCATATTGTCTTGTCGCAATATCTTTTGTCGTATTAAGAAAAAAGAAAGCAACGATGTTGAGACCTTACAAGGTAACTCATGGTTATTATGTAGGCATGATGGCAATATTGATGTCTGGTATTATGGCTGCAATGTATCTCATACCAGGTACGGCTTGTACTTTGGTGTGGCAAGAATGGATTATAGTAGGATTCTGGACTTTACTAGGAGTATTCCTGGGACTAAGAAGCAAACGTGTAAATGGAGAATTGTTTGCTAGTGGAATGTAGAATATAGTTGATAATAATCTTTTAAAGAATAGTTTATGGAAGACAAGATAATGGTATCAATCCAATGCTTGGTATATAATCATGAACCGTATTTGCGTCAATGTCTTGAAGGCTTTGTGATACAAAAGACCAATTTTAAGTTTGAGGCGATAGTTCATGATGATTGTTCAACAGATAATTCTGCTGCAATTATTCGTGAGTATGCAGAAAAATATCCTGATATTATAAAACCGATTTATGAGTCAGAAAACCAATATTCCAAACATGATGGTAGTCTTGGGAGAATTATGGATTCTGCTTGTAAAGGTGAATATATTGCTTTTTGTGAAGGTGATGATTTTTGGACGGATATTTTGAAGTTACAAAAGCAATTTGATGCTTTAGAAGAATATCCTCAAGCTACAATGTGCTACACTGGTTTTATGTGCGTTACAGAAGATGGACTGCTATATCAAAGAGAAGCATATAAAAAGTTAATGGAAAAATCATTTTCTGGGGATAATTTTATAGCTCTTTTAAAAGGGCCAAATTATCCTATGACTCTTACGTGTATGGTTCGAAAAAATGTATTTGAAAGTCCTTTTTATCATGAAGCTATTGTAAGATACGATTATGGATTTTTCTTGACCGCAGCTTCTATTGGAGATTTTATTTTTTTGCCTGATAGAACAGCTTGTTATCGTAATTCTCCTAATGGGTTGATGAATACTCAAAAAAATAATATAATAGAAGCATCTGTTCAAACAAAGTTGTTTTTTGCAGACTGTATAATTAGTAATAAGACCAAACATGTCTGTTTTCTAGGAAAAATTAGAGTTTTGTTGTCAATTGTTGATAATCATTTGTCTATGCGGAAGTCTGTTAGTAATAAATACTTTGTTGCTTTTCTTAAGCGTCATAAAATGCTATCTTTATTATATCCAGTTGTACTGTTAAAAAAATGCATCATGCATAATGTGAATAAAGTATGATTTATATTCTGATTTTTATAATTGTTATGCTTGTATTGACATATCTTAATTTCTTTGATTATGCAAGCCCTACGTTTATATTTTTATCGGGTTGGACTTTATGTTCAATAATTGCTTATATTTATAGAAATGAATGGTCTTTACAAGTTGTTGCTCTTCCTTGTGCTTTGATGATCTGTGGTGGTGCTATGGTTGCATTCATTACGGAATATTTATATAGAAAAAAATATAGTTTTGTCGTTGAAAAATACCAATATTTTTTTGTTCCAAGGACTTGGAAATTAGTTGCCCTTTTGGTATTCCAATGTGTTGTTTATTATTTAGTTGCCAAAAATAAGATGAGTTTCGTTTCAATGACGAACTTATCTGATGCAATTGGAGAATTGGATCATCAAGTAAAGTTTGAAGAGGTCGTTTTCAAGTTGCCTGGATATTTGAACATATCTAATCAATTTTGTCAACAAGGAGGGTTTATATGGACATTTTTGTTTCCTTTTTATTTGGTTAAAGGAAAAAAATATAGAAAAACTGCCTTTTTGTGTGGAAGTAACTTGTTGGCAACGATAATAGGAAGTATGCTATCAGGTGGTCGTATGCCTATGGTTAATTATATAATACCAACTCTTTTGTCTTGGTATTTAGTAATAAAAAATAAAAATGGGACAAGTAAATCAGAAATACCATTTAAAACCCAACTAAAGATAGTTTTAATCATAGTTGCCTTATGTTTGTCTTTTTCACAAATTGGTGTTTTGATGGGGCGTGACGAAGCAATTCTTGATGATACAAATTATATGTTTGCTATGTATTGTGGCGCAGAAATAAGAAATTTAGAGGATGTAATATTAAATCCACTAAGTAACCCTGACTATGGACTCCCATTATATAGAACATTTAATGGTTTATATGAGAATCTTGGTGACAGACTAGGTCTTCAATTACCTGTTATAAAAATGATGGGATTTAATCAGGTTAATGGTTATGCACTTGGAAATGTTTATTCTTGTTATAAATGTTATTATGATGATTTAGGTATTCTTGGCTTTATCATGATAAGTCCTGTTATATTGTTTATGTTATGGCTTTATAGAAAGTCTTTATCATCAAGTATGCTTAGTACAGGAAAGATAAGTATACATTATATATTTTTCTCGTATTTTATTATGGGACTAGCGCTTTCTTTCTTTTCGGAACTTATGTTCACAAGAATTTCTATTGAGGCAATTTTGCGAATGTATATATATATATACATATTGAAAAGGTTTTTACAAGGGAAAAAATAATAAAATTTTATATGAAAAAAAGAATTATAGCAATACATCTTCCTCAGTTTCATCCATTCAAAGAAAATGATGAATGGTGGGGAAAAGGGTTTACTGAGTGGTCGAATGTTTGTAGTGGCAAACCAAGATTTAAAGGACATTATCAGCCACAACTTCCGACAGAAACTGGATTTTATGATTTAAGATTACCTGAGTCTAGGCAGATGCAAGCTGACATGGCAAAGAATGCAGGTATTTATGGCTTCTGCTATTATCACTATTGGTTTAATGGGCACCAGTTGATGGAAAGACCTGTAAAGGAAATTTTAGAAAGCGGAAAGCCTGATTTCCCTTTCATGTTGTGCTGGGCTAACGAAAATTGGGCAAGAAATTGGGCTGGAGGTTTTACTGATGTCTTAATTCAGCAAAATTATTCTGAAGAGGATGATATTAATCATATGCGTTATCTTTGTGGCAAGGTTTTTTGTGATAAAAGATATATACGTGTAAATGGCAAACCTGTTTTTTGTGTATATCGCCCTCATTATTTTCCCGATATGAAACGTACTATAGAAACTTGGCGTAAGATTGCCGCAAAAGAATACAAAATGGATTTGTATCTTTGTTTTTTTGAGTCGTCTGTTTATGATGCAAAAGATTATATTGGTTGTGGTTTTGATGCTGTAGTAGATTTCCAACCTACATGTGTTGGTGAATTTGGAAAGAACAAAAATATTCTTCACAAATTGTATTCAAAGATGTTTCCTAACAAAAAGAACATTTTTAATATTATCTATTCATATAAAGAATACGTAAAATACAAAAGTAATCAATCAATGCCTTCTTATAAGCAGTATCCTTGTGTTTCCCCAGGTTGGGACAATTCGTGCAGAAGAAAGAATTCTTCGTTTATGATGTTTAAAGGGAATACCCCTACTTTGTTTGCAACTTGGCTGAAAAGTACTATGCTCAAATTTATACCATATAGCAAGGACGAGAATTTTGTTTTTATAAATGCATGGAATGAATGGGCAGAGGGTAATCACTTGGAACCAGATGTGAAATGGGGAAATCAATTTTTAAACGTTCTTAAACAAGTAGTAGAAAGTGAAAAGCAGTAAATGGAAGAATATACATGCCGACATATTGGCTTGGTGCGAATGGAAAAAAGTATCTGTAAGTCTGGTTGCTGTAGTTAATTTGTTTTTGAGATACCCGGAATTTCGAAAACTGATGGATTTCAGGCTCACACAAATGGGGGGGATATAAGTATTTGAGATTTTTGACGTATCCTTTGTCATTCTATATTAATTTATATATTTCAGAATGGAATAATAAAGGAGGAATCAAAGGTGGACTATTATTTGAACATGGTTTTAGTACAATAATATTTTGCAAAGAATTAGGTGAAAGGTGTTGTATAAACCAGCAAGTTACAATTGGAACAGGAAGGGGAGGCGCTCCTACTATTGGTAATAGGGTTAGAATTTATAGTGGGGCAAAAATTATAGGAGATATTACCATTGGTGATGATGTTATAATTGGAGCTAATTGTGTTGTAAACAAAAGCATTCCATCTCATTCTGTAGTAGTTGGTGTTCCGGCAAGGATTGTAAAAACACGTAAAAACGAAAATAGTCCATGGATTTCTATAAATTTAGATAAAGTGAAATGAAAGAAATTTATGTATTACATGAGTATGGTGCGGAATCTCATTATAACGGCTTGCTAGCTTTATGTTACGAGAATGGCATTAAGCTAAAGTTTCGTGAATTTAGAGTTTTGCACTTGATAGGATCAGGTATTGAACATAGGAATATCAAAAGAATATTTAAGCAAATTGTTAATATTCTTTTTCTTGTTAGTTTAATATGGTCTAAGGGAAAAATAGTAGTTCTTGGTATGCATCCATATGATAAAAGATTGACAATATTGTCTTTTTTGCTAAAAAGGCATAAAGTTTTTTACCATACATCTTTTACTATGTGGAATCCGTTAGACACTATAAAATATAAAAATGTAACAGAATCTCAGAAAAAACGTTTGGAGAGATTCTTAAATGATCAGGTTAGGCATATTTTTGCAGTAACAAAGAAGGCTAAAAATAGCATAATAGAAAATACGAATTATCCTGCTAATAAAATAACTGTTGTCTATCATTCTTATTTGGTTAATCTAGAGCCTTCAAAAGAAAAACCAGCGGTTGACTCCTATATTTATGTTGGTAGGATGGATTGGGATAAGGGGATTAAAGAAATATGTGAATATTTTGGCACTCATCCAGATAGAGAACTCACAATGATAGGAGCAGGAGATAATCTGTCTTATGTAAAAAAAATGGCAGATAAATATACTAATATAAGTTATATAGGCTATATAAAAGGTATTTCAAAATTGATGCCATATTACCAAAAGTCAGCTTATTTCATTCTTAATTCTAAAAGAACTAAAGAATGGGAGGAACTATTTGGTCAAGTTTTAATAGAATCTATGTCATGTGGATGTGTGCCAATTGCTGTAGAACACAGTGGTCCTAAAGAAATTATAAAACATAATGTTAATGGATTCTTATTTAAAGAGGGAGAATTGTCTCTAATGTTAGATATAGTTCATGATATAGATTGCATGGCTTATTCGCAGATTAGAAATGCAGCTTTACATAGAGGACATGAATTTAAAAGTTCAAATATAGCAAAATATTGGAAACCGATAATTGAAATATGAAAAGAAAAATAGCTATAGTCATCCCAGCTTACAAAATAGACTTTTTTGATTCTGTTTTGAAAAGTTTGGCAAATCAGACAAACAAGAATTTTACCATATATGTTGGTATAGATGCAAGTAAGTCTGATTTTGAATCAATTATAGACAGATATTCCAATAGTTTGGATATCGTATTTAAGCGTTTTGAAGAGAATTTGGGAGGAAAAGACTTAGTTGCCCAATGGACTCGTTGTATTGAGCTAACTCATGGTGAACCTTGGATTTGGCTTTTTTCTGATGATGATATGATGGAATCTACATGTGTGGAAAAATTCTATCAAGAAATAGCTAATGGTGCCGCCTATGATCTATACCATTTTGATATAGATGCTATCGATGAGAATGATAATGTGATTTTCAAATGTAGAAGATTTCCTGAAGTGCTATCATCCATTGATTTTTATAAAAAGAAAGAAAAAGATGATATAGATTGCTTCGTTGTGGAATATATTTTCAGCAGAGCTGTTTATGAAAAAACAGGGGGCTTTCAGAAGTTTGATTTGGCTTGGGGGGCAGACATCGCAACATGGACAAAATTTTCAAATGAAAAAGGTATCCGTAACATAAAAGGGGGAAAAGTTTATTGGCGTAAAAGTTATGCTAATATAACCCCTAATAGAAAACGCGAGATGGTGAAACGAAAGTTCCTCATTAATGTGGATTACTATAATTGGATTAATCATTTTTTCGGAAGAGATAGGATAGCCAAGTTCAATGAGTATGTATTCATAAGAAATTTTGTATTCTATTCAGTTATACTAACACGACAGCAGCTTAAAGAAATCTCTCAAAAGGCAGTGTCATTAGATATAATCCCTTCCTGGAAACCTAAATGTTTATTAATGATATTGCCTTTGGTTAGAATCGCCAAAATTTTGAAGTCAAAAATTTTTAAAAAAAATATCCAATGAGAAAAATATTATTTTTAACTCCATACGTTCCAAGTAGCAGAGCTGGTGGAGAAAATTTTACTCGTTTGCTTCTTGAGGAACTATCTAAGAAAAACAAAATAGATTTGCTGTATTATCGCTATGCGGACGATCCTTCTTATGTAGTTCCTAATGAAAATGTAAAAGTTATAAAGGAAATCATTAATTCTACAGCTTTAAAATTAAAGAATTATTTGATGTATCCATTTATACATCCAATTTTTTCTATCAGATTTAACTGGAAAGTACTTACCTTTATTAAAAAGCTAGTGAAAGAAAATGATTATGATTTAATTTATCTAGATCATACTCAAATGGCGTTATTCGGAAAGTTCTTCCCTGAAAAAAAGAAAATTTTGATGAGTCACGATGTCATGGCACAACGCTTTTCTCGAAAAGGTAATGCGCTTAATAAGATGTTTATCTTAAATGGAGAAGGTAAATTAATGAAGATGCCTAATACAATTGTCTTTTCTTTCAGTGAAAAAGATAGAAAAATTATCCGTGAGGTTTATGGCATAGATAGTAATGTAACAAATTTTTATTTGGATGATATGGTTGCTGATGCTACTCCTCAAAAGATAGAAAAACGCCTTGTCTTCATGGGAAAATGGAAACGCGCAGATAATTTTGATGGTTTGAAGTGGTTTTTTGATAATGTTTATGATAAAATCAGCAAAGATTTCAAAATTAGTATAATAGGAAAATGGTTGCCAGAAAACTTTGTTACTTATGTGGAATCAATGTCTAATGTGGAATATTTGGGATTTGTTGATAATCCATATGAAATAATAACTAATAGTACAGCAACGGTAAGCCCTATTTTTTCAGGTGCGGGAGTTAAAGTTAAAGTTGTTGAAACATTAGCATGTGGAACACCTGTGATAGGCAATGATATAGCTTTTGAAGGCATTTCGACTGTTTTTGAAGCATTTATGATACATGCAGATACTCCCAATGATTATGCAGAAGAGATAAATAATATGAAAATTACGCTTAAAGAACGCATTGATTTCAAGAATAGATTTATGGCGAATTATCAAAATCAATTGATTTCTAATTATATTAATTCACTTTAAGTTTTGAATAATGGCAGCGAGTTCGTTATCAGTATATATAACAAAAGGAATCTCTATTATAGCTATAGTATTGGGACATATTAATTTCTTATATCCTGTTGGGCAATTAGTAAATACTAAAGATTTGTTCATTTACATTTGGCATGTAGCTGTTTTCTTCTTGTTAGCAGGTTTCTTCATAAAGGAAGAGCAGCTTGTTCTACCTATGTTGTAGTTTAAGAAGAAATTTTCATCGCTTTATTTGAAGATTCTGTATTTCTATGTGCCTGCAGTATTGCTGCATAATGTGTTGATAAAGATAGGGCGGAATTCATTAGAGTCCAATGACCCAGTAATCAATACTTATTCAATGAAGGAATTCGCTAAGCAAACTGTATTGGCTATCTGTTTAGGTGGAAGAGAACCAATCGTTGGTGCAATGTGGTTTGTGTATGTGCTTTTTATGGCTTTGATCGGATTGTCTATTGTGTCATGGCTGATAAAGAAGTTAGCCAAGGATGAAAGACAATACGAATGGATGAGAGGTATTGCATTGTTAGCAATGTGTATTGTTGCTGGTATTCTTAGTAATAAGTATGGTTTGACCATCCGTCGATTTAGTAATACGTTTACTGCAATGCTGCTGATATATGTTGGCAAAATAATGTATCAGAAGATGAAATTGTCTTTTGATAATGGGTATCTTGCTATTATTTGTGGATTGATAGCTTTTGAGGTAGCTTGTATGCTTGGTGGGGTTTCTCTAAATGGCAATGAATATAAGGATATTCTTCAGCTGTTAGTTGCTGCGCCTGCAGTTCTATATATTATAATGTATATAGGTAAGCATATTGAGACTAACTTTGTAGGTAAGGCTATCGCATATATTGGAAAGGACTCTTTCTACGTTATGGCTTTGCACTTTGTTGGCTTTAAACTCTGCTCATTGAGTTTGAATATTGCTGGATGCGGGGGGGCAATCTTGCTGATTTGACTCCGAATATCGGAAATAATATTTCTCTTCTTTTGCTCTATGCTGTTTTTGGAGTAGGGTTTCCACTGGTGTTTATGTGGGGATTTAGAATAGTAAAAACGTTGTTTGAAATTAAAAATAGAATCAGATGATATATACAGTTTGGAATAATAAGGGTGGAACGGGCAAAACGAGTTTGTCTTTCCAAATAATTACCGAATATGCTCAAAAAAATGCAGATAAGCATATTCTAGTGATTGATTTATGTCCACAAGCTAACTTGTCCGAGTTACTTCTTGGAGGTTTGATTGGAAATGGTGGTGAGAATTTATCTCACTTGTCTAAAGATGAGTTGCGACGGACTGTTGGCGGTTATTTTGATTGTAGAATACAATCGACATTTAATGCCGTCAAGTTTTCTCCAGAGGATTTTCTTTGCCTGCCATCTCAATATAATGATAAAATTCCATCAAATGTAGAGTTATTGGCAGGTGATAGATTGGTTGAAATTCAAGCTACAGCTTTATCTGCTTTGGCTAATACTCAGTTGCCAGGAGTTGATGCTCGATTAGCTGTGACAAGTTGGATAAAAGAGTTTATTGCAGAAACTAATGAAAAGTATGATACAATTTTTATAGATACTAATCCAAGTTTTGCTATACATACTCAGATGGGTATTTATGCAGCAGATCGTTTATTGGTGCCTATTATGGCAGATGATTCTTCTCGTAGGGCTATTATAAATTTGTTTACTTTGGTTTATGGCTTGAACTTGCCTGACCCAATTTATGAAAATTACCAATTTGCTAAATTATTAAGCAAAAGAGGTGATGTCCCTCAGATTCATTTGGTAATAAGAAATCGTATTACTCAGTATATGGGAGAAGCGTCAGCTTATGGTACAGTACTTAATACTATACGAGATGAAGTGCAGGCGATGCTAAATAGAAATCCTAATCTTTTTACTTTTGGCAATCTTGATGACGGTATGATTTCTGTTAAAGATTTTGGTACAACTGGAGTCGTTGCTTTTGCAGAAGGTAAGCCTTTCTCACAGTTGGAAACTGGCAATCACAATCTTGAAGGTCGTATTACGCGTATAAATGCAGCAATGCTTACACCTTGTATAGAAATAATTGATGAAATTGTTTCGAAAATCGATTAATCTTTAAATTATGGAAAAACCAAGAGTTTTTATTAGTTCTACATTTTATGATTTGAAGCAAATCAGAGTGGACTTGGACAATTTCATCATGAGTTTGGGCTATGATGTTGTAAGAAACGAGGAAGGTGAGATTCCTTATGGTACAAATTCCAAGTTAGAGGATTATTGCTATAAGGAAATTTCTACAGTAGATATTGTTGTGGCTATCATTGGAGGTCGCTTTGGTACGGCATCAGATGTAAACCAAAAATATTCAATATCTAATGAAGAAATTAAAACAGCAATAGAGCACAATAAACAAGTCTATGTCTTTATAGATAGAGATGTAAATGCTGAATTTCAGACTTATCTAAAAAACAAGGAAAAAGATATTGACATAGAATACTCTCATGTAGATGATAAGAGAATCTTTCAGTTTATAGAAGAGATAAAAGGGCTGAAACGAAACAACATTATTCATCCATTTTATTCTTCTGGAGAAATTATCTCTTTTTTGAGAGAACAATGGGCTGGATTGTTGCAGCATTATCTTCAAGAGCAAGCTAAATTTTCTGAAACGGATACTCTGCGTGATTTGAAAGAGACACTAGGACTTGCAAAGAATTTGACAGAGTTGTTGGTAAGTGCGAATGAAGACCAGAACAAAAATATCTCAGAAATTGTGTTCGCTAGTCATCCTGTTTTTACAGAATTAAGAAAAGCTATGGGATGGAAATATCCTATTATATTTCACAATCTTACCGAGTTGCGCTTTATGTTGGAACCTTGGGGGTATGTTTATCCGCAGAAAACCGTAAAAGAGCATTATTTTACTTTTGCGAATTCTAGGGCAGGCTGGGATATATTAGTACATCAAGTTATCTTTGATAAGGATGGTAAGTTATTGTCTGCATTCCCACCTATGTCAGATGCTTTAGTACTCAAAGAAAAACATGTTGATATTGCAGACGACTTACCTTTTTAAGAAATGGCTATGATAATTACTGCATCAATCGTGACCTATAAGACGGATCACGATGAACTTTTGAAGTGCATAGATTCTATGCGCAAGAACGGTATTGCACCTATTTATATAAGTGACAATTCACCAAGTGATGAACTTCGAGATTTCTGCTCTCAATTGGATGGGGTGGAGTATATCTTCAATCATGCCAATATGGGATATGGACCTGGGCATAATGTTGCCATCGGAAAGGCACAGGAGATACATGCCGATTACCATCTCGTTATCAATTCGGATGTTTATTTCGATGAGGGTGTTATCGCTAAGATAACTGAGTATATGGAGGCAAATAAGGATGTGGCTCAGTTGCAGCCTAAGCTGCTTTATCCTAATGGAAAACTGCAGTTGACGACTCGCCTTTTGCCTACTCCTTTCGACCTCATCTTCCGCAGATTTATGCCAAAGAAGCTGGGCGAGAAAATGAACTATCGTTATACATTGGAATTTTGGGATCACAAGACTCCTGCAAACATACCATATCATCAGGGAAGTTTCATGTTCTTCCGCTTGTCTGCATTCGATAAGGTGGGCTTGTTTGATGAGCGATACTTCATGTATCCTGAGGATATTGATATTACCCGTAGAATGCATAAGTATTATCGCACGATGTACTGGCCTATGGTTTCTGTGGTTCATGCGCATAGGGCTGCATCTTATAAGAGTAAGAAAATGCTGAAGATTCACATGGAGAATATGGTGAAGTACTTCAATAAATGGGGCTGGTTCTTTGACAAGGAACGTTCTGAATGGAACAAGAAACTCTTGAAGGAACTGGGCTATAAGAAATAATTTTGTTTGTGTAAATTTGAAAATCTAGTATGAACTATATTATCACTGGCGGTACCGGGTTCATCGGTACCCATCTTACAAATTTGATTAAGGAGCGTTATCCTAACGCCCAAGTATATAACCTCGATATCGTGAAGCCTGGCACTCCTAATCCGGTAGTGAAGGATTACAAGCCAGCTTTGCGAGATGGTCAGAAGTTGCAGTCAACTTTCATCGAGTACGATATCCGCAAGCCTATCGAGAACTTGCCATTTACTCCTACAGAGGATGATGTCATCTTCAACTTTGCTGCCGTGCATCGTACTCCTGGTCATGAAGATCATGAGTATTTCGAAACGAATATCCGTGGTGCTGAGAATGTGGTGGCTTTTGCTGAGAAGTGGAATATCAAGAAGATTGTGTTTACTTCAAGTATTGCACCATACGGTGCTGCTGAGGAGTTGAAGAAGGAGACAACTTTGCCTACTCCTAATACTGCATACGGTATTTCTAAGTTAGTGGCTGAGAAGATTCATGAGAAGTGGCAGAATGGTGATGCTGCTCATCGCCAGCTCACTATCGTTCGTCCTGGTGTGGTATTCGGAAAGGGTGAGAATGGTAATTTCACCAGATTGTATTGGGCTATCCGTGGTCATAAGTTTGCTTATCCTGGCAGAAAGGATACCATCAAGGCTTGTATCTATGTAAAGGAATTGGTTCGCTTCATGCTGTATCGCTTGGAACATCATGAACATGGTGTTGAATTGTATAACTGTTGCTTTGAGCCTGCTTATACTATCCAGCATATTGTTGAGGCTATGAAGAAGGTAACAGGTTTAACTCAGTTTGTACCTGATATTCCTAACTGGGTTATCATGCCTATGGCAAGAGCTGCCATGCTTCTTGGCTCACCAATGGGTATCTGTCCTGCGAGAGTGAAGAAGCTCCAGATTTCTACTAATATCTGTGGTGAGAAGTTGAAGAACTGCGGTTATCAGTTTAAGTGGAGTTTTGAGGAAGCGCTGGCTGACTGGTTCGAGGATAATGACAGACAGGGATTAAAATAATATATATATATGAAAGGAATCGTATTAGCAGGTGGTAGCGGTACACGTTTGTATCCTATCACAAAAGGTATCAGCAAACAGCTGATTCCTATCTTTGACAAGCCGATGATATATTATCCTATCTCGGTATTGATGTTGGCAGGTATCCGTGAGATACTGATTATCTCAACTCCATTCGACTTGCCTGGTTTCAAAAGACTCTTAGGTGATGGAAGTCAGTTCGGAGTCAAGTTCGAGTATGCAGAACAGCCATCACCAGATGGCTTGGCTCAGGCATTCATTATAGGTGAAGAGTTTATTGGCGATGATGCTGCTTGCCTTGTTTTGGGAGATAACATCTTCTATGGTGCTGGTTTGAACCAGATGTTGCATCAGGCAGTAGTAGATGCAGAGCAGAATAACAAAGCTACTGTATTTGGTTATCGAGTAAGCGATCCTGAGCGATATGGCGTGGCAGAGTTTGATGAGCAAGGCAATTGCCTGAGTATCGAAGAGAAGCCTGAGCATCCAAAGAGCAACTATGCTGTGGTAGGCTTGTACTTCTATCCTAATAAGGTGGTGGAAGTAGCTAAGCATATCAAACCATCTGCTCGTGGTGAGTTGGAAATCACAACAGTAAACCAGGAGTTCCTGAAGGATAAGCAGCTGAAGGTACAGACCATGGCAAGAGGATTTGCCTGGCTAGATACCGGAACCCATGATTCCCTTTCTGAAGCATCCACCTTTATTGAAGTCTTAGAGAAGCGCCAGGGCTTGAAGGTAGCTTGCTTGGAAGGTATTGCTTATCGCCAAGGATGGATAGATAGTGATACGTTGCGTGAGAATGCTCAGCCAATGCTGAAGAATGACTATGGCAAGTATCTGCTTTCCATTCTTGAAGAGAATGAAGCTTCTTTGACAAAGAATCTTGAGTATTAAATATTTTTCGAATTCCTCCGTCTCCCTTTCCAAAGGGAGCTCCACTTTCTCCCCAAGCCCCTCTTCCTCAGGAAGCGGGGATGTAACCGCACACTTTTGGCGTGCTCGGAACCGCTACGCTCTAAGGTTGTCGGACCGTCAGAGGTCTCGCCATATTTTGCGGGATGGGACCGCCTGGATGAGGGTTCCCTATAATTTAAATATATATATGCATAATATAATAATAACAGGTGGAGCTGGTTTCATCGGCTCACACGTAGTAAGACTTTTCGTGAACAAATATCCTGAGTATCACATCATCAACCTCGACAAGTTGACATACGCAGGTAATCTGGCTAACCTCAAGGACATCGAGGACAAGCCTAACTATACTTTCGTAAAGGGTGATATCTGTGATTTCGACCTGATGTTGAAACTGATGCAGGACTACAAGGTGGATGGCATCATCCATCTCGCTGCCGAGAGCCATGTAGATAGAAGTATCAAGGATCCATTCACTTTCGCTCAGACCAACGTGATGGGAACCTTGTCTCTGCTCCAGGCGGCAAAGATTTACTGGGAGAGTCTTCCTGAAGGATATGAGGGCAAGCGCTTCTATCACATCTCTACCGATGAAGTTTACGGTGCATTGCAGATGACTCATCCTGAGGGTATTCCTGCTCCTTTCACTACCAAGGCATCCAGCGATAAGAACCATGAGGCTTACGGCGAGGAGTTCTTCCTGGAGACTACTAAGTACAATCCTCACTCTCCATACTCAGCATCCAAGGCAAGCTCAGACCACTTCGTCCGTGCTTTCCACGATACATACGGTATGCCTACCATCGTGACCAACTGCTCTAACAACTACGGTCCATACCAGTTCCCTGAGAAGTTAATTCCGCTGTTTATCAACAATATCCGTCATCGCAAGCCATTGCCAGTATATGGTAAGGGTGAGAACGTGCGCGACTGGTTGTATGTAGTAGATCATGCCCGTGCCATCGATATGATTTTCCACAAGGGTAAGATTGCCGAGACTTACAACATCGGCGGTTTCAACGAGTGGAAGAATATCGATATCATCAAGGTGGTTATCAAGACCGTTGACCGTCTGCTCGGCAGAAAGGAAGGCGAGGATTTGGATCTCATCACTTATGTAACAGACAGAAAGGGTCACGATATGCGTTATGCTATTGACTCTAGAAAGTTGCAGAAGGAACTCGGCTGGGAGCCATCTCTCCAGTTTGAGGAGGGTATCGAGGAAACGGTGAAATGGTATCTCGAGAACCAGGAATGGATGGATCATGTTACTTCTGGGGAGTATCAGAAGTATTATGAGAATATGTATAAAGATAGATAATGTCTTTTTTCGAAAACCTACCCGTCCTTCCTTACCGTTAAGGAAGGCTCCACCTCTCTTCTCGGTCTTCTCCCCTCAGGGAAGAAGAGAAAAACCGCCCTCCGGTGCTCAGAACCGCTACGCTCTAAGGTTGGCGGACCATCAAAGGTCTACGCCATGTTGTGCGGGCTGGGACCGCCTTGCTATAGGTGGGAATTATCTTAGGAACTGCCTTGCTTATGAAGGCTATAATGATTATATGATGCTGGTTTTGTGGTAATTTGCAGATAACTTGCAGATTTCTTGTGATTTCCTTGGTGGTTTCGAGAAAAAAGCGTAATTTTGCGACTGTAAGTTGAATATTTAATAATTGGAGGATTGGTTATGGTTGTATATGTAGCAAACCCACTTTATGATGCTGTGTTCAAATACTTGATGGAGGATGACCGCATAGCGAAGACCATTCTTGCAGCATTATTGAAGAAGAAAGTTATCGATGTGAAGATTCGCAGAAATGAATATGCGAATCTTACTCGTCGTGAGTCTATCTCCATGTTTCGCATCGATTTTGCTGCTACTGTTTTGGATGAAGACAACAAGCCGCACTTGATGTTGATTGAACTTCAAAAGACCTGGCTGCCAACTGAGACTTTGCGTTTCCGTCGTTATCTTGCACTGCAATATAACAACGAGGAGAATATGTTGAAGGAAGAGCATGAAAAGTATGCTATTCCTATGGTAGCTATCTATCTTTTGGGGCATTGTATCGGTAAGATAGAGGAACCTGTTATATATGTTAACCATCATGCTTATACTTATGATGGCAAAAAAGTAGAGGAGGGTATTCCTGATCCTTTTGTTGAGAGCTTGCAGCATGATAGCATCATTGTACAGATTCCTTTGTTGCATGGTAGGGTAAACAATCGCTTGGAGAAGGTTCTTTGCTTGTTTGACCAGACGAATGTTGCGGACAACAAAAAGGTAATTAAGGTTGATGATAAGCAGTTTGAGGGCGATAATGATATGGAGTACATTGTCCGTCGTCTTCAATCGGCTGCTGCGGATCCTGATATGAGGTATCAGATGAATGCAGAGGATGAATTCTTTAAAGAATTGGAAGCCCGAGATTCCCTTATTATGGAGAAGGATGGTCAATTGAAGGAGAAGGATGAGATGCTTCGTAAGATGATTAAGGGAATGCAGGAAAATGGTATGTCGCTTGATGATATTGCTAAGATGTTGAACAAGACTGTGGATGAAGTAAAACAAATTATTTAACTCTTCTTCGATGTTCGGCATAGCTACGCTATAAGGATGGAGGACCAATCTTAGTTATTCAAGATAAGAACAAAGTAGGCTAGATATCCATGAGAGAATATATAGAAGTTAGCTTTTGTAAAATAATAAACAGTATTATATGTACTTGAGTAGTAAGCGTCCAAAAACGGATTTGGTGATTTGATAAAGAAGATGTAACTTTGTCGCCAGTAATTTTAAACGTAAGTAAAATGTACAGCGACAAAGACTTTCAGACATTCTGGTTCCGCTACAAGACGGAAGGGGAGCCACATGGAATTTCAATTAATTCCTTTTGTATTAACCAAGGTGTTCCATACAAGCAATTCTATGCGTGGTTCAAGAAGCATGCCAAGGATACTGTTATCCCTGTTGAAATAGAAGGAGCACCTACAGATGAAGAGACAAATGATGTTGAAGTCCCACCTCAGCCAGCATCCAAGCCAAAAACAAAGAAGTCGAAGGGTGGCATACTCATTACCATCCAAACGACGGATGGTTTGTTTGTCAAGAAGGGTGGGCTTGACTATGCCGGCATGAAGGACTTAGTGTCTAGATTGGAGGGATTATGCTAAGGCTCTCAGGTCTTGACAACTTCTACTACTTACCCATGCTTCATGATATGAGGTACAAGGGGCCTCGTCTTTCTGAGATCATACGTAATATATATCATCGTGACCCTCTCAATGGTGACATCTATATTTATATGTCTCGTGACCGACGAACGATAAGGTTGTTTCAATATAAGCATCATGTCTATGACCTTCACGAACGTACTTTCAGCAATGAATATCGATTTAAGAAAGTTGTACTTCGAGAAGGAGTTCCTACCTATAAGATGGATTGGAAGACCGTGATGATAGTATTGGAATCGCCTGTTATAAAGCAGATTAGAGTATAATTTATATTTAAGTATAATTAACTAATAATCAGGTGGTTATGTGTTTTATAAATTTGCATAATTCAAATATTTTTTGTATCTTTGTACTAAAATACAAAGGTTATGGAACTAGACGAATTAGGCATAGATATAGAGGCACAAAACTGTCTCGATCAAATTCAGCAGGAGTCTCGGACTTCTGCAGACTATGACCCGTCCCAAGGTATGACAGGAGAAGAACTACATAACTTTTGTAAATTCTTGTATTCGCAGATTCAGTCCAAGGATGAGGAGATAAGCCGCCTTACTGCCAATATTAAAGAGTTGACGGATGAGGTTCGATTGTCTCGTCTTCAACAGCAAACATACAATGATGAGAACAAGGCGATAAGTGCCAGCCATTCTCAAAAGTTGGATGTTGTGCTTCAGCAATTACAAGAAACCAGGCAAGAGCTTACTGATACAAAGAGAAAACTGAAAACTGCTGAGACCCTGTTGGCAGATGCCAAAGAGAAGAACCGTCAGTTGGAAGCTGAACGAGAGAAGGATGCCAAGGAGCGTAAGGACTTGGAGAATGATATCGCTCTCCTTCGTTCTGATCTTTACAGTGGAACAAAGAGCCAGCAGTCAGGTCGTTCTGCGGAAGAGGTAGGAGCTAATGATGGCAGGGATGATTTCGATGGTACGGATGCATCTTTACCAGAGGCAAATCGTAAGGATGATGTGTCCTCAGAGGCAAACTCTGATGGCGAGAAATCAGAGAAATCTCAATCCGGAGAGCCTAATAACTCTTCGGAAGACAGAGACTCTAATAAAGGAACTCCGGAAACACCAACTCCTAAGACAATATATCATGGTCCTTCTCGTAAGGGTCGTACTTATAATAAGCATACAGTTGGTACGCCGATTATCCATAAGTGCGATTTGAGTCACTTGCCTGAAGGCGTAACTTATCATATCAAGAAGAATCCGAAGAAGGTACTTCACACAATAACTAAAGTAGAGGAACATTGGTTCGAGGAAGTTGTCTTGACTTATCCTGATGGTCATAAGGAAACGTATTTTATGCCTCAGGAGAATGATAAGGATGGCTACCTCTATGACGAAGATTGTGCCTGGTACTCATGTAACATCAGACTTCTTGACGGAAGAAACATCGAATATGTATGACATGGCCTGTCCTGCTTATCGTGAGGTGAAAAACAGACTGTCCGAGATGGGTTTGAAGACTCATCGCCAGAATCTGGCCAACTATGCGGATAAGGGCTATGAGATATTGAAGCTAGTGTTCAGGGTGCATTGAGATCGGCAATGTACAATACCTTTATCCAGACTTGCAAGCAAGTCGGAGTCTCGTTCAGGCAATATTTCAAGGCTTTGCTCAAGGCCGTGAAATCTGGTAGAACGGACTATGAGAACCTGCTTCCAATGACAATCTGCTTGGATTAATGAAATTTTTAGTGAAAGATATTTAAAAATGAGATTTGCGGGCTTTGCAAAAAGCCCGCAAATAGGGGCGTTGTGACATTTTTGGACGCTTACTTTATAATTTACAATTAATAGTTAGCTATTTATATTTGGGGGGATTTGAAGGTAATTGGCTGATAACTTGCAGATTTTCGGCTTTTTTCTTGGTGGTTTCAATAAAAAAGCGTACTTTTGCGGAAAAGTTTAACGTTTAAATTTATAGGTTATGGCAACATTAACTATACAAGTGGAAGATAATAGTGTTATGGCTGGCCTCAAGAAAGTTCTTGAGGCAATGAAAGGCGTTGTGATTGTTCCTAATCATCAGAAAAGCATGTCAGGGATAGAAGAAGCAATGGATGATATTCGTCATGGTAGAGTGACGGAGTATGAAAGTGTTGATGATATGTTTGAAAAGTTGGGAATATGAAATACAGAATCATAGCTACCAGTCGCTTTGAAAAGGATGTAAAGCGTTGTAAAAAACGTAATCTTCCAATGGAAAAGCTAAAGAAAGTAATTCGATTACTTGAAGAGACTGGAAAATTACCTCCTGAATATAAGCCGCATAAACTATCTGGGCAATATGCGGGAAGTTGGGAATGTCATATTATGCCAGATTGGCTGTTGATATGGAAACAATATAATGATGAGCTAGTTTTAGTGATGACTAATACTGGTTCTCATAGTGATGTTTTCTAAAAACAATTGAAAATGGCATGGAAAGTGCCGCAATTTATTCAAGCGAAGTTCATGAGGTCGATTCGGGAATCCCAATGACCCTTTTCAAAGGGTTTTTCGAATCCCGATGTATCTCCTGTAAAGAGGGGCTTTCCGAATTCTTATTTCCTTTGCCAAAGGAGGTGAAAGCGCTGTATCGGTACCAAACTATCGCTGTAATCGGTACCAAGGTTTTATGTGATTCACGATTGCTTCAAGAAGATTCCGAAGTTGTTATTCGGATGGCTGAGGTATGCGTATTAAGAATAAAAAATATGAATAAAGATGAATTTATAAATATACTCAAAAATAAAAAAGGTGCTCCTTTTTTGTTTCTTGGTTCCGGTTTTTCCCGACATTACTTAGATACTCCGCAATGGGATGGAATATTACAGATGTTTGCTCCTTATAAGCTAGCACAGTATTATTCTAAACTGAATACAAATTCCCTGATCAAGGTGGCTACTGAGATTGCGAAAGATGTTACTGATGAGTTTTGGAATTTGGATGAGGGTGATGAGTTCAAGAAAGCTGTTCAAGATCGCATTACAGATGCTGGCTCTGTTCTTAAATTTAAAATTTCAGAATATCTTAGAAAACAATCTTTACGGGATTTTCCTGAAGAATATGAAGAAGAAATTCATATTTTAGAAAAATTAAGTATAGATGGTATCATTACAACAAATTGGGATGATACGGCTGAGAGACTTTTCCCTCAATTTACTCCATACATTGGACAAGAGCAATTGATCTTTTCTTCTACGTATAGTGTTGGAGAAATATACAAAATACATGGTAGCTATAGAGAGCCTAAAAGTCTGGTGCTTACTGAAGACGATTATGATAATTTCAGTAAAAAGTATCCATATTTGGCGGCTAAACTCATAACGATTTTTATTGAGCATCCTGTAGTTTTTCTTGGTTATTCTATATCTGATTCAAATATTCAGGAGATATTACAATCTATTGTTGCTTGTTTAGATAATGCGAATATTCAAAAATTGCAGGATAACCTCATATTTGTAGAATGGATAGCAGAAGAAGATTATGCTATAACAATAGAACGTCAGGATATAATGATGGCGAATAAAGTGAATTTGCCTGTTATCAAAATCAAAACACATAGTTTTAAGGAAGTTTATGAACTCCTTCAATACTATGAACGTTCTATTCCTGCCAATGTGCTTAGAGAATACAAAAAGCAATTCTTTGAAATTGTTCAGTCTGAAAAACCTGAAAAGCAGATATATGTTTTGCCATCTACTGAAGTTGATAAGGATAAGACTATTCAGGTTGTTTATGGCTTCGGAGCAATAAATAAATTCCGTTCAGCAGTAGGCTATAGAGGTATACAAGCAGTTGAATTATTAAAGGATGTATTGTCTGAAAATACTGATTTGAATGCAGAACAAGTGTTGACGGATGCTTATCCTCAACTTACCAAGACATCTCCTAAAGCATTTATCCCAATATATAAATATCTATCGAAAGTAGGAATAAACAGTGATCAAAATTACAGTGGAAATAAATTGGGGGTGAATTATACTTTAAGAAAAGGATGTGACTTTCAGTCTTATAGTTTCTCCGAAGATGAGAAAACTTGCAGCCTACAAGAAGTAATAGAAAAATATAGCGGAAAGGATGTTTGGAAGGCTGTAGCTCTTATACCTTACTTGAATATAAAGGAAGAAGAATTGCCGATTCTTGGTAATTTTATCAATAAAAACTTCAATGATTTCCTGATAAAACATAACAATTATTCTACGTATATGAGAAAATTGATTTGCTTTTATGATTGGAAAAAATATGGTTGGGAATAACACTTTTGGATATATCTGTATTATTATATCGTAAGTATTCGGTTAATGCCGTATTGTGTGCCTAGATAAAGTTTCGTACCTTTGCACCATGATTTTTAATTATTCAAATTATGGTACAAGGCAAGAAACTATTAAACAGCAAGCCAAAGTTCGCCGAGGTTGTAATCGACGACAATGAGGCGAAGGAGATGCGTGAGTCTGCAAAAGTTCGCAACCGTCGCAATCCTTATTTAAAATTAAGCTATCCCAATGGTGTGACACTAATTCTCCCTGCTGACATCAGTATCGAACAGCTTCGAGCCTACATTAGTATAACTGTGTAGGCTTATGGCTAGAGTTTGTCAGTTGACGGATGACCTGAAGTACTACTTGTGCATGGAGCCAGTCGACATGCGAGGAAAAAATGGTAAACAATAAGGTAAACGATATGTTTGAACAGCAACAAAATACAGGGAAAAGTGCGTCTTTGGCAGAGAAATATGCTAATGCCGTAGGCCAGTTGTCCGATGCCAATGATCGGGCAGCGCATGCAGAGCATGACCTGCAGGTGGAGCGCATCACTCGTCAAGACTTGATTGACGAGGAGGTGGCTCGCCGTGTTGCTGAAGCAGAAGAACGTATCAGAAAAGAGTTGGAAGCTCAATTGGCAGATAAGACCAAGGAATTGGAGGAACGTAATAAGGCTTTGGATAAGCGTGAGTCTGATGTAGATAAGAAAGCGGAGACAATCGCCCAAAATGTAAGTGAACAGGTTCGCCAGCAGATGTCTGCAGCTAAAACCCGTTTCGAGAAAACTGCGCTGAATCGTTTGGCTGATATGTTTGACATGTTCATGCAGGCGTTCATCGCCCTTGGTGACAAGGATTCTTCCAAAGGTCAGGAACTGTTGCAGAAGTATCAGCTTGCGGCAAAGGAAGCGCATGAGTCTTTGACGGATGAAATCAAGGATAAACTGGCCAAGGTTGAAGCTAAAAGCAAGTCTAAGACCGAGCAGATAGCCTCTCTTGTCAGGATGATATTTACTCAAAAGCGTGAGCGGGTAGTCTTTAGTAAGGAAGAACGTGAAACCATCTATGATAAGGTATTGGCCTCGGTTGAGTTCACTGATGAGGAAAAGAAACGTTACCAGGAGTGTCGGAATTTCTGTGAGGAGTATCGCAAGCGCAAGGCTATAAAGAAACTTTTGAATAGCCAGAAGGAACAGAAGGGACATGGACGAAATCCTATACCGGAGGATATGCCTCGCTTGGATGAAAAGGTACTTTGGCCTGAAGGCTACATAGGACATGAGGATGAATATGTAATTGTTTACCAAGGCAAGGTGCAGGAGTTTATCGTGCCAGCCAAAGTACGCTACTTTGTTCAGCCATATCGTCGTCCTGTTGTTCGTCGCAAGGATGATCCAATGCAGAATCTCTTGCAGTCTCCTTGCTATGAGGACGTATTTTGGAAGAGTTATGCGTCTGCTGAGTTATTGGCGCAGTTAGAGTGTAATAAGTATGTCCTTCATCAGCCGTTTAACCGGCAGATAAAGAAGATGAAACAGGATGGCTTGATACTCGCTCCTTCAACAGTCGATGACTGGCATCAGGGTGTATGTGACAAGATAGAACCTCTCTACAATCTGCAGAAGGATCGAGTAATGTCCAGTTTGCTGCTTGGCGCTGATGGCTCTCCATTCCCGATATTGGACTGCGAGAAGCATAAGACAGTAGATCATTACTTGATTCAGTATCGTTCTGTGGCAACTGGCATCCCAATCTTCATGGTTAATACGAAAAACAAGCATGGTAGGGGTACTGCTGACATCATGGACAACCTCAAAGATTGGAAAGGTGTGGCGCTGATGTGTGATGGTTACTCCGGCTATGATTGGCTGAAGAAGATAAATGGTCGCATATTGTGTCGTTCATGCTCGACGACCAATGGAACGAGCCTTGAAGGAAAATCCTAATCTTGCAAAGATAGGTATTCTCTTCTACCAGAACATTAACCTGATTGAGGAAATGATAAAGGAGAAGAAACTTGAGGGCGAGGAGAAGGCACTGTTCAGGAAGGACCATGCCGAGCCGCTATGGGAGGACTTCAAGCTATGGGCTGCAAGTGCCATCTTGGATGTGCCAAAAGACAGCAATATATACCAGGCATTGAACTATATGCTGCGCAACTATACAGAGCTGACCAATTATATAGACATCCCAGACATGCCTTTGGACAATAATGATACCGAACGCCTGATCCGTGACATGGTGATGGGTAAGAAGGCTTATTTGTTCTGCCGTGACTTGGATGCCTGTAAGCGTGCAGCAATGATGTACTCCTTGTTTGGAGCATGTAAGGTGCTAGATAAAAATCCTGAGCGTTGGCTTTGTTATGTGTTGAAGCACATAGATTCTACGCCTGAGGATAAGTATTATACTCTTCTTCCTGAGTTCTGGGAAGATGAGGAACAATAAAAATGAATTTAATATTTAGTCAAATTAAGGTATAACCTCCATTAGCTTGTGCTGATGGAGGGCTAAATTGCGTATTCTTGTCTCAAAATTAGAAAAATGATGCCGCCGTGCAAAGGTACAATATTTTTTTGAGCTATGCAATACGGAGTTGAGCGGATACTTACGGTGCTCGGAACCGCTACGCTCTAAGGATGGCGGGGCATCAAAGCCCTCGCCAAATTGTGCGGGATGGGACCGCTGGGAGAGGGAAGTTTAAAGTTAATAGTTTATAGTTTACAACTTGTATTCGGGGGATTTTGTTGATTTATTGTGAATTTCTTGGTGTTTTAGAATATGCTTATTGGCATAGCCCAATCAATGGGCTATGCTAATGAGTTTACTTCCTAAGGCAGTTTCTATACGAGCAATGGTTTGAGTCGTGAAGTTATGTCTGCCTGTTAGCCATTTGGAGATTTCTGAGTCTCGCTTGTTGAGCAAGCGGGCGAAATCCTTTTGGGTGAGGCCCTTGGCTTTCAGAATCTCACTAATGCGCTCGGCAATACCGAAAGACAAATCGAACTCTGCCTTTTGCTCGGCAGGTATCGCAGCGAGGCAATCACGGAATAATTTATTCTGTATCATAACGCTTAAATTTCAAAGGTTGCACTTTCAATGTCTGTTATCATAACATTCTCAAAAAGAATCTTCGATTCGTTTCATAATTTCCTTTGTCGGAAGGCGATGGTTGGACTCCAGCAAGGCTTTAAGCTTGGTTATATATTCTTCTTTCGATAGAATATCATAGTGAAGAAGTTCGTCCATCACATATATTATTCCCGAAACTTGAAGCCCATGCCGTTCTGCTATTACTCGAAGGTTACGATCGCCAGTTAAGAGTTTATAATCACCGTTCAATGCGTAATATAAAACTGTGCAGTCTTGGAAAGAGAGATTCTTATCTTGAAGTGACATAATCTCTGCATACTCATTGCTTTTGAAAGTTTTGATTGTGATTTTTCCTTCTTGGTGTAATTGAGCAATCGCATCTTTCACTCCTTGTGTTTTTAGCTCACCGATAATAAAGTCGGTGGTGTGGATTGACAAAGGAAGCTCACAGAATCGTTCCAAAAGTCCAATATTCCATAAGTCTATGAATATATTGGTATCGCTGATTACTATTTCCATTAGGCAAGAACGAAATTATGTAATACTTCCTCTGTCGTCTTGTTGAGTAAGACGGCAGCCTTGGATTCTGTAATCAAGCCACTTGACAGGGCACGATAGATAAGGTTCTCGAATCTGGTGCTGTGCTCGTCATCAATGATGCTTTTCTCTACCTGTGATTTGAAATTGGAATCGAAATTTTTCTTCTTCCAATAGGTTGTATAGCGATTTTCTGATATGACATCAAGATATCTTGCCTTATACATCAAGGCATCAACGGATATTCCAAATTCTGATTGAAGGTTCTTCAACTCTACTAAAGCTATGTCGTGGCGTTTCTCACCAATAGACTGAAAGAAAGTTTGTCTTGGCATCAAAACTTCATTGGCAAAAATATTGCAGTATTGTTCTTCCGTCTTTTCATCCATGTCTTCTGGAAAATGAAGTAATGCATGGCCTAATTCATGGAGCGCAGTGAAACGCTTACGCTCGGTGCTCATCTGTTTGTTAATGACAATGACAGGAGTCCCATTTTCCAATGTGCCATTGAGACCAGAGAAAGCGTCAGAAGCTTCTACTTCTACCACAATGATACCATTGGTCTCTAAGATGTTGATGACGTTTGTAATAGCGGCATTGCCAATATTCCAATCGGTGCGGAGTTTGGTTGCAGCGCTGAAAACATCATTTAAAGACTTTACTTGGCAAGTAAAGGAGGAAGCATCAAAATGTCTTTCGATGCCACAAATGTCTTCTATTTCATTGATGCGTTCAATGGTATCTTCCACCATGAGATTGATGGATTTCTCTTCCTTAGCACTCAGGCGAGTTAGTTTGCGGTAATGAACATTATTGAGAGCTGAACGATTTTCACGAAACAGATAGTCGGGGGAAATGTTCAGGGCTTTGCATAATGCGATGAGAATGGTACTGTCTGGCATACTCTCGCCTCGTTCGTATTTGGACACGGATTGTTTGGTGACAATATCATTCATCATCACACAGAGTTGTTGCATGGACAAGCCTCGCATCAGACGTGCGTTGCGCAGTCGCTTAGAAAATATATTTTTTAGTTCCATAATTAATCATTCTATCTTCTGGTTGACAAAGATAGTAAAAATATACGGAGTAGTCAACCGGTAAGGCGAAAAAATAACAATATTTAATTATAATTTGAAAATATGAATGTAATCAAGCTTTTTGATTACCAAGAGGATATGAAGGAACGGATTGAGAAGGCGTTGCGCCTTCATCGGTCCGTAATGGCACAAATGCCAACTGGTACGGGTAAAACGGTTCTACTCGCTTCGGTCGTAGAATCGTTTTTGAGGGAACATTCCAATTGCAATGTTTGGATTGTTGCCCATAGAAGGGAGCTGGTTTCTCAGATTCGAGAAACTATTGAAAGAGTTTTTTCTAAAACCCACCCGTCCTCCCTTACCATAAAAGAGGATTTTTCGAACCACCCTGTCAATTCTTCGAAAATCACCCCGTCCCTCTTTACCCTTAAAGAGGGCTCCACCTCTCACCCCGACCCTCTCACCCTCAGGGGAGAGGGAGGAAACCGCCCTACTCGGTGCTCGGAACCGCTTCGCTCTAAGGTTGGCGGACCATCAAAGGTCTCGCCAGATTGTTTGTCGGCTAGCGCATTCAATGTTCCTATCAAGGCTGTGTCGATACAATGGTTGTCGAAACACTATGACGAGATAGAGGAAGAACCGGGGATGATTGTGATTGACGAGGCGCACCATGCCCTTGCCAAGACTTACAAGGGAATGTGGGATAGATTCCCGAAAGCTAAGTTCCTGGGACTGACGGCTACACCTTGCCGATTGAATGGTAAGGGATTCACGGATTTGTTTGATGTCTTGGTGCAGTCGTGGAGTGTTCCTGAATTTATCAGCAAGGGAAGATTGGCGACATATGATTTTGTGAGCATCAAATCGGATGGTGTGACGCAACGGCTCATCGACTCCTTGCAGAAGCGAGGGGCTGATGGTGACTACCAGAACAAGGAAATGGATATGTTGCTGAATAAGAAACCGAGTATCGAAAGGCTCTATCAGAGTTTGGAAGAATTTGGCAAAGACAGGAAGGGCATCGTGTATGCTATCAATATCAGGCATGCTAATGCTATTGCCGAGTTCTACAGAGAACACGGCATAGCGGCTGTTGCTATTGATAGTAAGACTCCTGCGAGTGAGCGCAGAATGCTGATTGAAAGATTCAAAGCTTCTTCCTTATCTTTTTCGAAAATCACCCCGTCCCTCTTTACCCTTAAAGAGGGCTCCACCTCTCACCCCGACCCTCTCACCCTCAGGGGAGAGGGAGGAAACCGCCCTACTCGGTGCTCGGAACCGCTTCGCTCTAAGGTTGGCGGACCATCAAAGGTCTCGCCAGATTGT